>Ga0194111_10000172_pt1 | contig 77385 bp, 66 predicted proteins | sample TA2KigC300mmetaG_FD_146194 | JGI IMG/M metagenome (GOLD analysis project Ga0194111, IMG submission 146194) | Freshwater microbial communities from Lake Tanganyika, Tanzania - TA2015033 Kigoma Deep Cast 300m | ecosystem: Environmental > Aquatic > Freshwater > Lake | place: Tanzania: Lake...
GCATGGCTTGTGCGAAGATTGTACGACCTCGATTCATTGGCCACCTCCTTTTTTAGGGGAGTATAGCCTTTTTCAAAATTCAAATCGTTCCCGTACAAAATATTGCAATTATCCAATGAAGTCATAGCGTTTTATGTTATGTTAAAATTTTTATTTGGACAGTAGTGGTCATTGATAATCGCTAATTGATAAAAATTGATCCAGAGAGGATTTTAAGCTATGGAGAAAATTCGCATCTTTGATACCACGCTGCGCGACGGGGAGCAGTCTCCGGGGGCCAGCATGAATCTGGATGAAAAAATCCGGCTGGCCCGTCAGCTCGAGCGGTTGAATGTGGACGTAATCGAAGCCGGATTCCCCAGCAGCTCGCCGGGAGATTTCGAATCTGTCAAGCGCATTGCTCAGGAGATTCAAGGGCCGCAAATCGCCGGTTTATCCCGGACAACGCCGGCCGACATCGACCGGGCCTGGGAAGCGCTGAGATTCGCCCGCAGCCCGCTGATCCATGTGTTCATCGCCACCTCGGATATTCACCTGCAATATAAATTACGCAAGAGCCGCGAGGAAGTTTTAGAAGAAGCAGGCCGGGCCGTGGCTTACGCCAGGCGGTATACTCCGGAAGTGGAATTTTCCGCGGAGGATGCCACCCGCTCCGACCCGGAATACCTGGCCCGGGTGGTGGAGGCGGCCATCGAAGCCGGGGCCACCATCGTCAACATCCCGGACACAGTGGGTTACATCATCCCCACGGAGTACGGAAAGCTGATCACTTTCCTCAGGCAAAAAGTTAAGAACATCCATAAAGCCATCCTCTCCGTCCACTGCCACAACGACCTGGGAATGGCCGTAGCCAACAGCCTGGCCGCTGTGGAGAACGGGGCGCGCCAGCTGGAGTGCACGGTAAACGGCATCGGCGAGCGGGCCGGAAACGCTTCCCTGGAAGAAATCGTTATGGCTTTGAAGACCCGGCGCGACTTCTTCTCTTCTTACCAGGTTGGGGTCGTGACCGAACAGATCTATCCGGCAAGCCGACTGCTCTCCAGCATCACCGGCATTATGGTCCCTCCCAACAAAGCCATCGTCGGGGCCAATGCTTTTGCTCATGAAGCCGGCATCCACCAGGATGGAGTGCTCAAAGAGAAGACCACCTATGAGATCATGCGTCCGGAATCCGTGGGCATCGGCCAGTCCACCCTGGTGATGGGGAAACATTCGGGCCGCCATGCTTTCCGGGAGAGGATTAAGACCCTGGGCTACGAACTAAGCGAAGCCCACCTGAATCAGGCTTTCCAGCGTTTTAAGGAAGTGGCCGACAAGAAAAAGCAGGTTTTCGACGAAGACCTGGAAGCCATCATCGCCGATGAAATCCTGCGCATCCCCGATATTTACAAACTGGTCAACCTCAACGTGGTCAGCGGTTCCGTGGTCGTTCCCACGGCGACGGTGCAGATCGAAATCGGCGGCAAGGTTTATCAGGAAGCAGGTTTTGGGGACGGCCCGGTGGACGCAGCTTACAAAACCATCTCGAGAATTACCAAGACCAAGAGCCGCCTGCTCAAGTTTTCGGTGAACGCCATCACCGGAGGAACGGATGCCCAGGGAGAAGTCATGGTGATCCTGGAAGAGGGAGGGGTCCGGGTAACCGGCCAGGGGGCGCATACCGACATCATCATGGCCGCGGCCAAAGCCTACATCAACGGGCTGAATAAATTGGAATACCAGAAACGCATCAAGGGAGCTTGAAGATGATTCGACCCATGACTATCAGCGAAAAGATCCTGGCCGAACATGCCGGCCTGCGGGAAGTGGAACCCGGCCAACTGATCAATGCCCGGGTGGATTTGATCCTGGGCAATGACATCACCGCACCCATGGCCATCGAGGAATTCCGCCGGGCCGGAGCGAATAAAGTCTTCGACCCGGAAAAAGTGGTCCTGATTCCGGATCACTTCGTTCCGAACAAGGACATCAAGTCCGCCCAGCAATGCCAGTTCATGCGCCAGTTTTCCCGGGAACAGAATCTGACTCATTATTACGAAGTGGGCGAAATGGGCATCGAGCACGCCCTGCTGCCCGAACGAGGCCTTGTCCTTCCCGGCGACCTGGTCATCGGGGCGGATAGCCACACCTGCACCTACGGGGCGCTGGGGGCATTCTCCACGGGCGTGGGCTCCACGGACTTCGCCGCGGCCATGATCACTGGCGAGGCCTGGTTTCGCGTGCCCGAGACTATTAAAATCATCTACCAGGGTAAGCGTCGACCCTGGGTGGACGGGAAAGACCTGATCCTTTATACCATCGGCAAGATTGGCGTGGATGGAGCTCTTTATAAGGCTATCGAATTTGCCGGGGAGGCCATTTCCAACCTTTCCATGGACAGTCGTCTTACCATGGCCAATATGGCCATCGAGGCCGGGGGGAAAAACGGGATTATTACTCCCGATAAAGTAACCAAGGAGTACGTGCAAAGCCGGGCCAAGCGTCCTTATAAATTCCAGTATAGTGATGGCGAGGCCAAATACGGCCAGACCTTGGATATTGATGTCACCAGAATTGAACCCCAGGTGGCCTTTCCCCATTTGCCCTCAAACGTCAAGCCCATCAGCGCAGCAGGGAATGTGCCTATCGATCAGGTGGTCATCGGTTCCTGCACCAACGGCCGCCTGGAAGACCTGCGCACAGCCGGGCGCATCCTCAAAGGGAGGAAGAGGGCGCCTTATACCCGGCTGATCATCATCCCGGCGACCCAGGAAATCTACCGCCAGGCCATGAAAGAAGGCCTTTTCGAAATCTTTCTGGACGCTCTGGCGGTCATCAGCACGCCAACCTGCGGCCCCTGTCTGGGCGGTTATATGGGCATCCTAAGCAAAGGGGAACGGGCCGTGGCCACAACCAACCGCAACTTTGTGGGCCGGATGGGACATCCGGAGAGCGAGGTTTACCTGGCAAGCCCTGCGGTGGCCGCAGCCTCAGCCATCCTGGGGAGGATTGGCGGGCCGGAAGAACTGGGCCTGTAATTTAATTGTGTAGGAATTTCCTTTTTGGACACGGATGTACACAGATTATCGGGATAAAAAAAAGAAATAAATATCTGCGGTTATCTGTGAAAATCTGTGTCCCAATAAATTTAAACAAAAAAATTGGAGCTTCTTGCAAAAGTCCGTAATTTACCCTTCGACAGGCTCAGGGTGAACGGGCTTAGGTTGAAATTATTTAGTTTTTCCGTTCGTGGTGAGCTTGTCGAACCACAAAAAAATACTTTTGCAAGAGGCTCATTGGTTATGCCAATTTCGCATTTTCAGCATTAATCGGAGGATTTATGGTCTATCAAGGGAAAACCTGGAAATTAGGGGCCAACGTGGACACCGATGCCGTTATTCCCGCACGTTATCTCAATACCACCGATCCGGCAGAAATGGCTTCCCACCTCATGGAGGACATCGACCCGAAGTTTCTGGAAAAGATCAAGCCCGGGGATGTCCTGGTTGCCGAGGATAATTTCGGCTGTGGCTCCTCCAGGGAGCACGCCCCTATTGCCATCAAGCATGCCGGCCTTTCTTGCGTTGTGGCCAAGAGTTTTGCCCGGATCTTCTACCGCAACTCCTTCAACATGGGGTTGCCCATCTTTGCCAGCGCTGAGGCCGTGGAGGGGATTAACCAGGGGGATGAGGTGAAGGTGGACAGCGAAGCGGGGACGATTGAAAATTTGAGCACGGGAAAGATTTTTAATGTCCAGCCCATTCCACCCTTCATGCAGCAGCTTATTGAGGCCGGGGGGTTGATGAACTACGTGAAGAAGTGCAAGATGAAAAACGAATAGAGACAGGAATCGAGAGGTCAAGGGTTCAATTGAAAAAAAATCATTGAAAAATGGTCAATGAGAAATTAGCAATAAACAGTGCAGAAACCAATTTTATGTTGAATAATCAACTCCGAAGAAGGAGAGGAAATGACTTATAAGATTGCGGTATTGCCTGGGGATGGCACCGGCCCCGAAGTAGTGGACGAAGGACTGAAAGTTCTTAAAGCGGTTGCGGCGAAAGAAAATTTTAAAATGGATTTTCATTTTTATGATCTGGGGGGGGAGCGCTACCTCAAAACCGGAGAAGTCCTCCCCGAATCCGTTCTTAAGGAGCTTAAGGCCGTTCAGGTCATTTTCCTGGGGGCCATCGGACATCCGCAGGTCAAATCCGGTATCCTGGAGCAGGGCATTCTCCTGCGCTTGCGGTTCACCCTTGACCAGTATATCAATCTCCGGCCGGTAAAGCTTTACCCGGGCGTGGATACACCCCTCAAGGATAAAGGGCCGGAACACATCAACTTCGTCATCATCCGGGAAAATACGGAAGGTCTTTACACTGGTGCGGGAGGGTTCCTAAAAAAGGGGACGCCCGATGAGATTGCCGTCCAGGAATCTATCAATACCCGTAAAGGGGTGGAGCGCTGCCTGCGCTATGGCTTCGAATTATGCCTGAAACGCAACCGGCAACTCAAGTTGACCATGGCGGCCAAGACCAACGTGCTTAACTACGCTTCCGATCTCTGGGCGAGGACATTCGAGGAGGTAGCCAGGGATTATCCCCGGGTGAAAACCGACTATACCCACGTGGATGCCCTCTGCATGTGGATGATCAAAAATCCGGAATGGTTTGACGTGATCGTGACCGACAATCTTTTTGGCGACATTATCACCGACCTGGGGGCCATGATCCAGGGAGGGCTGGGCATTGCCGCCGGAGGCAACATCAATCCCCACGGCGTCTCCATGTTTGAGCCCATGGGCGGTTCCGCACCCAAGTACACCGGCAAAAATATGATCAATCCAATGGCCGCCATCGCCGCCTGCCAGATGATGCTGGACTATTTAGGAGAGAAGAAAGCCGCTGAGCGCGTGGAAAAAGCCATGATCCAAGTGCTCGGCAAACATATAAAGAGCATGGCCGCGGGCGAAATGGGTCATACCACCCGGGAAGTCGGGGATTTGGTGGTCAAGTGTTTATAGGGTAGGAGGCGGCTGAAGTTCCCTGAGGCGCTCCAGCCGGTAGTTAAGAAGCACTTTGTGCGCCTGCTTATGATTGACCCCTGCTTTTTCAGCGAGAAGGGTATGCAGGAAAATTTCAGGAGGCGCGGATCCCGAAAGGTATTCTGCATACCCCGCCAAGATGGTTTCTTTCTGGTCTGGGCTGGCCGCGGGGACTTTCTTCAGTCCATTTTGCCCATCGTGGATACAGTCCAGGTAACGGAAGACCTGCAAGGGGGGGCAAGCTGCTTCCTGGGCAATTTCCTCCACAACCTCACCGAGGGGTTTACGGCTTTTTAGTTTGAGAAAATAAGACTTCTCGATGAAAAAGCGCTGCTCCCGGGTCAATTCTTTCACGGTGGGTTGTTGTCTGTTCCACTTGCGAACGGCGAGCGCCACGGTTCGGAAGGGGATACCCATTTCCCTGGCAATGGTTTTTCTTCGACCTCTGGCCGGTCGTTCCAGTTTCAACACATAACTTCGGTAGCGGTTAACCACTTCCTTTTCTGTTTCTTCCGTCAAGACAACTTCTCGCTCCCCTCCCTGGAGAGCCTGGGCCACCAGCATTCTTTTGACCTTCAGTTTCTTGGCGATTCGGCTATGGACCACACGCCTGGGCAGGTTTTTTTCTTCCCGGTAAGGGTCGAACTCTTTTTGAATTTGCAGCTTAAGTTCTTTGGTCAGCGACTGCTCAGATGGTTGAACTGGTTTGGCAGTGCTGGCGGATGGCCGACTGCGCTTGGCTTGCTTTTGTTTGGCCCTTTTAAGCTGTTCTTCTCTCCTTACAATTTGTTCAACACATCGGGGGCAATTTTTTACTTGGCGATCCTGGGTGAGGAAAGTGCGGCCGCATTCGCCGCAATCTTTCCGGTAATTTAAACCTTTGGTCATATCTCCTCCACCATCGTTAGGCTTTCAAATGTTTTAGGATCATCTACAAATTAGTTGATCAAATTTTTAATGAGAGCCTGCCAATGGCCCGGAAGGAAAGGCAGATTGCGCCGCAAGCATCGGCGGGATATCCACTTTCCATAAACCCTCCTGCTTACCTTCCTCAAAGCGCAGCGGGGGCGGGGAAACAAAGCTTCGAAGAAATTGCGGACACCCCCGCCACAGCCAAAGAGAGATATGCGCCTCATGATTGCAAGCAAGCTGACTTTCCTTCCGGGACCCTGAAACCACTGTTCATTTTAAATATGCCAGCTCTTTGGCCCTCAACTAATTTAGAGATGACCTTTGTTTTATAACTCCTTTAGGCCAGCAGATCAAGAATTAAAATTGCTTTTAGGTGAGGTTCTTGCAAAACTCTCGAAAGCAGGGGAAAGGCGTCATTCCGGGCAAGCAAAACGCGACCCGGAATCCATGATTTTCAAAAAATTCTGTCCGCCTGAGGCGGACGGCTTTCGCCGGAATGACGGAGTAAGCGACTTTTGCAAGAGCCTCAGGTTAAGGTGGCTTCCCTGCCTATATTGAAATTTATGATACAATAGGCCGAAACCCAAAATGGGCATGAAAGGATAAGGAGATGAAGATAAAGTTCATGGGCGCGGCCAGGACGGTTACAGGATCCTGTTTCATCCTGGAGACCAACGGCCATCGATTCGCCATAGACTGCGGCATGCATCAGGGGAATGCTGAAATCGATAAACGAAACTGGGACGTTGATATTTACGAACCCGCGAAAATAGATTTTTTTCTGATCACCCATGCCCATATCGACCATTCAGGCCTTCTGCCCTGTATGGTTCAGAAAGGCTTCCGCGGCCGGATTTACACCACACCGCCGACCAGGGATTTATTAGAGATCATGCTCCTGGACAGCGCCCATATCCAGGAGATGGAGGCGCAATGGAAAAGCAAGAAGCGTCTCCGGCATGGAGGGAAACATGCCCTCCCCCTGTACACTCAAAAAGATGTCCTGGCAACACTTCCCATGTTTTCAGCCAGACTTTATAATGAATACTTTTCCCCTTTTCCGGATCTGCAAGTCAAATTTCAAGATGCAGGGCACATTCTCGGCGCTTCTTTGATCGAACTCTGGATTGAGGAAAATGGCTCACAGATCAAACTGGTTTTTTCCGGGGATGTTGGCCGGCCGGATCAATTAATGGTGGAAGATACCAGCATTGTTCGGGCTGCCGATTATCTTTTCCTGGAATCGACCTATGGAAATCGGAACCATAAGAACGAGCAGGAGAGTTTAAATGAACTGGCCGAAGCGATTTCTTACAGTTACAATCAGGGGGAAAAAGTTCTTATCCCCTCCTTTGCCGTGGAAAGGAGCCAGGAAGTTCTTTATTCCCTGTATCTTATGGCGAAGGATGGGAGACTTCCTGCGGATATGCCCGTTTTCCTGGATAGCCCTTTGGCCATCCGGGCCACCGAGGTTTTCCGGCAATATCCGGAATATTTTGATGACGCTACCCGGAAACTCTTACGCGCCGGCGAAGATCCCCTCTCCTTTCCTCAACTGCGTTTTACGGAAGCCACGCAAGAGTCCATGGCCATCAACAACGTATCCGGGCCGGCAATTATCATTTCCGCCAGCGGCATGGCCGATGCGGGAAGGATTCGCCACCACTTAAGACACCATCTATGGCGCGAAGGGGTAAGTGTGGTCTTCGTGGGGTTTCAGGCCCAGGGGACGACCGGCCGTAAAATCGTGGATGGCGCTAAGAAGGTTCGACTTTTCCATGAAGAAATTGCCGTTAAGGCCCGGGTTTACACCATCAACGGGTTTTCCGCCCACGCCGGGCAAAGCCAGATCTTAGAATGGCTCGGCCACTTCCATAATCCCAACATGCAGGTTTTCCTGGTGCACGCAGAGTTTTCCGCCCAACAGGCGCTGGCGGACCTCATTCAGGAACGTTTTGGACTTAGGGTGCTCATCCCTGATTATCTTGAAGAAGCCACCCTGAAAGTAGGCCAAAAACTTAAGCGAACAGCATACCCGGAAAAAGCCGCGCCTGCCGTAGATTGGGCCTATCTTTTGTCCAATATGGAATCCAAGCTGGCCGGGCTTAGGAGCCAGAAGTCTCGACTGGAATCCAAGACCTGGCTGGAACAAACCGAGATCAAGGACCGAATCCTTGAGTTGAACCGGAATCTGACAGAAATCATTTCCGAAATATGATAGGGTGATACACAGCGCGGCAGAGCCGCAACCAAAAAAAGTGCCGAGAGTGCCTAAAGTGAACTAAAGTGAGCTAAAGTGCCTAAAGTTTATAGGAAATATTCTTAACAAAATTTAAAGATTTTGGATATTTCTTTTTCAGGGCCGAAGGAATCCCTGAACTAAAAGAGCAAAGGAGGTTCGACGGCGTAGAGATGATTCATAAAACAGGTTTTGCTAATGAACGATACATCAAAGAACAGACTGCGGCCATCCTGGAAAGGGTGGAAAGGTTTGACAATAAGCTCTATCTCGAATTCGGCGGGAAACTTTTATATGACTACCATGCCGCCCGGGTTTTACCCGGATATGATCCAAATGGCAAAATGCGCCTCTTGAAGGAGCTGGCAGACAAGGCTGATATTCTGCTTTGCATCTATGCGGGGGATATCGAAAGAAAAAAAATAAGGGCCGACTTTGGCATTACCTATGACTCCGATGCCCTAAAGCTCATCGATGACCTGCGCAGCTGGGGAATCAACGTGCTGGCCGTGATCATAACCCGTTTTGACCACCAGCCAGCCGCCACGTTGTTCAAGAATAAATTGGAAAGAAGGGGCATTCAAGTCTTCACCCATCGTTATACCAAAGGGTATCCCACAGATGTTGAGTTGATCGTCAGCGATGAGGGATATGGAGCCAACAAGTATATTGAAACTAAAAAACCTCTGGTCATTGTCACCGGCCCCGGCCCGGGCAGCGGAAAATTAGCCACCTGCCTTTCCCAGTTATATCATGATTACAGGAGAGGAAAGAAATCGGGCTATGCCAAATTTGAGACCTTTCCCATCTGGAATTTAGCGCTTAAGCATCCGGTGAACGTGGCCTATGAGGCGGCAACCGCGGACATCAAGGATTTTAATCTGATTGATCCGTTTCATCTGGAAGCCTACGATAAAGTCGCCGTAAATTATAACCGGGATGTGGAAATTTTCCCCGTGCTGAAAAGAATACTGGAAAAAATAACCGGAGGCCCATCCTTTTATAGGTCGCCCACGGATATGGGCGTGAATCAAGCTGGTTTGGCCATAACGGATGATGAGGTGGTCAGGGAGGCAGCTAAACAGGAAGTGATCCGGCGGTATTTTCGCTACCGCTGCGAGTATGTGATGGGTTTTTCCGATAAGGAAACCGTCCAGAGGGTTGAGCTTTTCATAAAAGATTTTGCCCTGGAGCCGGAGTACAGGAGGGTTGTAGAACCAGCGCGCGAGGCTGCCCGGCTGGCCCAGGAGGGAGAAAAAGGGAACGAGGGGATTTATTGCGGAGCGGCCATCGAGCTAAAAGACGGCACCATACTCACCGGCAGTAATTCCCCGCTTATGCACGCCGCTTCCAGCGTGATTATCCATGCCATAAAGCATTTGGCCGGCATTCCCGACAAAATTAAGTTATTGCTCCCTTATATCACGGACTCGGTCAGAAATCTCAAGACGGAAATTCTGCAAGAGAAATCGGTCAGCCTGGATCTGGAAGAGACGCTCATCGCCCTGAGTATCAGCGCCATGACTAATCCAGCGGCCCAATTGGCCATGGAAAAATTAAAAGAACTGCGCAACTGCGACATCCATATGACCCATATCCCCACGCCAGGTGACGAGGCAGGTTTGCGGAGCCTGGGGGTGAACTTGACCAGCGATCCCAATTTTTCCACAAAAAATCTTTTCATCTCTTGAGAAAAAGGGAAATAGGAACACTTTAGCCTTTTTAAAAAGTTGGCAAATCCCCCTTCATCCCCCTTTGCCAAAGGGGGAAAAAGCGGAATCTTTTATCGAAGACATTGAGAAAAGTTCTCCTCCCTTTGGAAAAGAGAGGCCGGGAGGGATTTCCGAGAATACCTTTTCAAAATGCTAAATTTATACGGGAAATAAATATCCTGATTATCAAGAACTCACTTAAGTATGGAGTAAAGGAAACTCGCCCCGCCGGGGGAAAAACCTCGGCAGGGCAAGTTCGGGAAGGAAAGGGAATTCAGGCAGCCAGCTTGAGAGTCCGTTCGGATACAGGGCTCAGGTCTTTACAGAAACTTGATGGGCAACGTTGTTTCAGGTGGCTTTCGAATTCTTCGCGAAAATAGCGCAAACTGGTGAGGACAGGAACGGCCGCTGTTTTTCCGAATGGGCAGCGCGCCTGGGATTGGATGCGCTTGGCGAAGACCTCCAGGGTCTCCAGGTCGCCAGCTTCTCCAAACCCTTTAGTTAGCCGGTTCAGGATGGCCAGGAGGTTTTTAAGGGCTTTGCCGCAGGGTTGGCAATTATCACACGATTCGGAGACCAATTGACTTAAGGAGTAGCGGACCATTTCCACAATGCAAACTTTTTCGTCCAGCAAAACCACATGCCCGGAGCCGATTTTCCAGCCGATGTTTTCCAGGGAATCAAAATCGATGGGCATGTTTTGAAATCTTCCTGGAAAGATTCCCCCGCTTGGCCCGCCAACTTGAAAGGCCTTTAGCTCTCCCTGCATACGGCTGATTTCTCCATCGGCCGTTTTTAGCAAATCAGCGAGGGTCGAGCCAATGGGCGCTTCGACTAAACAGGGGTGGCTGGTTTTGCCGGTCAGGGCGAAAATTTTCGTTCCCGGGGCGTTTTTGCTCCCGAGAGAGGCGAAGAAATCTGCCCCCTTGTTCAGAATGAGGGGAATATTCATGTATGTCTCGACATTATTCACGTAAAAAGGTTTGGGCCAAGCCTCAAGGTTCTTAAAGTTTGCATACTTCATTGTCTCTTCGAGATTGAAAAGAGAACGAGCGCACTCTCCGCAGATAAAAGGATTCTGTTCCTTGGGGAGATGATCCTCGCCCGTGGCCTCCCGGATCTCAATGTCGAAATTGAAGGGCATAGCCAGAATGTTGAGGCCGAGATAGCGGCGAGCCCGGGCGGCGTTGACTGCCCGATTCATCCGGCGGAAGGCCAGGGGCTTATAAGCCGAAGGAATGTAGATGATCCCTTTTCCCACGCCCCCGAGGGCATAGGCGGTGATGGCCATCCCTTCGATTAAGGCAAAAGGGTTTCCTTCAAGCAGGGTTCTTTCCATCCAGGCTTCGGAGTATCCCCCCATTCGCGTGGAGACTACATAGTGCGGGAGATGCTGGACTCGCCCGTAAGCCTCCCAGTCTTGCCCGGTATAGCGGCCCTCGCTACTGCGGTCCCGTAATTCAGCCGCCTTAATTTGCTCCACCACTTTCTCGGGGGGCATTGCCGTTACAGCCATCTCCAGGGCGTTGAACCCGCCGTTCTGAATATAGGCATCGATGTCCTCCGGGTTTACAGTTCCGCAGTTCTTCATTACTTCCCGGCGCTGCCGGGAGATAAATTCCTGGTATTGATTTGCTTCCATCAAGCGGATTGCCGGACCCTCGTTAAGGTAACAATCCGTTGCGTATCCCCCAATTTTTTCTATCTTTTCCATAGCGTCCTCCTTTTGGGCGCCGGAGGCCAGAGGCCAGCTTTCCGGCTTAAAGCGTAATGGTTCTTAAGCTGCTTTCTTCTCCTGCACTGCCTCAGCGGCGGCCACTTCTTCGGCGGCTTGATACCGGGCAATCGCTTCCATAGCCAGGGCCGGAGTTAAATGCCCGAAAGTTTCTTCATCGACGGTCATGACCGGAGCAATACCACAGGCCCCCAGGCAAGCCACCTCTTCCATGCTGAAGAGGTTGTCATTCGTCGTCTCTTTCCCAGGTTTCAGGGCAAGATGGCTTTTCGCGGAGTCGATAATGGAGGAAGCCCCCTTAAAATGGCAAGCTGTTCCCCGACAAATCCGGACGGTATGCTTTCCCCTGGGGGAGAGATGAAACCGGTTATAAAAAGTAAGGACTCCGAAAATCTCACTGGTTGACACCCCGAGACTTTGAGAGACAATTTCGATGGTGGGTTTGGGAACGTATCCAAAAATGCTCTGAATCTTCTGGAGAACAATGAGCAAATCTCCTCTGGCCCCCTCGTGCTCTTTACATATTTCTTTGACCGGGGAGAGGTCGAATTCTGCCGCAGGTCGCAGTTCAATAATTTTGGCCATTTTTCTATTCCTCCTTTGTTCCTGTTGACGGATCATTTTTAGGGCATCCCCGACTGCCGTGCGAATTTCTTCCGGGTCGACGGGTTTCATGGCAAGGAAAAAGATTCCTTCATGGCGCACCCTCTTGGAGGTTTCCAGGGACGAATCTTCCGAAAGGGCAATGATGGGCAAGCGGGAATTGCTTTTTTTGAGAAGGGCAATAAGATCGTAACAAGGAATTCCTTCAATATTATTGCTGTCCAGAAGAAGGACGTCCACATCTCCCTCCCTAACTTTCCTGAGAAGATCGCTGAGAACGCTGGCCCGGGAAATAGTCCAGCCGGGGTCGGACAATTGGTGGTAAAGATACTCCCCGAAAGGTTCATCATTAGTGGCGATGAGGATTGTTTTTTCATCCATCTTATTTCCCTCCTCCCGGAGCAATCGGAAAAGTTTAGAACTCTTGAATTTCCAACTATCAAATTGCATGCCAAAAACGAGGGTTTTACAAATTCATATTAACTATCTGATTTTATTGATATGTTTTAGTGAAAAGCTAAAAAAGGGGGGCTGATAGAATAGCTCAAGTGTATAAATAAATTATGCATAATTGGTAATTATTGTATAATTTCAAGGTGTTAAAAATTGATGCGGTGTATTTTTTTAAAATGCAGATAAAAGGCGGGATTAATCTTGATGATCTCGTAAAAAGTCGGAAAAGTGGTCATTGCGAGCGGAGCGAAGCAATCTCGTATTTCGTAAGTGGTTGGTTTCATGGGATTGCTTCGTCGCTACGCTCCTCGCAATGACATGTGGTATCAAAACTATGGTTTCGTAAAAAGTCGTCACTCCGGCCTGCCTGTGCCTGGCAGACAGGTGAAAACCGGAGTCCAGGGTATCTATAAGTATTTGAAAATACTGGATTCCGGCTGGAGTTTATCCCGATGAAAATCGGGGCCGGAATGACGGAAAAGGGCATTTTCAGACTTTTTACGTAACCATCAATCTTCGCGGTCTTCTGCCCGGATGTTGTGTTTACGCATGAGGGCTTGAAAATTTGGGCGGAGCATACCAACTTCTTTGGCAGAACGAGTTACATTCCAATCATTCCGGGTAAGGGCTCCCAATACGAAAAGCCTCTCAGCCTCCTCCACGGACTTATCCCTAAGGTGTTTTTTTAAATCCTTGAGTTCTTCGCTGGTCTTGGGAATGTTGAGGGAAATCCCTTCCGGGCTTTCTTGAAGGGATAAGGGGAGATGCCGGGGTTGGATTAACTCCTCATCGGTCATGATAATGACCCGCTCCATGATATTTTCCAGCTCGCGCACGTTTCCCGGCCATGAATAACGCATAAGCATTTCTGCGGCAGCAGGAGAAATCTTTTTAAGGGCTCTGCCCATCTCCTGACGATATTTCTGGAGAAAATGTTGGGCAAGGAGTGGAATATCTTCCGCTCGCTCCCGTAGGGGGGGGAGATGAATGGGGACAATGTTGAGACGGTAGAAAAGGTCCTCGCGGAATGTCCCTTCCTTGATTTTTTCCATCAAGTCCTTGTTGGTGGCGGCGATCAGACGGATATCCACCTTTGTCATCTTGGTTCCGCCAACCGGAGTAAATTCTCTCTCCTGAATGAAGCGCAAAAGCTTACTTTGCATGGCTAAGCTGATGTTGCCGATTTCATCTAAAAAGAGGGTGCCTCCATCAGCCACCTCGAAAAGTCCGGGCTTGGTGACGATGGCCCCGGTAAAAGAACCTTTGACGTGGCCGAAGAGTTCGCTTTCCAGAAGGTTTTCGGAAAGCACGGCACAGTCTACCGGGATGAATTGACGATCTTTCCTTAAGCTGTTGTAATGGAGGGCGCGGGCGATGAGTTCTTTGCCCGTCCCGCTCTCGCCGGTAATTAACACCGTACTGTTCGTTGGAGCAACCCTGGCGATCAGGCGGTAGAGATCCTGCATCTTCTGGCTGCTGCCGACGATATTTTCGAAGCGATACTTGGACTGGAGTTCACCCCGCAGGTAGAGGTTTTCCAGCATCATGCTCCGGTTATCCAGAGCCTTCTTGACCACCAGGGCTACCTGGTCAGGAGTGAAGGGTTTGGGTAAATAATCATAAGCCCCGGCTTTCATGGCCTCCACAGCTGACTCCACTGTGGAAAAGCCGGTGATCATGATCACCGGGATATGGGGGTGATCGACTTTGATTGCCTGGAGCAGTTCCAGACCGTCCATGCCCGGCATCTTTAAATCGACGATGGCCAGATCAAAATGGTCCTCGGCAAGGAGTTGCAAGCCTTCCCGGGCGCTGAGGCAGGTTTGGACTTCGTAACCTTCCTCTTTCAGGATACGATAGCAACTGAGGCAGACGATTTCTTCGTCATCAACAACCAAGATTTTCGTTGTGGCCATTTTTATTCTTCGGGCGGTCTTAAAGTCCCCAGATGATTCACCGCAGAGTCAACGGAGAAGGCTCTCTCCCGCCTGGGCTAAGCGATTTCCCAAACTGCGACACAGCTTCCCAGGAGAGAGGGAGCGTTCTCTGCGGTGTAGGAAATATTTCACAAGGGGGATACATCTTCCGTGGCATTAAGGGGTAATTTTATAATAAAGGTCGTTCCCTTGCCCTCTTCACTTTGCACCTCGATCTGTCCGCGATGGCGGTCGATGATTCCATAACTCACGGCCAGGCCCAATCCCGTCCCCTTTTTGTCCGCTTTAGTCGTAAAAAAAGGATCAAAGATTTGATTTAAATTCTTCTCCGGAATGCCGCATCCCGTATCGGTAATTTTTATTTGCATAAAAGAATCCCCGGAAACGAGGAAGGTAGTAAAGTTCAAGGCCCCCCCGGCTGGCATGGCATCGGCGGCATTCAGAAGGATATTCAGGAAGACCTGCTGGATCTGGTTGGTATCCACAAGGATCATGGGGATTTGGGGGTCCAGGTTTTTCATAATACGAATGTTCTGGAAGACCGATTGTCGTTCGATCAGAGTAAGCGTATGCAGGATCAATTCATTGATGTTGCAGGGTCGTTTCTGCGGCTTGCTCTCCCGGGCAAAATCCAGAAGGCCGCGAACGATGATGGAGACGCGGTTAGTCTCGCGGACGATAAGTTCCAATTCTTTTTGAAGTTCGGGGTTGTCCTTCAGTTTGCGCATCAGCAGGTGGGAAAAAGTGAGAATCCCCGTGAGAGGGCTGTTGATCTCATGAGCCACGCCCGAAGCCAGCCGTCCCAGGGAGGCCAGTTTTTCCGATTGCATGAGTTGGCTCTGGATCCTCTTCAGCTGCGCGCTGCGCTGTTCCACCTTTTCTTCTAAAGTCCGGCCGTAATCCTCCAGCTCCTGACGGGCCTGTTTGAGGCGGATGAGCATGTGATTGAATGATTCGGCCAGGCGCCCGATCTCGTCCTGGGAAGAAATGGACAGATCCAGAGAGAGATCGCCCCCTTCGGCAATCTTCCGGGTGGCCGAGACCATTTCCCGCAGGGGTCGAATAATCCCGGTCGTGATGAAAAAGGAAAGCAGGAGGACAAGAAGCACCCCCAGAACACCAATGCCGAAGAAGCTGTAAACTACTTTGTTGCGCAGGTCGATATAGGGAGATTCCAGCATGCCCACGTAAAGTATGCCTACGGTACTGCCCGTAATGTCCCGGATCGGTTCATAGGCCGTGATGTACCAATCCTTGACTACAAAGGCGCGATCTAACCAGAGTTGCCCTTGCTGAACCACGGCCTCGAAGACTTCCTCCGAAATCCTCGTTCCGATGGCCCGATCTCCTTTTTCATTGAGCACGTTCGTGGAGATGCGCACCCCTCCCTGGAAGATGGTGGCTGTGCCCATATCTTTATCTTTGTAACGCCCCTCGCCGTAAAGAAGAGATCTCACCTGATCGACAATCTGGTAATTGCGGTTGAGCAGCGTTCCTCCGTAGAGGACCCCCAGGATGCGGCCGGAATCATCCAGGACAGGCGCCGCTGCCTTGAGCATCATCCCGGAGGTCTCCTGTCCTGCGGCAGGCTCTTTGGCTTTGGGGGTGGGCAGAGTGATGATAAAAGCCCTTTCCGCCAGATCACTTCCCTCCTGCTGTAACTCCTCCTGGGAAACAATGGCCGTGAAAGCGGCAGGTTGACCTTTTAAGGCCTTCTGAATAATCGGATCGGATGACCGGTCATCGCCCTTTTGGAAGGGATGATGGGTTCTTAAAATGACTTTTCCTTTGGCGTCTGTCAGGGTGAGAATATCCAGGCCGAATTCTTTGCGGCGATTGCTTAAAAATTCTTCTAATTTCTTTATACGCCCGGATTCCAGATAGTCAGGGATGGTGCGGCCAGAAGCGGTAAGCTGAACGACGTCGCGGATACGGTTTAGTGATTGATTATAAACCAACCAGGCCGTGCTGAGATCATATTTGACTTTGTTGCGAGCTTGCAGGATGATGGTGTCAGCGACTAATTTCGTGCCGATCAAAGAAGAGAGAACACCGCCAACTATGACGACGAAGAGAAAGCTGGAGACGAGCTTGGTGCGCAAGGAAAGGCGGTTTAGCAAAGGAATTTTGGCAAGAAACCCAAAAAGATTCATTTTTTCGGCGATTTCCCAAATGGATGGCGAATTTAGTTTAGATTATAAACGCCATCAGGGGGTAAAGTCAATGAAACAGAGGTAATGAAATGGAGGCAGGGGAGGTGAGGAGATAGGGAGATGGGGGGAGAAGCAAGGATGAAAGGATTTTTTAAAGAAAAGAAATTGACTTTTTAGGAAAGGTTGATAATAAATTTATTGTATAGGAAATTCCTTTTTTCAACTTTAGTCCGCCTCAGGCGGATCACTTTGGGGACTGAACATTAAATGGCCAATGGTCAATTATCAATGTTCAATGATCATTGCTAATTGAATTGTATAGGAAATTCCTTTTTTCAACTTTAGTCCGCCTCCAGCGGATCACTTTGGGGACTGAACATTAAATGGCCAATGGTCAATTATCAATGTTCAATGATCATTGCTAATTGATAGATAAAGAGGGAAGGGGGAACTTTAGGACATGAAAGTGGAAGTGAAACTCTTTGCCAATTTTCGGGAATACCTTCCGCCGGGAAGTGATAAATATGCCTGTTGGCTGGAACTGGAAGAGGGAACAACTATCGGGCAGGTGCTTATGAAGTTGAAAATTCCAGAGTCTGTGCCGATGATACTACTGGTGAACGGGATGCACAGTAAAGTGGAAGACGTCTTACAACTTGGGGAAGTACTCAGCGTATTCCCTCCAGTTGCTGGCGGTTGAAGGTCTCCCTCACTTTTTTAAACCGGGGCGAAGCCTTGCCCACCTCCACTTTTTATTTTCGTTCATGATTTCACAATGAGGATAAGGCCCAGGCCCGGACGGGAGGGGGAATCTCTCGGAAGCACAAGGCGGTATTTCTTTCCTGGGTAAGGGCGGGGCTCCCGCCCATGATGCCCTGCCTTCCTTCGATCCCGCCTTTTCTATGCGAAAGAAAAGCACGGGTTATTTTAAATCTTTTTCTCGCCGGTGCTCCCTCTTTCATCCCCCTCCCGTCCGGGCTTCGCCTATCACTGTGAATTATTGAATTTATTTAAAAGTGAAGGTAGGCAAGGGGAACAAGCTGGTTGACAGGCGGTTTATTTTTATATATATTAGAGTTTCTTGCAAAAGTCCGTAATTTACCCTTCGACAGGCTCAGGGTGAACGGGCTTAGGTTGAAATTATTTAGTTTTTCCGTTCGTGGTGAGCCCTTCGACTCACCGTTTGCCCTGAGGTTCTCGAAGGGTGAACGGTTCGCTCAGGACAAGCTTGTCGAACCACAAAAAATACTTTTGCAAGAGGCTCATTAGAAAAAAGGAATCTTTTCGACGAGAAAAGGGGGGGAGTGGATACGATTACTCTATTAAGTTTAGGACAGCTCTTCCCGGCGGGCACGGGAAGCGGGTTTCGGGGAAGTGTGGTAGATCTGGTTCTTTACTCAGGCCCGGTGGTTAAGATTGTCCTCATTATTTTGCTTTTCTTTTCCATTGTTTCCTGGGCCATTATCTTCTCTAAATTTCGTCTGATCCGACGGGCAGACAGGGAATCCAGGCAGTTCTTGCGCATCTTCTGGGAGGGCAAACAACTGTCCACGATTTTCGCCGATTCGAAAAAGCTCCGCTACAGTCCAACAGCCGAAGTTTTCCGCGCCGGATACGTTGAACTGAATAAGCTCCGTCAAGCCACTTCCAACCCCGAAAGCTCCCGGAAAGGCAGCGACTTGACGAATTTGAATATCGAACTAAGTGGAGTGGATAATATCAGCCGGGCCACGCGGCAGGCGGCGACCACGGAGTTAACGAAGCTGGAAAAAACCCTGGGGTTCCTGGCTACAACCGGGTCAACGACCCCCTTCATCGGCCTCTTTGGCACGGTCTGGGGCATCATGGATGCCTTTCGGGGAATTGGCATACGGGGCTCAGCCACCTTAGCCGTGGTTGCTCCGGGGATCTCAGAGGCCCTGGTTGCCACGGCAGCGGGGCTGGCCGCGGCCATTCCGGCGGTGGTGGCCTATAATTACTACATCAACCGCATCAAGGTGTTGAGCTCGGAGATGGAAAATTTTTCCGCGGAATTGTTGAACATCGTCAAACGGCATTTCCTGAAATCATAAATGCCCGGTCATGGCGATCGATAGGAGAATTTATGCAGGGGGTGAGAAGCGAAAACCGGCCCATGAGCGAGATTAACGTCGTTCCCCTGGTGGATGTGATCTTAGTCATGTTGATTCTTTTCATGGTTACGGCCCCGATGATGCAGCAGGGCATTGATGTGGACCTGCCGCAAACGACTTCTCAGCCCATGGAAGGCCAGGAGGAGCGAGTCGTCATCACCATTAATTCCAAACGGGAAGTGTTTATTAACCAGGAGAAAATAGATCCCCTATTGCTGCGCAGACGGCTGGAACAGTCGGCGGCTTCCAAGCTCAACCGGGAAGTCCTCCTGCGGGCGGACCGCAGCGTCCCCTACGGGTTTGTGGTTCAAACAATGGCCGAAATCAAGAATGCCGGCATTGAAAAGTTAGGCATGGTCACGGAACCCTTAGAAGTACAAAGATGAAGACCTCGGCCAGCATAGACCTCCTGCGCATCTACTCGCGCAGTCCTAAAATCTGGAAGATGGTCTTTCTCTCTTTAACGCTGCATGTAATAATGATCTCAGCTATGTTTTTTCTCCCTAATCTTGCCTCCAAGAGGACTTTTTACTCTCCGGTATATTCCGTCCGTCTGGTCAATATCCCCCCGAGCCTGGGCGTAGTTAGTCAACCAGGGCCCAGTCGCCCTGCCGAAGTTCTTCCTGCGGTTCCTCCCCTGGTTGCCGAAAAAGCCAAAGTTCGGGAGAAAGAAAAGCCAGTCTCTCTATCCCCTGTCCCCAAAGAAACCCCGGAAAAGAAGATCGCTGAGGCCATCGAACGCGTCCGCCAGCGCCAGGAAGGCAAGAGCATCGACTCGGCCATCGAGCGGATTCGCAGCGAAAAAGAGGCTCGCCAAGTGAGTTCAGCCATCAAGGGCATCCGCAAACGCGTAACCATCAGCAGTTCCGGGGCCGTAGAGACAGTCGAAGGGGGAGCGGGGGGAACGTCTTCCGGGATTATGTCCATCAAATTTAAGATTTATTATAGCCTGATCTGGCAGCGCATCCGCAGTGTCTGGGTCTTGCCTGAAGAAGCCCTCGGGGGCAAGAAGAATCTCGAGACCATCATCACCATCCGCATCGCCAAGGATGGCCAGATTGAAGACGTGCAGTTTGAGAAAAAATCCGGGAACCCTTTCCTGGATGAATCCGCCCTGCGGGCCATCAAAAAAGCTAATCCCCTCCCTCCACTGCCCACCGGAATGGAAGGAGAAAAATTTGACGTAGGCGTGCGATTTACGCCTTCGGAACTTTGAGGCTTTAGTATGAAAAAGAGTTGGTTCATCTTCCTGTTTGCCCTTCTATTGGTGGGAGTCTCCGCCGAGTTCTTAAGAGCCAAAGTCTATATCGACATTCGGTCTCCTTCTTTCCGCAAGTTCCCTATTGCCATTACCCCCTTCAAATCACCCCTCACCCCCAACGAGGATATGAAGTTAGGAGAACGGGTTACGGACATCCTGAGCAATGATTTAAGCATTTCCGGCTTCTTCGCCTTGATTGACCCTAAGAGCTTTGGGGAAAGCATTGTCAAACCTCCCCCGGGGGTATCCCCATTGCCAGCGGAGCAAAGGCCGGCGGGAACCCTTCCGGATTTTGGGGAATTCCGGAGCTGGGCCAACATCGGGGCCGAAGCATTAGTGATGGGGGAGATCGCTTACAAAGACCGTTCTTTGACCATGGAGGCGCGCCTTTATGATGTGGTGCAGAGGGAGCTGATCATCGGCAAAAGGTACATCGGGGAAATCACCGATCTGTCGCGCATGGCTCACCGGTTCGCCGACGAGATCGTCTTCGCCCTCACCGGGGAACAAGGGTTCTTCCAGACCAAGATCGTTTTTGTCTCCAAAGCAACGGGGAACAAAGAGATCTATGTCATGGATTTCGACGGTCGAAACGTAAACCAGATAACCCGCCACCAGTCCATTTGCCTTTCCCCCCGCTTTTCCCCCGATGGGACGAAAGTGGCCTTCACCTCCTACAAATCGGGCAACCCGGACATCTACATTAAAAATTTGCCCAACGGGGAAGAACGCCCAATTTCTCAATATCCCGGCCTGAATATTTCTCCGGCCTGGTCGCCAGACAGCCAGCGTTTAGCCCTCACCCTGAGCAAGGATGGCAACCCGGAGATATACATCGTCAACCAGGATGGTTCGGGCCTGCTGCGTTTGACCGATAACCCGGCCATCGATGTGTCCCCGGCATGGTCCCCTGATGGCAAGAAGATAGCCTTCGTGTCCAATCGCCAGGGAAACCCGCAGATTTACATCATGGATGCGGATGGGAAAAACGTTCAGCGGCTGACCTTCGAGGGCAATTACAACACTCATCCGGCCTGGTCCCCGCGGGGAGACCGGATTGCTTTTGATTCTGCAATCGGGGGAGGGCGCAACATCTGCACTATCCACCGTGATGGATCGGATTTTCGCATTTTGACGGCCAACCTGGGACGGTGCGAGATGCCTTCCTGGTCGCCGGATGGACGCAATCTGGTCTTTAGCTCAAACCGGGATGGGGGGCCCCATATTTTTTTAATCGATGCCGAGGGAACTCGCATAAAAAAGTTGACATTTCAGCGGGGAGGTGATATATATCCTAACTGGTCCCCTCGATTTAAAGAAAAATAATGAGAACTAATAGTCGATTTCTAATTTTCTTAAAAATTCAAAGAAAAGGAGGAGAAAAGAATGTTGAAAAAATCGTCAGTCTGGTTAGTCGTTCTAATCTCCATCATGTCCATTGCTTTCATCGCTACCGGGTGCGCGAAGAAACAGGTGGTCAAGGAGGAAGCGGCAGCAAAGCCAGTTGTCGAAGCCAAAAAAGAAGAGCCTAAACCAACGCCCGCGGCGCCAGCCCCCAGGGTTGAGGCAGCGCCCCCGGCCCCAACCCCCAGGGTTGAGGCAGCGCCCCCGGCCCCAACCCCCCCGGCGCCAGCCCCCAGGGTTGAGGCAGCGCCCCCGGCCCCAACCCCCAGGGTTGAGGCAGCGCCCCCGGCCCCAACCCCTGAACCCATAGATCTGGTCAGCCTGCGCATTCAGTTTGCTTTTGATGATTACAGCCTTTCCACCAAATCGAAAGAGAACTTAGAAAAACTCGCCGCCTGGATGTCCAAAAATTCCAGGGAAAAGATACAGATTGAAGGACACACCTGCGACATCGGAACGAATGAATACAACTTGGCCCTGGGCGAGCGGCGGGCCAATAGCGCCAAAAAATACCTGGAAGCGCTGGGGGTAGGTTCCGCGAGGGTATCCACCATCAGTTACGGCGAAGAAAGACCTCTGGTTCCCAATAAGGAAGAGGCTGAACGCTCTAAAAATCGGCGGGATGAATTCGTCAAGACCAGATAATATAATCCACCCCAAACCTTAAGGAGCTCTTTCTGGAAGAACCGGGGAAGACAATTAAACAGGAGGAAGAGCTCCCTAAAATTTTCTCCAGGCCATGAAAAGAATAAACATAGTAATTTTCATCGCTCTCCTTTTCCCTGCTTTTTTAGCGTTCAGTGGATGTGCCACCCAAAAAGACCTGGAAACCCTCCAGCGCGACACAAACAACAACACCAAGGAACTTCTGGCGCTGCAACGGAATCTATATGATCTGCACAATGAGATGAAAAGTCTTTCCGGCGAGATCAAGAATCTTTCCAGCAAGATGGACGCCCTGGGAATAAAAATTGATGTCCAACAACAAGAAATAACATCTCTGGGCGCCGAAACCAGGAGCAAATTAGGTTTTCTGGAAGCGGAAACGAGGAGCAAAATCGCCTCTCTGGAAAAGGAGATAGATACTTCCGCCCAGCCCATGCGCCGTTACCAGGCAGACCTGGGCGCCAGGCTGGATAAACTCCAGATGGAAGTGCAAAACCTGATGGGACGATTTGAAGAGAGCAAATATTTCGCCCAGAGGACTTTCGGGGAGACCAAAACGATCAGGGAAGCTTACCAGGGAAAACTCGACGAATTGGATAAACGGATAGCGGCTCTGAACAAGAGCATGGAAGCTCAGAACAAGACCATGGAAGATTGGGATAAAAAAATCCTGGCCCTGCAACAGGAAAAGGAGAGTAAGGCTGCCGAAGGGGAAGAAGAGGCAGAGGCAGAGACAGAGAAACCTTCCACCGTCCCGGGTGCCCAGGCCAAAGCGGATCCGACCAAAGTAGAGCCGGCCAAAGTAGCGACTCCTGCCAAGAAGGCGGAGCCAGAGGTAAAAAAGCCTGTTGTCTCTTTAGAAGAAGCTTATAAAAAGGCTTATGATCAGTTTACCAAGGGGGATATCGAGGGAGCCAAGAAAGGCTTTCAGAAATTCCTGGAGGTCTATCCCAAGTCCAAGTTTGCTGAGAATGCTCATTACTGGCTGGGAGAATGTTATTTTGCCGAAAAGAAGTTTGAAGAGGCTATTTTGGAATTTGACGAAGTGCTCAAGAAATACCCCAAGGGAAATAAAGTTCCCGACGCTTTGTACCGCCAGGGAATTGCCTTCCTGGAGATGGCCGACGCGGTTAACGCCAAATTGATTTTGAAAGAAGTCATCAAGCGCTATCCCAAGTCCGACCAAGCCAATCGCGCCCGCAAAAAATTAAAAGATATCGGATAAAGCTTCGCGGCCTAAAGCGAAGGCCTGCCTCCCATTTTTTCTAATATAGCCATTCATGATGGCCTAGTAAAAAGTCGTCACTCCGGTGAAAACCGGAGCCAGAGGTTTGATAAATCCTTGAAATAACTGGATTCCGGCTGGAGTTTATCCCGATGAAAATCGGGGCCGGAATGACGGGGAAAGGGGCTTTCGGACTTTTTACGAGATCATCATTCATTGTAAAGGAATGACCGTGGCTCCCCGGGGCACCGGAAGCTTAAAATCCTGCTCTTCCCACCGGGGATTTAATTCCACCTCGCTATATTCCACCGTAAGCTGGGCCTTCGGGGTGAAGGAAGTAAACTGGATTTTCTGGGGGAAAAGGAGTTCCTGAAATTGACGGAAGTCTTCAAAGACCATACGGTTGAATAAATCCGGACGGTGGAATTCGGCGCGGATAATCTGAAAAGAGAAAGGATTTACAAAGAGAACCTGGCGCTCCTTCCGGTGAACGGAAACGAGTTCCAGGGCCCACAGGCTTTCCTCCCGATGGCGGCGAACGGAGGCTGTATCGAAGTCAATCAGCAGAGGGCCCCCTAATAAAAGGGCAACGACTTCTTCCGGCTCCAGGGCAACCGGCAGAGCCGAGAAAAGATGGCTGCCCGTGGCTTGGCCCCGGTAATAGCGATTTTCTCCCGGATGATAAAGGTTCAATTCGCGGCCATCCGTTACTATATAGAACTGGGGTGTGCCCAATGGGCCTAAAGTTTCAGCCCGCAACAGCGCTGGCCGGCGGACAAAAAAGACCTGCTGGGCGCTAAAATTTTTTGCGGCCGCAGTAACTTTCACCTGGGCCAGGCCTTTCAGCCCTTCAATAGCCTTAAGGCGCGCCCGAACTTGATCCAGAAGCACTTCCGGCGGGGGAGTTTCCGGGAGGAGGGCGGGAAGAGTGGCGCAACCGCTTAATGAGGAGAAGACCGAAAAAAGGAGGAAAGGAATCCAACTCCTCATGGGCGTTTCTTTTCTTTCCGCAATTTTTTAATTTTTTCTTTCAGCTCGGTTTTTTTGGGGTCCAATTTCAGGGCCCGTTCATACATCATGATGGCTTTATCGATCAGTTTGCGGCTGGCGTAGGCATCGCCCAGATGCTCGGCAATCACCGGGTCTTCCGGGGCTAAGCGGTGGGCTTTTTCCAGTTCAATCACAGCTTTCTCTATTTCTCCTTTTTTGAAGTAAACCCAGCCTAGGCTGTCGGTGATATAGCCGTCATCTGGCTTCAGCTCCAGGGCCCGCTTGATGAGAGCCTCCGCTTCATCCAGGTTGATCCCTTTCTCGGCATAGGTGTAGCCGATGTAATTCAAAGCTTGCGGGTGGTCGGGATTGATCTTAAGGACCAGGCGCATCTGATTGATACACTCCTGCCAATTCCCGGATTTGTCGTAAAGGACTCCCAGGTTGAAAAGGATTTTTTCGTCCCGGGGAGCATACTCCAGGGCTTTTTGGAGAAGGCGGATTCCTTCCTCAAACTGGTTGGCTTTCTCGTAAAGAGACGCTAAGAAGCGGTAGAGGTTGGGGTTATCCGGTTTTACCTTTATTGCGGTTTGAAGAGAGGAGATGGCCTCTTGGGCCTTGTTTTGTTTATCGTAAATATAAGCCAGATGGATTTGCGCATCGACGTAGAACGAGGAGGAAGGCGGAACGCGCTTGAATTCATCCGCGGCCTGCTCGAACTCTTTTTTCTCCTCGTAAACGGTCCCCAGATAATAGCGCACTCGATCATTATCCGGTTTAGCGGAAAGAACAAGGGAGAACTGGGCGATGGCTTCTTCGAGGCGCCGCTGTTCGAAATAGATGAGCCCGATCTTTATGCGCACCTCTGTGTTATCGATGGTTAGTTTATCTACCTCATGGAATTCAGTCAGGGCTTCGTTTAGCTTGTTCTGGCGGATAAAAACCTGACCCAAGCGTTCATGGGCATCCGGGTTAGAAGGATTCAGTTCCAGGATGTCCCTGTAAACCTTAATGGCCTTTTCATACTCTTGCTGAATTTCATAAATCAGGGCTAAATCCATTAGAGCCGGCTCGAATTGGGGCTTGATTTCCAAGGACGCTTGGTAGTGCTTCTGGGCTTCAGCGAAACGCTTCGTCTCGGCATAGACGCGCGCCAGGTAGTAATGCCCCATCAAGGACTGGGGGTCGATTTCCAGAAGGGCCTTGAAGTTAGTAATGGCGTTTTCATAATTTTTTTGCTCGGCGTATAGAGTTCCCAGGAAGAGACGGGCTTCCTGGCTTTTGGGCTCAAGCTGGATTACTTTCTGGTAGGCCTGGAGGGCTTTTTCGGGCTGATTGAAAGAAAGGTATAAACCTCCCAGAAGAAGGTGCGCAGGAGCGCTATGGGGGTTGACCTGGATGGCTTTTTCTAACTCCTGCAGAGCTTTTTCTGGAAAGCCCTTCTTTAGATAAAGGGCAGCCAGATGAGTCTGCAGGTAGGCAGAAGTTTTATCCTGCTCCAGGGCTTTCTGGTACTGGTCGGCTGCCTGATCGATATCGCCCGCTTTTTGGTGAAGCTGGGCGAGGAGAAAATGGTAGTAGGATTTAGCGGCAGGGCCCGGCGGCAAAAATTCTTGGGCAGGGGGAGGGAGGGGTTTCACCGCTGCGCAGGCAGGGGCCATAAGCAAAACCAGAAGATAAAAACATGCCCTTTTCATTACGGACACTCGCAACCCTTCTATACTAATACCGACTGATTAAATAACCTGTCATTGCGAGGAGTGGAACGACGAAGCAATCCCCTGAAGAATGAGATTGCCGCGCCCCTTGGGCTCGCAATGACTTGTAAAGACATTTATTACGCTCGTATTAAGTCGCCCCTTAGGGATAATATATTCATAATACTATCTTGCTGAATCCACGTCAATTTTCTTTTAGCCCGACCGTCCGTCACTTTTATTTTTCAACCTCTATGGGTCAGGCGGGAGGGGGAAGGAATGTTTCAAATGGGTTGAGTAGATCGGATCAGACATCGATCATTAGTCATGATCTGCCAACCCCATTAGCCCTTCCTGAAAAATTCGCGGATCCATCTTCTTAAGCTGCGGGGAAATAATTGGTTTAAACGCCATTTGCCAAAGGATGTGCCGCTCAAGTTCCAACCCGGGAGCGATCTCGGTGATCATCATTCCTTCCCGAAGGCGCTCGATCACGGCCCGCTCGGTGATGAACATCACTTTCTGGCCCTTCCTTACGGCGTAGTCTCCGCTAAAGGTAATTTGCTCCACTTCGTTGACGAACTTCTTATGCGTTCCTTCCTTAAGGATTTCGATCTTTCCTCCGCCGACCCTGGTCTTCAGCCCTCCTGCGGTAAACGTCCCGCAGAAGATGATCGTCTTCGCTCCCTGAGAGATGTTGACAAAACCACCCGTTCCTGAAAGATTATCGCCAAACTTGCTGGCATTGACGTTGCCTTGCACATCCGCCTCGGCAAAACCTAAGAAAGCTCGGTCAAGACCTCCTCCGTCAAAGAAATCGAACTGGTAGGGCTGGTCGATCACCGCCTCGAAGTTGGACATCACCCCGAAGAGCACCCCTCCCGCCGGGATTCCCCCGATGAGCCCTTGCTCGATAAAGACGGTCATCCGCTCCTCAATGCCCTCTTCAGCGGCCACGGAAGCCACACCGTCCGGCATGCCCACGCCCATGTTGATGACAAATCCGGGACGGAGTTCCATGGCTCCTCTGCGGCCAATGACCTTCCGTTCGTTCAGGTCCATTTTCTCCAGGGTCTTAAGAGGGACTCTGACTTCTCCGCTAAAGGAAGGGTTGTATTCGTTGGCCACCGTTTGCCACTGTTCGGGATAGACGACAACCCTATCCACCAGGCTCCCGGGCACTTTGACGGTCTTGGGCGGAAGTGTCCCGGCCTTCGCCAGCCGCTTAACCTGAGCGATCACCAAACCTCCGGAATTATGGGCGGCCATGGCCATGGGCAGGATGTCCAGCCAGGCAGGTTCGAGTTCCAGGCTGATATTTCCTTTTTCATCTGCCGTGCTTCCCCGGATAAAAGCCACGTTTATGGGAAAAGAGCGGTAGAAGAGCCATTCTTTGCCAGCGAGTTTAATGACCTCAATGAGATCTTCCGTAGAGCGTTTGTTCAGCTTCCCGCCTTGAAGTCTTGGATCGACGAATGTCCCCAGGCCCACCTGGGTAATCAAACCTGGTCTCCCTCCGGCCACTTCTCTGAACCACTGGGACATGACCCCCTGAGGGAGGTTATATCCTTCGATCTTATCTTCCAGAACCAGCCTGGACATCAGGGGAGCCATGCCGTAATGGCCGCCGATGACCCTCTTTACCAGGCCCTCGTGAGCCAGGTAGCCTAACCCGGTGGTCTTTCGATCTCCCAGGCCGGATACATGAAAGAGAGTAAGGTTTCTGGGTTCCTTTGTCTCCAGATATCGGTCCCTAAGCGTTTTAATCAGGAGGTCAGGTTCGACATTCCCTCCTCCGGCGCCGTGAAGGGCCAGGACATCGCCATCGTTTACCAGACTCACCGCCTGGCGTGCGCTGATTACTTTACTTTCCATCTCTTTCCCCCTAAGCAGCCTTCGGAAACTTCTCTAACGCAGTTCCGTCGAGGACCACTACTCCTCTCTGATTGCGGACGATCGTGCGCAAGAGCAGCGTCCGCTTTTCCATATCTATTTCTTTGACTTCCACCTCCGCATAAACGGTGTCTCCAAAATAGACGGGAGCCAGAAAATGCATCTCATGCGCAAGGGTCACCGCTCCGGGAGCCACGAGTTTTGTAAGGGCAGAGGACATTATACCGGCAATCAAAAGACCGTGGGCGATTCTTTCCTTGAACCGCGTCCCCTTAGCATAGTCGGCGTTTACGTGGTGAGGAGCCAAATCACCGGTAATTCCTGCGTACAGGTAAACGTCGCTCTCGGAGACCGTCTTGGAGAAAAATTCTTTGTCGCCGATCTTAAAGTCAGTGATCTGCTTGATTTTCATCATCTGTCTTTATCCTCCTGCCTTGCCTTCGCACCATGGAATGAAAAAACTGTCTTTGGGGCGAGTCAAGAATATGAAAGAGGGAGTTGCCTGTCAAGAGAAAAGGCCGCAAACCATACTCCGGGCCGCGATTATGTTCGGAACTTTCATCCTCCTCATCATCCTTAGGGTGCCGGTGGCGTTTGCCCTCGGCCTGGCCTGCCTTCCGATTTTCGCCCTGGATGATCGGCTAACACCTATCCTCATGCTTGGCGAGATGACCAAAGCTTACAACGCGTTTATCCTGCTCGCCGTTCCCTTTTTTCTTCTGGCCGCAAATATCATGAACGCCGCAGGAATCACGGAACGGCTGATCGACCTGACCCGCTGTCTGGTGGGCCAGTTCCGGGGAGGATTGGTCTACATCAACGTTGTGGTGAGCATGCTCTTTGCCGGCATTTCCGGTTCCTCGACGGCCGATGCCGCCGGAATAGGTTCGCTCATTATTCCGGCCATGAAAAAGCAGGGCTACGACCCGAGCTTTTCCGTGGCCATCACGGCCTGTTCGTCGGTTATGGGGGTCATCATCCCGCCCAGCATCCTCATGGTCGTCTGGGGCGGGGTAATGTCCGTATCCATCGGAGCATTGTTCCTGGCCGGGTTTATTCCGGGAATCATGGTGGGGCTGTCGCAGATGGCCACAACGTTTGTCTATGCCCGGCTTCGGAATTATCCCATCTACGCTCGGGCAACTATGCGGGAGTTCCTCCTGGCCTTCGGTCGGGCATCCTTTGCCATGATGACGCCGGTCATCATCATTGGAGGAGTGGTGGGCGGCTTTTTCACTCCCACCGAAGCCTCGGTCATTGCCGTTCTTTACTCTTTAGCTATCGGAATTTTTTTCTACCGGACCATCGGATTGCGGGAATTTCGCAAAGTTCTCTATGAGAGCGCCCGCCTGGCCTCCATTTCCCTTTTTTGCATCGGAACCGCTTCGGCCTTCGGCTGGGTGCTGGCCTATTATCAAATCCCCAAGACGATCATCAGCATCATGGCGCAATGGGGAGCGGGTGTGACCACCGTCGGATTGCTCGAAGCTGCTGCGTTCCTGTTCATCGGGTGCTTCATCGACGCGGTTCCCTCCATCATCATCGTCGGCCCCCTCCTGGCACCGGTGGCGGCATCCGTGGGGATGCATCCCGTTCACTTTGCCATCATCGGAGTCATTTCCCTGGCTTTCGGGTTGGTCACCCCGCCTTATGGTCTTTGCCTTTTGATTGACTGTCACATTGCCGGGGTCAAAGTCTCTCAAGCCCTCAGGGATGTGGTGATCATTCTGGTGCCCATGCTTCTTATGCTTATTCTCATCATTCTTTTCCCCGACCTGATCCTTTTCATTCCCCGGCTGTTCATGCCGAAGTTTGTGTAAAAAAATTTTGTACTTTTCCCCTTCCCGAATGTTTTTCTTCTTCTGCTCTTCCGTCCCGTGGCCAAGGATCATGTGGGACATCAGTTTTAGGAGCAATTGGGCATCGGCCACTGCGGCGGAAGCCCTGGCCAATTCTTCTTCCACGATAGACCAGCTCACTGCATCGGCGCCTGACCCGCCGTATTCCGGCGGAAGGGTCATGGATAGAAGACCCAGTTCCGCCATCCTTTTATAAATCTTCCAGGGGAAGGCATCGGTGCGGTCAATCTCTGCGGCTACCGGCTTGACTTCGGTTTCGGCAAAGTCCCGGGCCATATCCCGGATCATCTTTTGTTCTTCGCTTAAATCAAAATTCATACCCTTACCTCCTTGTGATCAATCCTCTGCTCTTTACCCGCCAGCATGCCTACCTTCAGCAGTATATCGGTTTTGAATGACAAAAAAAGATGACTGCCGGGATGATGATCATGTTTAATTTCTTCATAAACCATCTTTGATGTTCTCGTAAAAAGTCCCGTTTTCGTCATTGCGAGGAGTTCCGCCAATGCGGGACGACGCAGCAATCCCGTATTTTCAAGGACTTATAAAAACGCGATTGCTTCGCTTTCGCTCGCAATGACTCTTCTGCCGACTTTTTACGAGATCATCATCTTTTTTTGTATCACTTTAGCTATTTGAAAGCCAGCCCAAACATACTGGGTTTTCAAACCCGCGAATCCGGGAACACCAGGCAATTTTTTTTTGACAAGCGCCATTAATAAATGTAAGAATCCGAATATGGCCAGAGTGGTGATATTAGGATACCCGCATCAAATAATTTAACGAGGAAAGAGTAAAAAGGTGGGAGACCAAAGAAGGAAAAATAGTATGGTGTCCCGGGAAAAGGAGGTGCTGCAAAAAAACAAGGGGAAGGGAAAATAATTTAATTCATTCATTGCTTACTTACAAAAAAGGAGGGCTTATGGTGAAAAAAATTGGATTGTTGGCAATCGTTGTAATGGTTTCAATCGGCCTGAGCGGCACTTATGGGGCAGCTCAGCAATTTCCTTCTAAAGACATTACCTTAGTTGTCCCCTGGGCCGCAGGCGGGGGAACGGATACGATCGCCCGAACCCTGGTTAAAAATGCCAAGAAACACTTTGGCGTTAATGTAAATGTTGTCAACAGGACCGGGGGCTTAGGAGCCGTCGGGATGGGATCTGTGACTACTGCGGCTCCGGATGGCTATACGGTGGGAGTCATAACCTTTCATTTGAGCAACTATCGGATGATGGGTCTGGCCCCCCTTTCTTACAGGGATTATAGCCTCATTCAATTAATCAACCGGGAAGGGGCTGCCGCAAGTGTCGCGGCCAATTCCAAGTTTCAGACCTTGAAGGATTTAATCGAATTTGCCAAGGCAAACCCTGGAGTTGTGACTGCGGGGCACGCCGGAGCAGGAAGCGTTCAACATCTCTCTCTCGCCTCCCTGGGTTTGCGGGAAAAGGTAAAATTCGTTCATGTGCCCTTTGATGGCTCCGCTCCAGCCCGGACTGCGGTTGTGGGGGGACATGTGACCGTGGCCGTTACCACCATAAGTGAGGTTCTGCAGCTTTATCGCGGCAAGATGGTCACGGTTCTCTACCACGAAGACACAAAGCGGCATTGGCTCTATCCCGATGTTCCCACGATAACCGAGGCCGGTTTTCCCAACGCCAAAATTATCTATGACTGGCGGGCCTTGGGAGCACCCAAAGGAGTTCCAGTGGATCGGATGAAGGTCTTGATCGACGGGTTCAAGAAGTGCTTTGATGATCCTGAGTTCCAAAAAATGGCCTATGATTTAGGGTTAGCTACTGTTTACCTGGACTCCAAAAGTCTGGAAACTTTTCTAGCAGAGATGGAGGAGTTACACAAGCCCGTGCTGGAGAGCGTAGGGTTGCTTAAAGAGACTAAGTAACTCTGGTTCAGGGGCGGCCGGAAATCTGCCGCCCCTATATGAAAAAGGGATGGACGATGAAAAAGGTGGATATAGGGGTAGGCGGCGGGTTACTGACCTTGAGCATATGGCTATTTTGCTATGCGGGAAGATATAAGGATTTGGCAGTTATGGGATACGGCCCTGATCTCTTCCCCCGCATTCTGGCCAGTATGATGATTTTCTTAGCATTAGGCTTAATCATCAATGCCCTCCTGGGAAAATCCTTAAAGAAAGAGGACAACATTGATCCCAGGGGGTTTTTGCGGGTCTTGATCTCGATTGGAATCTGTATCGGCTACCTTTTTTTGATAAATGGCCTTGGGTTTGCAACTTCCACTTTTCTCTTCCTTTTCGTCTTGATGACCCTGTTGAAACAGAAAAGGATTTTTTTAAGGATCGGCGCCTCCTTCATAGTTTCAATAACTGTCTGGTTTATATTCAGATATGTTCTGGTTATTCCCTTGCCCGAAGGTTTGTTAATTTAATTGTATAGGAATTTGCTTTTTTATCCCCCTCCCCCCATCCCCCTATCGCCAGGGGAGGGGAGATACTGGGGGGATCCAAAATTCCCTCCCCCTGGATGGGGGAGGGTTAGGGTGGGGGTGTTAATAACTTGATTGTATAGGAAATTCCTTTTTGGACACGGATGTACACAGATTATCGGGATAAAATAAAAAGAAATAAATATCTGCGGTTATCTGTGAAAATCTGTGTCCCAATAAATTTAAGTTAAAAAAGGCGTGAAAAGGATGGATTGGAATCTTCTCCTGTTGGGTTTTAGCAAGGTCCTGCTCAATCCGGTCAACCTTCTTTTTGTCTTTATTGGAGTGACCGCGGGAATCATCGTCGGTGCACTGCCTGGTCTTACGGCCACCATGGGGGTGGCCCTTTTAATTCCCTTCACCTTCGGTTTGGACCCCGTCCAGGGCTTAGTCATGCTGGTTGGCCTTTTTACCGGGGGTATCTATGGGGCGTGCATTTCCTCCATCCTGATCGGTATTCCCGGGACGCCAGCGGGCGCGGCCACCCTCCTGGATGGCTATGCCATGAATAAAAAAGGGCAGGCGGGCAAGGCCATGGGCATGGCGGTCATTGCTTCTTGGTTTGGAGGGACGATCGGCGCCCTGATTATGACCTTTGCCTCTCCCCAGATTGCCAAGGTGGCTCTGGAATTTGGGCCTCCGGAATTCTTCGCCCTGGCTTTTTTTGGATTGGGCATCATTATTACCGTCTCCGGCAGATCGATCCTTAAGGGTTTGATTTCAGGGATCTTCGGGCTTATGCTTCCTCTTATCGGTTTTGATCCCATCTCCGGAGCTCCTCGTTTAACTTTTGGTTCAATGGAGCTTCTGGGAGGAATCACCTTGATCCCTGTTCTTATTGGCCTGTTTGGTTATTCCCAGGTTTTCCAGGGAATAGAGAAGATCCTGGTCCTGCCTGCGATAAAAACCGAATTAAAAAATTTAATCCCCAAACTGTCTGAGATCAAAACGGTCTTGGCAACCATGGTGAAATCTTCCCTGTTCGGCGTATTCATCGGAGCTGTTCCCGGAACAGGGACGGATATAGCGGCCTTTGTCTCTTATGGCGAGGCCAAGAGGTCATCCAAACACCCTGAAAAATTCGGGACCGGAATTCTTGAAGGAGTAGCTGCCCCCGAAAGCGGGAATAATGCCTGCGCCGGCGGAGCCATGGTGCCCATGTTAACTTTAGGAGTTCCCGGAGATGCGGTGACCGCCGTTTTGATGGGAGCTCTGACGATTCATAATTTTCAACCTGGCCCCATGTTATTTAAGGATCATCCAGAAGTTGTTTACCCCATCTTTGCGGCGATGATTTTAGCCCAATTTGTCATGCTGTTTGTGGGGTTAGGGGGAGCGCGCTTTTTTGCCCGGCTGATCAATATTGATAGAAGGATTCTGACGCCGATTATCTTTTTACTTTGCGTCATCGGTTCTTATGCCATGCGCTTCAGCTTTTTTGATGTGGGGGTTTCCCTGGTGATTGGAATCATCGCTTACTTCATGAACTATTATGGTTATCCCGGATCTCCTATTCTTCTGGCTATCATTCTCGGGCCCATGGTGGAGCAAAACATGCGCAGGTCCCTGGTGATTTCCCATGGGGATCCCACAATCTTCTTTACCAGGCCGATTAGCGCGGCTTTCATCTTTATCGGAATTTTCATTATGATCACCTCGTACTACCGGGTTAAAAAAGCCATGGACAAAGAAGCCCTATCCTCCTTCGCCCAGGAGAAAGAAAAATCAAAATGAGAGGCCTACGCCTGCTGAATGCCAAGGCAAAAGTTTCTCCGGCCACCGGCGGGACCAGGCGCAAAATACCGGCCCAAGCGGGATTCCGGAAGATTGCTTATCAAGGATAACCAACCACTTTGGGTTTAATACGAACGGAGATAAAAAGGAGAGCTGATGGGTTTGGCAAAAGGAACTTTGACGTTTTCAAGATATCACACCCTGGGAGAGTTACCCCATTCCTTCCATGATTTCGTAAATAGGCAGCTTAAAAAGTACGCTTTTCAGGAATTATCTTTAAAAACAGAGGAAAAATCTCTGGGCTGGACCAGTCTGGAAAATCCCCTGGACACAAATTTTGAGCATGCCAACTATTCCTTCGCAGATTACCTGATTTTTTCTCTGCGTATAGACCGGAAAATCATCCCCCCGTCTTTAATGAAGGTAAAGCTCCTTCAGGCAGAAAAGAAATTTTCGACCGGAAGCAGAAAAAGGGTCCTGCCCAAAGAACAAAGGGATGAAATCAAAGAGCGGGTTCGCTTGGAACTCCTGAGTAAAACATACCCCGTGCCCTCATTTTATGAGGTCTGCTGGTCACCTTCCCAAAAATGCCTTCTCTTCAGTTCCCTTTTAAAAAAAGCTGCCCAGGAGTTTGAGGAATTATTCAAAAGAACATTTGATCTCGCCCTGTCTCCTTGTGTTCCTTGGGATGGAAATGCCGTCGATGGGCCAACGGCCGAAAAAATCGCTTCTCTCAAGGAAGGAGTTTTTTTAGCCCCGCAAAGCACAAACCCGGCAAACCCCAATCCGGCTTTTCTGGGCAGGGAATTTTTGACCTGGCTGTGGTTCAAAAGCCAAGAACGGGGGGGCGGCATCATGCTCCCCGGGGTGGGCGATATCGAAGTCAACTTTAGCAGGCGTATGGTCCTGGAGTCAGGCGCGGGAGAGTATGCCGAAAGCGTTGTTTGCCAGGGGCTCCATGCCGACTTGAAGGAAGGGAAGGCAGCCATCCGCGAAGGGAAAAAAATAAAAGAAGCAAGGATTCAACTCGGAAGGGGCGCGGACAAATGGGAGTTCACCCTGAAAGTGGATCAATTTCAATTTCAGTCTTTAAGGCTGGAATCCGGGATCGCTTTGGGCGAAGAAGAGAAGGATTCACAGGGGCGAATTCTGGAAAGAGTCTATTTAATAGAAACAGCCCTAAAGACCCTGGACCAGATATTCTCCTTCTTCCTCAGCATCCGAATGTCTTCCCAATGGCCATCCGAAGAGATCCCCCGCTTAAAGAAATGGATACAGCGATAACAAAAAGGGGGAAAGGGGTTAAAAAAGAAATGGCCCAGCTTCGGGCCATCGCCCGCTTTGCCCTGGGCCAAATCCCAGATCCTTGATTCAACCTTTATTTATTTAACAGCTACACGACCCGCATGTCTTGGCCAGATTGGAAGATATGCGATACCCGGATCCCCTAACGGTGTTGATATAATCCACCTGGATGGGTTTCACCTGCTCATACAACTCTTTATTGACGGCGTAAGTTATTCCATCTTCCTTAAAAACCTGGTCATCTTCTCTTGGCTCATCCAGAGCCATACCCAAAGAGGGCCCAGATCACCCGCCCTGGGACATCATGATCCTGATCGAAGGGATCGTTTCCTTGTCCTTAAAATACTCTTTGATCATCTCCGTAGCTTTCTCCGATACTTGAAACATCCTTACCCCCTTTTATTATTATAGGATGAGCTTCTTGCAAAAGTCCGTAATTTACCCTTCGACAGGCTCAGGGTGAACGGGCTTAGGTTGAAATTATTTAGTTTTTCCGTTCGTGGTGAGCTTGTCGAACCACAAAAAAATACTTTTGCAAGAGGCTCAGGATCATCTCCAAATTAATACGAGCGTAATAAATGTCTTTACAAGTCATTGCGAGCTAAAGGGGCGCGGCAATCTCATTCTTCATGGGATTGCTTCGTCGTTCCACTCCTCGCAATGACAGGTTTATTTAATGCGTCGGTATTAATTTGGAGATGATCCTTATTATACTAAACCGATACGGATAATGGTAAAAAAATTAACCCTTCCCTTTCGTTGCCCAAAACTGCTGTGAGCGAAAATGGGTTAATTTAGGTGCCGTAGCGGTAATACTCAGTTACCAGCAGTTGATTGTCGACCTTGTTTACGCCTTCGAGGGCAGCCACCGCCCGCTGGCAATTTTCCTTATCCACGCCAGAAGTAACCGCGCCCCGTAAAGTAACCGCCCCTTTTTCCACCTGGATGTTAAGATGGCGGATGTCGAGACCAAGGAGGCCAAGAAGCGTGGCTTCCACCTTCTGGAACAGGGCCAGATCAGCCAGTTTTTCTTCGGCTCTTTTTTCGCTCTCCTTTATTTCCGGGGACTGGATGGATTCCAGGATCATTCTCGCCGCTGTTTCTACCGAAAATTTATGGGTGTTGATCACCAGGTCGTAGAGGTTTGGATCCTCCCAGTCCACATCGAAGAAGGAATGGATAAACCCGGCTGAATCCCGGTCGCTGCGCCGAAGGGTCCGGGTTGTATGTTTCTCATCCCCTCTTTCCTTTTCCATGATCCTTCTCAGGCGAACCTCAAAAGGAGCCACTATGCGCAGGTGCAAAACTCCGGGAAGGTCTTTCAGCAAAACCTGCCCTCCTCTGCCCACGATCACCACATTCCCTTTCCCGGCTAAATCAAAAATGACTGCCTGGAGGAAATGAAGGAATTTCCTTCTCTGAACCTGCCAGGAGTCCCAGAAGGGGGGCTTCTTTTCATCAAACCTTTCCACATCTGGTGATAGCAGACCAAATTCTGCCAGGGCTTTCCCAATCCGCTCTTTGTCCACATATTCATAATTGAGCCGACCGGCCACTTCCTGGGCTATCTCCGTGCCCAGACTTCCCCCTTGCCTGGAAATGGTTAACACCGACATGGCCAAGCCTCCTTTCTGCCCGGTAATGTATTTCCCTTTTCCGGGCGGTTAGACAGGGCATAACCCATAACCGACTGGTGATGTAATAAGAAAACCCCTCTCGCGCTTAACCCCCTACGAAATATCTATTTTGCAGCGGAACGAATTTGCCGCTTTAAGTATAAGGCAAAAAATAAAAATAAAAAAGATGATAAATTCAGGTTCTTACTCTCAAATTCGGCCATAAGAAACAGAGGTAAAAAACTCAATTGAAATCAGCATGTTAAGGAGGGTGTGAAGTTTTTTTAAAAAAAGGTTGACATCTTCTTTTATTCGCGTTTTAATCCTATTCGTATTAAATATTAATATATATAAGTATAGAAAATGGAAAAAGTTAGCCGGTGGCGGCAGCGGATTAGCCAGTTGCGGAAGATTCGGGGTCTTTTAGAGAATCGACTCATGAAACCCAAGGGGATGCGGGTGGGTTCGGTGGTTAGGCAATACATGTTTTGTGGGAAACCTTCTTGCGCTTGTCATCGGGATGCGCAGAAGAAGCATGGTCCTTATTATTATCTTTCCTACAAGGAAAAAGGGAAGAGCCGGTACAAGTATTTGGGGAAGGCGACGAGTCCTGAGGTGGAGCGGGCTCGAAACTATCAAGGGTTTCAGCGGGGGATGGCGCAGTTGGGAAAGATTCACCGGGAGATCATCGGGTTGTTATGGAAGATTGGGGAGGGGAAGATGGAGAAGGGGGATGGAGAGTAGCTGGCAGTTTTATGAGCGGGCGCAAAAGGAGGTTTATCGGAAGTTGAAGGCACTGGGAGGAGGCGAAAGAAGTTAAGGTTTTGGGGGTGCGGGGTCTTCTCTCCTATGATCAATTTGGAGAGCAGGGGCACGAGAGGAGAAAAGGGCGGAAAGATTTTAGGGCGAATCCCATCAATGGGATCATGGTGGTGCGTTGGGCGGGGAAGAAGTATGAGGTTGGGGAGGAGAAGATTTTTTTGACCAGCCTTTCGGTCGGCCGGCCTTAAGATCAACCGGTTCCAAAGAGAGATCGAATAAACCAACAGGCGGCTTTTGTCTCCCAAAAGCTAAAGGGATAATTTTTTCTTCAATTCGCAAGAGACCCGACTCCTTCCCCTTCCCCTTCTTCTCCTTCAAATCACCTGAGAAAAACGAACAGATATTCCTTTTTCCATAAGAACCACGCCGCTGGTTTTCAAAACTTTAAAAACCCCCGCCCCTCACTGTCGTCCTTATGGCGGAATTTCAAGACAAGCCCGTCTCTACTTGACAAATGGATTTTTATATTGTAAAAACCGAGAACGACTATGAGGAGCGGTAAATTTCGTGATCCCCACAAGTACCCAGATAGAATATAATAAAGGACGCTACCAATATTTCTGAAGGTAAGAAGGAAAAGGAATTTCCTCAAAAAAGGTGGATCACATGACCCAGGAAAAAAAACAGAAAAGCAGTAAGGTTCGTCAGGACTGGATTCAAATGGACGCCCTTTGTTGCGGGATGGATTGGGACGAGGCGGACTTAAGCAAGCCGCAGATCCTTGTTGAAGACGTGTTCGGCAGCAGCCATCCAGGAAGCATCCACCTGGACCGCCTGGCCCAGGAGGTTTCCATCGGAGTTTTTCAGGAAGGTGGAAAACCAGCCGGTTTCCATGGCACCGACATTTGCGATGGCTGGGCCATGCTCCATAGCGGGATGAATTACAGTCTCCCCTCCAGGGAAGCTCTCTGCGACCTGGTGGAGATCCATGGCCGGATCATTCCCTGGGACGGATTGGTGGTCATTTCCTCCTGCGACAAATCCGTTCCCGCCCATCTAATGGCCATGGCCCGCCTGAATATCCCGGCCATTCATTTCCCCGGAGGAACTAACCGCGTTGGCCCCAATATGTCCCATAGCCTGCTGGTCGGGGAAACCGCTACCCGGATGCGGCGGGGAGAAGACGTCTCCCGGGAAGTCCGGGATTATAAACTTTCCGCCTGCCCGGGGGCCGGGGCCTGCCAGTTCATGGGAACAGCCAGTACCATGCAGTGCATGGCGGAAGCGCTGGGAATAGCGCTCCCTGGGACTGCCCTCATTCCGGCCAGCCTTGCGGAAATCGGGCGACTGGCGCGTCAGGCCGGCCGGCAAATTATGGAACTTAGTAGAAAGGGAATCCGGCCCGCGGACATCCTGACGCCGGCAGCCTTTGAAAATGCCATGAAGGTCCATGCGGCCATCAGCGGTTCAACGAATGCCCTCCTGCACCTGCCGGCCATAGCCCATGAGTTAGGGATCAAGATCGATGCCGAGCGCTTTGACCGTCTGAACCGGGAGATCCCCTATCTGGCCAATGTTCAGCCATCAGGGGTCTATTTGGCCGAGCTTTTCTGGTATGCCGGGGGGGTTCCCCGAGTGCAGATGGAACTCCGGGATTTCCTGGATCTGAAAGTCCTGACTGTAACCGGCAAAACCCTCGAAGAAAATCTTGGACATCTGGAAGAAGAAGGTTTCTTCCGGAGAGGAGAGGGATATTTAGCCAATTTTAAACTGCAAAGAGAAGAAGTCATCAGAAAGGCCAAAGATAGCAAGGGATTCGGTTCCATCGCTGTCCTCAAAGGGAATATTGCTCCGGAAGGAGCGGTGGTCAAGTATGCCGCCGTGTCTCCGGAAATGTTGAGCCATGAAGGACCGGCGCGAGTGTTTAACCGGGAAGAAGAAGCCCTGCAAGCCATTCTTCAGGGAAAAATTAAACCGGGTTCGGTGATCGTCCTACGCTATGAAGGCCCGCGGGGAAGCGGTATGCCGGAAATCCTGGCTACCACAGAGGCTCTGGCTACTAATCCGGATTTGAACAATACAGCTATTATAACGGACGGAAGATTTTCAGGAGCCACGCGAGGCCCCTGCATCGGCCATGTCTCCCCGGAAGCGGCCAGGGGCGGCCCGATTGCCGTGGTGGAGGATGGAGATTGGATTCAGATTGATATTCCCAACCGGGTTCTTTCCGTTGTTGGATGTGGGGGCAAGCAAATTGGTTCCCAGGCCGCCGAGAGTATCCTGGCCGAGCGATTAAAAAGATGGCAACCGCCAATCGTGCAGCATCCTCAAGGACTCCTCAGGCGTTACTCACGACAGGCAGAATCAGCTATGAAGGGCGCATACCTGATGGAATGATATCCTGAAAACCCTTTTAAAGTAGCCACAGAGGGCACAGAGATCACAGAGCTATAACCAATATTTTTTAAAAAAACGACTTAGAGCACTGATGAGCGCAAACAAATCCAGATAAAAATCTTAACAAATTTTTCAGAAATTGAACGTTAGTAGTCAAATTGTAGGGGCAACCTTCCGTGGTTGTCCATTTTACGGGCGGCCACAGAGGACCACCCATACGTTTATTAACAAAATTTAGAGATTTTGCACGTTAGTAGGAAGGAGTTTTTAAAAACATGATTAAGAAAAAGTAATGGATACTTTTAGACACTTTTAGCACTTGACACGTATTCTTCACTTTTTTTTAATCATGGTTTTAAAACTCTGTGATCTCTGTACTACTAAAGTTGTAACACTTTAGCTCTTTGAAAAAAGGTGAGTTGTAAAGGCCAAGGGATTCCAGGGGCCGGGGGCCAGAGCGGAACGCTTGGAATCATAAGGCGCTTATTTCTCCGCATAAGGGGCGGGCAAGAACCCCCGCCTCCTCCGGAGGAAAAGATCTTTTGTCCTCGTGGCCAAGCGGAAACCCAACCGATGCTTCCGGCGCGTTCCGCTCTAACCCCCGGCCCTCAACAAAGGCTTTTATATTTTTTTTCAAATCTCTAAACTGTTACCCTTTTTTTAACTTTAGTCCGCATTAGGCGGATCACTTTTGACGCTTATCTTTTACCTTTTCTTAATTATGGTTTTAAAACCTCTGTGATCTCTGTGCCCTCTGTGGCTAATTTAATTGTATAGGAATTTCCTTTTCTATCCCCCTCCCCCCAACCCCCTCCCGCCAGGGGAGGGGAGATACTGGGGGATCCAAAATTCCCTCCCCCTCGATGGGGGAGGGTTGGGGTGGGGGTGTTAATAACTTGATTGTATAGGAAATTGCTTTTTGGACACGGATGTACACGGATTATCAGGATAAACTAAAAAGAAAATAATTATCTGCGGTTATCTGCGTAAATCTGCGTCCTATTAAATTTATTGTATAAGAAATTCCTTTTTTCAACTTTGGTGTAGCCTTAAGCTGGATCACTTTAGACGTTTGACATATTCTTTACTTTTTATTAATCATGGTTTTAAAACTCTGTGATCTCTTAGCCCTCTGTGGCTAATTTGATGAATTTAAAGTGATAGACGAAGCCCGGACGGGATCGCTTCCTGGACTAAGGCTCAGGCGGGGGGTGGCCTGGCTCAGGAAAAGGTTAGGGAATATAAAGTGATCGACGGTCAAATCTGAACCGGCAATATGGAACTTCGTTTGGTAAGACCTCTTCATTTTTTTTCTTGACAAGGTTTTTAAAATCTTGTAGGAGATTGAGTGTTCAGTCAGTAAAGGGCTTTGGAAAAATTTTAGTATCAAAGTGGTGAGTTTTCTATCATGAGGATGAAGCTAGAAGAGCGTGAAATTGAGACAAACGTTAAAGATGATGCCCTTGTAAAACAAAGAAGGGAAGAGATTATCCAGGCCGCGAGCAAAATATTTATAGAGAAGGGGTATCATGTCGCAACTATCCGGGACATTTGCAAGGCTTCAGGGTTGGGTCCCGGAACCCTATATAATTACATTAAAAAAAAGGAAGATATCCTTTACCTAATTTACAATCAACTTACCATGATGCTCACTCAGTGCTTAGTGGAGACTATCGAAAATACCAAGAAAGGTCCTTACGAACAATTAAAAGAAGCATTGAGTAAGACCATAGATATCATATGGGATTATCAAGATTTAATCCTTTTAATGTATCAGGAAACAGCCTCCTTAGACAGAGAATCCATGCATAACATTCTCAAGAGAGAAAGCGATTATGTCGCTCTCTGGGAAAGAATCCTTGAGCGGGGAGAGAAGCAGGGAATGATCATCAGGCGAACCCGAATGGATGCGGACATCATCGGTTTTCTTCTGGCTTTCATTCCCTTGAGGCGGTGGAATCTCAAGAAAAAGTTCCGGGAAGAGGAGATTAAATCCGGACTTATCGATTTTGTCATTCAAGCCTTGGGAATATCCAAAAGAAAAAAATAAGTTAATTGGTTAATTTAATTGTATAGGAATTTGCTTTTTTATCCCCCTCCCCCCATCCCCCTCCCGCCAGGGGAGGGGAGATACTGGGGGATCCAAAATTCCCTCCCCCTGGATGGGGGAGGGTTAGGGTGGGGGTGTTAATAACTTGTACCTCACAAGAAAACTCCTGGGGATTGAGCCGATGAAAAGGATACCCGAGCAGACACGCAGAAAACTTGGACTTATTGGTTCTCTTGCCTCTTTTCGGGTTGCCAGGAAGATTATAAGCATATTTGGCTGGACCATTGATAAGATGACCCTATGGAGGGCAGTCCAGGAGACGGGAAAGGAGATAGATTTTAATCTGGATCCTGATGAACTTGCCCATGGCGAGGCTGATGGGACCGGCATTCCGATACAAGGCATAAAAAATCGCGGGAAAGAGTTGAAGGTCTTCGTGCAGCACAAAAAGGGTGGAGGCATAAGAGTAGCCGGGGTTGATATTGGTAATTACCATGGTGGTTGGAAAAGGCTTTTTGAGCCGGCCATAGAGATAATGAAAGGCTTTAAGACCTTTCTGCTCGTCACCGATGGCGATACCACTATCCTCGATAGTCTTAAGGGAAAGGTTAAAGTCCTTTTTCAACGATGCCTCTGGCATATTCCCCACCAGTTGAAATTCACATTATGGAAAGATAAGGTCAAGAGAAAATCAGGCGACTGGCTGTATCTATTAGCCGAGATTATGGAGATATGTGCAATACGCCCCTTGGTGGACGATGTGGATGTTATAAAAAGCATGGTAACATCCAAAACTGAACGGTTGGCTAAGTTGATTTTATTTTGTAAAGACAAAGGCTACCGGATGAGCGCCGAATATCTGGAAAACGCCAGGCCAGACCTGTTCACAGCCATCTCTAACAGATTAAACGGGAAATCGACAAGCAGGGTTGAAAGGTTAATGAGGACAGTAAACCTGCGGATAAATGTTGGTAAATGGAGCACATCGGGGGCGCTTAACGCCACGAAGATCCGTCTTGCATATTACTACAACGGATTTGACGCATAATTGCTGGGGGGGAGTCGATTAGCCCCTCCTACGGAGTGCCAACAACCTCCAATCAATGGGTATTTTGGGCGGATGGCCGGGGATGCTCTTAATGAGAGATTTGTCGTGTGATTCGAACATGCTGTCCACAATCCGGAGGAGCTAACTGAGACTCCCCCGTTAATTTTATTAAAAGGGGATAAACATCTATAAAATTTGTTACTCAAATTCCGCCATAAGAAATAGGGATAAAAATCCTTTTTGAAGTTAATAGGTTAAGGGGGTGTTGATGATTTTTTGAAAAAGAAGCTTGACATCCTCCTATAAAATTTACTACGATCCAACGGAATTCGGAATATGAGATGAATTTTCTATCGTATCGTAAATTGGGTTTTTGTTTAGGTCTCTTGTTTTGAACGCTACCAAAAAGTTTGAGAGCTTGATCAGGCAATTTAATCACTTTAGCTCGCGCAGGGCTTTATTGATTCGGGTCTCGAAGGCCATCTCCTGTTGGTACTCCCCCTTGTCAAAATAGTCTTCCATAAACCCCCTCTTTAACTCCAGCGAGGAGGTCTTTCCTTCTTTGTTCAACGTTACCCGCCACAGGCCTTTTTCCAGCTTGGCCTCCACTTTGATAGAGGGACCCGCCTTCTCAACCACAGCCTTAATTACCTGTTCTTTACTGATTGCCATATTTTCCCCCGCTTGATTTTTCTTTTATAAAATTTACCATTGCCAAAAAGCCGGATCAAGTAAATTTATTGGGACACAGATTTTCACAGAAAAGCGCAGATAATTATTTCTTTTTATTTTATCCCAATAATCTGTGTACATCCGAGCCTCTTGCAAAAGTATTTTTTTGTGGTTCGACAAAGCTTGTCCTGAGCGAACCGTTCACCCTTCGAGAACCTCAGGGCGAACGGTGAGTCGAAGGGCTCACCACGAACGGAAAAACTAAATAATTTCAACCTAAGCCCGTTCACCCTGAGCATGTCGAAGGGTAAATTGCGGACTTTTGCAAGAGCCTCTTCTGAATTCTGAATTCTATTGAGGCTCTTGCAAAACTCTTGAAAAGTAGAGGAAATCGTCATTCCGGGCAAGCGAAGCGCGACCCGGAATCCAGGATTTTCAAGAAATTCTGTCCGCCTGAGGCGGACGGCTTTCGCCGGAATGACGGAGTAAGTGACTTTTGCAAGAAGCGCTAATTTAAAATATAAATTCCCCGTAAATTCCGGTGTTCCTCCGCACAATCCAGCCCATACCCCACCACGAAATGATTGTTGATTTGAAATCCGACATAATCAGCCTGAAAGTTCACTTCCCTCCTTGCGGGTTTATCGAGGAGGGCCACCACTTTCAGGGAACTGGGCCGGCGCGCTTTAAGACATCGCACAAGATACTTCAAGGTAATTCCCGTATCAATGATATCTTCCACCACAAGGACGTCTTTCCCCCGGAGGGAAGTTTCCAGGTCTTTGGTGAATTTAACTTTCCCCGATGACCGGATTCCTGAACCATAACTGGCCAGGCGGACAAAATCCATTTTAACCGGCACAGTCATTTTGCGGGCCAGGTCGGCCATAAAAATAAAGGCCCCTTTGAGAACCCCCACCAATAGAACTTCTTTCCCTGAAAAATCTTTGGAAATTTTCCGGGCGAGGCTCCCAACTTTCTTCTGAACTTCATTTTCCGATACAAGCAATTTCATAGGAGCCTCTTGCAAATGTCATTTATTCGGTCATTCCGGCGAAAGCCGGAATCCAGTTTTTTCCAGGCATTACGAACTGACTGGACCCCGGTTTTCACCGGGGTGACGGCTTAAATCCAATTTTTCACACCTTCCCCTTTCGTAAAGGGGGGTTGGGGGGATTTGGAATCTATTTTCTAACAATAGCTGAGTATATTAATTTCTCTGTTATTTGTAAAGATGAAATTTTTTCAAAAATTTACTCCTTGACAAATTCTGCATAGGGGTTAACATAGGAGCCTCTTGCAAAAGTATTTTTTTGTGGTTCGACAAGCTTGTCCTGAGCGAACCGTTCACCCTTCGAGAACCTCAGGGCGAACGGTGAGTCGAAGGGCTCACCACGAACGGAAAAACTAAATAATTTCAACCTAAGCCCGTTCACCCTGAGCCTGTCGAAGGGTAAATTACGGACTTTTGCAAGAAGCTCAATACAAAAATACAAACATGTTTGTAAGAAGGAAATGTCTGCCGATAAATCCCCCCATCCCCCCTTTAAAAAAGGGGGGATGGGGGGGATTTGAAGCATTTTGGCTGCCCGCTTGAGGCGGGCCACTTTTTACGCGCAATGTCGCGGAAAAAGCTTAGATTCTTACATCTTTCAATCTGAGAATTTTCTTCTCAGACTTTAATAATATCCCTAAAATCTCCCCTCCCCTGGCGGGAGGGGATGAAGGGGAGGGGGATCATTTTTCTATTCACCCCCACCCTCACCCTCCCCCATCAAAGGGGGAGGGGATCAGATGGAAATTTCAAATATCTTTGGATAGGATTTGTTGCGGAAAGCTGATTGCTAATTGCTTTATTGAGGGGGGAATATGGCGGTTTCAGCGTTTGTGTTGATTCGGACGGAAGCGGACAAGACAAAGGGCGCTTTCGAAAACCTGACCAAGCTCAAAGGGGTAAAAATGGCCCACACTGTGACCGGACCATTTGACATCATCCTTCTGGTGGAAGCCAGGACCCTCCACGAATTGGGGGAAGTGATTCTCTCAAAAATCCGGGGGGTGGATGGCATTTCCCGCACGATGACTTGCGTTACGGTTGAGACGGGTTGAAAATACAGGGTTCGATGATTCAGAGGTTCGTGGGTTCTGGCGAGTATCCTCGCTTATAAACACTTGGTCAAGCGAGTCCTGGCTCCCCTTCATCTCCATGGCCTTGACTTCCGGTTGATCGTTGAATGCTTTTATGAAAGGAAAGCAGAAATATGGATAAAAATTTTCGATTCATTGCTGAAAAGGTTTTTTCTATACCCGGCCGGGGTGTCGTGGTCACGGGTAAAGTGGAGGGCGGGTCAGTCTCCGTGGGTGAAGAAATTGGATTCCTGGGGACGGATGGAAAATGGGCGAACGCTCTGGTGGTTGGCATTGAGGTCTCGCGGCGTCTGGTGGAAGAAGTCCAAGCTGGACAGCAAGCCAGTATATTACTCGAAGGGGTAAAAAAAGAGCAAATCACTCTGGGAACGGTTTTAATGGCAGCCCCGGAAGCTTCGGTTCCGATAAGTTCTGCCCCACCCCAACCCGATTTACCACATGTTGTCTCCATTCCTTCCGAGCCTTCTATGGGGGAAGCCATCCAGCCCTCTTCCAGTTTATGGCGCACGATTCTTTTCGTGGGTATCGGCATCCTCATCCTCCTGGCCATATTGTATTTTCAGGGTAAGTTGGACCAGATTAAGCCGATAAAAAAGCTTGCCAGCCAACACCTTTCTGCTTTAATTTTGAATTAGGCGCTTAGCGCCTCATTAATACAAACATGTTTGTAAGAAGGAAACTTCTTGGCACCAGAAAATCCCCCCATCCCCCCTTTAAAAAAGGGGGGTTAGGGGGGATTTGAAGCATTTTGGCTGCCCGCTTGAGGCGGGCCACTTTTTACGCGCAATGTCGCGGAAAAAGCTTAGCCAGTTATTGCTAAAGGCCCAGTTCTTTCTGTATCTTTTTGTTCTCCTCCACGGTTTCTCCAAAAAGTTTGGTGAACTCCTCATGATTCATATATCCTGGCAGCAGATCGTTCTTTTTCGTATATTCCTTAAAATCAGGGGTCTCCATGGCCTTTTTGAAGGCATCGTGAAGTATTTTAATCACATCGTCAGGCACTCCCTTTTTGGTAGCAATTCCTCTGAAGTGGTAGTCCTCAAGAGCAACTCCCAGCTCTTGGTAAGTGAGGGTCTCTGGGAAGGCGGCAATACGGTTACCTGCCGATATGGCCAAGGGTATCAAATTACCAGCTTGAACATGCTTAATGATTGTTGCAGGATTGGTATGAACGACTGGCACATGACCCCCCAGGGTCGCCGTGACGGCCGCAGCACCTCCAGGATAGGGAACCCAGGTGATCTCAATACCCGCCTTCTTTGCAAACTTGATGGCCATGATATGGTGTGCGGAAGCGCTCCCAAAACCACCTACTTTAACCTTCCCTGGATTTTTCTTGGCATAGTCAATCATTTCCTTGGCGGTTCTAAAAGGGGCGGAAGGATGGGCCGCAAGCACAAAGGGATCGGTCTGGACCCTGATAAGGTAGGCTAACTCTTTCCAGGTAAAGTCTTTGATCTGTCCACTGGCGAAGAGGTCGGCGTTACTCCTCGTCATGGCGTAGACTGTGTACCCATCAGCCTCCTGGCCTAAGAGGTAAGCCATGGCTACCGCCCCTGCCCCGCCGGTCTTGGTCTCCACCACAACCGGCACTCCCAGAATTTTACTGGCCGGTTCAGCCAACTGTCTCGCCATAAGGTCCACAGGTGATCCAGGAGAGGAGTGGCAAAGCATCGTGATCTTTCTCTTGGGGAAATCCGCTGCCTGGCCCGCTGCCAGAAAGATAGTTCCTAAGAGATACACAACCATTGCTACCGGCACTAATTTTCTTAAAAATACTTCCATCTTACACCTCCTTTGGCAGGTTATTTTCAACCTATTTCGGCGATATTAAACCTTATTCCCTCCCCCTTTTTCATGAGAGGAGCTTCATACCACCTCCTTTGACATCAGGGCGCCGACTGAGTTGCCGCAGAGGATGGCCTTATCCATTTTCATTTTATCCATGAACCGTATCACACTCTGGGCATAATCTTCAATCAAGTGAGGCTCTTGCAAAAGTCTTTTCCCTCAGCCCTTGACGGGAGGGGGCGAGGGGGAGGGGTCGTTTAGGGACTTTTGCAAGAGGCTCAAGTAATTTGGGGAGGGCTTATCGGAATCGCCATGGCCCGGCATGTCCAAGGCATATAAAGTGAAATTTGGGGCTAAGGGTTCGAATCCTTTTTCCCACCCAGAAAAAGCTCCTTCTCCGCAATAGGTTTTCAGAGACATCCGGATCCTACAACCTGACTATCCAAAAGAAAAATGATTATGGTTGGCGAGGGCTTTTAACTCAATCGCCCTCGCCTTGTTCACGGGGAAGATTGCCGGTTCAGTCGGTCTTGCGCCGTTCTGTGGCATAGGCCTTAACGAAGTCGACCTGCTCAGCGGCATCGCCGTAATAGATCTCAGGATTGGTGATCTCGTCAATCTCAGCATCGGTCAAATGTTTGCGAGCTTCCGCGTTATCCATAATCGCCTGTTTGAGTGATTTTTTCTCGTCAAAAGCCTTCATGGATACATCGTGGACCAGGGCATGAGCCGTGACCTTCTTACCCGTCTTCTGCCAGAGTTTCAGCATGACCACTTCGGACATGGCGATGCCTTTTTGCATGTAAAGGTTCTCCTTCATGCGATCGGTATGAACCACCAGCTTGCTGAAGATGCGGATGGCTTGGTTGAGAGCGGCGTCGGCATATCCAAAGCTGTCCGGAATACAGGCCATCTCCGGTCCCATCCGCGTCGCGTCGCGTTCGCCGGCCATCTGGATATCCATCATTACGAGGGCATTGGCGCGGGCCAGCTTGGCCAAACCATGCTGCCATTCGCTGGGTTCCGGGTTGCGCTTGTTGGGCATGGTCGAACTCGAGTACTGCTTGGCCGAGTCCCAGGGCTCCTCCACTTCTCCAAACTCCGTGCGCTGGAGGTCTCGGATTTCCAGCCCGATCTTGCCCAGCAGGCTAACCAGCAGGGCTAAATTGTTGGTGCATTCGGCGAAGCGGTCTGTGCGCAAAGCCAGGTCGGCTGGCGGGTTGCCCAGGTCGAGGCGCTCGGCCACTCGTTTTACCATTTCCCAGGTCTTTTCTTTGCCCAGGAGATATACAAAGGTATTACGGGCCCCGCAGGCTGCGGAGAGTTTCATCACAAACAACCGCTTTCTCATCTCCTTGAAGCGCTCGATGCAATCCCGCAGTTCATAGGCCCAGCAGGCAACTTTGAAACCGAAGGTGATAGGAACGGCGTGCTGACCATGGGTTCGTCCCATCATTACGGAATGTTTGTGCTGCTCCGCCAATCCCAACCAAATATCTTCCAACTTGATCATTTTTGGAAAAATGACGTTATAAGCTTCGCGGATTAGAAGGGTAAGACCGGTGTCCAGGATATCCTGAGTGGTGGGGCCTACGTGATAATGCTCGCCCTCAGGGCCGCACATCTTGGCAAAAGCCTTGATGAGAGAAACGATCAGGTGCCCGGCATCCACCTTGAATTCGTTGATCATTTCCGGGGTCAAATGTTCCAGAGTGGATTTGCGGGTAATCTCATCGGCAGCTTTTTTGGGGATCAGGCCCAATTCCGCCTGCACCTGGCTGATGGCCGACTCGAAGTCCATCCATTTTTGAACCATGTTTCGCTCATGGAAAATCCGGCGCATGTCGGCCGACCCATAAGCATTCTGGAGTAATACCGATTCATTTCTCATGCTGGATTCCTTTCTTTCTTTCTTTCTTTGTTATGTGGATTTTATCCAAAGCACACCTGCTGTTTTTTAGGTTTTCGTCACCTCCCTTCATCATCAGGAATATTCTGGAAATTTTTTTAAATGGTAAGGCTTGCCGGATAATCATTCCCCTTTTGACATTGAACGATATTTCAAGAGTTTTCGTTCCCGAAATACAGGAGGGATTTTGGGGGCCTCGATGATATCATCGATTTGATCTCCGCTGTAATCAATTCATCTCCTTTGGCTTGAGGCTTGGCCCAGACCGTAATAATTTTTATTTTAGAGGACGGATCGAGACCCACCAGGGCCTATGCAAAATGATCCATTGGGGAAATATCCATATCATTAGAGCCTCTTGCAAAAGTATTTTTTTGTGGTTCGACAAGCTCACCACGAACGGAAAAACTAAATAATTTTAACCTAAGCCCGTTCACCCTGAGCCTGTCGAAGGGTAAATTACGGACTTTTGCAAGAAGCTCATTACTTTACAAGATACTTTTTAAGTTTTTCTTCGTCCAGGTCAGCGCCCAGTCCAGGCTTGTTGGATACCGGAATGAAACCTTTATCCATAAAGAGGGGTTTTATTACGACATCATCGGCCATCTTAAATGGGCCCACAGCTTCACAGCCGTCCAGAATAGCATTTGTACTCGCGGCAAGATGAAGCTCTGCTAAAGTATTGACCGTCAATCCGAACCCATGGCCCAAGATGACCGGTATTCCGAAGGCTTCGGCTACCTGGACAGCCTGGTAGGTTTTTAACAGGCCTCCCATCTTTTGGACTTTAACCTTCACGAACTGGGTGGATCCGGACTTGAGGATGTGGAGAAGCGACTCCATATCGTGAATGCTTTCGTCGGCCATCAACTTCACGGGACTCATCCGGGAAAAGGTAACAAAATCCTCGAAAGAATTTCGAGGAAAGGGTTGCTCGAGGTACAGAATATCCAAAGGTTTCAAAGCAATCGCCGCTTCTTCGGCCTGCTTTAAATCCAGCGACTCATTGGCGTCCACTCGGATCTGGATTTTATCCTTTACCACTGATCGAACGGCTTCGACCCGTCTTTTGCCCGCTGCCACATCCGGGTTGATCTTGACTTTCAACGACCGGAAGCCTTTATCCAGTAGGTCCTGCGCTTCCCTTTTTGCCTCTTGGGGAGTGACCAGGCCAACCCAACCATTCAATTGAATTAGATCTTTGACCTTTCCTCCAAAGAAGGTATACACCGGGACTCCCAGCATCTTTCCCAGTAAGTCAAAAAGGGCCATTTCGATGATGGCCTTTGATCCAAGATGTTCAGAGATCTCTGCATCCATGAGTTCAAGAATCCTTCGGATTTGAAAAGGACTTTCGCCGATGATTTTTGGGATCAAGTGATTTTGTAATGTGGTCAGGATTTCATCCTTAGATTCTTCGTCGTAACCCGGAAGGGGTTCTGCTGCCCCAATTCCATATCCGCCGCTTGCCGTTGAAATTTTTGCGATTACGCTGTCTTGCTCGGTCGCCAGGCCATGCGCGCTCTCGGCTGCCCTTTTTAAGGGAACCCGTATGGAAAAGATTTCAATTTTTTCGATTTTCATCTTTAAAGACTCCCTTTTCCTTTCAATTCGGGGTCTAATTTTTTATTTTATTTACCCAGAACTAGAACGAGGCCCCGAGATATAAATTTAGTCGGCCCCCCCGGCCGGATGTTGAGATGGAGGTCGCCTTCTAAAAGTTTTTTATCCAGGGTACAAATGGAAAAAAACTTGTATTTTGTATTTTGTTTTTTGTAATTATCCTAAAAGGGAATCCATGTCAAGGAAAAAATTTATTCCCATAAAGGTTATGATTATGTTAGGTTATAATTATGTTTGAGTTTCCAAAGATACACCAGCCGAAGATGGTAATATTGCAGGTGTCCGAGGCTTTAAGGGAACTTATTACCTCGGGGCGTTTAAAACCAGGCGAAAAATTAAAAGAAATTGAAATGGCAAACTCACTGGGGGTCAGCCGGTCCCCTGTCCGGGAAGCCCTCCGGATTCTTGAATTAGAAGGCCTGGTGGAAATAACTCCAAGGAGAGGCGCTTATGTTCATCTTATTACTATGGAGGACGTAAAGGACATTTACCAGACCAGGGAAATGATCGAAGGATTTGCCGGTTTCCTCGCCGTGGAAAATATGACGAACGAGGATATCGCTGATATTGAGAAGCTCTGGGAGCTGATGAAAGGATTGTCTTCCAACGAAAACCTGGAAAGCTACCTGGCCGCGAGTTCGGATTTCCATAATAAGATTATAACTTGCGCCCGGAACAAAAAAATCGAGGAAATTTACCAGGGGATTCGAAATTGGGTCAAATTTCTTCGCTCCTACGTCCTAAGCTACAGCGGGAGAATGACCTCTTCCCTCGAGGAGCATGAGCGCATCGTCGAGGCAATAAAGAAAAAGGACAAATATCTTGTGGAACAGGCTAGCCGCGAGCATGTCCGGAAAGGGAGGGAGAATTTGATGAGTCTAATCCAGCAGCAAAGCAAATCCCTTTCCGAAAACCCTATCGGAGTGCGCTTTAACTAATCCTTTTCAGCAATGGAAGCCCCAGGCCGGAGAAGCAAAATTTTTTCGGGACCAGAATCCCCATCATTGATTTTTTGGGCAAGCCTATCCCCTATCCTGCCGGATCCATTCCTCCGTTTTTCGAATTATTCCCACTTAGAGTCAAGCCTGGCCAGAATATGCCAATGAAAACTTCCGGGTAGTTGCTGTTCTTTATCCTCGCATTTTAAGATCTGGAATCCCGCAAGGTACTGGTTTATCTCGTCTCTTTTAAAATAATGATGGGGATGGCTTTTTTCAATTTCTCCCTCGATTACAAAGGTCCCTTCCTCAACCTCCTTACCCCACCCATATTTGCTGTGGCGCTGAGAAATTAGAGTACAAAGCAGATACCCCTTCCCTCTGAGACATCTCTTGATTTCACGAAGGGTTTGGTAAATGAAATCACTCGTGCCGTGGTAGAGGACATTCCAGGCCAAAATGAGGTCGAAAAAGTCGTGGCCAAATGATAAATGGCTCATCTCTCCTAATTCCAAATGAAGAAAAAGATTTTCCTTTTTCGACCATTCCATGGCGCATTTAAGACCCTCCGGGCTGGTATCGATTCCATAGACTTCAAAATCCTCTTGGGCGAAAAGGATCGCGTGCCGGCCCAGCCCGAAACCAAGGTCGAGGATTTTGCGAATTCCCTCCTCTTTGAAATTCGTTATAAGGGAGACCACAAAGGCGTCGGGAACAAGGAATCGAGATCTGCCTTCTTTGGTTTTCCAGATTTCATCCCAAGCTTTCATTGCCCAACCCTCGCTTCTAAGGGTATTTCCAGCAACTCTTTTATATCAGATTTTTGACCTATCTATGGAATGGTTTTTTTAATCTTGACCTGCAGGGCTTTCAGGACCCTTTCAGGAGTCATGGGCGGCGGCGACCTTGAACACTTTGACCAGCCCGGTTTCGATATCCACTTTTGCCTCTATGGCGTGGGTGGCAAAGGTCCAGAAGATGGAGGACATATTTTTCAGGCCGGGCATAGCATTAAGGAGCAGTGAATCTACCGGGGTAAAGGTCCTTTCACCCGCGAATGCTCTCTCCCCCCCGCCGAACACACCGAAACATCAGGGTCTGAAATAAAAATGACTCGTTGTTTAACGACCGTAGGCCTTTTCCCATGGGGTAAACAGCCGGGGTGTAAGAAATCGAAAATATTCACTTGCTATATTGCGGATAATTTTATATTTTTTATTCAACGCTTTGAATGGTAATTCTCAAATTAATGCGATAAGGAGGATTCATCTACTATGATTAAATTTGAAGAATTAGGAGAGCTGATCAAAACCCGGCGTTCGATTCGCAAATTTCAGGAAAAACCCGTGCCCGAAGACCTTTTGCTGAAAGCCCTGGAACTGGCTACGTGGGCGCCGAACGGGGGTAATTTTCAACCCTGGCGGTTTTTGATTGTCACCAATAAAGATCTGATCAATCAGATGGCTGACGCGGTCAAAGCCAAGACCGAACTAATAGCCTCCTGGCCGGAGGCCGCCCAATTCGGCGAGGTTGTGGAGAGGTGGCGTAAAGCTTCGGATTTTTTCCGCGGCGCGCCGGCCTGTATTGCCGTACTGATGGGCAGGTATTCCAGTATCGCCGATCAGGTATTGCGAGCCAGAGGAGAGAATGATCCTCTGGCCCGGGAGATACGCTCTTACCGCCAGTTAGGCAATTCCAGCCTGCAGAGCGTAGCCGCGGCCATTACCTACCTGCTGCTGATTCTGCATTACTTCGGGTTGGGGGCCATCTGGATGGCCGGCCCCCAGCAGGCCAAGAAAGAAATCGAGCAACTCCTTTGCGTCACCCCGGAATGGGATTTCGTGGATTTGATTCCCGTGGGATATACTGCGGAAACACCGAAGACGCCCCCGCGAAAAGCGATTACCGAAGTGGTGCAGTTTTTCCGCCCTTAAATGGTAAAGAGGGATGAACCTCATCGAATTCATAAAAGGCCTGGTAAAGGAATTCCGGAAAAAAGTTTTTCTCCGGGAAGGGGAAATTTCGCTTACTTACGGTGAATTTGGCCGGGGCACCGACCGCCTGGCCGCTGCCCTGCAAATTCTCGGGTTGAAAAAGGGAGACCACGCAGCGGTTCTCTTGCCCAACAGCCTGGACACTCTACTCTGTTATTTTTCCATCATTAAGGCTGGAGGAACGGTCATTCCTATCAACTCGCTCTATACTCCCCGGGAAATTGCCTTTATTTTGCATAACTCTGAGGCTAATTTTTTACTGTCCACAGTTCAATTTCAAAAAACCATCGAAGGTATCCAACCCCAGGCGCCAGCTCTCGGAAGAACTATTTTCCGCGAGGAAGGGGATTCATCAATTTCCCAAACCATAGACCGTCTGGTTCCTTCGATAAGTCCCCTCCAGCCTGTTGACCTCTCGTCCGAAGATAAGGCCATTATCTTTTATACCTCAGGGACTTTAGGACAGCCCAAAGGCGTTATGCTCACTCACGGAAATTTCACTTTCTCCGGCCCGAACATCGCTCAGGCCTACGGCCTTAAGGAAGAAGACATTACCATGGCCGTCTTGCCCCTGGTCCATGTATTTGCTGTGGCTAGTCCGGTGTTCGGGAGTATGAGTTCTGGCGGGGAAGTGGTTATCCTGGCGCGCTTCCAGGCTGAAGCTGCGCTCCAGGCTTTTGAACATTACCGCATTACCTGGTTTCCGGGCGTACCTACGATGTTCAATTACATCTTTCATGCCTACCAAAAAGGAACTTACAATGTCTCCTCCATACGTATGGGACTCTCCGGCGGAGCTTCCCTTTCCGTGGAACTCCTGAAAAATTGGGAGAAGGCTTTTAAGGCAAAGATCCTGGAAGTCTATGGACTTACCGAATCCACCGGCCTGGTCACGGCCAATCCCGTGGCCGGAGTGAGAAAAGCCGGTTCCATCGGCCTGACAGTTCCTAATGTAGAGACTCGCTTAATCGACAAAGATGGGAAGGAAGTTTTTAAGGGAGAGGTTGGCGAAATACTCTTTAAAGGGCGAAACGCCACCAAAGGATATTGGAAACTTCCAGAGCTAACCCGGGCATCTATCCGGGAGGGATGGGTTTATACAGGGGATTTAGCCAAACAGGACGAAGATGGATATTTTTACATCGTCGGTCGAAAGAAGGATTTGATTATCACCGGCGGGTATAATGTCTATCCTCGGGAAATAGAAGAAGTGCTATACACCCACCCGGCGGTTTACGAAGCGGCGGTCATTGGCGTCCCGGACGAAGTGAAGGGAGAGATTCCCAGGGCCTTCATTAGCCTGAAACCGGGACAGCAAGTTTCCGAGCGGGAGGTTATCGATTTTTGTAAAGCCAATCTGGCCCCTTACAAATTACCCCGCCAGGTGGAGATTCTTTCCGAACTCCCCAAGTCTTCCACCGGAAAAATCCTGCACCGGGAACTTAGAGAAGAAAAAAATTGGAGGGCGTAGTTGCTTTCCACCCGAACCAAATTAGCCGTGGTAGCTCTTCTCTATTTTTCCGAGGGGTTTCCTTTCGGCCTGATCAACAACGCTCTCTCGGTATATTTTCGGGTAAAAAAAATTTCCCTTGAGGAGATCGGGCTGCTCAGTCTCTTAGGCCTGGCCTGGTCCCTTAAACTCCTGTGGGCTCCTCTGGTCGACCGCTTCGGGCGGAGGTATTTCTGGATAATTCCCGCCCAGCTATCCGTTGCTTTTTGCAGCGCGGCGCTTACGGTATTTGATCCGGTTTCCGAAAAAGCCATGTTCTGGCTGGCTCTCGCCGGTATCTGTCTGGCCTCCGCTACCCAGGACATTGCTGCCGACGCCTACACCATAGACATCCTGGATGAAAAAGAGTTGGGGCCGGCGAACGGAGTCCGTTCTGCATCTTACCGGGTAGCTCTGATCGCCGCTGGCGGCCTGCTGGTGATGCTGAGCGATTCCTTTGGATGGTCCTTCATTTTCATCGCTGCGGCGATGATCATGGCCATTCTGGCTGTGTTAGTTTTAAGTTTCCCGGCTTTCCGCAGGGCGAGGCCGGCCGTTTCCACCCGGCCTGCGCTCTATCAGCAATGGGTGGGGCCTATCCGTGTCCTTTTCCAAAGACCAAATTTTTTGATCGCTATAGCCTTCATCCTTTCCTTCAAGGTGGGAGAGGCCATGCTGGTGGCCATGGCCAACCCCTTCTGGATCGATCGGGGGTTCACCCCGGCACAGGTCGGCTTTGTCGTGGGCACACTGGGAACCCTGGCCAGTATTGTGGGGGCCATTGCTGGGGGCTCTTTGACAGCCCGGTGGGGAATTGTGAGGTCGCTCTGGATCTTAGGCGCTATTCAAGCCGGAGCCAGCCTGGGGTACACGCTGGCGTCTCTTCCTTTCGCTCCAGCTTTCTCCATTTACTTTGCGGCCCCTCTGGAAAGCCTGGCCATCGGCCTGGCCACTTCGGCCTTCTTAAGTTTCCTTATGAAACTCTGCGATAAAAGATTCAGCGCCACCCACTATGCTTTCCTCAGCACTCTTTTCGCTTTGGGCCGGTCCCTGGCCGGAGTGCTGAGTGGTTATTCCGCAGCCTACCTGGGTTATCCAGTCTTTTTCTTGGCCACCTTCCTGATTGGCCTGGCCCCTCTTCTGTTAATTCCTTTCTTGAAGCCAACTCTCATCTGGGCCCCCAAGGAGGAGAAATGACCTTAAAGGAACGGAAGGAAAAGATCGCTCAGATGATCATGGTCGGATTCAAAGAGGCAGAGCTTACCGATAATTGCCCCATCGTTCGGGCGATAAAAGATTCCTCGCTGGGGGGCGTGATTCTCTACAACATTGATTTAAAATGTTACCTCGAAGAACAGAAAAAGAAACCTGATTTGACCAGGTTTGAAGCCGCCAGGATCTGCCCCAAAAATATTATCTCCGCCGATCAACTTAAGGCTCTTACGTCCGGTTTGAAAAGGTATTCTAAAGTTCCTCTCCTGATCTCCGTTGACCAGGAAGGCGGGTTGGTAAGCCGACTCGGACCTGCGGCTGGATTTTCGGAGACCGAAAGCCCTAAATCCCTCGGAGAGAAGGATGACCCGGCAAGGACTGCCCGGGCGGCAGAAGCAATGGCCAGGGATCTCCGGCGCAGCGGGATCAACCTCAACCTGGCCCCGGTTGTGGACCTGGACCTTAATCCCGAAGGCCTGATTTCCCGGAGCGGTCGATCATTCGGACCAGACCCCAAATTAGTTTACCGCCACGCCAAAGCTTTTATCCTGGCCCACCGCCAGCAGGGAATTCTTACCTGCCTGAAGCATTTTCCGGGCAAGGGGAGCGCGGGAAAGGACACCCACTTTGAGGTTGCAGATGTAACCTTTCTTTACCAGCCACAGGAAATCCATCCCTTTTCCTGGTTAATCGAGGAAGGGTTAGCCGATACGGTGATGACTTCGCACATCCACCATCTCGGATGGGACCAGGAATTTCCCATAACCCTTTCCCCGAAAATTCTGCGCTTACTCCTTAGGGAAAAGTCAGGCTACCAGGGCGTGATCATCTCCGACGACCTGCAAATGGGAGCGATTGTCAAACGCTTCAGCCTGGAAGAGGCGTGTGTGCTGGCAGTGCAGGCAGGGGCGGATATTCTCCTGGTCTCGAATAACAGTCCCGAAGGAGATGACCCGGACCTTTTCTTCCGCATTAGCGAAGCCCTCCTCAAGGGGGTTGAAAAAGGCCGCATCTCAAATTCTATGATCGAAACTTCCCATGCCCGCATCATGGCATTGAAGAAACGGATCTCGTAAACGCGCTCATCCTTGACGATGCTAAAAAAGGCTATCCAATAGCTATTTATATTCAGGGGGGGAAAGATGAATACCTGGCAGGCCATTGTCTCAGCTCTAAGGACGGAGAAAACCGAATACCTGTTCGGTTTGCCCAGCGGAGATCTTTTTTATGATGCCCTTTACGATGCCCCGGAAATAAAGACAGTCCTGGTGAGGGAGGAAAGTGCGGGGCCCTTTATGGCCATGGGCTATGCCCGGATTTCCGGCAAACCGGGAATCTGTTATGCTCCCAGTGGTCCTGGAGTCGCCCATCTGGTACCGGGGGTCTTAGAAGCTCAATCCGCCTGTCTTCCGGTCATCGCCATTGGCTGCAGTTCCAGGAGGGCCAACGCGGGGATGGGCGCCTTTCAAGAAGTGGATCAAATATCCCTCCTGAAGCCCATCACCAAGTGGTGCGAACGGGTCACCGAACCAGAGCGGATTTTCTGGGTGATGCGGCGGGCCTTTTCTTTAGCCGCCAATGGGAAGCCTGGACCGGTGTATGTGGATATTCCCCGGGATGTTGGCGCCCGGGAAACCAGTTTGGATAAATACACGCCCGCCGAATACCCGCTGAAAAGTTCGGGAGATCCCCAAAGAATCAAGGAGGCGGCGACCCTATTGCTGAAGGCCAGAAGGCCGGTCATGGTCGTGGTCGTTGGAGGCGGTTCGATTAGTTCCCGGGCCTTTGAAGGATGGGGGACAGGATGGGGGACGTAGTTTACGTCCCATAATCCGCGTCCCATAATCCGCGTCCCATAATCTACGTGCCATAATCCCCCTCTTGAACGACAGGCTATGCCTAATGACTGAGTTTTGCGTTTGCCAATCGATTTAGACTCACACCGGCTTCAGCTGCCTGTATTGCCAGTTGTCGATGCATGTCGGGAGGAACACGGACCATGAACTTGCCGCTAAAATGTTTGGTGGCTATTGGATCAGGAATAGGTTCTTTGTTCTTAATCATGTCTGCAACAACCTTGATCACAAGCTTACGGATGCCCTTCAGTGCTGCCTCGGGCGTACGTGCCAGCCAGCTGAGGCTGGGAAGCTCGGCGCAGAGCCCCACATATTCGCCGTCCTCTTCCGACCACGTGACTCGATAGGTGTATTTGTTATTTTTCCGCGCCATGTTCGGCCTCCAATCGTTCAATTGCCTTGATAATCTGTTTGACCTGATACGCCTTTGAATATCCTTTGCTATTCTGAATGTTTACCCGTGGGTCGCCGCTCCACGGTGTCTTGTACACGCGATGGCTTCCGTTCACCTGCCTGGCTTGGCCGAAATAGTGGTTACATATCTTGCAGATGTCGGCAAAGCGCACCCCGGCGGGATTCTTGCGCATTTTTTCAAGAATGTCTGTCAAAGTCGACATGAATTATAGTATCATTATTGATACCGGATGTCAAGAGGTAAGGAATTATATGCGAAAGAGGTTAAATCTACTCGTGGTTCTTTTAGTCCAAAAACCCAATTCTCTTTCCCTTGCCGCAGCCTTTTTCCATCTGCCTAATGTGCGGAGTACGTGCCAATCTCTGCACTTCGGAAAAATTTCTGAAAAGGAAAGTATATTAAAACGTCGATTACCGATAGAAATATACCCCGTCGGTCAAAATTTGTCACCCGAAGACTTCAGGAAGAAGTCATTATCTGGCTTGATAGTATAAATCAGATCAACTTTTGGCTTTTACAATTTTTTCATCCATCCAACGAACCTCATTTCATGGCCTTTAATCAGAATCCTTACACCTTTCGGCATCAATGGTCAATTAGCGATCATAAAAGAACCTACAGCTAAATTTGATCATCTCGTAAAAAGTCAAAATTGGGATGGCAAAGTAAAAAGCTCCATATGCAAGGCGCGCAAATACTGAGGAGTGAGGCGTACTTAGAGGTACGCCGCAAAGACGAAGGATGCAGCGCAATGCCGCAGATGGACTTTTTACGAAGCCATCAAATTTTACCTTTTTTCTGAAAAGGAGGAAGGAGAGAGGGAAGATTACCCCCTTTTTGGCCAATTTATAATGGAATTTTTACTCCTTGTTAATTCCGCCCAGGTATTTGGCAATCTCCTTCCTCTGCTTCAGGTCATAGTTTCCCAGAAGGGCGATCACTTCCATAATGGGGGAGCCCCCGCCGTGGAGGCCGCGATCTGGCGGTGGGCACGGCTTTCGCTTCTTGCCCCCCTTCACTTTTGATTTTCATTCATGATTTCAAAATGATATTCAGGACACGGCCCGGACGGGAGGGGGAATCTCTCGGGAGCACAAAGCAGTAGTTCTTTCATGGGTGAGGGCGGGGCTTCCGCCGAAGATGCCCTGTATTCCTTCGATCCCGCCTTTTCTTTGAGGAAGAAAAGCACGGGCTATGTTCCATTCATGTTCCCGCCGGCGCTCCCTCTTTCATCCCCCTCCCGTCCGGGCTTCGTCTATCACTTAGAATTCATCAATTTATTCAAAAGTGATGGAGGGCAAGCTTTCGCTTCTATTGACACTTTGGGGGTGTCATCGGATAATGGATATAATTGGGATTTGTTACTATGTTTAGAAATTCATCCAACAAGGGGTTTACAAGCGATTATGCCTACTGTTGCCACTTCAGCCCAGAAAGTACCCCAATCCCGTATTCGGGAATTGGCCGAAGCCGCCATGAAAATGGAAGGCGTGTTCAAGCTTTATTTTGGGGAGTCCAATGTTCCCACGCCGGAATATATCAAGCGGGCCGCCATAAAAGCGCTGGAAGAAGGCTACACCTTCTATACGGAAAATGCCGGTTTGCCGGGTTTGCGGCAGGATCTGGCCGATTACTACCGCCGGCTGCAAGGGGTAGAACTCGATCCCCGGGCGGAAATCATTGTGACCGCATCCGGCCTGCAGGCGCTCCATGTAGGAATCCGCTGCGCCCTCGACCCCGGGGACGAGGCGCTCGTGCTCACACCGGCATGGCCCAATGGTTCCGCGATCATCCAGATGTATAACGCGGTTCCAGTGGAAATCTCGCATCCGCTCCGGGATGGCCGCTACACCATCGATTTCGCCGCCCTCCAGGATGCGCTGACACCCCGCACCCGCCTGTTGGTCTATACTTCGCCCTCCAATCCTCTGGGATGGGTGGCCACCGAGGAGGAACAGGAGCGCCTTCTGGAATTTGCCCGCCGCCACAATCTGTGGTTGCTCGCTGATGAAGTTTACGACCGGCTTTACTATCGCGTCCCGGAACTCGGAGTCCCGGCGCCCTCGATCTTGCGCAAAGCCACCCGTGACGATGCCGTGATGGTGGCCCAATCTTTCTCGAAAACTTACTGCATGACCGGCTGGCGGGTTGGCTGGCTTATCGCCCGCCGCGACGTGGGCCGGAAAGCGACTCAGCTCAATGAATTCATCATCTCCCACGCGCCCAGTTTCACCCAGCGGGCGGGCCAAGCCGCCCTGAAATATGGCGAAGAGGAGCTGCGGAAAATGCTTGGGCGGCTCAAGGAGAACCGGGATTTCTGTCTGGCCGCTCTCCGCCAGATGCCGGGCCTAACCGTTCCTTCCCCGGACGGAGCCTTTTATGTGTTCCCAAAGATCGATGGGCTTTCGGACTCTTTCGCTTTCTGCATGAGGCTTCTTGAGGAGACCAAGGTGGGAATAGCCCCCGGCGTGGCTTTCGGAGCCGGAGGGGAAGGCTCGGTGCGCATCTGCTATGCCGCCGAGCGTGAGATCCTGGAGCCGGCCATGGAACGTCTGGCCTGTTTTTTATCTCAAAGGAAATCCGAGAAATAAGCCTTGCTTGCTGATATTCTTTTTTTGTAACACTTTAGCCCTTTGAAAAGAGGTGGGGCGTAAGGTCAGAGGGAATCCATGGTCCGGGGGCCTGGGCGGCCCGCTTGGAATCATAAGGCGCTAATTTATTCGCGGGTGGGGCGGGGAAAACGCCCCCCGCCTCCTCCGGCGGAAACGAGCGGGGTTCTTCGTGGCCAAGCAGAAACCCGGCCGATGCTTCCGGCGCGTTCCACCCAGACCCCCGGACCTCAACAAAGGTGGTAAAACCACTTTTTCAAACCGCTAAATTGATACTTTTTTTCTATCTTAGCCGCCATAGGCCAATGCAGCCGAGGAGGATGTTTTGGGGCATAAAGTGGCCCAGGGCTAAAGCTTGAGTAATATAGGTGGAGTATGGGGCCGCTATTCCCGTCAAAAATGACACGCATCTTTCACTCCATGGGCAGTCGGGTTTTTTATGGCTGGTGGATTGTGGGCCTGGGATCTCTGATCAACGGCATTGGCCTGGGCATCATCTACCACAGCTTTACAGTCTTTTTCCTTCCTTTGAAACGCGATCTGGGAGTGAGCAGCGCGGCGATTGCCCTCCTTTACGGCGCTGCCCGCCTGGAAGGCGGCCTGGAGGGGCCTGTGGTGGGACATCTGATAAACCGGTTCGGAGCCCGAAAGATCATAATTGTCGGAGCGAGTTTGGCAGGCATCGGTCTCATTCTATTGGCCACTGTGCACGACTATCTCACCTTTTTCCTGATTTACGTTTTCGTCGTTTCGCTCGGATCCAACGCCGGTTTTTTCCATCCGATAACCACTGCGGTCAACAAATGGTTTATCCGCCGTCGAGGAATTTCTTTTTCCATCGTCAGCGCCTCGGGCAATGTGGGCGGAATGATAATGGCGCCATTGCTGGCCTATATGATCTTGAACTTCGGCTGGCGCAACGGGGCTATCTTCGCCGGTTTTATGATTTTATTGGTGGCCCTACCATGCGCTCTGCGCTTCAAAAATTCTCCGGAAGAGATGGGACTTTACCCGGATGGACAGCCGCCAGTAAAGAACCCAATGGGCGATTCAATCCCTTCCTTACGAGAGACCCCGGAGGTGAACTTATCCGTAAAAGAAGCCTTGAGGACCCTGCCTTTCTGGTTGCTCATGGCTAGCATTTCTCTAAGGCTCCTGGTTACAGTAGCCCTGAATACCCATTTCGTTCCCATTTTAGTGTGGAAGGGCATGAGCGAGGTAGCCAGCGCTTATTTGGTGAGTGTATCGGCTCTCGCTTCCATCCTTACTTCCCTGGCCCTTGGCTGGCTGGGGGATCGCTGGAGTAAAACTTTATTGTCCAGTGTGTGCATTATACCCACCATCGTGGCCATGGTCGGGCTGATCTTTAGCCAAGAACCCGCGGCTCTTTATTTTTTCCCCATCGCTTTTGCCATAACCATGGGAACTGCTCCTCTGAACTGGGCGCTAATCGGTGATTTATTTGGACGCGGCAGCTACGCCACCATACGGGGCATTATGGCGTTAGGATACGGCACAGCCACCTTTTTTTCTCCTATTTATGCAGGATGGATCTTCGACCGCACCGAAAGCTATACCATCGTTCTTATAACCTTCTCGATCATTCTCCTGATTACAGCCGTTTTCTTTGCAATGCTAAGCCGCCCCTCTCCGCGTTTTAAATAAATCGTACCAATTTAGCGGTTTGGAAAAGTGGTTTTACCACCTTTGTTGAGGTCCGGGGGTCTGGGTGGAACGCGCCGGAAGCATCGGCCGGATTTCTGCTTGGCCACGAAGAACCCCGCTCGTTTCCGCCGGAGGAGGCGGGGGGCGTTTTCCCCGCCTCACCCGCGAATAAATTAGCGCCTTATGATTCCAAGCGGGCCGCCCAGGCCCCCGGACCATGGATTCCCTCTGACCTTACGCCCCACCTCTTTTCAAAGGGCTAAAGTGAGCTTCTTGCAAAACTCCGTAATTTACCCTTCGACAGGCTCAGGGTGAACGGGCTTAGGTTGAAATTATTTAGTTTTTCCGTTCGTTGCGAGCTTGTCGAACCACAAAAAAATACTTTTGCAAGAGGCTCAAGTGTTACAATAAATCAACGGAAATGAAATTCCTGCGTCCCCAGGGCCTGTCGCGAGAATGGCGGTTTTTCCTTTTTTTCATTTCCCTTGTCAGCAATAAGTTGCACTTGAACCAACGGATACATCCCTACGTCCCATTACATTCACCGGGGAAACGCCTCCCCATTTGCTAAAAGGGACCAATTCAGGTATAATTTTTTTTATTTAGAAAATGGGGGGGGAATTGAGCCTTTTCATAACCTTCGAAGGAATCGAAGGATGCGGTAAGACAACTCAGATCAATCACCTGGCCTCTTATTTGGAAAGAATTCATAAACCTCTCCTGGCCACCCGCGAACCAGGCGGAACTGAGGTGGGGGAAAAAATCCGGCAGATCCTGCTTTTTTCAGAGAACGACAGGATCGACCCCATGGCCGAGCTATTGCTTTATGCCGCCTCCAGGGTGCAGCATTACCGGGAGGTCATCTCCTCAGCCCTTGCCCAAGGGAAGATTGTCCTCTGCGATCGATTCGCTGATGCAACCCTTGCCTACCAGGGTTATGGACGGGGAGTGGATTTAGAATGGATTGCGAAAATTCATTCTCAAACCATGGAAAACGTAAGGCCGGACCTGACTTTCCTTTTAGACCTGCCCGTGGAAGAAGGGTTGAAACGGGCGTTTAAAAGAATGGAAAACCAAACAAACAAAGAAGACCGTTTTGAAAAAGAAGCCCTCGATTTTCACCGCCGGGTGAGAGCAGGATATCTTCTTATAGCCCGGCATGAGCCCAAGCGGATCATAATTCTGGATGGCCTGAAGGATGAACAAACTTTGCACCGGGAAATCCTCTCCCATCTCCCTGCTTTGCTTCAAGGTTGAATATGCCTTTTAACCAGATTTGGGGACAGGAAAGCGCTATAACCATCCTGCGCAACTCCCTGCGGAGCGGACGGTTGGCCCATGCCTATCTCTTCCTCGGCCCCGAAGGAGTTGGCAAGCGTTTGACAGCCTTGACCCTGGCCAAGGCAGCGAACTGTCAATCTCCCCCCGAAGAGGGAGAATCCTGTGAAAGATGCTCCTCCTGTGGCAAAGTCAATTCCTTAAACCATGCGGACGTAATTCTGCTTGCACCCGAAGGCGAATTCATCAAGATAGATCAGATCAGGGACCTGCAAAAACGTTTACGCTACCGGCCGCTGGAGGGAGGGCGGCGATTCTGCGTCATCGACTCGGCCGATAGCATGAATGAGGCTGCCGCCAATGCTTTGCTGAAAACCCTGGAAGAACCCCCTGACGAGACGCATTTGATCCTGATCGCCTCGCGCCCCCATCAGCTTCTGCCGACGATCCTTTCTCGCTGTCAATGGGTCAAATTCAAGCCATTATTCAGCGGGCATATAGTTCAAATTCTGCAAAAGGTTCAGGGGATGGAAGTAGAAAAGGCCAATTTTTTGGCTTCACTGGCAGGGGGAAGCGCGGGAAAAGCTCTGGCCCTGGATGACCGGGTGGATTTCCAGAAACGTCTGGACTGGTTGCGCGCCTTCTCAGATTTATCCGGGAAAACCACGGAAGAAATTTTTGAGGTCTGCGAACGGATAGCCAAAGAGGAAGAAGAGGTAAATGACCTGCTGGAACTCTGGAAACTCTGGGTCAGGGACCTGATGGTATCCAAAGCTCAGGGTGAGGACCGGAAAGGATCCTCTTTGAGGTTGATCAATCATGACCTGCGCCCCAAAGTTTCCGAGGAGGCCAGGAATTATTCCTTCGACCGTCTGGATTCTCTTTTTACCTTAATCTCCGATGTGCAAAAATCCATTGCCCGCAACGCCAACCGGCAACTGGCTCTGGAAACCATGATGTTTGAGATGAGAAAAAATTGATGGGTTCGTAAAAAGTCCTGTTCCTGTCATTGCGAGGAGTTCCGCATTGGCGGGACGACGAAGCAATCTTGTCTTTTCGGGCACTTATAAAAACGAGATTGCTTCGCTGGCGCTCGCAATGACCCTTTCGCGAGTTGTTACGAGATCATTAAAATTCGGTTGTATAGAAATTTTAAGGACACGGATGTACACAGATTATCAGGATAAACTAAAAAGAAAATAATTATCTGCGTATATCTGCGGTAATCTGCGTCCGATAATTAAATTGTATAGAAAATTCCTTTTGGACACGGATAAACACAGACTATCAGGATAAAAAAAGAGAATAATTATCTGTGGTAATCTGTGAAAATCTGTGTCCTATTAAATTTAAAAATGAAAGTAACCGGCATAAAATTCAGGGATCAGGGAAGGATTTACGATTACGACTCTACGGGGTTTACCCTGAAGGAGCGGGATATCGTGATCGTGGAAACCGAGCGCGGCCCGGAGCTCGGCTTTGTCGCCCGCATGCCCATGGAAAGGGACCCGGCCTATTTCAATAGGTCTTTGAAAAAGATCATCCGCCCGGCTGGCGAGAACGACATGGAAAGGGGGCGGCGAAATCTTTACCAAGAACGGGAAGGCAAAAGGCTTTGTTTAATCAAAATCCGGGAACACAATCTACCCATGAAGTTGATCGGCGTTGAATCCTTCCTGGATGGAAGCAAAATCATCTTTTTTTTCGTCTCTGAGGGGCGGGTGGATTTCCGCGCCCTGGTCAAAGACCTGGCCAGTGTCTTCAAGACCCGCATTGAGATGCGCCAGGTTGGCGTGCGCAACGAAGCCAGGATGATCGGCGGCCTGGGCACCTGCGGGCGGGAATTCTGCTGCTGCGCCTTCCTGAAGGAATTCGAGCCTGTGTCCGTGAAAATGGCCAAGGAACAAAACCTGGCCTTAAACCCCCAGAAGATATCCGGGGCTTGCGGCCGGCTGATGTGCTGCCTGGCCTATGAAATCGACACCTACACGGAGATGAAAAAAGACCTGCCCAAAGTCGGCAAACGGGTAGTTACCCCCCAGGGAGCCGGCAAGATCATCCAGCAAAACATCATCCATCAGAAAGTTCGGGTGGCCCTGGATGACGGCAAAGAAGTGGAAGTGGGCCTGGAGGGAGTCAGGGTAGAATCTTTCTTTGAGAAATACAGGATAGATTAATGAAAAAAATTTATTTTACCACCCCGATTTATTATGTGAACGCCGAACCGCATATCGGACATGCCTATACCACCATCGTGGCCGATGTGCTCAACCGCTTTTACAAGCTGGCCGGTTACCAGACTTTTTTCTTGACCGGCACAGATGAACACGGCGATAAAGTGGCCCAGGCGGCCCGGGCTGCCGGAGAAACTCCCCAGTCTTACGCCGACCGCATCAGCGACCTATTCCGGGCCCTCTGGCCCAAGCTAAGCATCACCAACGACCGCTTCATTCGCACCACTGAAGAAGCCCATAAGCGGGTCGTCCAGCTCATTTTGCAAAAAGTTTACGACACCGGGGATATTTACTTCGGCGAATATGGGGGGCATTACTGCCGCGGCTGTGAGCGCTTCCTGACTGAAAAAGAATTGGCGGACGGGAAATGTCCGGACCACGGAACCGAGCCCGAGTTCATAAAAGAAAAGAACTATTTCTTCCGCATGAGCAAGTACCAGCAATGGCTGATTGAGCACATCCAGAACCACCCGGGTTTCATCCGCCCGGAGCGCTACCGCAACGAGGTACTGGCCTTCCTCCGCGATCCCCTCGAAGACCTTTGTATCTCCCGCCCCAAAAGCCGGCTGGCCTGGGGCATCCCTCTGCCTTTCGATGCAGAGTATGTCACCTACGTCTGGTTCGATGCCCTCATCAACTACATCACCGGCCTCGATTACCCGGACGGCGAACGATTTGGCCAGTTCTGGCCCGTCGGCCAGCATCTGATCGCCAAGGACATCCTTAAACCCCACGGCATTTATTGGCCAACCATGCTCAAGTCAGCCGGGATTCCGCCCTACCAGCGCCTGAACGTGCACGGGTACTGGATCGTTTCCGAATCCAAGATGTCCAAGAGCCGGGGGAATATCGTTAAGCCCTTAGACCTGAAGGACAAGTATGGCCTGGATGCTTTCCGCTACTTTCTCCTGCGGGAGATGCCTTTCGGCCTGGATTCCAATTTCAGCGAAATCGCCCTCGTCGGCAGGATCAACGCCGACCTGGCCAATGACCTGGGGAATTTAGTAAGCCGGACTCTGGCCATGGCCGAACGCTTTCGCCAAGGAGAAATTCCGCGGGCAAGAGGTCTGGAAGAAATAGATCGGGAACTGGAAACCGCTGCTTTGTGCGTGACCCGCGAAGCGGAGAGGCTAATCGGTGATCTGAGCTTCCACAAATTTCTGATCGCTGTCTGGGAATTGATCAACCTGGCCAATAAATACATCGACACCCTGGCCCCCTGGTCCCTGGCCAAGGATCCGGCTAAAGCCGAGCGCCTGAACACCGTGCTTTACCAGCTCCTCGAAACCCTGCGTTTTGTATCCGTGCTCATCTCACCTTTCATGCCCCAGACCGCATTAAAGATTCAAGACCAATTAGGGATTCCCGACCCGAGCAGTCAGACGATGGCCAGCCTGCAGCAATGGGAAGGTTTGGCCCCTGGCGGTCGGGTGTATAAGGGAGAGGCTTTGTTCCCCCGGGTGGAAGAAAATCTAAAAGGAGAAGAAAAAGAAAAAATGGAATCAGCGCCATTGATCAGCATGGAAGAATTTCAGAGAATGGACCTGCGGGTGGGAAAAGTTCTGGCCGCAGAGAACATTAAAAAATCCGATAAACTTTTAAAGCTGCGGGTGGACATCGGCGAGGAACGCACCGTGGTCGCCGGAATCGCCCGTTCTTATAAGCCGGAAGAGCTGGTGGGCAAAACCATCATCCTGGTGGCCAACCTCCAGCCAACCAAACTCATGGGGGTTGAGTCTCAGGGAATGGTCCTGTCAGCCGATGGGGCCGAAAGATTCGTTGTGGCCACCTTCGATCAGGAAGCAAAAATAGGCTCTAAAGTGAGATAGCCCGGGGTTCTTAAAAAAGCGCATTTATTTATTACTACTCCGACAATTCACAAAATCCCCCTTATTCCCCCTTTGCCAAAGGGGGAATTTGTTATACCCCTCTTTGGAAAAGAGGGGCGAGGGGAGATTTTCTGATCAACCCGTTCAACATTTCCGTCTTGCATCGCGCCATAAACGCTATTTGTCGGAGTACTATTATCTTGACCGAGATAGAAAAGATTCCCTTTCCGTTGAGGAAGGGGGATAGGTGAGGGTGGATGAAAGAAGCCCTAAAACAGGTCTCCAGCCTCATGGATCGCTTCCAGCGCAATAGCGAAGCCTATCGCAGCCCTGCTTACAACGAAACCCAGCTCCGCATAGAATTCATCGATCCTTTCTTTGAAGCCCTTGGTTGGGATATAAACAATAAAGCAGGATACGCCGAACAATATAAAGACGTCATCCATGAGGATGCCATTAAAATTGCCGGAGCCACCAAAGCACCAGACTATTGCTTTCGCATCGGGGGCGCCCGGAAATTTTTTCTGGAAACAAAAAAGCCCTCCATTGACATTAAGGAACAAATTAGCCCAGCCTACCAACTGAGGCGATACGCCTGGAGCGCTAAACTCCCCCTTTGCATTCTGACAAACTTCGCAGAGTTGGCCATTTACGACTGCCGCCTTCGCCCCAAAGCAAGCGATAAACCCAGCACTGGACGAATTCGATATTACACTTACCCCCAATACTTGGACTATTTTGAGGAGATCCACAACCTCTTCTCCAAAGAATCCGTTCTCAAGGGTTCCTTCGATAAATTTGTTGCCTCCGACAGACAAAAGCGAGGCACCACGGAGGTAGATGCCGAATTTTTAAAAGAGATAGAATCCTGGCGCGAAACCCTGGCCAAAAACATCGCCGCCAGAAATTCAAGACTTTCCGTGCGGGAACTCAACTTTGCCGTTCAACTCACCATCGACCGGATCATCTTTCTGCGCATGTGTGAGGACCGGGGAATTGAACCCTACGGCCAGCTTCAATCCCTTCTTAATGGCCCTAACTCCTATCCCCGGCTTCGACAGATTTTCTACTGCGCAGATGATAAATATAACTCCGGACTCTTTGATTTTCGGGCCGACCGGCTGACCCCTGAGCTTAAAATAGATGATAACCCCCTGAAGGATATCTTTAAGAACCTTTATTATCCAGAATCTCCCTATGAATTTTCGGTTCTAAGCGCGGATATTTTAGGCCATGTTTATGAACAGTTTCTGGGAAAGGTGATCCGGCTCACCGAAGCTCATCACGCCAAGGTTGAAGAAAAACCCGAGGTCAGAAAAGCCGGAGGTGTTTATTACACTCCAAACCTATATCGTTGACTACATCGTAAAGAATACGGTGGGTAAAATTGTAGGGGCGGCCCCCCGTGGCCGCCCAGATGAGGGCGCCCACAGCGGGGTGCCCATACACCGTCAATTATCTCCACAACAGATATCCAAAATACGCATCCTTGACCCAGCCTGTGGTTCAGGTTCATTCCTCCTCGGTGCTTACCAGTATCTCTTAAATTACCATCGGGATTGGTATCAAAAGAATAACCCGCAAAAGCATACCAAAGAGATTTATCAAGGCCATGGAGGCCAGTGGAACCTGACCACCCAGGAGAAGAAAAGGATTCTTTTGAACAACATATACGGGGTGGACATTGATCCGCAGGCAGTTGAGGTGACCAAACTGAGCCTGCTTCTCAAGGTCCTGGAAGGTGAAAATCAGGATACTTTGGAGAGGCAGTTGAAGTTATTCAAGGAGCGGGCCTTGCCCGACCTGGGAAGTAACATTAAGTGCGGCAACTCCCTCATCGGCCCGGATTTCTATCAAGGCAAGCAGATGAGCCTCCTTGAGCCGGATGAGATGTATCGCATCAACCCCTTCGACTGGGAAAAAGAATTTCCCGAAATCATGAAACGAGGCGGTTTCGATGCCGTGATTGGTAATCCGCCATATGTCTTTGGCCGCGATTGGAAAGCACTTAACATTGACCCGGAGGTTAAGGAATACCTCGGTAATAGATATAAAAGTTCCCCCTACCAACTGGATATGTTTTCTATTTTTATGGAGAAAGCCCACGAATTATGCCAATTAAAGGGATGTATGGGCCAAATTGTTCCGAATGTGTGGCTTACCAATACTTATTCATCGATTACGCGTTCCTTTATATTGAACCATGCAAATGACTTATGCATCTTGATCCCACCACCAAATGTTTTTCAGAATCTTACAGTTGATACAGTCGTTTACACCCTGCGGAAATCTACCCAGCCAGGGAAATCACTCCAAATTAGAAAAATGCAAAATGGAAATATTTTAGAAATTCTAACCTACGATACTGACCAATACTTGAATGGGCAACGACCCATCTCGACAACCCTTGATACTGTCAGTTCTGGTTTGATCTCTAGGCTAAAAGAAAACTACTCTGAACTTCAAAACATCGCAAATATCACCCGCGGAGTCCATCCATATCGCATTGGTGGATATGGAAAGACTGCCTTCGGATCAGGACCACAGACATCTCGTGACGTCAAGGAAAGACCTTACCATAGCAAATCTAAAAAGGAGGGCTACCGGCCATTCATTTACGGGCGCGATTTACGCAGATTTTCTCCACCGAAACCAACCGAATATGTGAGATATGGTTCTTGGCTTGCTGAACCAAGACAACCCGAGTTCTTTCAAGAGGAACGCGTATATTCGCGTAAAATTCTTGGCGACCGCCTTGTGGTTACAATTGAGACAACCAACTCTGTTGCCGATCAGCAAGTTTATATTACCCTCCCTAAATCTAATACCGTAAGAGCCCATTATCTGGCAGGTATTCTTGGTAGTCGCCTCATCGCCTTTTTTATACGAAGGTTCTATGACGAAGTTAACGATGCATTTCCCCAAATAAAAGTAGAGCAACTAAAAACACTGCCAATACCCTTTATTGATTTATCCGACCCCACCCATAAAGCACGGCATGACCGAATGGTATTGCTAGTTGAGAAAATGTTAACTCTACATAAACAATTGATGGTCTGCAAGACTCCAAACGAGAAAACTATCAGCGAACGGCAAATGGAGACGGTGGATCAGCAGATCGATCGGCTGGTATATGATTTGTATGGTTTGACGGACGAAGAAATCAAGATTGTCGAGGAGCAGACAAAATGAAGCCTCTGAGAAAGGATAGATAATATCCCAAAATCGAACCTTGACCTGACAGACAGTGTCAAATGATGTATTAACTTCTTCCTCATTATTTTCAAATTCTGCCCTTCAATGCAACATTTCAAAGGAAAATCAGCGAAATGTGCTTGAAAAGAAGGAACCTTCTGCTCTTGACTGCCTGTAAATAAAGGTATATGGTTTCAGCAACGCCTCCGGTTTGCATAGTTTTTATCAAGTCTCGATAATACCAAAACAATTCGAGCACCGGAGTCAGGTTAAGTGAATGAAAATATTTAATATTCACGCGAAGAATTGGCAGCGAGTCAGTTGGGATATATAGACTCAAAACAGCTTTGCTAAAGGTCAAACATAGACCAGTCTAATTACTGTTAGCTTCAGAGGAGGAAATGCAGATGAATACACTAGATATTAAGAAAATGAGCACGATAGAACGTCTTCAAATTATGGAGGCCCTTTGGGATTCGCTTCTTTATGAAGACACCGAAATCGAGTCGCCAGAGTGGCATCGGGATATTCTTGACGAAAGAAAAGGGAAAATTGAAAGCGGTAATGCAAAGTTCATCTCTCTTGAAGAGTTGAAGGCGAGTCGGAAATCATGAAAGTCAAGGATGTCGTCATATTAAATGAAGTTGCTGATGATTTCAATGATGGAAGAAGTTTTTATGACCAAAAAGAAAGGGGAGTTGGTGAATATTTTTGGGATAGCTTAATAGCTGATATCGAATCCCTCTTTATTTATGCAGGGATACACAGCAAAAAGTTTGGCCTTTATCGAATGCCTGCCAAGCGATTCCCCTATGCCATTTATTACGAAGTCAATGATGAGATTGCTTACGTCATCGCAGTGTTACCTATGCGTCGTGATCCCGCATGGATTAAGAACAAACTGAAGGGAAGAAGCTAACAAGCGGCTGGACTGGACCGCGGAAAGCACGGCGGCCTTGCGGGCAAACTTTTGGGCTCGGCCAGTGAGCCGCAGCGTTATCGCGCCAAGAAGCTTGGCGTATCTTGCCGGGGGAGGAGAGGCTCGGGGATGTTCGTGCAGAACGTGCATTGTACGGGTTTGGAAATAGCCATGACAGCTAATACTGGATCGGGACGTAAACAAAAAATTATCCTTTCAAATAATATGGGAAAAAGAGATATCACATGAACGTGGAGCGGTTTAAAAACAGCCCATCGGGACGGATATTAAAGGTGGGGCAAGGCGAGTTGGCTTGCCGGGCGTTTGTACCCCATCCGCTGCCGCCGGCTTTAATCTTTACCCTTTATCCACCTTTTGATAAAAGGTGCGAGTAAATAAAGTTCCCTCTTTTAATTATCAGTAATCAGTGATAATATTATCACCAAAAAGCGATAATACGAAGGAAATGACGATTTGAAACAAATAGTTAGGCTATTTTACAATGAACCAAATATCTCCCCATCCATCAGAAACATTGCTCAAAAGCTTAATATTTCATACAGTTATATTTATGGCCAGGTAAATGCCTTAGCTCAAAAGGGGGTCTTGAATAAGAAGAAACAGGGCGCAGCAATTTTCTGTTCATTGAATTTCAATAGCGAATACCTCTTAAATGACTTTATTGAAATAACCAACGCAGATTTACAAGAGTTTTTGAAAAGTCAAAAGAAATTATCCAGGCCTATTCGAGAGCTAATGGATCGGCTCCCTGAACGTTCCCATTTCAATCTACTTTCCATTATCCTCTTTGGCTCTTATGCCAAAGGTAAAGCAGCCCCTAAAAGCGATTTGGATCTTTTTTTTATTGTGTCTTTCAAGGACCAATACCAAGAAATGATCGAATCAGAAACCCTCTCTCTTTCAAGGAGGTATGGGATAAATATTAATCCTGTTGTGGCGGAGCCAATGGAGTTTGTAAGAATGGTTAAAGCGAAAGAAACCAACCTTGCCCATGAAATTATCCGGGATAAAATTATCCTATGTGGGCGTGAGAAGTTTTGGGAGCTTGTTTTCGCCGGACTAAAATGAGAGAAAAACTTCTTAAATTAAAAATCGACGGGTATGTCCAAAGTAAGGAGCTCTATGAAGACAAAAACTTTGTCATCTTAGTTCCATATTATTTGGATAAATCCAGGCACAATCTTGAAACAGCAGACCTGCTTTTAAAACTCTCTGACGATAGAGAATCAAAAAAGGCATTGAGGCTAAGAGAAGATTACAATGCCTACGATTGGGTGATCAGCGCCAGCTATTATGTAATGTTTCATTCCGCCACCGCCGCATTAGGTAGTTTAGGGCTGAGGGCCAGGAACCATGACTGTCTGATTGAATCAATGGAATATCACTTTGTCCATAAGAAAAAGGTATTGGAAACTGAGCTGATCGATAAAATTGCTCGGCTGAAATCGTTGGAGGAAAAATATATCAACCAAATGTGGCATACAAAATCCAGGCGTAATACAGCACATTACAAAGCCGAAGCGAGCATCTCCCGCTCCGACGCCCAAAGAAGCCGCAAAGATGCTCTCGGGTTTGTGGAAAGGATAACGAATTTGATTGACGAATTGCGAGGACAAGGTGGGGGAATTTAAGAAAATTGGGGACGCAAAAATAGGGGCGGTGCACTCGTTCCGAAAATTAAACAATGCTATCAATCGACCGAAAGAGTTATGGTTATATGCATCGCTTCCTTGTAGTAATTGAAAAGGCCAACGATAATTATTCAGCATATTCGCCTGATTTACCAGGCTGTGTGGCGACTGGGACCAGCCGGGAAGAGGCTGAACGGAATATGCATGAAGCGATTGAAATGCACGTGCGGGGATTGTTGAAACATCTTCAATCGGATGCCGCCAGCCTTGACACTCATAACAATTGACCCACTTATGCTAAAGAAAGCTAACCCAGGAAAGACGATCTCAAGCTGCACAGTTACGGGTAAAGTCATAAGCCATAGTGCTTAAAAATCAAGTGATTGGTTAAAGGAATCAGTTATTGCGCGTGCAATAAGGTACCCTTCGGGTGGGTCACTATTTTTTAGCATAAGTGGGTCAATTCCCTTTAGTGTTGAGGCGCCAGAAGCAAAACAGGATCGCCCCAACCTACTTGCTGCAATGCAGGCGCTGATCGGGCTTAAGACGAATCTCTTACCTTCTGATGAATTTGATAGTGAGGCAAAAATGGATATGGCCGCCATCTCTGAATGGGTCGGGCGGCTGAGGAAAGCGCGTGAGGCTGCCGGTTTGGTTTACCTCTTCTGGGTATCGGATGTCATTGATAGAACCGAGGAGAAATGAGGTCGGAATCTGAGATGTTCGGGAATCCGGGAGGTTCGAAGTGTTGAATGTTGAGACCAGACCCTATTGACCAAAGGGAATAAATTCCAATTAAAATATAGCGTTTTGATTTTTCCTTTTTTAAGGGCGATATGGGATTGAAAATCGACAAGAAAATTCCGAAGGAATGCATAAGACGTCTCCCAAAGTTGGACAAAGACAGTCAATATAAGGACAAATACAAGGAACTTCTGCTTGATCACCGGGAATGGAAACGAAAGGCCGACCACCTACTTGAAGTCGCAGCCCTATTCCAGGAAAAGATCAAGGACACATGGGCAAATTGGAGTTCGGGTAGGAAGCCGGAGGCCAGTGATCATTTCATAACCATTTACTTTATGCTCACTTCATACGCCTTAGAGAACCTGTTCAAGGCTCTGATTGTCTTGCGCAAAAGAACTGATCTTGAGAAAAAGTTAAGATTCAAACTTGAACTTCCTTCGGAAGTTAAAGGGCACGATCTTTATCGATTTGCCCAGACATGCGGCTTCGATCCGCTCAATGCAGGTGATGAGGAACTCTTAAGAAAACTCAGTAGGAGCGCAACTTGGTACGGCAGATATCCCATTCCCATGAAACCCCATGAATTTGAAACGATCTTTATTTCCAGGGATGAAATTGAACCAGAACTCATAATAACCAGTTCGTATGCCAGTAGCGACGTCAAGGAAATTGAAAAGTGGGTTGAAGAGCTGAATACAAGCCTTAATGAGGAGGCCAAAACCCGTGGTGCAAATATGAAGAAATAAGGGAGATTTGTGATATGGCAAAGCGAAAACCCTTGGTTTCTCAACATTTGGAAAATATCTCCCGGGAAGCGTTTGAAAAATATCAGAACATTATCCGTCAATACGTGCGCCGTCGGCAGGGAGTGTACGCCCTTTATAGGCAGGGGAAATTATATTATGTCGGGTTGGCAAGTAATCTCCGCTCACGTCTCGCTCACCATCTGAGGGATCGCCATCGCCTTTCGTGGGATCGTTTTGGCGTGTACTTAACAATTGGGGATAGTCATTTAAAGGAATTGGAATCTTTAATCCTCCGGATTGTAAAACCCCCTGCTAACAAACAAAAAGGTAAATTCATCAGTTCAGAAGATATCCGAGGAAGATTTACCCGGAATATTCGTGAATTTCAGCGGGGAGAATTGCTTTCCCTCATTGGCAAAGAGGTTTCAGATCGGGAAGAAGGGCAGAAATCGGATTCCGATGACAAAAAACCAATCCTTGCTAAATATATCAATGGCCCGATAAAACTTCGAGCCCGCCACAAAGGGAAAACAATAAAAGCTAACATCAGCAAAGATGGTTTCATCCACTTCCAAGGGAAAAAGTATGCCTCTCCCTCTTTATCCGGGGCAGCAGCATGTAAGCGACGGAGCTGCAATGGTTGGACATTCTGGCATTATGAACGCGCCCCAGGTGATTGGGTCAGTCTAAACGAATTGCGAAAATGAGTCGCAGGTAAAAATTATATTTAAGTGGTCCAGGCCCAAAGAGGCTCGGGGATGTTCGTGCAGAACGTGCATTGTACGGGTTTGGAAATAGCCATGACAGCTAATACTGGATCGGGGCGTAAACAAAAAATTATCCTTGCAAATAATATGGGAAATGAGATGTCACATGAATCTGGAGCATTTTAATGGCAGACCATCGGGACGGATTTTTTTACAGTAAGAATGCTTTATCCTGTGAAGAAAAAAGGCTATAATTAAAAAAGGTGATATTAATGAAGATTAAATTCTCGCGACACGCTAAAAGGCGAGCGAAACTTTTCAACATCTCAGAGTCAACAGTAATTGACATTTTAGCGAACATCACGGGTGTCCAATTAATAATCGAATAAAGTCAATTGGTTGTCTGGCATGGTGATCAGTTTTGTGCATTTTGGTGGTACGAGTGCCGATAAAATGGGCTTTTTCTCGAAAAGTGAGACACTCAAAAT
>Ga0194111_10000173_pt1 | contig 77289 bp, 46 predicted proteins | sample TA2KigC300mmetaG_FD_146194 | JGI IMG/M metagenome (GOLD analysis project Ga0194111, IMG submission 146194) | Freshwater microbial communities from Lake Tanganyika, Tanzania - TA2015033 Kigoma Deep Cast 300m | ecosystem: Environmental > Aquatic > Freshwater > Lake | place: Tanzania: Lake...
CAGCCTGCCGGCGCTTTCGAACCAGACCGAAAATCTGGCCGCTTCCGCGTGGGTGGTGACGAATACAACTCGCCTGGGCCTGACGACGAACTGCACCATCGCGAGTCTGAACCTGAGCACCACCAACAGCACGCTGGAACTGAACGGCTACACCCTGAACGTCACGAGTCTGACGATTACCAACCAGTCCATCGGGAGCGGGACCTGGACGGCCGCCCAGTTGGGGCCGCGCGTGACCGACAGCTCGGGCAGCGCGGGCCGCGTGATCGTGTCGCCGGCGGGCGTGTACGTGGATGACGCCGGGGTGACGGAAACGACGTCCGGCGCGACAAACACCCTGACCTTCCCGATCCGCATCCTTGGCGCGACGGGGACTGTGTCGTTCGACTACACCACCACCAACGATAACGCGGAGGCCGGCGCGGACTACGTCGCGGCGACCGGAAGCATCACCGTCGCATACGGCGTCATCGCGACCAACGTCGCGGTCCAGATCATCGGGGACGATTGGATCGAGCCGAACGAGACGTTCCGGCTGGTTGTCACCAACGTCACCGGCGGACTGACGGCGCTGGACCCCGAGGGCGTCGGAACGATCACCAACGACGACGCGCGGACGATCTCGATTGCGGCCGCGGTCACGATCGATCCGGAAGGCGCGCTCGGTGTGAACACCTCGGCGGTGTTCACGGTCACGCTCAGCCAGTCCATCGGCACGGACGTGACGTTCCAGTACGACACGCAGGACGGTACGGCCACGGCCGCCGGGAACGACTACACGGCCGTCAACGCGGGCACCGGCACGATCAAGGCCGGCACGACGTCGACCAACGTCATCATTACCGTCAAGGGCGACAATAGTAACGAGGGCATTTCCGAGTACTTCCGGGTCGTGCTCAGCAATCTATCGGCCAACGCGACGCTCGGGACCACAACGACGGGCACGTGTACCATCGTGGACGACGATGGCAACCCGCTCATGTCGGTGGCCAACACCTCCGTGACGGAAGGCGACACGGGCAGCACAAACGCGCAGTTTATCGTGTCCGTCAACCTGTCCAGCGCCAGCGAGATCACCTTCAACTACCGCACGGTGGACGGCACGGCGACGGAGCCCGGCGACTACACGGCGGTCAGCGGAGGGAGCGGCACGATCCCGGCCGGCGCCCAGCAAACCACGGTGACGGTGGCGGTGGCGGGCGACTACTGGATCGAGCCGAACGAGACGTTCGAAGTGCAGGTCTACAACCTCGTCAATGCCGACCCGCTGGACACCAACGGCGTCTGCACGATCAACAACGACGACTATGTGTTCGTGTGGACCGGAGCCGGCGGAACCGGGTTGGCCAGCGTCACGAACAACTGGAAGTGGAACGGCGCGACGGCGACGCGGCTGCCGGTGCGGGAGGACCAGATCGAGTTGGACGGCGCCGTCAGCAGCAGCAACCTGACCTGGGACGCGGGAGCGACCAATATCGTGGCCTCCTGGTCCCAGAATGCGACCTACGCCGGCACGGTCACCGTCGCGACCGTCTATCCCGGCAAGGGCGCTTTCACGAACTTCACGATCACGGGCGACTGCGCAATCCAGGGCGGCACGTGGACGCATTCGGCGAACACGACCACGGCGAATGGGGAATCGAACCGGCTGTGCGTGACCGTGAACGGCAACCTGCTCGTGACCAACAGCGCGAAGATCAGCGCGGAGAACTGCGGCTATGCGATAGGCGAAGGGCCGGGCAAACCCAGCGGGAGCGGCAACCAGCCCGGCGCCGCGCATGGCGGCGGCACGTTCCGAGGGCCGAGCAATGGGGGCAGCAACACCACCAACCTGAATACCTACGGATCCGTCATCTCGCCGATCAGTCTGGGCAGTGGGGGTTCCACCACCATAGGCGGCGGTGGGGCCATCGTCTTGACCGTGGCCGGCACGACCACCGTATCGTCCGCGAGCATGATTTCGGCCAGCGCGTGGGGGAGTGTCTGGCAAAGCGCCGGGGCCGGCGGCAGTGTGAAACTGCGCACCGGGTGGCTGACTGGTAGCGGCACGATCCGGGCCAACGGAGCCTGGAGCGATTCTTCGAATTACGGCGGGGCGGGCGGCGGCGGGCGCATCGCCATCGTGCTGACCGGCGGGGATTTCTCGACATGGACCGGCACGAACATGGCCCGCAGCACCGCCGGTTCTGGACAAAGCGCGGACTCGTATGGCGCGGCGGGCACGGTCTACCGGCAGGCGGCGGGCGTCCCTGACGGCGCGGGCATCGTGTTCGTGGACAACGGCGCCATTGCCACGAACGCCTCGTTCACCAGCCTGCCGGCGCTTTCGAACCAGACCGAAAATCTGGCCGCTTCCGCGTGGGTGGTGACGAATACAACTCGCCTGGGCCTGACAACGAACTGCACCATCGCGAGCCTGAATCTGAGCAGCGCCAACAGCACGCTGGAACTGGGCGGCTGGACGCTGACCGTGGGTGCGCTGACGGTGACGAATACGGTGTACAGCACTGGCACCTATACCCCAAGCGAGATCAGCCGGCTTACCGATGCCGTCGGCGGCGGCAAGGTGGTGGTCAGTGCGTCGGCGGCCGGCACGATGTTTTTGTTCCGGTAGCATTGTTGCATGGTGCGCACAACAGTGCACAGAGGGTGGCACATCAGCAGATCGAAACCCTGGCTTACATCTTCCTAATACTTTCCCGTATAGGTTGTTGCGGAAATCTCCTGTTGGAGGTCCAGAGTTGGGCATGCTTGCTGCTTCCAATGGAAATCAATACAATCTTTTTGGTGAAGAATGCAATGCGGAGGATAGGATGAAAGACGCTGGCATGAACCCGAACCGTTACCTTGCCGCCGCCGCACTTGCCGTTGCGGCATGGCTGTCGGCCCCTGCGGCCCACGCCCTGATCAATCCGCGCTTCACACCGATCCATCTCGTCAAGCAATCCAAACTGGTCGTGTCGGTGGACTTGCGGGAGGGAGCGTCGAAGGACCAGTATGACGCCGGCGTCCGCGAAGTGCTCAAGGGGGAGACGGAGAGGAAATCGTTTCACTTCGATCTCTCCAAGGCCCGCAACGCGGAGTTCGCCGACACCTTTCGCGGCCTTGCCGCGGCGAAGAAGCCGGCGCTGTTCTTCGTGGGCGAGTTCGGCGAAGACGAAGGACGGGAGGAGACCATCGGCTACCTGCACGTGTCCGGAAAATGGGCGTTGCTGGTCGGCGCGGAGGATGGCAACTGGCTCTTCGATAACATCGACAAGGCGATGCAAGCCACGTGGGCCGGCGGCACCGACATGCTCCGGCGGGCCGTGGACTACGTCCTCCACGACGACGACCCTGACGTGCCGGCGACCGACGGCGTCGCCTGGTCTGCCGGTCCCGTGAAAATGGCCGTTCTCCAAGGCGCGATCCGGGCCGTGCGGCCGGTGGACCTGGCCGGTGACGGCAAGTTGGCGCTGTACGTCGCACGCGACCAGGGTGACCGCCTGCTGGCCTGCGACGCCAAGAGCAGGAAATGGACAGATACCACCGCCAGCCGCGCCCTGCAGGCAAAGTCGCTGGCGTTCGCCTGGGGTGATTTCTCCGGGCAGGGGCGCCTGGACTTGATCTCCTTCGACGGCAAGGCGTTCTCGCTCCACGCGCAGCAGGCCGACGGCAGGTTCGTGGCCAGACCGCTGGACCTGGGCACCGCGGCGGCCGACGGTTGTCTCGGCCTGACGGCCGTGGATGCGGGGGTCAAGGGACGTTCCGGCCTGATCGTCAGCGGCAACGCCTGGCCCGTGCTCGTGGCGCTGGACGCCGAGGGCAAGCCCGCGGCGGCTCCCCTCACCGCCGCCGGCAGCGACTCGGCGAAACTCGGCAAGGCCGGCCCGTGCCTGGTGGCCGATTTCGACGGCGACGGCCTGGCCGACGTGCTGGCGCTGCGCGAGGCCGGGAGCGTGTTGTTCCGCGGCACGGCCGCCGGCAAATTCGGCCCGGGTTCGGCGTGCGCGGTGAGTCTCGGCCCGGGACTGACCGGAGCATGCCTTGGCGACTTCGACGGCGACGGCCGGCTGGACGTGCTCACCTTCAATTCGAAGGACTGGTCCGTCTGGGAGAATGAGGGCGATGGCAAGTTCGCCAACCAGGTCGGGCTGACCGGTGAGTTCGCCTATTCCTGCGTGGCGGTCGGCTCCGACTGCATGACGGGCGACATAAACAACGACGGCCGGCAGGACATCCTGGCCGCTTATCGCGGAGGGAGTCCCTATCTGTATTTCAACCGCGGCTTCCGCAGTTTCGGGCTGGCCAACACGGTCGACATCGGCGCGCACCACCTGCTCCCCGAGGCGGACGATGCCAAGGGCGGGCAGCAGTCGGCCTGCCTCGCCGATTTCGATGGCGACGGCGCGCAGGACATGGCGCTGGCCTTGAACAACGGCGAGATTTGGGTCTTCTTCCGGGAGAACAGCGACCACGAGGCGCGCATGGCGGTCGCCGCCCTGCCCGTTGCCGGCCCGTGCAAGGGGCCGGTGACCGTCACGGGCTGGATCGGCAAACGCGGCCTGGGCGCGTGGAACGTATCGCCCGGCGTCAGCCAGGCGTGCTTCGGCCGCCGGGACGCCGGCCCGGTGACGCTCCAATGGCGTCTGCCCGGCGGCGACCGGCAGCAGAAGGAGATCGTGTTGGAGAGCGGCGGGTCAGTGAGGGTGGAGGTGAGGTAGGGATTAGGCGCTAGGCGCTAGGGGCTAGGCGTTAGCGCCTTCCGGAATCGTCAACACCAACAAAGTGCCTAACGCCTAATGCCTAATGCCTAACGCCTAATGCCTAGCGCCTAATGCCTAACGCCTAATGCCTGACACGAACAAGCAGTGCGACAATGAATAGAGCAATGAGTTGGTTGGCGATGGCGGTTGCGGCCGTACTGGCGGCGGGGTGGGTGAATGCGGCGGAACCGGCTAAACCGGCGGTACCCCCCGCGCCGGTAACGGCCCCCGCGGCCGATGAAACGGAACTGCTGGGCGAGAACACCCTTTGGTCGCATTTCCGCGTGACCGGCCCGAACCACGTGCGCAATGAAGACGGTTCGCTGACCCGTGTGAAGATCAAAACCGAAGAGGTGGGAGCGCTTTTGCAGCGGGGCTATTGGTCGCTCACTAGCGATTGGAACGTCGCGGATGCCATGCCGGCACCCGCGGCGGATTGGGCCGGCCCGGCGTTCGACGATAGCGCCTGGCCCCGTGAGCGGCTGCCCCAGCCCTCGACGCCGCTTTTCAATATTGGAATCACCGAGATTTCATCCATTTTTGGCTACACAGGGAATTTTAACCAGTTCGATACGACCAAATTGCTGACCCGCGCCACGTTCACGGTCAAGGATCCGGCGCAGATGAAGGCGTGCCAGCTTTCCCTGGATTACTGGGGCGGGGTCGTGGTCTATGTCAACGGCAAGGAAGCGGTGCGCGCGAATACGGCCGACGCCCGGAAGGATCAGGCGGAGATCGTGGCCAAGGACTACCCGGTGGAGGCGTTCTTGATGCCGGCGGGCAAACCCCTGCAGTACGCCGACGAAAAGAGCCGGGAGCGCCTGGCGCTGCGCGACCGCCAGTTGCGTGAGTTTACAATTCCCGCCGCGCTTTTGCGGCCGGGCGTCAACGTCCTCGCCCTCGAGTGTCACGCCGCGCCGCTGCCTAGCCAGGCCGTGAAGGTGAAGGGCCCTGGGGCGGAATGGCCTCCAATCGGGATTCTGAGCGCACGGCTGACTGCAGCGCCGTCCGGCGCGGCGACGGGCCCGCGGCCGGCCGGTATTCATGTGTGGAACGTCATGCCCTACGACACGGTCACCGCCTTCGACTATGGCGACCCCGCCCGGCCGCTGCGGCCGATCGTCATCCGCGCCGCGCGGAACAGCGTGTTTTCCGGGCGGCTGATGGTCAGTTCCGACCAGCCGATCAGGGGGCTGAAGGTGACGGTGACGGATCTGGTCTGGCATTCCCAATCGTCCTCGTCCTCAGTGAAACGGTCCTCGCTCCCGACAGGTCGAATCGAGGACGAGAACGATGCTTCAAACCATCCCTCCGCCGCCAGGATCCCATCCGCGGCCGTCCGCGTTCGCTATGCCGTGCCGGCCACCGAGGCGAAGTGTTACGTGCCCACGTTTCGGTTCGACGGCCTGCTCGACGCCATTCCGGCGGAGATCCCCGTTGTCGAGGCATCGTTGCCGAAGAGCGAGTTTTACAGCCTGAAGACGGAGCGCCGGAAACTGCCGGCCGCAGCCATGGCGCCGCTCTGGTTCACCGTGAAGGTCCCGCGCGACCTACCGGCGGGTGAGTACGAGGGGCAGGTGCGCGTGGCGGCGGAGGGGTTGGCGGAAACCAAGGTGCCGCTGCGGGTGAAGGTGTGCGCCTGGACGACGCCCGACCCCAAGGACTTCCGGATCCAGAACGGCATTTACGAAGCCGAGGAAGTGGTGGCCAAGCACTACGGAGTGACCAACTACTCCGACAAGCATTTTGAACTGGTGGGTAAGTCGCTGGCCCTGCTGGCTGAGGTGAACTCGCGCCAGGTCCATGCCCATTTGACGATCAATTTCTGCGGCCGGGACAACCCGGAAACGATCGTGCGCTGGGTCAAGCAGCCGGACGGGACGTTCACACACGACTTCACGGCCTTCGAGAAATACCTGGAGATGATCGTGAAGTCCATCCAGACGCCCAACACCTTGCGGTTGAACTGCTGGCCGGGGGATGGCAACAACGTCCCCATTGGTTACAGCGACAACCTTTTCGAACGGGATGGCTGGGGCGGCACGACGGTGTCCGTCCTCGATCCGGCGACTGGCAAGCTGGAGACGATGCCGCAGCCCAAGCCCGGCACGCCTGAGAGTTACACCTTCTGGAAACCGGTCTTCGACGGCGTCCTCGCGCGGGTCAAGAAGCACGGCTGGCTGAGCCAGATGACCATTGGCTTCAACCGGGACTACGGCCCGCCCGCGATCGCCGTGGTGGAAAACGCGCACAAGCTCTGGCCGGAGGGCGAATGGACCTGGATTGCGCACTTCACGTGCGAGAACGCCAAGTTCAAGGGAATCTATGAAGGCGCCATTGACGATGATGCCTGGTATCGCGCCGCGGAACTCCCGGCCGGCGTTGATCCGAGCAAAGTCGTACAGATGCCTGTCCGCCATGCCTTCAGCGTGAAGTCGCAGCCGAGCGGCAAGATCCCGCCGCTCTGGACGCTCGACGCTCCGCGGCGCAACATCTTCGGCAGCACGGTCCGGGTTGCTATTGACAGACGCTCGGCGCTTCGGGAATGGCGCCGGCTGGTCGAGATCAACACCCTGCAGCGCGGCTTTGACGGGATTGGTGAGTTCGGCGCGGATGTCTTCCCCGTGAAGGGCAAGACCGGCCGTTGGGTGATTCCGCCGGTCGCCGGCGGGGCAAACTGGCAGGCGAATTGGGGGAATCCGTATTGCACCCACGCGCTGCTGTATCCCGGCCCCGACGGTGCGGTGGCCACCGAGCGCTTCGAGAACTTTCGCGAGGGGCTGGAGTTGGCCGAGGCGGTCATCTTCGTGCGCCATGCGCTGCACAAGGGGCTGCTCAGCGGCGAACTCAAGGCACGGGCCGAGGCCTACCTCGCGCCGGTCACCGGCGAGCGGGATCGGAGCCTCTCGAAAGGCCTCTTCATGCCCCGTTACATGCAGGACCTGGAAGACGCCAAGCTGCTCGATCTGGCCGGGGAGGTGGCAGTGAACAGTGAGAAGTGAGCAGTGAGCAGTGAACAGTGAACAGTGAACAGTGAACAGTGAACAGTGGGCAGTGAACAGTGAACAGGAACCATACCTCGTCTATCTGCTTCGTCTTTCTACCTCGTCTCCGGCGCCCGCCAAGCGCGAGGGGAGGGGAAGACGAAGTAGATAGACAAAGAAGGTAGGTCTCAATGAGAAAGACAATGAGTTGGTTGGCAAGGACGGCGGCCGCCGTGCTGGCGGCGGGGTGGGTGCAGGCGGCGGAGCCGGCGGCGGCGAAATCGCCATGGCCGCTGTGGGACGGCAAGGAGTCGGTGGCGGACTACGCCAAGCGCGCGGGGATCAAGGACGTGGAGATGACGTTGGATCTCGGCCGTTGCATCGTGAGTCCGGAGAATATCCAGGCGGGGACGCTGCGGGTGAAACTGGGAGAGCCCGCCAACACCAACGTCACGATGAAACTGACCCTCGTTCCCGCGGGCAAGTTCAGGATGGGTGCGCGCGAACCGGTCTATGCTGTGGTCGAAGGGATGCGCCAACTCCTCCGCGACTGGGAGGCCGGTGTCCAATGTCATGAAGCCCCCCAGCGGGAGGTGACGATCAGCAAGCCGTTTTACATGGGCGCCTATGAAGTGACGCAGGAGCAGTACCTGCAGATCATGAAAGAGATCCAGTTTGCCCACTACGGCTCGCTCCAATCCCGGGGGAGGACCCTTCCCGTTGACGGGAACCGCTGGGAAGACACGGTGGAATTTTGCAGACGGGTCTCAACGCTGACCGGTCAAACCGTCACCCTGCCGACCGAGGCGCAGTGGGAATATGCCTGCCGGGCGGGGAGCACCGAGCGGTTCTGCTTCGGGGACGAAGAGGAAAAGCTCTGTCAGTACGCCAACTATGACAGCAAGAATCACAAGACCTTGAACGAGGAAGGAAAGGATGTGACCTACGACGACGGCTTCGACGGCTACGCGCCGGTCGGGTCATTCAAACCCAGCAAGTTCGGTCTGTACGACATGCACGGCAACGTGAGCGAGTGGGTCAACGACTGGATGGGCAATGACGATGTCAATCGCAAACGGGGGCGTCCGTATCATAAAGAGGGCACACTGGATCCGACCGGTCCGGACGGGACGTGGCCTGAGGGTGTTGGTTCCTACAAGATCAGTCGAGGCGGAAGTTTCAAATCGTCTCCGGCATTCTGCCGGGCCGCGACACGTCCGCTGCATGGGCATTCTGAAGGGGGCTTTCGCGTCGTCATGACCGTGAACCGGTAGGATGAAGTGATCAGTGATCCTAGAAAGAGCAGATCAGAAGGAGTAGACAGGATAACAGGATCGGCGGAATGGATTTACGTCGGAAAGACCTTTCACCAAACTGGTGAAAGGTCTTTCCGACATATCCTGTTGATCTTCTGGATGTAGCATCCTGTACATCCTGTCAACTGCTCCGTTTGGGGTGATCAGTTATCAGCGACAGGCTGTTCCGTTTAGACATGTGACGCAGATGCGTCAGATCTTTGTCGCGAGTTTTCGCGTAAGCCCTGTCGACGAAGTTTACGCCAAAGCTTACGACGAAGATTGGGTTGCGAGCGATAGCCCGCCTTGGCGAGTGTGAAAAGCATGAAAAACACGTGGTTCGAGAAACACCTGATGAATGGCAAGTCCAGCCTGCCGTTTTCCTTCACCTATGATGGGCGGCCCTCCGCGCCGTTGCTGGCGAAGTGGCCGTCGAAAGTGGCCGACGAACGGTTCGACGCCAGCCGTACCCAGCACACGCTGACGTGGACCGATCCCCAAACCGGTCTGGAGGTGCGCTGCGTGGCGGTGGATTACGCCGACTCGCCGGCGGTCGAGTGGACGGTGTGGTTCAAGAACACCGGCACGGCGGACACGCCGATCCTGGAGAATGTCCTCGCCTTGGACATGGCCAACGAGGTTGCCCAGAATGCCCAACCGCGCATCTCTTATTCCAAGGGCACCAAAGCCGTGATAGACGACTTTGCGCTGGAGGAGCGCCTGTTGCCGGCGGGGCAGGCGACCGAATTGGCCTCCTGCGGCTCCCGCCAGGTGCTGCCTTTCTTCAACCTGGATCTCGGCGGGCGCGGCGTCATCGGGGCCGTCGGCTGGACTGGAAACTGGAAATGCACGATCCAGCGTTCCGGGGACGGCGCCGGCGTCCGCCTGTGTGCCGGCATGAGCAGGACGCACCTCCGGCTGCATCCCGGCGAGGAGATCCGCACACCGCGCATTCTTATTCTCTCCTGGGAAGGGGAACGCGAGCGCGGGCACCACCTGCTGCGCCGGCACCTGGTGACGCACCACCTCCCGAAGGTGAACGGCCGCACGGTCGAACCGCCCATCTGTAGCACATCGTGGGGCGGCATGAAGACGCATAACCATCTCAAGAATATCCAATTCATCCGGGAGCATCGTCTGCCCTTTAACTGCTACTGGATTGACGCTTGCTGGTACGGCCCCGACCACGAAACGGATGAGTTCCAAAACCTTTGCAACGATGTCTTTCCCCACCACATCGGGAACTGGCGGGTGAACCGCACGGTGCATCCGCGGGGGCTGAAGCCCATTGCGGACGCCGCGCATGCCGCGGGCATGAAGTTGTTGCTGTGGTTTGCGCCGTACGGCGCCGTGGCCGATTCGCCGCTGGTGAAAGAGCACCCCGAGTGGCTGGAAGGCCTGTCCGCATCGTTCAACTCCGCCGTCCTGCGCGAGAAGCCGCATGCGCCGCAGAACATCAACATCGGGATTCCCGAGGCGCGCCAATACCTGCTTGATTACATCTCGGCGACGCTGGCGGAAAACGGCGTGGATTACTTCCGGGATGACTGGGTGGTTCCCATCGGCGACGGCAGCGGGGATGCGCCGGATCGGCAAGGGATGACGGAAATCCGCGGCGTCGAGGGCTTCTACGCCTTCTGGGACGAGCTGCTCCGGCGGCACCCGGGCATGTTGATTGACAACTGCGGCGGCGGCGGCACGCGCATTGATCTGGAGACGATCAGCCGCAGCCTGGTCCTGTGGCGCAGCGACTACAACTGCCATCCCCACGCCGACCCCATCGGGATGCAGGCCGGCACGCACGGTCTGGCGCACTGGGTCCCCCTGGTGGGCGGCGGGGCGCCGGCCCGTCCGGGCGACACCTACAATTTTCGCAGCAGTTGGAGCGGCGGCATTCCCTTCGGTCTTTTTCATCCCGTTGGTTTGGGCCATGCGCCGTTGGCGCCCGCCCCGGACTATCCGGTCGAGTGGCACCGGCGGATGATCAAGGAATACCGCCGGGCACTGCCGTACTACACCGGTGACTACTACGCGCTGACAAGTTGCTCGACCGCACCGAAAGACTGGTTCGCCTACCAACTCGACCGCCCGGATCTTGGCGGCGGCCTGATCCTGGCCTTCCGGCGCGCCCAGTGCGTGGAGGCGGCGCAAACCTTCTTCCTGCGCGGCCTCGATCCGGCGGCGCGGTACGAGGTCACGAACCTCGACGCCGGCGGTTCGCCCATGTCCGTCTCCGGGCGCGATTTGATGGCGAAGGGGATGACGGTGGAAATTCGCGACCAGGCGTTCGAGAAGATGCCGCCGGACGACTGTCTGGACATCGCCTTGCCGGGGGAAGGCGTGGCCTTCGGGCCGTTTACGCGCGAGGCGGGCGTCCCGTCCACCGAGGCGCTGCGTCAGGTGCCGGCGGAGGTCGCATTGGGCGGTGTCCGTGCCCGGGGCCGAACCTTTGCCTTCCGGGATCGTGTGATGGATCTGGCCAGCCTGCTCAAGGCCGATGGCGAGGTGGCGTTTGTGTATCTGCCGTTTAACGCGCCGGAAAGCGGCCGGGCGGTGTTTGGTGTCGGTGCGGACTGGTGGTATGAGGCGTACTTGGACGGCGTCGTGATCAGCGAGACGTTCTCGAACGGCATCTTGGGGAACGTGACCAATCCGCCCACCATCCGGGACCGTATGGTGCTGAGGGAGTTGTCGAAGGGCGAGCATTTGTTGGTGCTGCGCTTCGTGCGGGGGCACGACTCGGCGTTGCTCGCGGTCGGCGCCGGCCCGCGCGATCTCAGGGACGAACGTATCACCGCGCCGGGTTCGGCGCTGATCCAGTATAGGCGGGAGGAGAAAAAGAAATAGGTGCCTCGTCTCCGGCGACTGGCAGGCGCAGGGGATGCGGAAGACGAAGTAGAAAGACGATGTGAAAAACGAAATAGACGGACGAAGAATGAGTATCTCAATGAAGAAGACAATGAGCTGGTTGGCAATGTCGGTGGCCGCCGTGTTGGCGGCGGGGTGGGTGCAGGCGGCGGAACCGGCAAGGCCGGCGGCACCCGCGGTTGATGAAACGGTGTTGCTGGGCGAAAACACGCTCTGGGCACAGTTCCGCGTCGCCGGCCCGAACTATGTCCGCAACGCGGACGGCTCGTTGAGCCGGGTGAAAATAAAGATCAACAGCTTTGAGCTCAGCCGTGTGGAAAGTGTTGATCAGAGAGGTTCCTGGAATCTGACCGGTGATTGGGACGCCGCAGATGCCACGCCGGCGCCGGCGCCGGATTGGGCCAGCCCGACCTTCGACGCTGGCGCCTGGCCCCGCGAGCGGTTGCCCCTGCCTTCGGGTTCGTTGTGGCTTCCTGCCCATCAGACGGGGAATCTCTTCGGCAGCACCGGGACCTTCAACCAATTCGACACGACCAAGTTGCTGACGCGCGCCACGTTCACGGTGAAGGACCCGGCGCAGGTGAAGTCGCTCCGGCTTTCCCTGGACTACTGGGGCGGGGTGGTGGTTTATGTCAACGGCAAGGAAGCGATGCGCGCCGATCTGGCCGACGCCCAGAAGGATCAGGCGGAGATCGTGGCCAAGGACTATCCGCTGGAGGCGTTCCTGATGCCGGATGGAAAGCCGCTCCCGGCCGATGACGACAAGAACAAGGAACGCCTCGTGCTGCGCGACCGCCAGTTGAGAGATTTCGCGATTCCCGCTGCGCTCCTGCGCCCTGGCGTCAACGTGCTCGCCATCGAATGTCGCGCCGCCCCGTTTCCCAGCCAGGCGGTGCAGGCCAAGGGCTCCGGGGCTGACTGGCCCCCGATCGGCATCCTGAAAGCACGACTGACGGTCTCGCCGGGAACTTCGGCAACGGGGCCTAGGCCGGTAGGCATTCAGGTCTGGAACGTCATGCCCTACGACACCGTCACCACCTTCGACTACGGCGATACCACCCGGCCGCTGCGGCCGATCGAAATTCGCGCCGCCCGCAACAGCGTCTTCTCCGGCCGGCTGATGGTCAGCTCCGATCAGCCGATCAAGGGGTTGAAGGTCACGGTGACGGATCTCCAGGCGAAGGCGGGGGTGAAATTGCCCGCCGCGGCCGTGCGGGTACGCTATGCAGTGCCGGCGACCACGGCGAAGAGTTATGCGCCGCCGGCGTATCGGTTCGACGGACTGCTCGATGCCATTCCGGCGGAGATCCCCGTCATCGAGGCATCCTTGCCGAAGGGTAGCTTCTACCACCAGAAGCTGGAGCGCCGGGCCCTGCCGACGGTGGCGATGGCGCCGCTGTGGTTCACCGTGAAGGTGCCGCGCGACCTCCCGGCGGGCGAGTACGAGGGGCAGGTGCGCGTGGTGGCCGAGGGGCTGGCGGAAACCAAGGCGCCGCTGCGGGTGAAGGTGTCCGCGTGGACGATGCCCGACCCCAAGGACTTCCGGATTCAGAACGGTCTCTATGAAGCTGAGGAAGTGGTGGCCCGGCACTATGACGTGCCCAATTACTCCGACCGGCACCTCGAGCTGGTGGGCAAGTCGCTGGCCTTGTTGGCGGAGTTGAACTCGCGTCAGGTTCAGGCCAACCTGACCATCAATTTCTGCGGGCGGGACAACCCGGAAACGATCGTGCGCTGGATCAAGCAGCCGGACGGGTCGTTCAAACACGACTTCACGGTCTTCGACAAGTACCTGGACATGGTCGCAAAGTCCGTCGGGACCCCCAATACTTTGCGGCTAAACTGCTGGCCGGGGGCTCAATCCACCCTTGGCGACCGGAATGTGCCTGAATGGGGCGGCACGATGGTTTCCGTACTCGATCCGGCCACCGGCAAGTTGGACAAGATGCCCCAACCCGCGCCCGGCACGCCCGAGAGCTACGCCTTCTGGAAGCCGGTCTTCGATGAAATGCTCCTGCGGCTCAAGAATCGCGGCTGGCTGAGCCAGACGACCCTGGGATACAACCGGGAATTCGGCACGCCACAACCCGCCATGGTGGAGAACGCCCACAAGCTCTGGCCGGAGGGCCAGTGGACGTGGATCAGCCACTGGACCTTTGAAGGCGCCCGCTTCGTGGGCATGTTCAAAGGCGCCGACGATGGTTCCACGATGGGGACGGCTTTTGGTTTCGCCAACCCCGGTGGTCTTGAGGCCTGGGTGAAGCAGAACCCGCAAGCGGGAGTTGATCCGGAGAAGATCGTGCGGATGACCGTCCGCCACTCCTACAGCGTGAAGGCGACCCCGACCGGCAAGCTTCCGCCGCTCTGGACGCTCGATGGCCCCCGGCGCAATTCCTATGGCACGACGGCCCGTGGCGCCATCATGGACAAGTCAGCGCTGCGGGAAGTGCGTCGGATGATCGAGATCAACACCCTGCACCGGGGCTTTGACGGAGTCGGCGAGTTCGGGGCGGATGTCTTCAAGGTGAAATCACCGACCGGCCGGTATGACGTTCCGCCGGTTGCCGGCGGGGCAGGTTGGGGGGGTATGGATCGGACCACCATGTCGCTGCTCTATCCCGCCCCCGACGGTCCGGTGGCGACCGAACGGTTTGAGATGTTCCGCGAAGGGTTGGAGCTGGCCGAGGCGGTCATCTTCGTGCGCCACGCGCTGCACAAGGGGCTGCTCAGCGGCGAGTTGAAAGAGCGGGCGGAGCGCTACCTCGCGCCGAAGACCGGCGAACGGGACCGGACCTTCTGGAATGGCGCGTTCATGCCCCGCTACATGCAGGACATGGAAGACGCCAAGCTGTTGGACCTGGCTGGCGCGGTGGCGCAGGTGGCAGGGGGGGGTGGGCGCCAGGGAAGAAGGGATTAGGCGTTAGGCGTTGGGAAGAAATGCGTGGGAGAGTGAGAACGTGGGAGGGGCGCTACCCGGGCTGCGTAGCCTTGGCGTAGTAGCCTGCGCCGCGACGTGACTGGACAGGCGTTTGTGACGCGAGGTCGCGGCGCGTAGCGCCCCTCCCACAAAGCGCAATACGAGGTTGAATGGAAACCGAACAGGGAGTGCGATAATGAAAAGAGCAATGAGTTGGCTGGCCAGGTCGGCGGCCGCCGTATTGGCGGTGGGGTTAGTGAACGCGGCGGAACCGGCGGCGGCGACGAAGTCGCCATGGCCGTTGTGGGACGGCAAGGAATCGGTGGCGGATTACGCCAAGCGCGCCGGGATCAAGGACGCGGAATTGACGCTGGATCTCGGAGGGGGCATCGTGATGAAGACGACCCTTGTCCCAGCCGGCAAGTTTAACATGGGCGGGCGCGACGAGTTACGCGAGAATATTGAAGGGGTCGATGTCGTCATCCAGGAGGGCTGGGGGCCGCATTGGGTTCAGCCAGGGCGTGAGGTCACAATCAGCCAGCCCTTCTACATGGGGGTGCACGAGGTGACGCAGGAGCAGTACGACCAGGTCATGGGCGCCGACCCCGGTCGCGAAGCCCGGTACGACAAGAACTCGCCCAATGCCCGCGACCACAGTTTCCGCTATGGCTACGGAGACGACGTGCTGACCCGCGGCAAGAACTATCCCGAAGGCACGCTTGCCTGGGAGGAAGCCGCGGAGTTCTGTGAGAAACTCTCCGCCAAGAGCGGCATGCCGGTCTGGCTGCCGACCGAAGCGCAGTGGGAACACGCCTGCAAGGCGGGAACGAAGACGGCGTGTCCCTGGGGGGATGACCCCACCCAATGGAAGCAGTACATGAATTACACCCAGGTAAAGGAAGGGGAGACCGCGGAAACGGCCAAGGAAACCAGCGGCTTCCACGGCAAACTGGCGCCCGTGGGATCATTCAAGCCCAACAACTGGGGGCTCTATGACATGCTCGGCAACGTCAACGAGTGGTGTCATGACTGGTACACGCAGAATTACCTGGGCGCGCCGACCCTCGACCCGGTCGGGCCGGGGATCACCATGCCCAACGGCGGCTGGTGTCATGTTGGCCGCAGCGGCAAGTACAAGTCGCAGTATGGGATCCCCGATAGTACCGGTCGCTGGTCGCACCACATGAGCCCGCGGAGCGGGTTCCGGATCGTCGTGGCCCTGAAGTCCACCACCTCGACGCCGCAGGGGGCGGTGGTCTCTTGGGTCCTGGGCAAGGGCGAGCGCTTCCTCAAGGCGCCGGCCAAGGCGGAGAATCCGCCCAAGGCGGTGGCAGGCCCGGTGGATCCGAAGTTGCGCGTGCCGGCGGGGTGCCGCGCGGCGTCCGGGGCGCAGGCGGAGCCCTACACCAAGTCCGGTTGGGCGCAGGCGGTCATCCATGAGGCCAGCGGCATGGAGATGGTCTATGTCCCGGCGGGAAGATTTCTCATGGGTACCCCGATTGAGTTCCTGCCGTCCCAGACGGAGCGGGGATTCCTGGCCGGGGAGAAGCCGCATCAGGTGACCTTGACCCGTGGCTTCTACATGGGCAAGACCGAGGTGACCCAGACGCAGTGGGAGCAGGTGATAGGCTACAACCCGTCGCTGTTCAAGAACGTTGGCCCGGAGGCGCCGGTGGACACCGTCTCCTGGGATGATTGCCAGGAGTTCTGCAAGAAAGCCGGCGGCGGGTTGCGTTTGCCGACCGAAGCGGAATGGGAATACGCCTGCCGCGCGGGGACGGAAGGCCGCTATGCCGGGGAACTGGAGGAAACGGGGTGGTACCTCGGCAACAGCGACGGCACCACGCACCCCGTGGGCAAGAAGAAACCCAACGCCTGGGGACTCTATGACATGCATGGCAACGTGCGGGAGTGGTGTCAGGACGTGCATGCGTCTGGGTACCCCGACGGCGCGGCGACGGATCCGGTCGGCCCGGCGAAAGAGGGTGAATACCGGGTCGTCCGCGGCGGCAGTTGGGCGGACTACGCATTCTTCTGCCGTTCGGCAGTCCGCGACGGAATAGCCACGGCGTTGTTCAGCAAAGGCAAGAAGAACATATGGGAAGACCCCAAGAAGGCAGGCTCCTATGGGCATCGTCCCAATTTCGGCTGCCGGTTCGTGATCACCGCCGCCGGGGCGCCGTGAGGGAGAGGGGGCAGAAGTCAGGAGGCAAGGGGAGAAGGCAGAATCATTCAGATTTCTTTGTAAGAAGACGAAGTAGAAAGACAAAGAAGAAACGGGGTATCCACTTCACTGGCGTGACCACAACATGTAGCGTGGACTCTGTCATCCCGAGCTTGTCGAGGGATCTCCGTCGTTGTCGCAACGCGTTTAGTAGGAGATGCTTCGACTCCGCTACGCTTCGCTCAGCATGACAAAAGGCGCCTTTTTTGTGTGGCAGGCATGGTGTGAACGCCAGTCAAAGGGATACCCCATAAGAAGAAAGACAAAGAAGGAAGGTCTCAATGAGGAAAACAACGAGTTGGCTGGCGAGATCGGCGGCGGCCGTGTTGGCGGCAGGTGTGGTGAACGCAGCGGAACCGGCGGCGGCGAAGTCGCCATGGCCGTTGTGGGACGGCAAGGAGTCGGTGGCCGACTACGCCAAGCGCGCGGGGATCAAGGACGTGGAGACGAGTTTGGATCTCGGCGGCGGCGTTAAACTCAAGATGACGCTCATCCCGGCCGGCAAGTATCTCCGCGGATTGCGTGAAGAAGAAGTCGAAACCATCGAAGGTGTCCGCGTGCTGGTGCGCGAGGCCGACAAGGGCTGGAGCCCAAGTGTTGGCCCCCAGCGGGAGGTGACGATCTCGAAGCCGTTCTACATGGGCGTTTACGAAGTGACGCAGGAGCAGTTCGAGCAGGTCATGGGGTTCAACCCCAGCGCCGTGGAGGACAATATCTGGCCCGCCACGGACTTCAAACCCGAAATGTTTGTGGGCAAGAATCGGGCCGTGAATAATATACGCAATACCGGCGCGAGTATGTCGGTCAATCCCAAGGATGGCTGGGCCGACGCGTTCTGCGAGAAAGTCTCGGCCAAGGCCGGGATGAAGGTTTCTTTGCCCACAGCGGCGCAGTGGGAATACGCCTGCCGGGCGGGGACCACGACAACTTTCTACTGGGGAGATGACCCCGCCGAGGCCAGCAAGTACGAAAACCTCGGCGACAAGTCCTTCACGAAGGCCGGGTTGTGCAAATACACGCAGCAATTCACATATCGCAACGAGAACCAGGACGACGGGTTTGACAAGATGGCGCCGGTGGGGTCATTCAAGCCCAATCCCTGGGGTCTGTATGACATGCTCGGCAATGTCTTTGAGTGGGTCAGCGACTGGGCCCCGTCTTACTACTTTGGCGCGCCTACGATTGACCCGGCGGGACCGGCGTACACGGTCGGCGGTGCATGGCGCATTTGGAAAGGTGGTTGTTTTTCTTCCGGTCCTGGCGGGGCGTTTGGGCATCCCGTGCATGGCCCGCCCATTTTTGTGCAATTCGGGTTCCGGGTCGTGGCGGCCCTGCCATCTGTCGGCGCACCGGTTCAGGCGGCCAAGGCCGCGAGCGTTGCCGCATCGGCCAAGGACAAGAAGGCGCCCAAGGCGGCGGGTCCAGCGGATCCGCAGGCGCGGGTGCCGGCGGGCTGCCGCGCCGCGCCCGGGACGCAGGCGGAGCCTTACACGAAATCCGGTTGGGCGCAGGCGATCGTGCATGAGGCCAGCGGCCTGGAAATGGTCTATGTCCCGGCGGGAAGTTTTCTAATGGGCACCTCAAAAGAGGCCAAGGAGAGTCCGTACGTTCACGATGGAGCCCAACGCCGGGTGACGTTGACCAAGGGGTTCTACATGGGTAAGACCGAGGTGACGCAGGCGCAGTGGGAAAAGGTGATGGGCCAGAACCCGTCGCACTTCAAGAACGTGGGTCCGGAGGCGCCGGTGGAGTCGGTGACCTGGGGGGACTGTCAAGCCTTCGTCCAGAAAGCTGGCAGTGGGCTGCGCCTGCCGACCGAAACGGAGTGGGAATACGCGTGCCGGGCGGGGACGGAAGGTATGTATGCCGAGGAGCTGAATGAAATGGGGTGGTACCGCGAGAACAGCGATGACACGACGCACACGGTTGGTACAATGAAGCCGAACGCCTGGGGGCTCTATGACATGCACGGCAATGTGTGGGAGTGGTGCCAGGATTACTATAGTTCTCTCTCGGAGGATGAGGTGACGGATCCGACCGGCCCGAAGGAATTGGGTGGCATGAGACCGCGGGTAATCCGCGGCGGCGGTTGGGGCGACTATTCCTCCTTCTGCCGTTCCGCGACGCGCACGGCGATCGACACCACGGACTATAGCGGGAAACCTGGTGTTTCAGGGACAACCCACATCGGTTGCCGTGTCGTGCTCACGGCCGCCGGAGCACCCTGAGGGAGGAAGGCGTTAGGGGCTACCCGCCTTCGCGAGTACGCTTCGGCGCGGCACGGCAGCCACAGACAAACGTTTTTGCGCGAAAAGTGGGCGAAGAGTCTAGCGCCTAACACGAACAGGGAGTGCGACCATGAAAAGAGCAATGAGTTGGTTGGCAAGGACGGCGGCCGCCGCACTGGCGGCGGGGTTGGGACTCTGGCTGGCGCCGCGGGCGGAGGCGGTGTCCGCTACGGGCGGGACGGTGACGAACTACACGGTGGGCCGCGCGCACTTCGCGGCGCACATCTTCACGGGCACCGTGGCCACCAACCTCCATGTCATACGCGGCGGCAACGCGGAGGTGCTGGTCGTGGCGGGTGGCGGCGGCGGCGGCATGTTCGGCGGGGGGGGCGGCGCCGGCGGACTTGTCTACAGCAACGGCTTCACCCTTGTTGCCGGAAGCAACTACGCGGTGATGGTGGGCGGCGGGGGTTGGGGGGATACGAATGTCGGCGGGACCGGCGGTAGCGGCGCCAATTCCTCCTTTGGTAACATCGTTGCCTACGGCGGCGGCGGAGGAGGCTCGCGCGACGATACCGTCAGTTACCAAGACGGCGTAAAGGGGGCGGACGGCGCCTGTGGCGGTGGCGGCAGCCCGGCGGATCGTTATGGCGGCGCGGGCGGCATGGCAACGAATAGCGAAGCCCAGGGGCGCAACGGTGCTCCCGGCGGCGTCAATCTGGCCGGCGCCGGCGGCGGGGCTGGCACCGCGGGCAGCAATGCCGTGGGCGCCGTTGCCGGAAAGGGAGGCGACGGGTTGCCGTTCAATCTCCGGACTGGCACGAACGAGTACTATGCCGGCGGCGGCGGCGGGGCCGCGTTTGGTCAAGGAAATCTCCCGGGTGACGGTGGAGTTGGCGGCGGCGGGGCGGGTGGTAATGGCGTAAATGGCGTTGCCGGCACAAATGGATTGGGCGGCGGAGGTGGTGGAGGCGGTTGTGGGCTTGCCGGCGGCAACGGCGGATCGGGCATCGTGATTGTGCGGTACGTGGCGTTGACCGGCATCGCGAACGCGCCCGCGACCGATGTGAGGACGAGCGGCGCCACGTTCAACAGCTGGCTGGTGAACACCGGGACTTTGGCCACGACAGTGTACGTGCTGTGGGGCGAGGAGAACGGCGCCGCCACCGGCGCGTGGGCCCATACCAACCGGTGGAAGGAGGGGGCCTGGAAGAACGACTCGCGGCCGGCCACCAACATCAGCCTCACGCCGGACCGGATGTACTACTACACCTTCGGCGTCGCGGACGCGAAGACCAACGTGGTGGCGGCTGATCCGGTGAGTCTTCTCTCCGGCGCGGTCGGGGTCAAGGCCAGCCGGCGCGAGAGTTCGGAAGACAAGCCGGCGGACTTCGTCATCTTCCGGCCAGCCACGGCCACCGACGGCGCGCTGGCGGTGAACTTCACCCTCGGCGGCACGGGGGGCAACGACCGCGACTACGATCTGATCGAAAGCCCGGTGGTCATTCCCGCCGGTGCGTCCGAGGCACGTTTGACGGTGGTTCCCAGCTTCCGCTTTGGCGACCAGGTCCCCAAGTCGGTAACGCTGTCGATCGCGCCGGGCAACTATGTGATTGGTGTACAGAGTAACGCGAGCATTCTCACCCGCGCGCCAAAGGAACCGTGAAGGCATTTATCATAGGAGAGCGACGATGAAGAAGACAACGAGTTGGAGGGTGCTGTCGGCCGCCGCCGTGCTGGCGGCGGCGTGGGTGAACGCGGCGGAACCCGGCGGGGGCGTTCCGGATGCGGTGGACGCGCTTCTCGGCGACATCGACAAAGCGGAAACGGCGGAAAAGGCCGAGCAGGCCAGGAAGGCCGAGGCGACGCGCTGGCCTCGCTGGGACGGCAAGGAGTCGGTGGCCGACTACGCGAAGCGCGCGGGGATCAAGGATGTGGAGATGAGCCTGGATCTCGGCGGTGGCGTTTCACTGAAACTGACCCTCGTCCCCGCCGGCACGTTCATGATGGGCGCGCGCGAAGCGGAGTTTGCCCTGATTGACGGGGTGCGAACGATGGTGCGGGGACCCGAGGAGGGCGCCATGGCGACCGAATTCCCCCGGCACGAGGTGACGCTTAGCAAGCCCTTCTACATGGGAGTCTTCGAGGTGACGCAGGAGCAGTACCTGCAGGTCATGAAAGAGATCAAGCTTTTCGGTCATAGGAAGCTCCAAGCCCAAGGCAAGACGTTGCCTGTTGACGGAATAGGGTGGACCGATGCCACGGAGTTCTGCAAGCGGGTGTCCGGCTTGACCGGCAAGCAGGTGACGCTGCCGACCGAGGCGCAGTGGGAATACGCCTGCCGGGCGGGAACCACGACGCGGTTCTGGTTCGGGGATGACGAAGAAGACCTATACCTGTACGCCAACTATGGAAGGCGGTACCAGAGCAAGGAATACCACGATCCCTTCGATGGTTTGGCCCCGGTCGGTTCCTTCAAGCCCAATCCCTGGGGGCTGTATGACACGCATGGCAATGTTGTCGAGCATTGCAGCGATTGGATGGGCGACGATATGGTCAGCGGCGGAAAGAGAGGAGGGTCTTATGCCAATGCCGGTTCACTGGATCCGGCCGGAGCGCCTCAAACTCCCGACTGGTATCACGTCTTTCGCGGAGGATCGTGGGGGGACTCTCCGCAGGGGTGCCGGTCCGCCGGATGTCGCCCCTATCACAGCGGCAACGGTTACGGGTTCCGGGTTGTCGTGAGCCTGAAGCAGGCGGAAGCAAAGGAGATCTCGCAATGACCGCAGAAACGCGAAAGCTGTGTCTCTCCCGGTTTTTGAGTTCGCTGCTCTGCGGCTTCGGGCCGATCGCCGTACTGGCCCCGGCCTGGGGGGCAGACAGTCCCGCACCGAGCGAGACGCCGATTCCGGTCGTAGCGAGCGCCGCGGCGGCCCAGTCGGCGCTGGACAAGGCGCGGGAATCGGGACAGGCGCTGGTGGCCGATCTGACGCTCCGTAACAACAAGGGTGCCCCAGCCAAATGCCTTCTGGTGCATGCGAAACCTGCTGAATCGCTGCCTCCCGGCCGCTACCGGTTGCACGCCCTGGTCGGGAGCACTTCGCATGACAACATCGTCGGCGAGGCGGTCCTGTTGTGGGTGGCGGTTCGCGGTCGCGGTCAGGCTTTCGAGCGAGTCTACTTCTTTCCCCAGCCGGGGAAATTGGCGTCGATCGATTTCGATTTTACGCTGGAGAAACCCGACGACTTCAACGTCGATATGGAGTGGGTCGTGGGCGACTCCTATGCGAGCGGTTTTTCTGGCAGCCCGGATGACAAGCGTATGGCCTACGATAAGAAGCGTGAGGAGTTCATTAAGAAGTTTCGCGATCGTTTGAGCCTGAAGGACCTGAAGGACAGTTCTCAAGTGAGTCTGGATGCCCCGGCGCCTGTGGACAATGGCCTGGATGAGTTGGTCGATCCGCAGGCCAAGAAGCTCCTGCGTTTGGCCCCTGTCGCGTTGAACAGCGATAAGCTTCCCGTACACCGCATGATGCTCGCAGGTCTGACGATCGAGCGGATGTGCCCGGTTGCCATTGTGGCGGCGCGCACGGTCCCGACCCTCTACAAGCCTGGCGTCACCGGGCGCGTGACGGTGGACCTGTGCAATGTGGAGGCAAAGCCGGTGACGGTGAAACTGACATGGACGGTCGAAGCGACCAAGGCCCCGAAGGAGACCGGGTTGCGGCATGAACAGGCCGTGTCCTTGGCGGCGGGCGAACAGCGCACGGTGGAACTGGTTGATCCGCTGACCACCGCCGGGATCGCGGGTGGGGTCGGGCATGCGTGCGTGGAGGCCACGGTCGGGGCGTTCCGTCCGAGCATGAGCAAAGCGCGGTTTATCGTCTCCAGCCTGGAGGGAGACAAGCCCGGCGAGTCGCGAACCTTCGCGACGGATCTTGGACTGGCGATGCAGTGGTGCCCGCCCGGAGAGTTCCTAATGGGCTCGGAAAACGGCGATGAGGACGAGAAACCGGTGCATCGGGTCCGGTTGACGAAGGGGTTCTGGATGGGCCGGACCGAGGTGACGCAGGCGCAGTGGGAAGCGGTTATGGGAAAAGAGGCCTTGCGGATCACCAACCCGAGCAAATTCAAGGGCCCGGATCGTCCGGTGGAGCGGGTTGGCGTCGCTCCGCCAGGAGGAGACACGTTTTGGCATTGCGCCGTATTCTGTCGCAAGTTGACGGAGCGGGAGCGTGCTGCCGGGCGTCTGCAGGAGGGGTTCTCCTATCGTTTACCCACGGAAGCGCAATGGGAATATGCCTGCCGGGCGGGGAGCAAGGAGGACTATGCCGGAGATCTGGACGCCATGGCCTGGTACAAGGCCAATAGCGGCGGACAGACGCACGGAGTCGCGCAGAAGCAGGCCAACGCCTGGGGGCTTTATGACATGCACGGGAATGTCTGGGAGTGGTGCGCGGATGGGTACGGCAAGTATCCAACCGATCTGGTCGTTGATCCCGCCGGTCCCGGTGAAACTCCGGACAAGGTCATTCGCGGCGGGAGCTGGCGTAACGGCGCGGCCTACTGTCGTTCCACAGTTCGGGAGAAGGCCGATTTCCTTTATCCCCTCAATAGCACCATTGGTTTTCGGGTTGTGCTGTGCGCGGACTGAATAGCCATGAAAGACGAAGAAGGAAGGTCTCAATGAGAAAGACAATGAGTTGGCTAGCGAGTGTGGCGGCTGCCGTGTTGGCGGCGGGCGTAGTGAACGCGGCGGAACCGGCGACGGCGAAGTCGCCGTGGCCGTTGTGGGATGGCAAGGAGTCGGTGGCGGACTACGCCAAGCGCGCAGGGATTGCGGAGGTGCAGAAGGAACTGGATCTTGGCGGGGGGGTCTCGCTGAAACTGACGCTCATCCCGGCCGGCAAGTTCAAGATGGGGGCTCCTGATGAACGGCGCGAGGTGGTCGAAGGCGTCGAAGTGGTCGTACAGGGAATGGAGTTTACAAACGGGGACTGGATGATGCCTGACCACGAGGTGACGCTCAGCAGGCCTTTTTATATGGGCATCTACGAGGTGACCCAGGAGCAGTACGCGCAGATCATGGGTGACACATGGGACAGTCGCTACAAAATGGGCTGGCAAAGTCAGGTATGTAATAACATTGCTTCTCCTGAGGGGTACACCAAAGGTAAGACATACCCCGAGTGTCTCCTGCTATGGGAGGAAGCGGCGGAGTTCTGCGACAAAGTTTCGGCCAAGACCGGCAGTAAGGTGTGGTTGCCCACCGAGGCGCAATGGGAATGGGCTTGCAAGGCTGGGAGCAAGCCGAACGACTCTTGGTACGGCGGGCCTAAGGACAAGGCCGACTTCCACAACTACGAAAACTTCGTCTATATAAATACCCAGAAGAAAGAAACCCTGGCCACCGCCAAGGCCACCAGCGGGTTCCGCGGAATCGCGCCCGTGGGGTCATTCAAACCCAACCCCTGGGGTCTCTACGACATGATTTGCAATGTCAGAGAATGGTGTCACGACTGGTACTGGCGTTATCATGATGATGCGCCCGCGCTTGATCCGACGGGCCCGGGGATCTCCCCGCCCGATCATTGGCATACTGGCCTGATGCATGTGTGGCGCAGCGATATATTCAGTTCGCATTATGGATACCCCGGATCCGTCGGTCGCCCGTTCGAATGGGATGGCTCAAAGCATCGCGGTCCAGGGTTCCGGGTGGTCGTAGCCATGAAGTCCACCGATGAAAGGGCGCTGGGAACGAAGGCCGAAAATCCATCCAAGGCGTCGGTCGCGACGGCCGCGGCCAAGGACAAGATTCTCCCCAAGGCGCCCGCGACGACAGGCCCCGCGGATCCGAACGTGCGCGTGCCGGCCGGTTGTCGCGCGGCGGCCGGGACAAAGGCGGAGTCCTACACGAAGTCCGGCTGGGCGCAGGCGATCGTGCATGAGGCCACCGGCATGGAGATGGTTTATATTCCGGCGGGGAAGTTTCTCATGGGCACCCCGCCTGACACGACCCCTCTGCAGCCGCAATCCCTGCTGAGGCGCAGGGCCATTGAGGAGAAGCCGCACCGGGTGACGCTGACCAAGGGGTTCTACATGGGCAAGTACGAGGTGACGCAGGCGCAGTGGGAGAAAATAATGGGGCACAATCCGTCGCTCTTCAAGAACGTGGGGCCGGAGGCGCCGGTGGACACGGTGTTTTGGGCTAAGTGCCAGGAGTTCTGTAAGAAGGCCGGCGGTGGCCTGCGCCTGCCGACCGAGGCGGAGTGGGAATATGCCTGCCGCGCAGGGACCAAGGAGCCATATGCCGGGGATCTGGCGCAAATGGGATGGTACTTTGAAAACAGCAACGGCACCACGCATCCCGTGGGCACGAAAAAGCCGAACGCTTGGGGGCTCCATGACATGCATGGTAATGTCTGGGAGTGGTGCCAGGACTATTGGGGCACGGCGTCGCGGGAGGCGGTGACGGATCCGTCTGGACCGGCAACGGGAGGTTACGGTAATCCGCATGTGATCCGCGGCGGCGGCTGGGGTGACTATGGCCCCCACTGCATTTCTGCAATTCGCGGTGGGTTCACGACCGATAGAAATCAGACGTTCTTGGCCGTGGGCTGCCGCTTCGTGATCCCCGCGGGCGGGGCGCAGTAGGGGGAGGCGTCAGGCTTAGAGAGAATCGAGATGACGGAATTTTCAACGACTGGCATAAAGGAAGAGCAATCCATGCAACAGACAGAGAAGAGGATGGGGATGGACAGCCAACGTGCGCAGGCGGAAACCCCGGCGCTGCCGTTTTCGGTCAAGGTGACGCCGCTGGAGAAACTTGATCCACTGCCGGACTATCTGGGCGGGCGGTACACCGGGGATTTTCCACCGTGCGGCGTGAAGATCGGGGATGAGTTCTGGATGATCGACCGGCCGGCGGGGACGCGCACGCACCGGTTCAAGGGGACGAACATTGAGAACGCCGTGATGCAGCCCGACGGCGACGCGCCGCCGTTTCCCGTCGAGCGGCCCTACATGCTTGGCGGAGCGATGTGGTACGACGAGGACGGGAAGCGGCTCTACACGGCGATGCATTGCGAGACGCCGGGGTACCCGACGGTGGAGGTTCCGAACGCCTCGCATCCGACCATCAACCGCCAGATCCACCTGGCCTCGAGCGGCGACAAGGGCCTGTCGTGGCGGTACGAGGGGCCGATCGTGACGCGGGATGTGCCGGAGCGGATGCGCCGGGGGGCGGAGTTCTCCGGTCTCTACTGGGACGGGGGCGATGGGGATTTCATGCTCTACGTGGACGAACGCGGCGGGTACATCTACCTGTTCACGTCGCATTACACCTGGTTCAAGCCGGGCGTGCGGCGGCCGGGTTTGCTCCGCTACCGGGTGGCGCGCTGCGCGATCCGGGACAAGATGGCGCCGGGCAAGTGGAAACGGTTCTACAACGGGGCCTGGGAGGAGCCGGGCCTCGGCGGCAAGGGCTCCTACGTGAACGGATTTCGTGTCATCTACAACACGGCGCTCGGCAAGTATCTGGCCTTCACCTACGGCAGCGGCTTGACCGTTTGCCGCGATCTGTCCAAGCAGGACTGGGGGCCGATCGTTCCCCTGGGCGAGGACTTGTGGGGCGGGCCGCGAAACGAGACCATCGGCTTCCACGTGGTGGATGAGGGCAAGACCAACCTGTTCGTTGCCGGCAAGACCATGTTCCTTTATACTTGTTTCAACCAAAAGTTTGGCGGCGCCTATCGGATAGAGGTTGCGCCCGGCATGAACACGTCGCCGGCCACGGGGTGCCTGGCGCCGGCCTTCAATCCCATGGGTTCGCAGTCGCATCCGTGGCGCATCGTCAGCACGGAGTCGGCGCAATGGTATCCCCTGGAGCCCGTTTTCGACTCGTCGGACCCGATCGAGAGCCGGCGGACGCGGCGGGTGGGCTGCCTCAGCGCCGAAACGGTGTACGCGGGCGACTGGCGGCAAGAGAACGGCGAACTGTATTATGAGAACGCGGCGCGGACGAGCGACGTGAAGGGCGCCAGTGCGGGGCTGGTTTTCCGTTCGGACGCGATCTACTGGCGCGTGTTCAAGGGGCCGGACGCGGGCAAGGCGGACGTCTATCTGGACGGCAAACTGGAAAAGACGGTGGACTGCTGGGCGGCGGCCGGCACGCCGTTCCAGTTCGGTTTTATCAAGACCGGCCTGGATCCGAAGCAAGAGCATACGATCAAGGTGGTCGTGCGCGGGGAGAAGAACGCGGCGGCGACGGGAACGGCGATCCGGCACCTGCTGTTCGAGTACGGAGCGGAGAGTTACCGGGCGTCGGACTGCTTCTCCGGCGTGGTGGGCAAGCACGGCTGGTTCAACCAGGAGCGGGAGCCGGCGCGGGAAACGCCGTACCGGAATGAGACGCGGGTGACCGGGCCGTGGTACATGAACATGCGGTTCGAGCATCCGAATTGGGTGCGGACCGATATCTGGGACCAAAGGGGCCACGGTCCGGAAGTGGGGCACTTCCATATGCGGCCGGGTCCCGTCTGCGCGGCGGTGCGCGCCTGGGTGGCGCCGCATGACGGGAAAGTCCGGATCGAAGGTCCGATTGAGATTGCGGACACGGGCGGCGAGGCGATGGTCGAAATCCTGCATCGCCACGCCGGAGCCGTATCGCCGCTGCGGGCACGCCGCAAGTTGGAGCATGGCAAGGCCGAGTCGCCGGACTTCACCGTAGAACTGGCGGCGGGCGACGTGTTGTATTTCGTCGTCGAAAAGAGCCGGGAGCAGCCCACGCCGGCGGACCGCGTGGTGTGGGATCCGGTCGTGACGTATGTGGACTAGTCGATGACAGCATCGGACGGAACAAACTCATGACAACACGTATTACCGAACTGAACGAACCCCAGCGCGGGTGGCGCTACCACTCGGGCACCACCCTCTACACCGAGCGCCTGATTGACGGGCGGCTTATCGCCGCCTCCTTGCAGGATACCGGCGTTCCCTACTACGCCAACGACGAAGGCAAGGAACTGATCGCCTTCGATCTGCAAATCGACGGCGAATCGCTCTCCTTTGACTGGGCCTTGGCCGAGGCCGAGACCCTTGGCGCGGACACGGCGGCGCCCAGCGTGCGCCTGGTGCTGCGGCATGCCCGCAAGCCGGTGGAACTGGAGATTGTCACTCTCGCCGCCGGGGACGGCTTTTTCCGCCGGCGGATGCGGTTACGGAACACCTCGGCCTCGACCGCGCTGGGTCTGACCTCGGTCACGCCGTTGTCCGGCGCCGTCTGGGCCATGTCGGACAACGTGCGCGAGAACCTGCACGATACGGGGGACGTGCCGTACCGGGTCGGCTGGCTGCAGGACACGGAGTGGGGCAACGAAGGCAACTTCCAGTGGCAGCCGGTTCCGCTCAACACCGAGCTGGTTTTCGGGTCGCGCCACGGCCGCAGTGGCCATACGACGCCGTTCGCGGTGGCGCACAACAACCTCTGTGGCGGATTCATGGTCGCCGGCCTGTCTTGGTCGGCGAACTGGCGCATGAGTTTCTACTGTGACTACTCGCGCGGCGGAAACTGCAAGCTGCAGTTTGCGCTGCGTCCGGATGCGCTTGCGCCCATGCGCGTCATCGCCCCCGGCGAGTGTGTGGACCTGCCCGAGGTCCACTTCGGTCTCAACCATGTGAGTTTCGACGATGCCGTGCAGTGCTGGCATGCGTATCTGCGGCGGCATGTTCTCTACCGTGTCGGCGACGGCGTCCAGCCGGTGATCTACAACCACTGGGGCTACATGCAGCATGAGATGTCCGAGCCGGGCCTGCGGCGCGAGATCGACATCGCCGCGGAGGTCGGCGCCGATCTGTTCATGGTCGATGCCGGCTGGTTTGCCGACGCCAACACGCCCTGGTTCGACACGAGCGGCGACTGGCAGACCGGCAACCGTCTCCCGAACGATCTCTTCCCCGCCTTCGACTATGCCCGGAGCAAGGGGCTGCGCTGCGGCCTGTGGGTGGAGATCGAGAGCGCCGGCAAGGCTTCGAAGCTGGCGGCCGAGCACCCGGACTGGTTCATCACGCGCTACGGCAAGCCGGTGGACCGCGTCCTCGACCTCGCCAAGCCGGTGGTGCGGGAGTATGTCGAAAGCACCATCCTGCGCCTGATCGAGCGGTACCGGCTCGACATGTTCCGGCTCGACTACAATCTCGACGCCTGGGAGGGCGGCTTCAACCCGCGCGACGGTCGCCAGGAGAACACCCTCTGGCGGCATGTCGAGGCCATGTATGCCATCTTCGACACCGTGCGCGCCCGCTACCCGGCGCTGCAACTCGAGAACTGCTCCAGCGGCGGCGGCCGCACGGACCTGGGCATGAACAGCCGCTTCACCACGGCCTGGATCTCCGACTGGATGCGGATGCCGCGCACGGTGCGGATCCTCAACGGTATGTCCATGGCCATGCCCCCGGACATGCTTGACCGGATCTTCGGTGTCTGCATGAACGGCAGTTACCGCGGCAACCTCGAAACCCAGTTGCACGTCATCGTGCTCTGCCATCCGACGGTCAGCGGACTGACGCCGAGCCTGGGCGAGATCAACCCCGAAGTGCTGCGCGCCACCAAGAAATACCTCGGCATCTACAAGGAGTTCATTCGGCCTTTCCACCGGGAGGCCCGTGTCTACCACCACACCCCGGTCATACCCGGAGCCGACGGCAGCGGTTGGTGCGCCCTGGAACTGGCCGCCGTTGACCGGAGCCGTGTCGCGGCCGGCGTGTTCCGGCTGGTCAATGCCGAGACGGACGAGTACTGTCTGCGTTTCCGGGGCGTTGATCCCGCGCGGCGCTATCGCGTGACCACCGAGCCCGACGGCAGGGTTCGCATCCTTGACGGACAGGCGTTGTGCGATGCTGGCTTGCGCCTGCGCCTCGACACGCCGCTGACCTCGTTCCTGGTGCTGGGCGAGGCAATCGAGTGAGGGCCTAACCACCACTAGAAAGTAGCAACGCAATGCATAAGACAAGAAGTTGGCTGGCGCTGTCGGCGGCCGTGTTGTCGGCGGGCATGGTGAATGCCGCGGAACCGTCGGTGATGGCGAAGTCGCCATGGCCCCTATGGGATGGCAAAGAGTCGGTGGCAGATTACGCCAAGCGCGCGGGGCTCAAGGATGTGCAGACCGATCTGGATCTCGGCGGCGGCGTCTTGATGAAGTTGACCCTCATCCCCGCCGGCACGTTCATCATGGGCGTGCCGATGCACGAGGTGGCATCCGTTGAAGGGGGCACCGTGCTGGTTCGGAAGGATGGGGCGAATGTTCCCGTCGCCACCTATTTGCAGCAGGTTCACACCATGAAAGATCCGCGCGAGTATGAAGGCCCTCCGCGCGAGGTGACGATCAGTCAGCCGTTCTACATGGGCGTCTACGAGGTGACGCAGGAGCAGTACGAGCAGGTGATGGGCAACAACCCCAGCAAGTACAAGGGCAAGACGCGGCCCGTGGAGCAGGTATGGCCGTGGGAGTTGGCCGTGGCGTTCTGCGAGAAGATGTCGGTCAAGATCGGCAGGAAGGTTTCGTTGCCCACCGAGGCGCAGTGGGAATATGCCTGCCGTGCCGGGAGCCAGACGTTGTTCTTCTTCGGGAATGACGAGAAGGAGATGCACAAGTACGCCAATGTGCCGGACGTTGTGCCCGGCGATCCAGCAGGGCAGAAGCCTTGTTCGGCTTGTCAGGGAACCGGTCGGGACGACGTGTCGTCCGGAGAGACTGCGGGTGTCTGTGCTCGCTGCAACGGAACGGGTAAAGAGCCGAGATCCGAGGCGAAGACCGGCGGATTTGACGGAACGGCGCCCGTTGGGTCATTCAAGCCCAACGCCTGGGGCTTGTATGACATGATCGGGAATGTTGCCGAGTGGTGTTGGGATTGGTGCGCGGAGTCTTTCGCAAGCGCGCCCACGATCGACCCGGTGGGGCCCGGCTTCAGTCCGCCCGGCACCTGTGGCGGGCCGTATCACATTATGCGCAGCGGCCCCAAACCCACCTCCCGTCCGTTGCACGCTCCCACCCGCATCCCGCCGCAAGTTGGGATTCGCGTGGCCGTGGCCTTGACGCCGTTGACGGTTCCGGCCAGCACAGGCCCCGCGCCGGCAAAGGAGGGGACTTCATTCCAGGCGCCGGCCGCGACGGGCTCTTCGGCGGCGGCGCCGAGGGATCTGACCTTGCGCGTGCCGCCGGGCTGCCGCGCGGCAGCCGGGACGCAGGCCGAGCCCTACACGCAGTCCGGTTGGGCGCAGGCGATCGTGCACGAGGCTACCGGTATGGAAATGGTCTACGTCCCGGCGGGATACTTTTTCATGGGCAGCCCCGAAGACGAGACGTGGGCGACGCCTTTCGAGTGGCCGCAGCACCGGGTGACGCTGACGAAAGGGTTCTACATGGCGAAGACCGAGGTGACGCAGGCGCAATGGGAAAAGGTGATGGCAAGCAACCCCTCTCGTTTCAAGAACGCGGGTTCGGCCGCGCCGGTGGAGATGGTGTCGTGGGAGGATTGCCAGACCTTCTCCCAGAAGGCCGGCGCCGGACTGCGTCTGCCAACCGAGGCGGAATGGGAATACGCCTGCCGGGCGGGAACCAAAGGCCCGTATGCCGGGGCGTTGGACGAGATGGGCTGGTACCTTGGCAACAGCGAAGGCAGCACGCACGCCGTCGGCACAAAGAAGCCCAATGCCTGGGGGTTGTACGACATGCACGGCAATGTGTGGGAGTGGTGCCTCGACCGGCAAGCCGGCGGATTTACGGGCGTCGCGGCCGCGGATGCCAGGGGAAGGGCGGCCAGATACCCGAATGTGGCCGTGACGGATCCGGCAGGCCCGCGGTCGGGCGGCAACCGGATCCTCCGCGGCGGCAGTTGGGCCGACTATCCCAAATACTGCCGTTCCGCGGAACGCGGCCAGTGGATTCCGGATTCACGCCTGCCCAATACGGGTTGTCGCCTGGTGAGGGACGCAACCGGCGCGCCATGAGAGAAGCGGGCGAACGAGGTAAATAGACGGAATAGGACGGCCTCAATGAAAAAGACAACAAGTTGGTTAGCGCTGGCGGCAGTCGCTCTGGCGGCAGCGGCGCAGGCAGCCAAGGCCCCGGCGCCGCGCCCTGGTGAAGTCCCAGTGGCTGTGGCGGCTGATGCCGCTTCGGTCCGAACGGCGCTCGACAAGGCGCGGGCCTCGGGGCAGGCGCTCGTCGCCGATCTGACGCTCGGCCATGAAGGACAAATCGTCCGCGCGAAGACCTCGGAATCCCTGTCACCCGGCCGCTACCGGTTGCACGCGCTGGTGGGCAGCACGGGGCAGGATCAGGTGCTGGGCAAGGCGGTCGTTTTGCGGGTGGTGGCGGGAGGAAGCAAATGTGTCTTTGCAGCCGCGTCCTGGTTTCCCGAGCAAGGGAAACTGGCGCCGGTGTATTTCGATTTCGTTGTGGACAAGCCCGGCCAGCTTCCAATCGCCGTCGATTGGGGCGTTGGCGAATCGGAAACCGCCGCGTCGCTTCCTGCCTATCTTGCCCAGCGGCAAAACGCCATCAACAAGTTGAGCCTGAATGACGGGCCTGACACGCCGCGCGATTCGGCGCCCGATGAATCGGGCCTCGGCGGCATGGGCGATTTGCTGGGCAAAGACAAGGAGACGCGGCTGGCGCCCCGCGCGCTGGCCGGGGCGGGCCTGCCTCCGTACCGCCTGATGGTCGCCGGCCTGACGCTCGAACGCCTGTCCCCGGTGACGAAGGTCAGCTTCGATGGGCGCGAGTGTGCTGTCCGCTACACGCGTGTTGGCCAGCCGGACCCGCCGATGGGACTGACCCGCATCGATGGGCGCGAACGCGTGGTCTATTACACCCCGGGCGCGGCGTTCGCCGGATTCGACCTGGCGCAGGCGGGGAATGTCGAAATCGAGTGCGCGGGGGCGATTCAAAGTGTGGACGTACGGCCCAAGGCCTTGGGCATTCGCCCCCAAATCGCCGGCAATAAGATCACGTTCCCGCTCAGTGCTCCCGCCTCTCTGAGCGTGGAGATCAACGGCGATCCCAGTGAGCCATTGTTCCTGTTCGCCGACCCGCCCGAGCAGGACGTCCCCAAACCCGACACGCCGGGCGTGAAGTTCTATGCCGCGGGCAAGGTCCACGAGGTCGGGAAAGTCACGGTCAAGTCGGGCGAGACGGTCTATATCGAACGGGGCGCGGTGGTTCGGGGGGCGTTCTTCATGGACGAGGTCAAGAACGTGAAGATCCGGGGGCGGGGCATTCTCGACGGCGGGGTGTTCGGACCCGCGCAGTCCCGGATGATCGAGATCAATCGCGCCGAGGATGTCGTGGTGGAAGGCCTCACCATCCTGGACAGCCGGCATTGGGCGGTGGCGATCCTGGGCTCCGATCGTGTGACCGTCCGCCGGGTCAAGATCGTCAGCGGTAACCCGTGGGACGACGGCGTGGTCGCGGTGGGCAGTCGGGAGATAACCGTCGAGCAGTGTTTCATCCGTACGCAAGACTCCTGCGTGGCGGTCAAGTCGGGGGGCGTGACCTACTTTACCCAGTTCGATTGCCAGCGGGACACGGAGAACGTGATCGTGCGGGATTGCGTCCTGTGGAACGGCGTCCGTGGGAACGGGCTGGAGATCCTGACCCAAGGCTGGGCGCCGGATTGGGTCGGGAAGAAGGCGGGGTTTGAGCCGCGCGCCGCCAATATCCGCAAGATCCGCTTCACCCATAACGACCTCATTCACGGTGAAGGCCCCGGGGGTGTCGTCGCCATTCATCATGGCGACCAGGCCGCAGTCAGCGACGTGATCTGTGAAGACCTCCGCGTGGAAGGCGCGGAAGGCATGCTGGCTGATGTCAGGATCCTCCCGTCGCGCTTCGGTCGCGACGCGGAGCGCGGCCACGTCCGTGACATTGTGTTCCGTAACATCCGTATCGAAGGGAACGCTATTCCTCCGTCGGAACTGTCGGGTTTTGACGAGTCGCACCGGGTTGAAGGGGTGGCCTTCGAGAACGTTCAATCGGGTGGCCGGAAATGGGCCAAACCGCAAGACGGACTGGTCGCGACGAAGTTTGCGACGGGAGTGGAGTTTCGTTAAGGCGGAACGATTCAGTATGTGTAATGAACTGACACGGGAGATGCGGGAGGGTCGCGTTCCGGCCGACGGCATCCGGTTCTATTGGCTGGGTCAGGCGGGGTTCGCCTTCTGCACCGCCTCCGGCAAGCGGATCTTTCTCGATCCATACCTCTCCGACGCCTGCGAGCGGCTGTTCGGCTTCAAGCGACTTTCGCTGCCGGCACTGCGGCCGGACGACGTCGAGGCCGACTGGGTAATCCTGACCCATGAGCATGCCGACCACCAGGATCCGGACGCCCTGCCGGTGATCGCCCGCAACAATCCGAACTGCCGCTTCGCCGGCCCCGCCGGCTGTGTGCCGGGGCTGGATGCGGCGGGTGTGCCGGCGGAACGGCGTGTGCTGCTGGAACCGAATCGGCGACATGACCTGGGCGATCTGGCCGTGCACACCGTTCCCGCCGACCATGGCGACATCTCGGCCAGCGCGTTGGCGCTGGTCCTGGAATTCGGCGGCGTGCGCGTGATGGCGACCGGAGACACGTCGTGGCGGCCCGCGCTGTTCAAGCCGCTCTACGACCTGCAGCCGGACGTGGTTCTGCCGGCGATCAACGGCGTCTTCGGCAACATGAACCACATCGACGCCGCCCGGCTGGTGTCGGAAGCGAAACCGCGGTTCGCGATTCCCTGTCACTTCTGGACCCTGGCCGAGCAGGGCGCGGGCGATCCCGCCGGTTTCCTCAACGCCTGCGCCGTGATGTGCCCCGGTGTGAAGGCCATGCTGCTCCGGCCGGGCGAAGGGTTCACGGTGGAGCGCAGGGGTGGCACGAACAAGTAGCGCGCGGAGACATACGATGAACGATATGAAAGGCAAGCGGGTATTGGTGACGGGGGCGGGGACCGGTCTGGGGCAGGGAATGGCGTTGGAATTCGCGCGGCAGGGGGCGGCTGTGGCCGTCCACTATTCGCACAGCGCGACAGGGGCGGAGGCGACGGTCAAGCAGATCTTGGCCGCCGGCGGCAAGGCCGCGGCGTTCAAGGCCGATTTCCGCGAGACGGCGCCGATTCCGGTGCTGGCGCGGGAAGCGGTGGCGTTTCTGGGCGGCTTGGACGTTCTGGTCAACAACGCCGGGATCACCATGAACCGGCCGTTCGAGAAGACCACGGTCGAGCAGTTCGATACGCTCTACGCGGTGAACGTCCGTGCGCCCTACTTCATGAGCCAGGCGGTGGTGCCGGATCTCGAGAAGTCGAAGGGGGTCATCATCAACATCGCCTCGATCCACGCCTTCCGGGCGTATGTGGAGCACACGGTCTATGCCGGCACCCGCGGCGCGATCGTCACGTTCACGCGGAACCTGGCCATCGAGTTGGCGCCGCGCGGCATCCGGGTGGTGGGGCTTGCACCCGGCGCGGTGCCCATTCCCAGCCACTACAAGGGCACGCCGGCTGTTGACATGGGAAAGGCCATCCGCGAGATCGGCAAGTGCATCCCCAGCGGTTTCGCGGGCACGCCCCGCGATATCGGCGAAATCGCGGTCTTCCTGGCCTCGCCATCGGCGCGGTATATCGTCGGGCAGACGCTGGTGGCCGACGGCGGCACGGTGTCGCTGATGCATTTTGGCGAGGATTTCAAGGAGCCCATGACCACCCAGTTCGGCCAGGGCTACGTGCCGGGAGTGTAGTGTCAGGGGGCTGGAGGCAGGTGTCAGGTGAGGAGGCCGGTGGCGTGAAACTGTTGCATGACAATCTGGCGCGGGCCGGAAAACCGACGGTCATTCTCAACGCGCCCGGCGGCGGGCGGCTGTTGGTGCTGCCGTCCGGCGGGCGCGTCCTTGCGCTCTATCCGCCGAACTCAGACGAGAGCTTCCTATGGCTCAATCCCACGCTGACCACGGTAGAGTCCGCCGCCGCCTACTTACGCCGCGACGGCTGGCCGAATCCCGGCGGCGATCGTACCTGGCTGGCTCCGGAGATCGAGCTGTTCATCGGCGACCCGGCGCGGCCGTTCGAGACCTACTCCGTTCAGCGCGCCCTCGACCCGGGTCGATGGGCGCTGGTTTCCGCCACTGACGGCGAGATGCGTCTCGCCCAGACGACCCGCCTCAAGTTGCATCGTTCGAAGCGCGATATCGGGGTGCGCATGGGGAAGGTTCTGCGGCCCGCCGTCAATCCGCTCCCTGACGCCGGTCTAAGGTTTGCCGGCTACAGCCAGACCACGACGTTGGAGATGATGGCGCCAACCGGTGTTCCGGTTCGGTTGGGCCTCTGGAGCCTTCTGCAATTGCCTTCGCCCGGAACCATGCTGGTTCCCACCCGCGGCGCGACCGCTCCGCAAAAAGTCTTTGGCGCTTTTGCCGAAGGCGAGTTAACGGCCTCGGCCCGCGGCGTGCGTTGGCGGATGGCGTCGCCCGGCCCTGACACCAAGATATCGCTGAAAGCCGGCGCACTGACCGGCCGGGCGGGATACCTGCGCCGCGACGCCGCCAGCGGCACGGCCGACCTCGTGGTGCGCGAGTTCACGGTCGTTCCGGGCGGGGACTACGTCGACGCGCTCTGGGAGCCGCCGCACGAGACGGGCTGGGGGTTCCAGGCTTGTTGCGTCCGCAACGGCGCCGAGCTGTTTAACGAACTGGAGTATCACGCGCCGGCGGGTTGTCGTCAGGACGAGTCGCGCGTCTGGGCGTTCCGCGGCTCCGCCGATGCGGTCCAGGGAATCGCGGCGATTCTGCTCGGTCCGGGCCTCGCGTGAGAGGAGCAGGCAGGCTCAGCGCGCGGCCGCGCCGGCGGGGAAGAAGCGGCGGCGGTATTGCGCGGGTGTGCCTTCGGCATAGCGGCGGAAGGCGGCATAGAAGCGGGTCGGCGACTTGAAGCCGCACTCCCCCATGATATCCAGCACGCCGCGATTGGTGGTGGCCAGCAGGCGCTGGGCATGCGAGATGCGCTGGCGCGTGATGTACTCGAGCATGGTCATGCCGGTCTCGCGCCGGAACAGGCGGGCCGCATAGGCGCGGGTCAAGCCGGCCTCCCGGGCCACTTCCTCGGCCCTGGGCGCACTCAGACAACGCCGGGCGATGGTTTCCACCATGCGTTCGAGCCGGCCGGCGCCGGCGGCGCGCGGCGCCAGCACGGAGGCGGCGTGGCGGTCGAGCGCCATCCGGCGCAGCCGCGCCTCCACCTCGAGCAGTACAATCCGGTCGGCCTCGACCGAGCGCCGCCCCAGCATCCGGATCCAATGCTTCACACAGTCGAGGTCGCCCGCCGGCGCTCCCGGGGCCGCTTCGATCAGCACCTCGAAGTCCAGCAGGGAGCGCATGAACCCCGCCGGCAGTTGCCAGTGCATCAGCATCGGCACCGGCAGGTACACGACGTGCGATACGGCGCGCGGATCGGCATCCAGCGCCTGATGCGGCATGGCACCCCAGAAGAGCGCCAGGCGTTCCGGCGGAACTTCCAGGGAGCGCCCGCCGTAGAGCATGGTCACGGCGCCGTGCTCGAAGACCAGCAGTTCCACCTCGGGGTGCTGATGCACGCCGCGGTCGCCCGCCGAGCGGCCCTTGGGACCGGGCATGGGCGCCTGCGAGCGCGCGATGAGGCGGATGGGACTCGATGACAACGGCATGGAACCTCCCGGAAGGCCACCTGGAGCACAAAGGGATAAATATACGGGCACAAACAGCGGATGTCTATCGAATCGCGTATGCTACAGTAGCCCGTGTCCGAAGAAGGATGAGGTCGGTTGCGAGGAGCCAGACATGTCCAACATGAAACGAGTCGAGATCGTTGCGGCATTGGGGCCGGGCATGAAGATCGAGAGCCAGGTCCGCGGCCACCGTGTGATCGTTGACCAGCCTAGACCGGCCGGCGGTACGGATGCCGGCCCGACTCCGCTGGAGTACCAGATGGTTGCGCTGGCTGGGTGCATCGGGTCCATCGGCCGCATTGTGGCGCACCAGAAGAAGATCGCGCTGCGCGGCATGGAGATCGCCGTCGGCGGCGAACTGGACACGGACGTGCTGCTGGGAAAATCCCAGGCGAACCGCGCCGGTTTCGGCGGCTTCGTCGTGCGCGTGAAGATCGATGCGGATCTCACGGAGGAACAGAAGCGCGAATTCCTGAAGGAAGTGGACGAACGTTGTCCCGTATCGGACAACCTGAGGCAGATGACGAGCGTGGTGGCGGAAGTGGAGTGAAGAGAGGCTAGGACATGAACGTAGACCTGAATGGCAAGACGGCCCTGGTCACCGGCGCGGCGCGGGGCATTGGCAAGGCGATTGCCGACATGCTGGCGGCGAACGGGGCGCGGGTGGCGTACACCGACATCGTCGAGGAAGGCGTCCGGCAGGGAGCGGCCGCCAGGGCCGGCTGCGCGGCGCGGCGGCTGGACGTCACGAGCCAGGCGGACATCGAGGCCGCGGTGGGATGGGTGCGCGAGACCTTCGGCGGACTCGACATCCTGATCAACAACGCCGGGGTGAACACGATGAAGCACCGCGTCACGCTGGAGCAGTTCCCGCAGGAGGAGTGGGACTGGATCGTGAACACCGACCTGACCGGCTGCTACCGCATGACGAAGGCGTTCGTTCCGCTGCTCTTCGAGCGCGGCGGGGGCCGGATCGTCAACATCGCCTCGGTGTTCGGCCTGGTGCCGGCGCGGCTGCAGTGCGCCTTTGTTGCGGCCAAGGCCGGCGTGGTGAACCTGACCAAGGCCATGGCGCTGGAGTTTGCCGAACGTGGCGTGCTGGTCAATGCCATTGCTCCGGGCTCGATCCCGATCGAAGGCGCGACGGGGCTCTTCACCGGTGCGAACCCGATCATGAAGGCCCGGCTGGAGGCCATGCTGTCGCACATACCTCTCCACCGCTTCGGCAAGGTTACGGACATCGCGACTGCCGCGCTGTTCCTGGTGGCGCCGGAGAACGAGTACATGACCGGTTCGGTGGTGACCGTGGACGGCGGCTGGACCGCCGGGTATTCGAGGGATTTCTGACACTCGGTGGAGAAAAGGGTGAACTATGAAGTGCCTGGTTGATGATCCGCGGCCTCCCGGTTTCATCAACGCCTGCGCCGCGATGTGCCGGCGTCAAGGCCATACTGCTCCGGCCAGGCGAGGGTCTTACGGTAGGGCGAGTCTAGGAACATGAACTCACGCGAACGTGTACGCAAGGCGATCAATCACGAGGAACCGGACCGGGTGCCGATCGATATCGGCGGCACGAAGGTCACCGGAGTGCACGTGGATCATTGCGTTGCGCTGGGCAGGTATCTCGGTCTGGACGTCGAACCGCCGAAAGTCTATGAGCAGTTTCAGATGCTGGCGCGTCTGAACGACGACATGCGGCGCTGGTTTCACTCCGACGTCATCGAGCTGGAGAACCCCGTGGAGACGTGGGGGTTGGAAAACAAGGATTGGAAACTCTGGCAAACGAATGTGGGATCGAGCGTCCTCATGCCCGGCGGGTTCCGGCCGGTCAAGGACGAGCGGGGCTACTTGCGCCTTTATGACGCGCGAGGCGTGTCGCTGGCGGTGATGGCGCCGACGGCGCTGTACTTCGATCGCGACTGCGCGACCGGGATGTCGGCGGGCGATATTCCGCGAACCGACCCGGAGGCGTGGAAACGATCCATTCCCTTGTACACCGACGAGGAGCTTCGCAAACTGGAAACGCGCGCGCGGTTTCTGCACGACAACACCGAATATTCGGTCCACGGCGGCTTCCTGAAGGGCGGGTTGGGCACCAACGGCATTTTCGCCGGTCATACCATCGGCGACTGGCTCTGCCTCCTGGCCTCGGACGAGGATTATGTCTCCGGCATCCTGGCCGCCACGGCCGAGCGGACCATCGAGAACCTGCGGCTGTATCTCCAGGCCGTGGGGCCGCATATCGACACGATCCTGATCTCGGGCACCGACTTCGGGACGCAGAACGGCGAGTTGTTCAGCCCGGATACGTTCGCGCGCCTTTATCTGCCGCGGTACCGGCGCATGAACGATTATGTGCATGGCCACAGCCGGGCCAAGACCATGTTCCACTCTTGCGGCTCAAACTGGAATCTGATCGAACATTTCATCGCGGCGGGGGTGGATATTCTGAATCCCGTGCAAACCAGTTGTGTGCGCATGGAGCCAGCCAGACTCAAGGAACGATTTGGCGGACGGATCGTGTTTTGGGGAGGCGGAGCCGATACGCAGAGGGTACTGCCCGGCGGCACGGTCCGGGAGGTGGCCGCGCACGTCAGGGAACGGCTGCGCGTCTTCGCGCCGGGCGGCGGATTCGTGTTTGCCGCCGTTCACAATCTTCAGCACGGGGTGCCGCCTCAGAACGTCGAAGCGATGATCCGCACCGTTTTGGAATGCGGGACGTATCCGCTGACATGAAAGGCGGTGCCTGAGCCTTGTCCGTGCCAGAGATCGAACTGAAGGAAGACGCCATGACAACCAAACAACACAAGCCTGGGGCGGCGGCCGGCGTTGACCGTGAGCGGGCGCTCGCCCTTTACCGGACCATGCTGACGATCCGGTTGACGGAGGAGCAACTGCTGCGGGCGCACCAGCGCGGGCTTATTCACGGAGCGTGCCACACGTACATTGGTGAAGAGGCGGTCGCTGCCGGTGTTTGCGCTCACCTGCGGCCTCAGGATCCGATTTTCAGTACGCATCGCGGTCACGGGCATGCGTTGGCCAAGGGGCTGGAACCGCGCGCGCTGATCGCCGAACTTCTGGGCCGCGCGACGGGCTGCTCGAGCGGGCGCGGCGGCAGTATGCACCTGTTCGCGCCGGAAATCGGGCTCATGGGAACGACCGGCATTGTCGGTCCGTGCATCCTGCAGGCCGCGGGCGCGGGGTACGCCGCGAAGGTGCTCAAGGATGGACGGGTGGCTGTCGCCTTCTTCGGCGATGGAGCGTCGAACAACGGAGCGTTCCACGAGGGCCTGAACATGGCCGCCATCTGGAAACTGCCGGTACTGTTCGTCTGCGAGAACAACCAATACGCGACGGAGATTCCGATCGGCTATTCCGGCGGTAATCCCGAGATCGCCGAGCGCGCGGCCGCCTACAGCATTCCCGGCATCGCCGTGGACGGCAACGACGTGCTCGCGGTGTCGGCTGCGGCGAAGGAGGCCGTGGAGCGGGCGCGCTCCGGAAACGGCCCGACGCTGATCGAGTGCCGCACCTACCGCACACGCCCCCACGCCGAAGGGATGGGCGACTACACCTACCGCACCCGCGAGGAGGTGGAGGCGTGGCGCGCCAAGTGTCCGATCCAGGCCCTGCGCAAGCGGCTGCTCCAGGGCAAGGTCGCCGCGGAGGTTGAACTGGTTGCCATCGAGAAGGAGATCGGCGAAAAGGCGGCGGCCGCGCTCAAGACGGCGGAGGCCGAGCCTTGGCCGGCGGAGGCAACCGCCACACAGCACGTGTTTGACGAAACGCCGCCCGGGCCCGCGCCGGAACGGCCGGCCGGCACGCGCGAGATCAACGTGATCCGCGGCACGCTGGAAGCGCTGGACGCGGAAATGGCGCGTCAGCCGGGAATCTTCGTGATGGGCGAAGGCATCGGCGTGCGCGGCGGCAACTTCGCCACGACGGCCGGGCTCTTCCAGAAGTATGGCGCGGACCGGCTGTGCGATACGCCGATCTGCGAGCGCGGTTTCGTGGGGCTCGCCTGCGGCGCGGCCATGGCCGGCGCGCGGCCGGTCATCGACTTCATGTTCGCCGACTTCGTGCTGGATGGCGTCGGCGAGATCATCAACCAGATCGCCAAGATGCGCTACATGAGCAACGGGCGGCTGAACATGCCGGTACTCTTGCGGGGCTGCATCGGCATCGGGCATTCGGCGGCCACCCACCACTCGGGAAACTACGGATCCCTGTTCGCGCATTTTCCCGGTTTGAAGGTGGCCATGCCGTCCAACGCCTACGACGCCAAGGGGCTGTTCATGCGGGCGCTGCGGGGCAACGATCCCGTCCTGTTCCTGGAACACCGGGAGTTGATCGGGTTCAAATGCCCGGTGCCGGAGGCGGATTACGAGATCGAGTTCGGGAAGGCCGCTGTGGTGCGCGAAGGCCGCGACGTGACCGTCGTGGCGCTGGCGATGATGGTCCACCACGCGAAAAAGGCGGCGGACGCACTGGCGACGGAAGGCGTTGACGTCGAGTTGATCGATCCGCGCACCCTCGCGCCACTGGACACGGCGACGGTGCTGGAGTCGGTGCGCAAGACCGGGCGGCTTTTGATTGTGGACGAGGATTTCGCACCCTACAGCGTGGCCAGCGAGATCGCGACGGCCGTCGCCTCGGAAGGATTCGACGATCTGGACGCGCCGGTGAAACGGCTGCACGGCGCGTTCGCGCCGGTGCCGTACAGTCCGCCCCTGGAGAAGCAGTTGGTGCCCGATGCGGCGGCCATCGCGCAGGCCGTGCGGGAACTGATGGAGGAGTAGACATGGCCATTGAAATCACATTGCCCCGCCAGGGTTGGTCCATGGAAGAGGCCGTCTTCGTCGAGTGGCTCAAGAAGGACGGCGACCCGGTGAAGGCCGGCGAGCCGTTGTTCGCGGTGGAGACCGACAAGGCCGTGCAGGAGATCGAATCGCTGGATGAGGGCATTTTGCGCCTGACGCCCAACTCGCCCCGTAAGGACGACAAGGTGCGGGTGGCCGATGTGCTGGGCTACCTGGTGGCGCCGGGCGAGGCGACGCCGACGGGGAAGGCGGTTGTGCCGGCTGCCGGCAAAGATGTTACGCCGCCGACCGGAGGGCATGTAGGGCCGCCGCTTACCGGAGAGCCGCTTCAAAGACGGCCTTCGACTAGCGAAGGCCCTGCGGGGGATCTACGTTCCACGCGGTTTCTCCCAGAGCCTACCCCCGCTCGGCCCGTGTCCCCGCGCGCCGCGCGGCGTGCCGTGCTGGAGGGCGTGGATTTGCGAGCGGTGCCGGGCACGGGCCGCGGCGGACGTATCCGCGAACGCGATGTTCTGGCGGCGACTCAGTGCGGGGGAGCGGCAGCGGTGACGGCGCCCGTTGCGGCGGCGCAGTCCGTCCCGCCGGTCCCCGGACGCGACGAGAAGATCTCGACGCTGCGCCGGACCGTGGCCGACCGCATGCACCGCAGCAAGACCATCACAGCCCCTGTGACGTTGACGACACGGGTGGATGCCGGCGCGCTGGTGTCGCTGCGCGAAAGACTCAAGGCAAAGACCAAGGGGAAAGGAACGGTTCCGGCCTACGGCGATATCATCATGCGCGAGGTGGCGCAGGCCCTGCTGGAGCATCCGGCGCTCAACGCCCGCTGGGAGAACGACCACATCCGGCATCCCGATTCCGTGAACATCGGGTTCGCGGTGGATACGGAAGCGGGGCTGGTGGTGCCGGTGGTGCGCGACGCGCCGAAGTATGACCTGCCGAAGCTGGCTGATCTGACGCGCGAACTGGCCGAGCGGGCGCGGGCGCGCCGCCTGGCGGCCGAGGAGATGAGCGGCGGGACGTTCACAATCACCAACCTGGGCATGGCCGGCATTGATGCCTTTACGCCGATCATCAACTGGCCGGAGTGCGCGGTGCTCGGTGTGGGGCGGATCACGAAGGAGCCTGTGGTGAAGGGTGCCAGGGTAGTTGCCGGCGACCGCCTGTGGCTGAGCCTGACCTTCGACCACCGCCTCGTGGACGGCGCGCCCGCGGCGCGGTTCCTGGAGGCGCTGCGACAACGGATCGAAGCGGTCGGGGGTATTCCGCAAACCCCGGCCCGTTGACAGGGGAACATCGCGTACACGACCGACTTGGGAAGGGTGAGCGCTTTGAACAGCAAAGAGTTAATGAGCAGGATTCTAAGACACCAGCCGGTGGATCGGATCGGGCTATTTGAGGTGTTCTGGCGGGAAACGGCCGTGAAGTGGGCGGCTGAGGGGCACTTTGCCAGGCCGGAGGACATCAGCGACCACTTCGGGCTGGACGTGCGCCGTACCGGCGGCGAGATCACGCCGGGCAACTACAAGCTGATCAACCTGGTGGGCGATGTGGAGACGGCTGATGTTGTGGTCGAGGAAACGGAAACCACCAAGTTGGTGCGGGATGGCAATGGAGCGTTGCTGCGCTGGATCAAGAACGGGGCCGGTGCACCGGAACACGTCGGGTTTGGCGTTGCAGAGCGGCAGGACTGGGAGGACAAGATCCTGCCGCGTCTGCTCGATGAAAGGACCCATGAGAAGCGGATCAACTTCGCGGTCTACCGTGAAACGCGGCAGAAGTGCGCCCGCGACCAGACGTTCATGACCTGCGGTGTGATGGGCGCGTTCGACGTCATGTCGCCCATGTGCGGGCACGAAAACCTGCTGATGGGCATGGCCGCGGATCCCGATTGGGTGCGCCGTATGGCCGGCCTGTATGCCGACCTGTCGGTGCGTCTGCTGGAAACGCTCTTCGCGCGCGAGGGACTGCCGGACGGCCTGTGGGTCTGGGACGATCTCGGCTACAAGCACACGCCGTTCATGTCGCCGGCCATGTACCGCGAGCTGATCATGCCCGCGCACAAGAAACTCTTCGACTTCGCGCACAGCCGCGGGTTGCCGGTGGTGCTGCACTGCGACGGCTTTGTCGAGGCGCTGATCCCGTCGCTCATCGAGGCGGGGATCAACTGTCTGCAGCCGATCGAGATCAAGGCGGGCATGGACTTGCTGCGCATCAAGAAGAACTTCGGCGACCAGATCGCCCTGATCGGCGGCATGGACGAGCGGGTACTGGAGACCAACGATCTCAAGGCCGTGGAGCGCGAGCTTGCCGCCAAGTTGCCGGGCGCCATGGCCGGCGGCGGCTACGTGCTGCAGGTTGACCACAGCGTGAGTCACCTGGTCGAGTACGGCACGTACCGGTTCTTCGTCGAACGCGGATTGGAGATGGGGCGGTATTGGTAAGAATCGGTGGCAATCGACTCCAGTCGACTCCAGTCGAGTGGAGTCAGGAAAAGAAGAAACGGAATGAACCAGACAGAAACACGACGACCGCTGGCCTCCCTGGCTCTGGCCACCTTCTGGCTTGCCGTGACGGCGGCGTGGGCGGAACCCGGCACACCGGCGACTCGTTCGCCCGCGGTGTACGTGTCCGACCGCAACGCGGAGGATCCGGAGTACAACCTGTCAGGAGGAAAGAAGTCGATGCTTGAGAGCAGTACTGCACAGTTTAAGCAGGACGAAACGCTGACCCCGGAACGGTTGTTGCGCCAGGTCGGTCAGGAGCAGCCGGCGACGTTCACGAACGTCAATCCGCCGTACGAGCGCATTGACGGCATGAAGCCGGAGAATAACCGCTACAACGCGTCGATCGGCCCGCTCATGGGCATGGGCCGGCCGGCGACGGTTCTTGCTCTCGACGTGAGCGTTGCATTGGATGCGAGGCGATGAGTGTGCGCCAATAATGGCGCACCGCGGTGACAGACGCACCGCGATGACAGCGGGCGGCCGTTCTTGGCCGCCAGATGTTGTGGTTAGTGTAAATCAAGAAAGGACAGACTATGCAGACCGTATCGAAAACACTGGTGACTGATTTTGCCACCCCGCCGATCGATATCGAGGAATCCATCCTTAAACCGCTCGGCTCCGAGGTGACGCTCAGCACCGACAAGACCGAGGACGGCCTCGCGGCGAGAGTCGGCGACGCCGACTACATCATCACCCAGTTCGCGCCGGTTACCGCCCAGGTCATCGGGGCCATGAAAAAAGCGCGGATCATCGTGCGCTACGGGATCGGCGTGGACAACGTGGACCTCAAGGCCGCCGCCGCCAAGGGCATTCCGGTCTGCAACGTGCCGGACTACTGTATTGACGAGGTGGCGGACCACACGCTGGCGCTGATCCTGGCGGCGACGCGGCAGACCGTTCCCTGCGCCAACGTCATCAAGGCCGGCCAGTGGAAACTGCCGGTGCCCCTGACGGCGCTGCACGCCCTCAAGCACATGACGGTGGGCATCGTGGCGCTCGGCCGCATCGGCCGCGAGGTGGTCAACCGGCTGAAGCCGTTCAAGTGCCGCGTGGTGGGGTTCGATCCGGCGCTGAGCGCTGACAAAATCCGCGCCGCGGGCTGCGAGCCGGTGACGCTGGACAGCCTTTACGCGCAAAGCGACCTGATCTCCCTTCACTGCCCGAGCACCGAGCAGACGAAGTACATGATCAACGCCGGAAGCATCGCCAAGATGAAGAAGGGCGTGATCTTCGTGAACGCCTCGCGCGGCACGCTCTGCAAGACGCCGGACCTGGTCGCCGCGCTCCAGAGCGGGCACATCTCCGCCGCGGCGCTGGACGTGTGCGATCCCGAGCCGATCAACACCGACAGCCCGCTTTTGAAGATGGATAACGTCATCATCACCAGCCATATCGCCTCGGTCTCGCCGCAGGCGGTGAAAAAGCTCCGCGAAGACGTGGCTCACGCCGTGGCCCGCCGCATCAAGGGAGAGCCGCTGGTGAATGTGGTGAATGGGGTTTTGGTGTGATGAGCGGAACGAACGGAACACATTGCGCGCTGCGACAAACGAGGGCGGCCGGCTTCGGCCGCCAATGGCCAAGCATAAAGGCACGTCAGTTCCCGTTCGATGCCGCGCGCAACCCGGCGGTGCTCGACACCGCGACCTGGGACCGTGCCGCTGCGTGGCGGGCGGTGCGCGGCAAGGGCGAGCAATGGGCCAAACACTGCGCCAGCTCGGGCGCGGGGGTCCGGCGCGGCGCGGCGGTTTTCGATCTCGTTCGTCTGCCGGACGGTCAGCAGGTGTTCGTGGAACTCGGCCGCGGGGGCGCGGCGCTTGGCGAGCCGCTGGGCGAAATGACGCTGAAGAGCGGTTTGCGCGTGGCAGCGTATCCGACCGATGCGGCGATCCTTGACCGCTATTGCCGGGTGCTGCGCCCGCTCAACCGCCCGCGCGCGCTGGGGGCGACGCCCCGCCTCGGTATTGGTTCGCGTATGACCACGCTACTGTGGCCCGGCGCGTTTGAGGCGATGCGGCGAGGCGGGTTTGCGGCGAACACGATCCAGAACTCGGTGCGGGAGTTGAATCTGCTGGCCGATATTCTGGCGGGGCGGCCGGCACCGAAGAATTATGCCTGCGGCTTCGGGACGATCGAAACCGGGTATACCGGCAGCACCTGGGAGGGCCTCTGGGTATCCGGTGTGCTGGCCGCGCTCCATTCGGAACACGCCCTGCGCTATGGCGCCGATGCCGATCACCTGCAAGTCAAGCGCGGCGCAAGCGGGTTGGCCCGCGCACGGCGTTTGGCGCAGGCGGCGCGCTACTATACGTTCTTCACGCTCGACATGGCGGATGTGCTGGACTACAGCGGGCGCGAACGCCGCTTGTCCAACGCCGCCGAGCGGCGGATGGTGCTGGCGTACCACCGGGAACCGGTGCGGATGGGAAAGCACCGGTATGTCCTCGCTGACCGGACCATCGGGCGGCTGATCGCCAAGTACTGGGATGCGCTGGACGCGCTGGCGGAGCTGGCGGACAGCATCAGCGGGCTCAAAGGCGGCGAAACGTTCGATCTTGAGTTCACGATTGATGAGCATCCGCCGGAAGTGGCCGCGTTCGACTGTCTGACGACCGCAGAGGAACTCCTGTTTGTCCTGCGCGAGATCCGGCGGCGGGGACTGCCCGTAACGTACGTGGCTCCGAATTTCGGCCAGGAAAAGGGCTGGGACTACCGCTGCCCCGACGGGTTGAACGGCCTTGAGAAACGCATGCGGGAACAGATCGCCATCGCCGACGGGTTCGGCGTGATGCTCGATGTCCATTCCGCCGACGATCTTTCCCGCCCGGTGCGGCAGGCGATCCGCCGCGCGACCGGCGGCCGGCTGCACTACAAGATCTCGCCGTCGCTGCAATTGCTGTTCGCGGATACGTTGGCGGATCACGATGCGCGGCTCTTCCGGGAATGGTGCGAGGATGCGCAAGCCTACGCGCGGCGGGAAGCGACTGCAGGCTCTGTGTTCGCGGCGGACTGTCTTCGCACGGATGCGGCGGCAGGCGGGAAGCCGTCGGCGCGCGGTCAGGTGTTTCATCACTATAGTTTCGCCTTCGTGGGGCGGCGGGCCCCGAACGGGCGTTTCCTGCACCGCGACCGCTTCTACGCCCTGCCGGGCGCGTTCCAGCGGGATTACGAACGGCGCGTGGCGGCGCGCCTGTGCGAACTGGCGAAGGACTTGTTCTAAAGGAGTCGGAGATGATCGCAGTTGTGCTGAAGAACTTCATCAACGGTGAGTGGGTCACCGCCGCGACGGGCGCCGACGCGGAACAGCGCAATCCGGTGGACCTGACGCAGGTGACGTGCCGGTTCCAGCAGTCCGGCCGGGAGGATGCCCGCGCGGCGATTGCGGCGGCGGAAGCAGCGCAGGCGGGCTGGGCGGCAACGACGGCGCCCAGGCGGGCCGAGTTCCTGATTCGCGCGCAGGCGGTGTTGATACGCCGCCAGGAGGAAATCGCCGCATCCATCACGCGGGAGAACGGGAAGACCCTGGCCGAATCCCGGATCGAGGTGGCGGCGGCGATCAAGGAAATGGACTGGCAGATCGGCGAAGGGCGGCGCCTGTACGGCGAAACTGTTCCGGCGGAACGCGACGGCGTGTTTGCCTATTCGATTCGCCAGCCGCTGGGCGTCGTGAGCGTGATCAGCCCCTGGAACTTTCCCTTCAATGTCATCTGCCGCAAGTGTGTGCCGGCGCTTATCACCGGCAACACGGTCGTGCTCAAGCCGGCCAGCCTCACGCCGCGCACCGCCGCCCTCTTCGTGGAAGCGTTGGCCGAAGCCGGACTGCCGCGCGGGGTGCTCAACTTCATCACCGGCCCGGGAAGCACGGCGGGCGACGAACTGGTCGTCAATCCGCACATCAAGGCGATTTCCTTCACGGGTTCCACGCCGGTGGGCATGGGAATCCATCAGAAGGCGGCGGCCACGCTGGCGCGCACCCAGCTTGAAATGGGCGGCAAGAACCCGGCGGTGGTTCTGACCGACGCGGACCTGGCGGCGGCGGCGGATGCCGTGGTGCTGGCAGCGTACGCGTGCGCCGGGCAATGGTGCACCTCCACAAGCCGCGCAATCGTCGAGGCGCCGGTGTATGAGCGCTTTCAGCAGGAGGTGCTCCGCCGCGTTGAGAGGGTGAAGGTCGGCGACGGCGCGGATCCGGCGACGACGATGGGCCCGGTCTGCGGCGAACAGCAGGTGCGTGACATACTTAAGTACATCGAGATCGGAAAGCGCGAGGGTGCGACCCTGGTTGCCGGCGGGCGCCGGCAAGAGGGGCCGGGGTGCTTCATTGAACCCACTGTGTTCACCGGGGTCAGACCGGAGATGGTCATTGCCCGCGAGGAGATCTTCGGGCCGGTACTTTGCCTGATGAAGGTCGATGGCTTCGAGGAGGCGGTGCGCCTGGCGAACGCCGTGGCGTTCGGCCTGAGTTCGTCGGTGTTTACAACTTCGCTGGAGAAGGCGCTGCGGTTTGTCGAGGCGACCGACGTGGGGTTGACGCATGTGAACCTGCCGACGGCGTTCAAGGAACCCCAGCTTCCCTTTGGCGGCATCAAGCAGTCCGGCGTCGGATTGCCGGAGGCGGGGAAGATGGGGGTCGAGTTCTTCACCCGGCACAAGGCCGTGTACGTGAAGTTTCGCTAGCGGAGAGGAAAGGAAGGTTGGCATGCAGGTGTTCATTGACAGTTCGAGCCCGGACGAAATCCGGCAGGCGCGCGAGTGGGGATTGATTGACGGCGTCACGACAAATCCGACGCTCATCAGCAAGGGCGGGCCGGACATGCAGGCGACCCTGCGGAGGGTGGTTGACGCGTCGCCGGGCGTCGTGCTTTGTCAGGCCATCGGGGCGCGCGAGGCGGAGCCGCTGAAGGCGCAGGCGCGCTGGCTGCACAAGGTCTCGGAGAAGATCGTCGCCAAACTGCCGCCGAGCCCGGCTGGCTTCCGCGCGCTGCGGGAACTCAAGCGCGAGACTCCGAATATGAAGGTAGCCATCACACTTGTGTGTTCCTTGTCCCAGGCGTACCTGGCGGGGAAGTTCGGGGCCGACATTGTGGCGCTCTTCAACGGCCCCCTTGACTTGGCGCAGGACCAGGAAGTGGATATGGTGGGTCCGGTGAAACGGATCTATGCCAACTACGGGTTCAAGACCAAGGTCCTGTCGTGCGGCCGGTTTCCCCGCGCCTTTGGCCAGTTTGCGGTGGCGGGCACGGATATCTGCACCCTGCGGTTCGAGTTCATGAAACTGCTTTTCGATCATCCCTACACCGAGCAGCGACTGAATGGTTTCATGGCCGACTGGAAGGGCGTGTTCGGGGAGAAGACTTGGCCGGAGTAGAAATGAGGTGTCGGGTGTCAGGTTTCAGGTTTCAGGAAACCTCTGGGGAGAAAACATGAACGTACTGGATGCCTTCAGTCTGAAGGGCCGTGTGGCGATCGTCACGGGCGGCGCGCGCGGGCTGGGACGCCAGCACGCACTGGCGCTGGCCGAAGCCGGGGCCGACGTTGCGATCTGCGATCTGCTGGAGGCCGAGGGCGGGCAGACGCGGCGGGAGCTGGAATCTCTGGGAGTAAAGGCGTTGTTCGGCAAGGTCAATGTGACCGCCGCTGACGAGATCGACGGGTTCATCCGAGACGTCGAGGCCAATCTGGGGCCGGTTCGCATCCTTGTCAACAACGCCGCGCGGCCGTCGGAGGGGTGCGCCCTGGCCGACCTGGACGACAGGCTCTGGCGGGAGATCCTGGAGACGAACCTGGCGAGCGTCTTCTACGTCGCCAAGCGGGCGGCGGCGCGGATGGCGGCAGCCGGCGCGGGCGGCAGCATCATCAACATCGCCTCGATCAACGCGCACGTCATCAGCAACATCGCCCCGCGCTACAACGCGGCGTACTGCGCCGCCAAGGCGGCCGTCGAGAATCTGAGCAAGAGCATGGCCGCCCAGTGGGCGCCGCGGAACATTCGTGTGAACACGCTGGCGCCCGGCTATATTCACACGCAGCAGACCGCGGCCACAGCGGCGATTCCCGAGGCGCTCAAGCGCAATATCGAGAACACGCCGATGAAGCGCTACGGCCGTATTGACGAGTTGAAGGGCGCCATCGTTTTCCTGGCGTCCGACGCCTCGTCGTTCATGACGGGCGGCACGCTGGTGATGGATGGCGGATACACCGTGTGGTGAGCTTGAAAGACAAGAGGAAAGGAACAACCACGCCAACGATGAAAATACCCTTCCGCTACGGCAAGGGAGAGATCAGTGTCACGTGCCGAAAGGCGAACGTGCTGGCCGTCGTGGAGCCCGGCGACATCCCCGAGGCCGGCGACGAGATGGAGATGGTGCGCCAGGCGGTGCACAACCCCATCGGATCGAAACGCCTGAGCAAGATCGCCAGACCGGGCGATACCGTGGCGATCGTGACCGACGACTACGCCCGACCGACCATCGGCTACAAGGTTGTGCCGGCGGTCCTGTCGGAACTTGCGGAAGCCGGCGTCCGCGACGAGGATATCACCATCATCATGGGCTGCGGCACCCACCGGCCCTGCACGCGGGAGGAAATGGACCGCCTGCTGGGAAAGGACATCACGGCGCGGTACCGGGTGGTCAACCACAACATGGACGACAAGGACAATCTGGTGTTCCTGGGGATGACGTCGCGCGGCAACGCGGTCTGGGTCAACCGGATCTTCGCGCAGGCGGATGTCAGGGTGCTGACCGGCCAGATCGGGATCATCGGCTTCGGCTTCTCGGGCGGACGGAAGAGCGTGCTGCCGGCGGTGGCCGGCCGGAACACGATCTACTTCAACCACCGGCACGCGTGGATCACCAAGGCCAACTTCGGGAACATCGAGCACAACGTGATGCACGACGACGCCCTGGAGGCGGCGCACCTGGCCAAGGTGCATTTCATCGCGAACGTGGTGCTGAACCTGAAACTCCAGATCATCAAGGCCGTGGCCGGCGACCTGGTCCAGGCGTGGATGGAGGGGGTTCGGTTTGCGCAGAAGCATTACACGGTTCCGCTGGCCCGCCGGCCGGAAATCGTCATCACATCGGCCGGGGGAAGCCCCGCTGACGACACCGTGTTCCAGTCGCTCAAGGCGTACCAGCAGTCGTATCTGGTGATGAAGCGCGGGGGGTGCGTGATCCTGGTGGCGGACTGCAAGGACGGCGTCGGCGACAAGGAGCTGGATCATTTCCTGCGGATGGATTCCGACGAGTTCTTCAAGCGGGTGGAGGCGGGCGAGAGCGTTCACTTCATGGCCGACATCCTGCATTCCGGGATGGAGAAGGCCTCGGAGATATTCCTGAAGTCGTCGTTGCCGCCGGATCAGGTGAAGGAGTTCGGCTTCGTGCCCGTGAAGAGCGTGGAGGAGGCGATCGAAAAGGCCATGGCGATCCACGGGAAGGACGCCGGCATCCTGTGTCTGCCCAAGGGCGCGTACATCGCGCCGGTGGTAAACGACGGCGGGCAGGGGTAGGGGGAAGGTGTCGGGTTTCAGGTTTCAGCGAGGCAGCGAGTCGTGCTTGTTTCTGAGCAAGTGACACCTGAAACCTGAAGAAGGAGAATCAAAATGACAAAAAACGGATTGCGCAACGCACTGGAGGCGCGGACGTTTGTGGTGGCGCCGGGCTGCTACGACGCGCTGAGTGCGCGTATCGCGGAGCAGCACGGGTTCGGCGCCGTCTACATGAGCGGGCTGGCGGTCACGGCTTCGCTGCTCGCGCGGCCCGACCTGGAACTCCTGGGCATGGCCGAAATGGTCCGGCAGGCGGATCTGATCGTCTCCGCCGTGAAGATTCCCGTGATCGCCGACGCCGACACCGGCTACGGCGGGCTGTCCAATGTGGATCGTACCGTGCAGGCCTACCAGCAGGCCGGCGTGGCGGCCATCCATCTGGAGGATCAGGCCAGTCCGAAGCGTTGCGGGCAGACGAGCGGCGTGCGCCTGATCGAGGCCGAAGCCATGGCCTCGAAACTCCGCGTGGCCGTGAACACGCGGGGCGCGGGCGACATGCTGATTATCGGACGTACCGACGCGTTCCGGGTGAACGGTGTGGACGAGGCAATCCGGCGCGCCAACCTCTATGCTGAAACCGGCGTGGATCTCCTGTTTGTGGACGGAGTCAGCCTGCCGGAGGATTTCCGCCGCATCCGGGAAGGCGTTCGCGGCAAGCTCGTCGGCAGCATCGTGGAAGTCAATGCCCCGGCGCGCACGCGCGCGGAGGATTTGAAGGCCATGGGCTACTCCGTGGCGATTCATCCCATTTCCAGCATTCTGGCGACGGCGGGCACTCTTGATCGGCTTATGGCGGACCTGCGGGAAAGCGGCGATACCGGCAAGGAATTTCGCAACATGATGACGTATCGCTCGCTGAACGAACTGCTTGGAATCGAGCGGTATCACCGGATGTGGGACGGGACGAATTGAGCGGGCACACGATTGGGCAGGCAATAAACAAAAGCAGGAGACGGAATGAAAATCGTACGGTTCAAGAAGGGGACGGGCGCGACGCGGTATGGAATGATCGAAGGCGAGGCGATCGCGGTGGCCGCGGGTGATCCGATCAGGGGTTTGAAGCGGACGGACGCCACCGTGCCGCTGGCGGGCGTGAAGCTGTTGGCGCCGGTCGAGCCGGTGAACGTGTTGTGCATCGGCCAGAACTACAAGGCGCATGTCGAAGAGGGCGGCGCCAATCTGCCCAAGGCGCCGATCCTGTTCATGAAGACCACCACGGCGGTCATCGGGCCGGACGAACCCGTGCTGATCCCGAAGATCGCCCCGGCCGAGGTGGACTACGAGGCTGAACTGGCCCTGGTGATCGGCAAGACGGCCCGGCATGTGCCGGAGAGCGAAGCGCTGAAATATGTGCTCGGCTACACCTGCGCCCACGACGTCAGCGCCCGGGATTGCCAGCGCGGCGACGGCCAATGGTGCCGCGCCAAGTCGTTCGAGACCTTCTGTCCGATCGGACCGTGGCTGGAGACGGATCTGAATCCGCTCAACGTGCGGGTCCAGGGCCGGCTGAACGGCCAGACCATGCAGGATGCTTCCACCTCGCTGATGATCTTCAGCATCCCGTTCCTGATCAGCCACCTCTCGCGCGGCATGACGCTGCTGCCGGGCACGCTGCTGCTGACCGGGACGCCGGCCGGAGTCGGGTTTGCCCGCAAGCCACCGGTATACCTCAAGCCCGGCGATGTGTTCGAGGTGGAGGTGGAAGGGATCGGCGTCCTGCGCAACCCGATTCGGGGAGAGGCATGAAGGCGCCGAACGCCTCACCCGCGGCTACGTCCCGCAGGTGGACTACAGCGTGAGCCATTTGGTCGAGTATGATTCATACCGCTGCTTTTCTTATCAAGCGAACATCCGAGGAGACGTAACATGACAAAGACAGGATTGTTGAGCGGTTGGCGGTTCGGCCTGGTTGCGGGTCTTGCCGTTTTTGCGTCCGGAGCAGCGGCGCTGGCGGCAACGAACGCGGCGCCGGCCCCGAATGAAACTCCGATTGCTGTGGTGGCGGAGGCTGCTTCGGTCCAGGCGGCGTTCGACAAGGCGCGGGCTTCGGGGCTGGCGCTGGTCGCCGATCTGACGCTCGGCCATGAAGGCCAACTGGTCCGCGCGATGACCGCGGAGCCCCTGGCGCCCGGCCAGTACCGGCTGCACGCGCTGGTCGCCTGCGTGGCACCGGATGAGAATGGGTACAATCAGTTGTTGGGAGGGAGCATCGCGCTGCGCCTGGTGTTCGGCGGAGGCGGGGAGGTCCTGCTCCCAAGTCGCGCGCCGAAGACGGAATCCGGCGGACTGCGTCTGGCGGCCGGCGGAATCCAGGGCATTGTGCAGCCCAAGCGCTGGGATCCCAAGCAGGAACCGGCTCCCGTGCATTTCGATTTCATGGTGGATAGATCCGGCCAGATGCCGGTCGCCATCGACTGGTTCGTCAGAGACGTCTCCGTGAATCACGAGATCCGCCCGGCCAAGGGCTACGAACTCACCGGCCGGCAGAATGCCATCGACAAGTTGAGCCTGCCGGGCGGGCCGGATAAGCCCGTGCCGGCACCGGATGACGCCGGACTCGGCGTTGCCTTGGACGATGGACAGGCCAAGGCATTGCCGCGGCTGGCGCCGCGTGCGCTGGCCGGGGAGGGGTTGCCCCCGTACCGCCTGCTGCTCGCGGGCCTGGTGATCGAGCGGTTGTCCCCGGTGGTGAAGGTGAGCGTCCAAGGGCGCGAGTGTTTTACCTATCACACCCCGATCGCCGCGTTCGCCGGATTCGACCTTGCGCAGGCGGGGAGAGTCGAGATCGAATGCGCGCGGGCGATTCAGAGCGTGGACGTGCGGCCCAAGTCCCTGGGCATTCGGCCGGAAATCAGCGGCAAGAAGGTTTCCTTCCAACTCCAGGCGCCTGCCTATCTGAGCGTGGAGTTCGGTGGCGAATCCATGCAGCCGTTGTTCCTGTGCGCCGATCCGCCCGAGCAGGACGCCCCCAAACCCGGCACGCCGGGTGTGAAGTTTTTTGCGGCGGGTAAGGTTCATGAGGTCGGGAAAGTGACGCTCAAGTCGGGCGAGACGGTTTACATCGAGCGGGGCGCGGTGGTGCGCGGGTCGTTCTTCATGGATGAGGTCAAGAACGTGAAGATCCTGGGCCGGGGCGTTCTCGACGGCGGGATGTTCAATCCCGTGGAGTCCCGGAAGATCGAGATGCGTCGTGCCGAGGACGTCGTGGTCGAGGGGGTCACCCTCCTGGACAGCCGGCATTGGGCGGTGCCGATCCTGGGTTCCGACCGCGTGACCGTCCGTCGGGTCAAGATCGTCAGCGGTAACGACTGGGATGACGGTGTGGTGGTGGTGGGCAGCCGTGACGTGACCGTCGAAAAGTGTTTCATCCGCACCAAGGACTCCTGCGTGGCGATCAAGGCGGGGGGGGTAACCTACTTCACCCAACTCGATTGCCAACGGGATGTTGAGAACGTGGTGGTGCGGGATTGTGTTCTGTGGAGCGGGATGAGGGGGAACGGGCTGGAGATCCTGACGCAAGGATGGCCGCCGGATTGGGTGGGGAAGAAGGCCGGGTTTGAGCCGCGCGCCGCCAACATCCGCAAGATTCGTTTTACCAACAACGATCTCATCCACAGCGAGGGACCGGGAGGTGTTCTCGCCATTCACACGGGCGATCCGGCCACGGTGAGCGACGTAATCTATGAAGACCTCCGCGTGGAGGACGCGCTGGGCTTTCTGGCCGATCTCAAGATCCGGCCGTCGCCCTACAACCGCGACGCCGAATGCGGCCATATCCGCGACATCGTGGTTCGCAACATCCGCGTCGAAGGGAAGGATATTCCCCCGTCGGTGCTGTCGGGCTTCGACGGGACGCACCCCATTGAAGGTGTGGTTTTCGAGAATGTTCAGGCCGGGGGCCGGAAATGGACCAAACTGGAAGACGGCCCCCTCCAGACGAAGTTCGCGACAGGCGTCGAGTTTCGCTGATGGGGGTGGCCGCGACCCAATGGAGAGAGACTTATGGATTGCACCGGCGGTAATTGGATTCTGACGCAGGAGGGCTTCGACATCGCCACCGCGCAGGCCTTCGAAGGCTTGTTCACCGTGGGCAGCGGCACTCTGCATACCCGCGCCTCGCTGGAGGAGCATTTCGCGGACTGCCCCCAGGACAGCCGCGAACTGCGTCGGCCGGCCAATGTGACGGCCGAGAAGTTCGTGCATGCGCCGGGCCGCTGGGGCACCTTCGTCCCGGGGGTTTTCGGCCATCACCCGCTCCTGCTGCAGGAGATGATCAACCTGCCCTGGTTCCTGGAACTGACGCCGGTGGTGGACGGCGAGCGGCTGGACCTGACGGCCAGCAACGTCCAGGGATTCAGGCGGACGCTGAACATGCGGACCGCGACCCTCAGCCGGGAGCTCGCATGGCAGACAAAGTCCGGCAAGACGCTGCGGGTGCTTCACGAGCGTTTCATCAGCGGCTGCGCCACCAACTTATCCGTTCAGCGGATGCGCATCGAATGCGATCAGGCCGTGGAACTGACCATCCTGGGCGGCATCGACGCCCGGGTTACAACCAACGGCTTCGACCATTTCCGGCTCGTTGAGATCCGGGAAACCGCGGGGGGAGTCACCTGCCGGGTGGTTACCGACGCGGAGGACACGATTGGCATGGAGACGCGCTTGACCGCCGACGGAGCGGTCTGGACGTACGGCAACGCGGAGCGTCACGGCTGGCGGCAAGCCGTGGTCACGGTGCAACCCGGCCGGCCCCTGGTGGTGGAGAAGCGCACGGCGGTGACGACCAGCCGAGACCCGGCTTCCACGACGCCGGCGGCGGTCCTGGATTGTCACGCCGGTGCGAGTTGGGACGATCTGCGCCGGCGGCATTGCGCCCACTGGGCCGGCGAATGGGAGCGGGCTGACATCCGTATCGAGGGCGACGATGAATCCCAGATCATCCTCCGTTCCTCCATCTACCACCTGCTCCGGGCTCACGTGCCCGGCGACGGCCGCGTTGCCATTTGCGCCAAGGGCTATGCCGGCGACGCCTACAAGGGGCACTTCTTCTGGGACACCGAGGCCTACCTGCTGCCCTTCTTCCTCTACACCGCCCCCGAAAAGGCCAGGACGTTCATCGACTTCCGTATCGGCAATCTTGCCGAAGCCCAGAAGATCGCGGCGAGCTATGGCTGCCGCGGCGCCCGTTTCCCCTGGGAATCGGATGCCGACGGGCGCGAATGCTGCTGCGAATTCCAGTATCGCGACCACGAGATCCACGTCACCGGGGCCGTGGCGCACGGCGTGGCGCACTACTTCAGCGCCGTCGGCGGAGTGGCCCAGGCGTCCGACGCGGCCGCGCGGCTGGCCGTCGAGACCGCCCGCTACTGGATGGACCGCATTGACTACCGCAAGGGCGAAACGTCGCCCTCCATCCTCGGGGTCATGGGGCCGGACGAGTATGCCCCGATCACCCACAACAACGCCTACACCAACCGTATGGCCGCCTTCAACCTCGCCTTTGCCGCCCGCGTCGGAAGGCGGGGCGGGGCCACGGACGAGGAGTGCGCGGCGTTCGCCCGCACGGCGGCGGCGCTGCCGATCCTCCGCAGCAGGAAGAATCCGGAGCTGGTGCTGCAATGCGAGGGGTTCGAAAGCCTGGCCGAATCGCGCTTCGACGAATTCTGGGCCGACCGCAAGGGCTGCTACGCCGCCCGGGTATCGCAGGAGCGCCTCTACCGCAGCAAGAACCTGAAGCAGGCCGATGTCATATTGCTGATGGCCATGTTCCCGGACGAATTCACCGACGCGGAAGTGAAGGCCGCCTGGGAGACCTACCTGCCGGTCACGACCCACGACTCGTCGCTGTCCGCGGCGATTCACGCCATCGTCGCCCTTCGTCTCGGCTTGTTCGACGAAGCCTGGACGTTTTTCAGGAAGTCGGCCGCGATCGACCTGGACACCGACCACGGCGGCGCGGCCCAGGGCATACACATCGCCGGCGCCGCGGGGAATTGGCAAGTGCTGGTTCTCGGTTTCGCCGGCATGCGCACGGCCCTGCAGTCGAACGTGCTCAGTTTCAATCCGAAATTGCCCGCGCACTGGACGAAACTGGCGTTCCCGATCGTGTGGAAAGGAACGCCCGTCCATGTGGAGATGGAGCGCGGCCGGACGAAGGTGACGAACCGCGGTTCGCAGACGCTGGACATCTCGGTCGCGGGCCGGATTGCGAGGGTGGCCCCGGGCGAGTGCGGGGAGTGGTGACGATGAGCTTGCGTTGGAAGCCGAACTGGGAGGAAACCAAGGGGCACCTCGTCGAGTGGTGGCACGGACGGGGTCTGGCCATCGGCGCCTGGGGGGCGCCCCGGGCCGATACGCCGCACGAAGCCGTGATGCCGCCGTCGCCTCCCGGCGACGACCCGCGCACCTGGTATGAGGATACCGAGTGGCGGGCGCACTCGAACCACGCCCGGCTGGCCCGGTCGCATTTCGGGGCCGAGATCCTGCCGATGGCCGAAAGCGATATCGGGCCCGGGTCGCTGGCCCTGGCGCTGGGCAGCGCGCCCGGCTTTTCACGCGAGACCGTCTGGTCCGAGCCGGCCTTCCGGGACGCGCCGGATGTCAACGCCCTGCCGCCGCTGCGGTTCAACCCCGACGCGTACTGGTGGCAGGTTCACGAGCGGCAACTCCGCCGGAACCGGGAACTGGGCCGGGGGCGCTACCTGACGGCGCTGCCGGACCTGGTCGAGAACATCGACATCCTGTCGGCGCTGCGCGATCCGCAGACGCTGATGATGGATATGGCCGAGAACCCCGCGTGGGTCCTCCGCTCGGTCCGCGAGATCAACCAGGCCTTCTTCGAGGGCTACTCGCGCCTCTATGAGATTGCCAAGGAACCCGATGGCAGTTCCGCCTTCGGCGCCTTCCGGCTCTGGGGACCGGGCAAGACCGCCAAGGTGCAGTGCGACGCCTGCGCCATGTTCTCGCCGGAGATGTTCCGCGACTTCGTCAAGCCGGCGTTGGCCGAACAATGCGCGTGGCTGGATCATGCCCTCTACCACCTGGACGGCACCCAGTGCATCTGTCATCTCGACCACCTGCTGTCCATCGACTCCCTGCGGGCCATCGAGTGGACGCCGCAGGCCGGCATCGAGCCCGGCACGCACGAACGCTGGTTCCCGCTCTACAAGCGCATCCTCGACGCCGGAAAGTCGGTGCAGATCATGGGCGGCGGGGTGGGGGAGATCGAGCCGTTGCTCAAGGCCATCGGAGGCAAGGGCGTGTATATCCTGGCCTGGTTCAACAGCCAGCAGGAGGTCGAGCAGGCCCGGCGCCTGGCCGACAGATGGCGGTAGCGGAGAGGGCAATGAAGGGTGTCATTTTCGACCTGGACGGAGTGCTGGTCAGCACCGATGAGTTTCATTACCGCGCCTGGGTCAGGCTGGCCGGGGAAGAAGGCATTCCCTTCACGCGGGAGGACAACCACCGGCTGCGCGGCGTCAGCCGCATGGAGAGCCTCGACATCCTCCTGGAAAAGAGCGCCAGGCCCTACGCGCCGGCGGAGAAACTCGAGATGGCGGCGCGCAAGAACGGCTACTATGTGGATTTCCTGCAGGATCTCACACCGGCTGATGTGCTGTCCGGCGCCCGTGAAATCCTGACGGCGCTGCGCGCCGCCGGCATCAAACTGGCGGTGGGGTCGTCGAGTCGCAACACGCCGTTGATCATGGAGAAGACGGATCTCCGCCGCTATTTCGATGCCGTTGCGGACGGCAACGACATCACGAAATCCAAGCCGGATCCGGAAGTGTTCCTGCTGGCGGCCAGGCGTCTGGGGCTGAAGCCGCGGGAGTGCGTCGTGGTTGAGGATGCCGAAGCCGGGGTGGAAGCCGCCCGGCGCGCCGGCATGCGCGTGGTCGGCGTCGGCCCCGCCGACGTGGGGCCATGCGATGCCCGCGTCAACTGCGCCGCCGATTTGTCGGTGGCGCTCTTGACCCGCTGCGGGTGAGAGGCTGTTCGATCGCAAGGTGTTCCTATGCCGATAAATCGATTTCCTTTTCGTGCTTTCGCCAACCCTGGCAAGGAGTTCCGGGGCAAGCCCTTCTGGTCCTGGAACGGGAAGCTGGAGCCGGACGAACTCCGCTGGCAGGTGCGCGTGATGAAGCGCATGGGCCTGGGCGGGTTCTTCATGCACTCGCGCGTGGGCCTGGACACCGCCTACCTCGGCAAGGACTGGTTCGCTTGCGTGGACGCCTGCGTGGACGAGGCGAAGCAGCAGGACATGGAAGCCTGGCTCTACGACGAGGACCGCTGGCCCTCGGGCGCGGCCGGCGGGTTGGTGACGAAAGACCGCCGCCACCGCCAGCGCGCCCTGGCTGTGGACCTGCTGGAGAAACCCGGCGACCTGCGCTGGACCGCGGACACGGTCGCCGCGTTTGCGGCGGCCATCGAGGGCACGAACGCCCGCGGCGTGCGGCCCCTGGCCCGTGGAAAAAAGCCGCGTCTCGCACCAGGCGAGTGTATCGTCCGCTTCCGTCTCTGGGTGGCTCCGGACAGCCCCGGCTTCAATGGCCAGGCGTACCTCGACACCCTCTCCCACTCGGCCGTGCGCGCCTTCATCCGCCGCACGCATGAGGCCTACCGCAAACATTGCGGCGACGAATTCGGCAAAGCCATCCCCGGCATCTTCAGCGACGAACCCAGCTACGGCGGGATTCTGGATGGCCGTTGGGGTACGGAGAAGAACCTGCTGCCCTGGACCGGCGCGCTGCCCAGGGTCTTCCGGGCGCGCCACGGCTACGACCTCCTGCCGCGCCTGATGGAACTGGCCTTCGACGTGGAAGGGGCGAACGCGGCCCGCACCCGCTGGCACTACGGCGACTGCCTGACCCACCTGTACGTGGACTCTTTCTGCCGCCAGATCGGCGAATGGTGCGCCAAGCACAAACTACTCTTCACCGGACACCAACTGGAGGAAGCCACTCCCTCCAGCCAGACCAACATGGTCGGCTCCTGCCTGCGCACTTACGAATACATGCAGGCCCCGGGCATGGACAGCCTGACCGAACGCCGGAACGAGTTCGCCACCGCCAAACAGGTCAGTTCCGCGGCGCGGCAGTTCGGCTGGAAGTGGCGCCTGACCGAAACCTACGGCTGCACGGGCTGGGACTTCCCCTTCGCCGGCCACAAGGCCGTCGGCGACTGGCAGGTCGCGCTCGGCATCAACCAGCGTTGCCAGCACCTCTCCTGGTACACCATGCTCGGCGAGGCCAAGCGTGACTTTCCAGCCAGTCTCCTCCACCAGTCGCCCTGGTGGGAACTCTACCCGGCGGTCGAGGACTACTTCGCGCGCGTCCACGCGGCCATGACCCGCGGCGGGGAAGTCCGCGACCTGCTGGTGATCCATCCCGTGGAAAGCATCTGGACAACCATCCGTACCGGCTGGCGCTGGGCACCGGCCGCCCAAACTCTGGATCGAAACTTTGCCCGCCTGACGGACCACCTGCTGGCCAGACACCTGGACTTCGACTACGGCGATGAGGAGTTGCTTTCCCGCCACGGCAAGGTCGCCCGCGAAGCCGGTGCGCCCGTCCTGCGCCTGGCCAAAGGCGTGTACCGGGCCGTGCTCGTGCCGCCACTCCTCACCCTGCGGCGCAGCACGCTGAAACTGCTGAAGAAGTTCAAGGCCGCGGGCGGCACCGTGGTCTTCGCGGGCGAACCGTCGCCGGCCGTGGACGCGGAACCCAGCGGCGACGTGGCCGCCTTCGCCGCCGGTTGCCCGCGCACGGACGCGGAATGTTCCGTGGCCGGCCCGGAGTTGGAGCGGACCTGCCGCCGCGTCTCCATCCTGGACGGCGCGGGCGCGGAAATCACCCCGGCCCTGTACCTGCTGCGCGAGGACAAGGACTTCTGCTATCTGTTTGTGTGCAACACGGGGTTCGACTTCCTGGCCGCCAAGGAGGGGCGCACCTTCGATTTCATGGCGATCCCGCCCATGGCGCGCGATCGGAACCTGACCTTCCCGGAGGTGACGATCCGTGGATTCGCCGGTTGCGCCGGCCGACCGGTGGAACTCGACCCCGCGAGCGGTCGGGTGTTGGCCGCGGATGCCGAGCGCCGGGACGGCGGCTGGCACATCCGCACCAGCCTGGGCGTGCTGGGCAGCCGTATCTTTGTGGCGCCGAAGAAGGCGGGATTGAAATTGCCGGCCGAAGCCCGGCCCGTCCTGCGCGAGGTGCGCTCGGAACCCCTGCGGTCAGAGTCCTGGACGATCTCCCTTTCGGAAGCCAACAACCTTGTGCTGGATCGGCCCGCCCTGCGAATCGGCGACGGAGCCTGGCGGGATGTCGGCGACATCCTGCGCGCGGATGGTACGGTGCGCGACCTCTTGGGATTACCGCGGCGAGGCGGCGAGATGGTACAGCCCTGGGCACGCGAACACTCGCCTTTCTCAAAGTCCGCACACGTCACCCTGCGCTACACCTTCGAGGTGCAGGAGGCCGTGTCCGGCGACCTGCACCTGGCCCTGGAGCGGCCGGACCTCTTCCGCATCGCCGTCAACGGGCACGGGATTTCCTCCGACACGGACGGCGGCTGGTGGGTGGACAAGAGCCTGCGCCGGTTGCCCCTGGACCCGTCGCTCCTGCGCCCGGGCGCGAACGAACTCATCCTGGAATGCGACTACAACGAGAACCACCCGGGCTTGGAGATCGTCTACCTGCTCGGGACCTTCGGCGTCGCGGTGGCCGGCACGGCCGTGTCCGTCACGGCGCCGCCCGCCTCGCTCACGATCGGCGACTGGTGCGGGCAGGGGCTGGCCTTCTACTCCGGCTCGGTGGGCTACGGCATGCGCGTCCGGCCGCAACGGGCGGCGGGGGAGCGGCTCATCGTGCGCGTGCCGGAATACCGTGGCGTGGCGCTGCGCGTGCTCGTGGACGGCAAGGTGGCGGGTACCGTGGGCTGGGAGCCGAACGAGGTGGACATCACGGATCTGCTCTCCGGCGGCGAGGCCCACCTGGTCATCCAGGTCGTGGGCAGCCGCCGCAACTCGCACGGCCCGTTCCATATCAACGAGAAATGGCCGATCTGGACCGGGCCGGGCGAATTCACGCGCGAAGGCGACACGTGGCTGGACGGCTACCAGCTCGTGCCCTGCGGCCTGCTCAAGGATCCGGAACTGGTGGTGAAGACGGAATGAGGAGTAGGAGAAGGCCGCCTCACCGCCCGGCTGGAAGCGGCGCAGGTCAACGAGCCTCCGGCGCCTTGCTCGATCCTTCCTGTTCGACCAGTTCGTGGAGCTTGCCGCGCGAATATCTTCCCCAGTTCGTATCGGGAGACTCCGCCTTCAGTTGATCCCAGGCCCGTCGCCGTTGTGCATTCGACCCGTTATCTTGTTCTCTTCGAACAGGTTTCTACCTTGCCCCCCATGAAAGCGCTCATTTATTCCGACGTCGGCGGGCATGTGCCAACGCCGCCTGAAAAGCGATTTCTTATCAGTTATGCGGGCAAGGAATGGATGGCCAAGGTGAAGCGGGACTTGACGCTCGCCGGGTTCGATCCGGAGGTGACCTGGAATGACCGTAAGGTTGTGCACACCGGCTGGGTTCGCATAGCCGGCGTCCTCCGCGAGGCGGGTCTATCGGCCATGCCGGCGGAGAAACTGGCCATCAAGGTGGAAATCGACACCCGGCCGCCGCCGGGCGGACACTGCGAACGACGGCTCGTTACGCGCTACGTGACCTTCCTGCTGAAGCATTACGATTTGCCCTCGCTGCTGGCCGGGAAACTACACGCTGTCATCACCCGTAAGTATGCCAAGGGGCGGGACTGGTACGATCTCATGTGGTATCTCTCGCAACGGCCGCCGGTGGCCCCGAACCTGCCTTTGTTGCAGGCGGCGCTGGACCAGACGCAAGGAACTGTCCGTCTCGACGCCTTCGCCTGGAAGGAACTGGTACAGGCGTGGTTGACTGCCTTGAACCTGCGGACGATCAGCGAGGATGTCAGCCCCTTTCTCGAACGGCCTCAGGACGCGGCGTTGCTGACGCGCGAAAACCTGGCGGCGCTGTTGGGGTGAGTGTTCCAGCCAAGGCCCCGAATCGCCGGAGATTCCAATGGATCCCAAGGAGGCTTGCCAGCGTGAAAGCCACCGCGGGGCGCAGGCGACGTACCGTGCCTCGCTGTCCGCAACCAATTTTCGGGATTGCGCTGTCATCAGCGCACGCTTCATAGGTGGGGTAACTGGTGACTTCCCTGAACTCTTGACAGCGTCGTCAGGCTTCATATATTCTGTGCGGTGTAGATGACAAAAGAGAGAGTTGCCGCATGCGTAAAGACTCGAATCAACTCAGCCAATGCGGCCGCTTCTCCGAAGATGGCGAAGAGTTCATCCTTGACCGTCGCGATCTGGAGCCGCGGGAGTGGCATAATTGCCTCTGGAACGACCGGTTCATCGCCCAGATCACCTCCGGCGGCGGGGGGCAAAGTTTCTTCCGTCATGTCGGCGGCATCCGCACCATGCTCAATCGCGGGCCGCGCCGCATTTACCTGCGGGACAGCGCCAGCAAAGATTTACTGGTCTTTCCCACCGCCTCCGCCGAGGCGGTCTTCGGCCAGGGCTACATGACCTGGCGCGGCGACTGGCGGGGCATCCGGATCGAACTCCAGATTTCGGTGACCGATGAACTGCCGGCTGAGCTCTGGACGGTCCGCCTGACCGACACCACGGGCAAGGACCGCAGGCTGGATCTGGTCGGGGCCATGCAGATGGATCTCTCCGGTTATCCCACCGTGTTCCACATTACCGGCATCCGCAGCGAATACGATGGCGGGCGCAATCTCCTCAAGTTCATCAACATCGATGTTGAATGCGAGTTCCCCTTCTTCAACGGGTTCGCGGCCTGCGACCGGCAAGTGGAGCACTACAGCGCATCGGCCGTGATGTTCTATGGCGCGCACGGCAAGGGCAGCGTGGACGATCCTCTGTGCCTCCGAAACGGCGGCTCGCTGACCGACACCCCCTATGGCGGTTACGGCACGCTCGCAGCGTTGCAGACTTCCGTGGGTCTGGCCGGCCGCCAGCAGGCCGAGGTGCGCTTCGTCTTTGGCTCGTACGACCAACTTCCTGAACTCCACCAAGGGATTGAGCGGATGTTTGCCAGCCCCGTGGCGTTGCGCCGCGGGACCACGCCGGAGGAACGGGCCCAGAACGAACGGTTCATGATGACGACCCCGGATGCGGAACTCGACCGCCTCTTCAACAGTTGGGCCAAGCACAACCTGCGCTTCAACATCCACTGGACCCGCATCTACAGCCGCGGATTCCGCGACGTCCTGCAGGATGCCATGGGGGCGAGCAGCCTCGATCCCGAGCAGGCGGGGGAAAAGATCCGGGCGGCACTGGGACATGTGTACCGGAGCGGCCGCTGCGTCCGGGCCTGGGACGCGGTGAACACCCTGCAGGATCAGCTTTACACCGACGGGCCGATCTGGATTCCGCTGGCCCTCAATGCCTATCTAGCCGAGACCGGCGATCTCGCGCTGCTGGACGAGGTCGTCCCCTGGCACGACGGCGGCGAGGCGACGATCTGGGAGCACCTGCTGGCCGCCCTGGGCTTCCTCTACGGCGACCGCGACGCGCGCGGACTGTGCCGCATCCACGACGGCGACTGGGCCGACATGTGCCAGACCCTGGGCCGGGAGGGCAGGGGAGTGGGAGTTTGGCTTACCATCGCCCTTTATCATGCCTTTAACGAGACCGGCCGGCTTGCCGCCCACCTGGGCAAGTCGGAGGTCTTCACGCAGATGCGGCAACGGGCGGACGAGGTGAAGGAGGCCGTGAACCGGCACGGCTGGGACGGCCAGTGGTACCGGTTCGCCTACAACGACGATAACCGCGCTGTCGGGACGGCCACGGCCAAGGAGGGGCGCATCTACCTCAATCCGCAATCCTGGGCGGTCCTCTCCGGATTGGCGGAGGGCGAGCGCAAGGCCGCCTGCCTCAAGTCCATTGATGAGGAGCTGGACTCGCGGGTCGGCCCCTATCTCATGGCGCCGGCCTATACCGACGTCGACCGCGGCGTGGGCTCGGTCACCGGCAACCCCTCGGGCCTGTTCGAGAACGGTTCCTGCTACTGCCATGCGGCTCTGTTCAAGGTCGTCGCCGATTGCGTTGCCGGGCGGGGCGAGCGCGCCTATCGGACCTTGCGCGCCGTCATGCCCGGCGGCGACGCCGACCAACAGAACGAGAACGCCGACTGCCCTCCCTTCGCCTTCACGAACTCCCGCGCCGCCATGTGCCACCCCTACCTGGCGGGCCGCTCGGTCGGCCTCTGGACCACGGGCACCGTGGCCTGGAGCTGGCTGGCGGTCAGCGAGTGGATTCTGGGCGTGCGCAAGACCTTCGACGGGCTGATCATTGACCCGTGCATTCCGGCCGCCTGGCCGGGATTCAGCGTGCGCCGCCGCTTCCGGGGTTGCGAGTATGCGATCCGGGTCGAGAACCCCGACCGCGTCGAACACGGCGTGCGCGAGGTGCGGGTGGACGGCCAGCCCTTGGCTGGCCGCGTGCTGCCCGTCCGGCCCGGAAAGACTGTGAACGTGCTGGCGATCATGGGCAATGCTTGAAGTTGAATGTGAACGGCCACCGCTACGAAGGCGAAAACCTGGTGCTGGAGGTGGTTGTGTCGCGTTGTCTGGTCCGGGTGGCGTTTTTCGAGGATTGACGAGGAGAACCAGGATGAGTCATCAACCCGACTACCGGAACTTCGAGGCCGTGATGCGGAATGAGCGGCCGGCGCGTCTGCCGCTGTACGAGCACGTCGTCTGCACATCGATCATGGAGAAGATCCTGGATGTGCGATTTGCCGATTTGGCTGATGGCGCCGCCGGGGAACAGGCCGAGTTCTTCCGCCACGTCTGCCGTTTCCATCGCGAAATGACCTACGATACCGTCTCGTACGAGGTCTGCATCAGTTCCCACCTGCCCGGGGAGACCGCGCTCTGTGGCGGACGCGGCCCGATTCAATCCCGCTCGGATTTCGAGGGTTATCCCTGGCGGGAACTTCCAGCCATATTCTGGAGGTCAGCCCATCCGCGGTTCAGCGCTTTGGTGCCGTCGTTACCACCCGGCATGAAGGCGGTCGGAGGGATCGGCAATGGTGTGTTTGAACTGGCGGAGGCCCTCGTTGGCCTGGAATACCTCCCGTTTATGGAAGCGGATGATCCGGAACTTTACGCCGACGTGTTCCGGGCCATCGGCGATCTGATGTGTGCCATCTGGAAGGAATTCCTGCCGCGCTATGGATCATACTTTGCCGCCTGCCGCTTTGGGGACGATCTCGGCTTCAAGTCATCGCTGCTGACTCACCCGGCAACGGTTCGCAGGCACATCCTGCCGCAGTATCGTCGCGTGATCGACCAGGTTCATGCTTCGGGCGGACGTTTCCTCTGGCATTCATGCGGGTGTATTTTCGAGATCATGGAGGAGGTGATCGCCCTGGGGATCGACGCGAAGCACTCGAATGAGGATGCGATCGCCCCGTTCGATCGGTGGATCACGGATTATGGCGACAGGATTGGATTGTTGGGTGGTTTTGATATGGATTTCCTGTGCGGGAATCCGCCGGACGTCATCTACGACAAGGTGCGTGAAGCGGGCCGACGATTCCGGAGGTCGGCGCGCGGATATGCCCTGGGTTCCGGGAACTCTATTCCCTACTACGTCCCGATTGACAACTACCTGGCCATGATCCGAGCGGCACAGGCGTTACGGCAGGAGGAAGCCACCTGAATCACGACGTTGTTCAGGGCGCATGGCAGCGCACCGCCCATCATACACTGGCTCAACAACCCTTGTCTTTGCATGTGGTGCAGTCCTTTCCATCGCGAAGGGTTGGCTATACAGCGTAACTCTCTTTTGTATAGTCTTGTCTGTACAGATGACAAAAACAGGAAGCGCGACTCCCGAGGACCCGCAGTTATACAACGAGGCGTATCAGAAACAAGGAGCCAAACATGCGACACGATAACTCTCCATCACCATTGCGCCGGTACGCCGGCAATCCGATCCTGCGCCACACCGACCTGCCGGTCGAGGCCTCGGCGGTTTTCAATGCGGGGGCGACGCTCTTCGAGGGCAAGCCGCTGCTGGTGCTGCGCGTCGAGGATTACGAGCGGCGCAGTCATTTCTTCACGGCGCGCAGCGACGACGGCATTCACTTCACTCTCGACCCGCGCGAGATTGACTATCCCCTGCGGCCGCTGGAGAAGGAGCGCGGCGTTATACGCTTCGACATGCGGATCACCGCGATGGAGGGGACGTTCTACGGCTACCATTGTTCCTGGGTGCATGGATTGGGCAGCACGGTGGCGCTGGCCAGGACCGATGACTTTGTGCGGTTCACGCCCATCGGCAGTTGCTCGACGCCGACCAACCGCAACGCGCTGCTCTTCCCCGGGAAGATCGGCGGCCGCTATTGCCGGCTGGAGCGGCCCGAGGGGCAGGCGCAGATCATGTGGATTTCTTATTCGCCGGACCTGGTCCACTGGGGCGACAGCCGTCCGATCTCGATCCCGGAGACGAGTTGGAACTTCGCCAAGAACGGCGCCGGCATGGTGCCGATCCGCACCCCGCACGGCTGGCTGGAGGTCTACCACGCGGTCTCGACGCCGCCGCCGGCCGGCAATTACTACCTCGGGGTGGCGCTGCTCGATCTCGACGATCCGTCGCGCGTCGTCGCCGCGCCGCGCAAGTTCCTGCTCGCGCCGGTGCACGACTACGAATGCCGGGGGCAGGTGCCTAACGTTGTTTTCACCAGTGGCGCGGTGCAGTTCCCGGACGGCCGGCTCAACGTCTACTATGGCGGCGCGGATCAATGCGTCGCCCTCGCGACGACGACGATTGACGAACTGGTGGAGTTTTGCCGCAAGCATGGCGGCGTGTGATCGACGGAGATAGACATGACAAAGAAAGATCTTGGACATACCGAGCACAGCCGACCCGTGGAGCTTGCGTTCGGGACGAAGTGGACCGTTTTCGGTCCTGTTGAACGAGAAGCGCAGGAACCGGACTTCGCCCGTCTGGCCGGTTGCCCGGCAACGCTGACGGTCGGCAAGCGCCAACTCTCGCCCCGGAAGATCAACGTGGCCTATGAGAAACTGGACCTCACCCAGTTGCACGGCCCGGCGCGGGAGGGGCGGACGGCGTACGTGTTCATCCCGGTCCATGCCCCGAAGACGGGCGAATACCGCATCGGCATCGGCGCCGACTGGTGGTTCAGTGCGTGGGTGGACGGCAAGGCGGTCGGCGACACGCTCGCCCAAGGCAACGGCTTCCAGCCGCCAAGAAAGGATGATCACGAGTTTTCCGTCTGCCTCGATGCGGGCGAGCATACCCTGGCGGTCAAGGTGATCAGCGGCAGCGTGGGCGCCGTGCTGGCGGTCGGCACGCCGGTGCAGACGGGATTGAGCAAGGCAGAAACCACCCGGGCGCGGAACCTCGGCATTGCCAGCCATGTGTTTCGTCCGCTCAAGGTGGTGTTCCTGGGGGCGGGGAGCGGGTTCCTGCAGACGCTGGCCACGGATGTGATGAGCATTCCCGGCGCGGACCGCGGTGAATTCGCGCTGGTGGACATCGATCCCGTACGGCTGGAACTGGCGGAGAAGGTTTGCCGGAAGATCGTGGAGGCCATGGGCACGAAGTGGAGAATCACCGCCACGGCCGACCGGCGCAAGGTGCTCAAGGGCGCCGACTATGTCATCAACTGCATCGAAGTCAGCGGCGTGGACTGTGTCGCCTTCGACAATGACATTCCGTTCAAGTACGGGATTGACCAGTGCATTGGCGATACGATGGGGCCGGGCGGCCTGTTCAAGGGGATGCGCACGGTACCGGTGTTTGTGGAGGTGCTGCGCGACGTGGAGAAGCTCTGCCCGCAAGCGTGGGTGCTCAACTACACGAATCCGATGAGCATCATGTGCCTGTCGGCGGCGCGGGCCAGCAGGGCCAAGGTGGTCGGTCTCTGCCACAGTGTCCAGGGTGGCAGCCACCAGTTAGCCGCCTGGGCGGGAGTGGCCTATGACCGGATCAAGTGGACTTGCGCCGGCGTCAATCACCTGGCGTGGTTCACGGAACTGAGCCTCGACGGTGTGGACCTGTATCCGCGCCTCAAGGAGCGGGTGCTGACGGAGAAGAATTTCAACGACGGGAAGGACAAGGTGCGGCTGGACCTGATGATGCACTTCGGGTTCTACTGTACGGAAATGAGCGGGCACGACAGCGAGTACGTGCCCTACTACCGCAAGACCCCGGCCATGCTCAAGCGCTACTGCGGCAAGGACTGGGAAGGCGGCAGCCGCTTCTACGCGTCCGCCTGGCCGGGATTCCGCAAGAACACCGACCAGCACCGGCGTGATGTGATCTCGGGCAAGGCGCCGCTCAAGCTGGAGCGGAGCTGGGAGTACGCCAGCTACATCATCCAGGCCATGGAGACCAACGCCAGTTTTGTGATCTACGGGAACATGCCCAACCACGGGGTGATCAGCAACCTTCCCCAGGACGGCGTCGTGGAAGTGGCGTGCCTAGTGGACCGGTTCGGCATCCGGCCGTCGCACTACGGGCGGCTCCCGTCCCAGTGCGCGGCCCTGTGCGACTGGAACATGCGTTTCTTCGACCTGGCCGCCGACGCGTGCCTCACAAAGTCCGTCGAGACCGCGGCCCAGGCCCTGATGCTGGACCCGTTGACGGCGGCCGTGAGTTGTCCCGCGGACATCCGGAAGATGACGTTCGAGCTCTTCGAAGCCGAGAAGAAGTTCCTGCCGGGATTCAGGCCGTAGAGGTGAGCGGATATGACGATCGGCCAAGAGACGGACGGAGTGATGTGCGCGTTGCGTGGCGACGGGACCATGGCGTCCTTGAGGGTGCGCCGCGCTGAGGGTTGGGAGGAGATCGGCTTCAGATCGGACGCGTGGGCGGGTCCGCGTTTCGGCAGCGGCGTCATTCTGCGGCAGGAGGAGCCGGGAGAGCCGGTGTTCGCCGGGACGGTGGACGGCGTGCACCACCGGCTTGGATACGCGGTCGAGGGCGGGCGCCTACGGATCGCGGTTGCCGTGGAGAACCGCGGGGCTCGTCCTTTCGCCCCCGGGCGTTTGCCCCTGGTCCTGGGCCTCGACACCTACATGGCGGCGTATCCCGACTGGAACGACCGTTATTTCCCGACGCTTCTGCGTTGCGAGAAGACGCATTTCTGGGGGTACGCCATGAGTCCCCGCGGCCGCATCCTCGGAATCAGTTCGCCGGATCCTGTGGCGTCCTGGCATCTTGAGTACAAGCCCGGGCAGCACCGTATCTACACCTTGTGCCTGGACCTTTTGCATCGAGGCCCCTTGCCCAAGCGCCATCCGCGCGGACTCGACGTCCTGCGGCCCGGCGAGCGGCGGCAGTGGACGATCTTCCTGGAGGACATTCCCTCGCTGGATCAGGTGAAGCCGCGCCTCGCCGCGACCACGGGCGCGCCGATGATCGCGTGCGACCGCCACACCGTGGAGCCCGGCGCCGCCGTGGGCGTTACCGTGTTCGGTGCGGCGGAAACTCGCAAGACATTCTGTCCGGGCGGCAACATCGGTGTCCACACCTTCTCGGAGAACGGCGCCGGCGGCAAGATCGCCGAGGCGAAGATCCATGTGCGCCGCCCCTGGTCCTGGTATCTCCAACGGGCGCGCGCGGAAGCCTTGGACAAAGCCCAGATCGGCTCCTCGCACGTCGAGGGCTGGATGGGCTTCTTCTCCTGCTTCCTGGCCAAACGCCACTTCCCCGACGCCGCCCTGGACATCCGGGCCGAGCAGAAGTTCCGGGAGATATGGCCGCTCATGTACGACATGGAGCGGATGAGGCCCACCTCCTGGGAGGACCGCATCCAGAACCACGCCTGCGCCGCCAGCCTGATGGTGGATCGTTACCAGGCCTCCGGCGACCTCCGTGATCTCGAGTTCGCCGCCGCGCTGGCCGACCTGATGCTCGCCAAGCAATCGGCCGACGGCGCCTATCGTAACGGCGAGATTCACTACACCTCGGTCATCTATATCGGCAAATCCATCATGGAGGTGATGGAGGAGGAGCGGAAGCTTGCCGTATCCGACCGGCGCTGGCGGGAGCGCTACGACCGCCATCTGGATTCCGTTCGTCGTGCCATGGATGAGCTGGCCCGGAGCCTCGACAACATCCAGACGGAAGGGGAGATGACCTACGAGGACGGCATGATCTCCTGCAGTTACACCCAGTTGGCGATGTTCGCCCTTCTGCAGGACGAGCCGGCGGCCCGGCGGAAATATCTCGATGCCGCCCTGCATTTCGCCGGGGGGCACCGCTGTCTGTCGCAGTTGCTGGTGCCGGACTGCCGCATGAACGGCGGCAGCCTGCGCTTCTGGGAGGCGCAATATGACATCCTGGCCTCGCCGAACATGATGAACTCGCCCCATGGCTGGAGCGCCTGGCGGATTTACGGCCTCTACTATCTCTACCTGCTGACGGGCGAGCCGGACTGGCTGCGGCAGGCGATGGACGCCCTGGGCGCCTGCGTCCAGCTCATTGACGCCGACAGCGGCACGCTGCGCTGGAGCTTCGTCAGCGACCCTTTTATCGCCGCCCGGATCTTCAAGGAGTTTCCGGACAACCCCGGGAAAGGACGCTGCGTAGAGGAGGTTGTCGGGGAGCAGTACCTGCCCATGATCTCGGATTGGTACAAGGCGCCGCCGCGTACGCTCGTTACCGGCTATTGGGGCGGCGACCCGCAGGCCGGCGGGCTGGGGCCTGGCGAATCGTGGCCTGACACCTGGGTGAACAGCGCCTTTGGCGGCCAGGCGCCCTTTCCCCCGGCGGATGGCCGCTGGCCGCGCGGCGGCGACGGCGGCTGTTGCGACAACGATGTCCACGAGATCTTCAAGTGCCTGGAGGAAGTGGCGCTGACCCAGGCGTTTGTCGTGGAAGGCGAAGACGGGTCCATTGAGTCATGGAACTGCGCGGCCGAGCGCGTGGGGGATGCGCTGCGTGTGACCCCGGCGGAGGCCATCGTCTCCCGGGTTCACTGCAACACCCGGACGACGCTGGCGATCAACGTGGAGTTTCGGAGCGGAGCGGTCACGCGCAGGGTCTCGGGCATGGCGTGGGTGGGCGCGGGCGATTCCAGGGAGAGCCCTGGCCCGCAGTGCCCATGATCTGCTGATGGCGTTGGACGCCAGCGGCGGGCGGGGGTGGGGCATCGGCCTCCAGTCCGAGGCACTGGAGGCCGGACGGTTGGTCTGAGGCCCCATTCAGCGATTGAGGTTTCAAGTCGGGCTAAGGCTCGCCTTCTTTTTCGGGCAGTACTGATCCATTGCGCAGGAGTTGACATCTGTCTGGCGCTTACATATTCTTTGTCTAGTAGACGATAAAACAGAGAGTGCCATGAAGATACAATGGATAGCCACAACCCGTACAAAAACCTGGCAAAACGCTTCCTGCGCGCCGGGCCGGGCCAGCGAGGTCAACCTGCGGATCGGGGACGAACGGCACCAGACCTGGGAAGGCTGGGGCGGATGCTTTAACGAACTTGGCTGGATGGCGCTGTCCTCGGTGAACGCGGCGCAGCGGGAAGAAGTGATGCGGGCGCTGTTCGATCCCTCCGAGGGGTGCCGGTTCAACATTGGTCGCGTTCCCATCGGCGCCAGCGACTATGCGGCCGAGTGGTACAGCCACAACGAGACCGCGGGCGATCTGGCGATGGAACGGTTTTCCATCGCCCGCGACGAGCGATTCCTGATTCCCTATATCCGGGCCGCACAGGCCTTGCGGCCCGACCTGAAGTTGTTCGCCTCGCCGTGGAGCCCGCCGACGTGGATGAAGTTCCCGTGCGCGTACAACTACGGCACCCTGCGCTGGACGCCGGAAATCCTGCGCGCCTATGCGCTCTATTTCGTCAGGTTTGTCGAGGCGTACCGGCTGCAGGGCCTTCGCATCAGCCAGGTCCATCCCCAGAACGAACCGGTGGCCGACCAGAAGTTTCCCTCCTGCCTGTGGACCGGTTCGCAGTTGCGCGAGTTCATCCGCGACTATCTCGGTCCCGCCTTTGCCCGGCACGGGCTCGACTGCGAAATCTGGCTCGGCACGCTCAATACCGATGACTACGACGGGTTCGTCAATGCCGTCCTGGCGGACCCGGATGCCAACCGGTTCATTTTCGGCATTGGCCTGCAATGGGCGGGCAAGGGGATGGCGCAGCGCGTGGCGGCGGCCTGGCCCGAAAAGAAACTGATGCAGACCGAGAATGAATGCGGCGACGGGAACAACACATGGGAATACGCCCATCACGTTTTCAACCTCGTGCATCACTACGCGATCAACGGCTCCCATGCCTACGTGTACTGGAACATGGCACTTGCGCCGACGGGGCTGAGCACCTGGGGCTGGCGGCAGAACGCCATGGTGACGGTCGATGCCCAATCCGGTCGGATCACCTACAATCCGGAGTTCTACGTGATGAGACATTTTTCACGGTTCATCGCGCCAGGCGCCGTCCGCCTGGAAACGAAAGGCCCGATGAGCGCCAACGCGGTGGCGTTCGAGAATCCGGAGGGTTCGCGGGTGGTCGTGGTCGCCAATCCGTTGAAGACGGAACGCCGTTGCGTGCTGGGGGAAGGACAGCGAGCTGTCACGATGCTCCTGCAACCCGAGTCCTTCAACTCGGTGCTGTTGCTCAAGGGAGCACAATAGTGCACATGCGGCAGGCAAAATGAAAACAACAGTACACATGCGGCAAGAGGTTCTCAGGACGATGCCCGGTGTTGGATGGGCATAAAACGCCGCCGTTCATAGCGTGGAGATGCTGATTTAAGGGGAATTCAAATTGGCACGGTTGCTGCGTAAGTAAAAATCTAATCGGAACAGAAGACAACAAGGAGGGCGATATGACCTGCAGATCGATGACGGTAGCGGCGATCGCGGCGGTGGTGGCGATGGCGGTGCTGGCGGTTGGCAATGTGGGCGCGCAAACGGCGGCGCCGGCGGCGCCGGCGGCCGTGGAGGTCAAGAAGCCGGATCGGCTGGTGATGGCGTGGGTGATGATGTGTTACGGCAGCTCCGTGGAGCGCTGGAAACAGCAGATCGAAATCGCCCAGCGCAACGGGATCGACGGATTCTGGCTCGACATCGGGGCGTGGAATGCGGGAGGCGACAACAAGCCGAATGTGATCAACATGTACGAGGCGGCCAAGCAGCTCAACACCGGCTTCAAGCTGGCCCTGGCGCCGGAGTACATGTGTTTCTGGAAGGAAAACGTCCTGGACATGATGAAGACGGTCAAGGACCACCCCAACCAGCTCCGGCAGGACGGCAAGCCCGTGCTCGGCGCCTACATCCTGGACAACACCTTCAAGCAGATCCTTCTCCCCACCCTGAAGTATCTGGAGGAAAATGGGATCAAGGTGTTCTTTGTGCCGGATGCCGGCCTCATGGCGAGGCCGCGGTACTATTTCAACCCCACGTTCGAAGGATACCTGGATTTGTTCAAGACCCCGGCGGGGTCGTACATTGACGGGATGCAGAACTTCGTGGCCCACCAGATCGGGGTCAACCTCAACGAGAACGCGCTGGGCCGCCGCGTGACGCAGTATCTCGGCAAGCTCTACAGCGCCGGCGTCATCGTCAACTACAACAGCGCCAACATGGAGGACTACCGCGGGCTGGGGGGCTACCTCGACCAGTGGCAGGGCGCGATCAACGATGGTCCGGAGTGGATCAACATCATCATCTGGAACGACTTCAACGAGGACTCCGCCCTGATGCCGGGCCGCTGGCCGTGGGGCTCCGAGCGCTTCCTGTTCACCCGGGACGAGAGCTACCTGCACGCGACGGCCTATGGCAGCGCCTGGTTCAAGACGGGCCAGCGGCAGGAGATCACGCAGGACCGTTACTTCGTGACCTACAAGAACCGGAGCCTGTCGCTGCGCAAGGCCTGGGATCCGGGGCGGAAGCTGTGGGTGGACCAGACGTACCAGGCGCGGCCGTACGACCAGATCCACGACGACACCCATGACCTGGTGTATCTGGACACCTTCCTGACGGCGCCGGCGACGCTGACCGTGCAGTTGGGCGGCAAGACGCAGAAGTTCGAGATGCCCGCGGGCGTCGGCCGCGCCTCGGTGCCGGTGGTTCCGGGCACGCCGCGGCTGAAGCTCGAACGCGGCGGCAAGGTGCTGGCCGAGACGATCGGGCAGCGGCAGATCCTGGGGCCGGACGATGTGAACGAGCGCAACAGCCTCATGAGCTACCACCACATCTTCCGCACCTGGGCCGGCGGCACGGCGATCGGGCCGGTGGTGAAGCGGCTGGAGGCGAAGGCCGGCACGATCGGGCCGCAGGCGGTTGTGGAGGGCAACGCGGTCAAGCCGGTCCTGGTGAGCACCAACGAGCACGGCC
>Ga0194111_10000177_pt1 | contig 76359 bp, 60 predicted proteins | sample TA2KigC300mmetaG_FD_146194 | JGI IMG/M metagenome (GOLD analysis project Ga0194111, IMG submission 146194) | Freshwater microbial communities from Lake Tanganyika, Tanzania - TA2015033 Kigoma Deep Cast 300m | ecosystem: Environmental > Aquatic > Freshwater > Lake | place: Tanzania: Lake...
CTGTTTCATCGGGTGGTTCCTCCGTTATTAGTGTTGGCAAACCTAATATACTGGAAGATCACCCGATTTTCTTTTTACACACAACCTAAGATATTACCCATCCTTCATAAAGACATATTCTTGATATGGAGTTTTTGACGGGGAATTAAACAAGTCGCTGTCGCCATATTTGCAATTCGCCAGCGCTTCCTCATATTGCTCAAGCTCGTAATACTTGAAAAACCCACCGCCTTGCCAGTTTAATTCTCTAGAAATGCCGTATGGCTCATGATTTCCTTGTCCCGCTAAAACTTCTTTCATTCTAACGACAATGCCTGTGGTAATTCCTTTTCTGTCTTTATATGAGTTAAAATGTTCGCCCAATTCAACACCTATCCATTTTCTGCCAAGCTTATGCGCTACTGCAGTCGTAGTCCCAGAGCCAACGAAAAAATCAAAAATAAAATCTCCTTTTTCTGAAGACATATCAATAACTCTTGATAAAAGTTTTTCTGAATTTTCGGTAGAAAAACCCCAAATGGGAGTTGCCGAGTAACCCGGTATATCTGTCCAATTACTCCCTATTCTTCGTTTATCAATCAGCACTTTTAGTTTGCCATCTTCGATTTTCAGCCTTTTATTCTTATACATCCCGCTCAAATTTTCTTGAGAATATGACCATCTTCTATATGCAGGCGGCTTGAATTCAATTCCCCCTATAAATCTTGAAGGATTATCTTTTTTGTCCGATGGTCTCGTGCCTAAATCACCCCAGTAAGGCTTTTCTCTATCTACTAATTGATTCCTAAAAATGAAATCACTATCCGGGGCGTAAACGAATAGGTTTTCCGTTTCCTCTATCAGATTTACATCGCCTGTTTTTGGTAGGGCTTGATTTCTTTTAATATCAATCTCATTTCTAAAATTAAGTGGACCAAAAATATCACTCATTAAATATCTCATTATCCAATTCCCATTATCATCACAACGGACAAAAATACTCCCTGTTTTTCTTTTTAAAATATCCTTTGCCGTCCTTAAACGATTTTCTAATAAGGTTGCCCAATTAGCATCTTTATAATTTGTGCGGTATAAAAACTGGTCAGAAGAATCCAGATTAAACGGCGGGTCAATGTAGATTGTCTGCACTTTTTCTTTGAATTTCGGCAAAATGGTATTTAGCGCCTGATAGTTTTCGCTTTTTATGAGCCAGCCGTCCAAAGATTTATCTAAGTCCTCAAACTGGCTCAAAATTTCAAGCTCCAAATCCTTGAAATACTTTGTATCAATCGGTGTTTTGGGATTGTCTTTGTCTATGCCTAATTCTTTCCATTCTTTAACTTGTTCCGAAAAGTTTTTGTGTTTTTTGATTTTCTCAACGAGTTTCTTATCAGCGATTTTGTCCAGCGTAATCACATAGTTTGAGTTTTTTACAAACTTCGGCTTATTCCAGATTTTTACCAGTTCGTCTTCAAACTGCGAGATAAAGTCAACAATCTTGAAAGCAATATCTTTGAGGATTTGCAGTTGATTAACTCTATCCGCGCCCCATTCTTTCGCCCCTTCCCAAAAATACTGATAACTCCAAAGCTTAAACTGCTCCTCTAAAAATGCTTTGGCGTTTTTATTTATGAAAAAATCAACCTCACTTTGCTTTTCAAAAACTCTGAAAGCGCGCTCCAGTTGTTCTTCGGTAATGGCAATGCCTTTTCTTTTTATGGCTTTTAGTATCTCATCTTGTTTGGTCTTTGTTCCTTTTTCGGAATAGGAAACGCTAAAAACAATTGTTTCGTCCTCGCGGACTTTGCTTAACTCAAAGATAAGTGAGCGTTTTTCGTTGGCTTTTTTGCTCTCTATTTTTGAAGCGTCAAAGTAAAATTTGAATCCGTCAAAATCAACTGGCAGACTTCTGAAAATCCGATCGGTTTTGACATAATAAAGCATTTGCGTTTTCCAAAAGAGAATGACATCTTTTTCGTCGGTATAAACCTTTTCGTAGATGTTGTTGTGAAAAGGCGTTGAATTGAAATAGATTGAGCCGCTTTCGGTAAAATAGCGGCTGAAAAATGAATAAAGCTTATCAAAAAGCTCGTCCCTGAATTTTGGGTGGCTCTTTAGTGCTGATTCAATATCTTTTTTTAGAATGTCTTCAATTTTGCGGTAGTAATTTGATTTTATCCTCATCAAATTAACAAACCCGCCTTCACCCTCAACCTTGGCGCCGATGAATACATCTTGTAATGCTTTGTAAAATTTTTGTTCTTTGGTCATATTTTTATTTCATTAAATCTTCCAAGCCAACGCCCAAAGCTTTAGCGATTTTTTGAACAGTATCAATAGTCGGGCTTTGTATCCCGCCCGATTCAATTTTAATAATAGTGGCGTGAGCCACATCCGCTAATCTTGAAAGCTTGTCTTGCGATAAACCTTTTTCTTTTCGGTATTTCTTTATATTTTTTGCAACCGTTGGAATTGTTTTTGACATTGTAATATGATAATATCTATATTAGAATATAGATAATGGATTATCTTTCAGCGATTATCTATAATTCTATGATACTAGATTTTAATGCATTAGTAAATGGGAGTTCCTTGTCGTTGCCCGCGCACGGGAGGGCTGGGGCAAGGGCAACATCTTCTTTGGCGGCGCATTTTGCAAAGCAAAATACGAAATTCGGCGGCGGCGGAAAAGCGAGGGCGGGCAAAAATTCCTTCCCCCCAACCCCCTTCCTTTTTGCCCGCCCGAGCGCAAATCTTTTTCAAAATTCAGCGTTCGGATTTTCGCTAAAAAAAGTTCGGATTTCGTTCAGGGTTCGGAGCCAAATTGTATGTTCAGCGTTTGTTGCCTCGGCGCTTCGCGCCTCGGCAGGCAGATTGTATAGTATTTGCCAAGATTTTTTGGGTTCAATCGCCACCTTTTGCGAAAGCAAAACGCGGTTCGCCGTTGCGAAGCAACGGGCAAACGAAAGTTTGCGAGCCAATCCTTTTTATTTCACCGAAGGCGGAAAGCAAAGCGATAATTTTTAACTGCCCAAAAGCGATATGAAATATTTTTTATACATTAGAAAATCAACAGACGAAGATGATAGACAAGTTTTGTCGTTGGAAGCGCAAGAAACAGAATTGAAAGAATTTGCCTTGCGGGAAAATCTTTTGATCGCCGCGACTTTCCGCGAATCGCAAACCGCCAAAGAGCCGGGCAGACCGATTTTCAACGATATGCTCAAACGAATGGAACGCGGCGAAGCGGACGGGATTTTAGCGTGGCACCCGGACAGATTGGCAAGAAATAGCATAGACGGCGGACGAATTATTTTTTTGATTGATACCGGAAAAATCAGAGCGCTAAAATCACCGACATTTTGGTTTGAGCCGACCCCGCAAGGCAAATTCATGTTGAATATCGCTTTTGGGCAATCCAAATACTTTGTTGATAATCTTTCAGAGAATACTAAAAGAGGATTGCGTCAAAAATTGCGCCGAGGCGAATTGCCCGGCTACGCTCCGCTTGGATATTTGAACGACTTGCTAAAACACACGATGTATAAAGACCCCGAAAGATTTCGCCTCGTCCGCAAACTTTTTGAACTTTACGCAACCGGAAATTATTCTCTGAAAGATTTGCGGAAGTTGATAACTTCCGCCGGCTTGTTGAGCCGAAGGAAAAATATGCTTTCCGTTTCCAATATCCAAAGCATACTTTCCAATTCTTTTTATTACGGCGTTTTCAAATACAACGGCGAAATGTATGACGGAAAGCACGAGCCAATGATTCCAAAGAAACTTTTTGAAGCGTGCCAGAAAGTAATGGCGGATCGTTCGCGCCCGAAAAAACCGAGCCAAAAGGAATATCCGTTTAGAAATATGCTCGTTTGCGGCGAGTGCGGTTGCGCCATAACTTCCGAAACACAAAAAGGACATAACTATTATCGTTGCACCAAAAAGCGGGATAAAAAATGTTCGCAAAAATATATCCGTGAGGAAGTTTTGGCAAAAGAAGTCGCAAACGAGCTTCAAAAAGTTTCTTTGTCTTCCGCTTGGGCGGAGTGGATGCTCACCGAACTAAACAAGGAAGAAGCGGAAGCCGCCCAAAGCGGAGCCGTTTTCGCTGAAAATCTCAAAGACAAAATAAAAGAGCTTGAAGGAAAGCTCGATATACTTTTGGACGCACATTTAGACGGCACGATTTCGCGCGATGAATACACCGCTAAAAAAGAAAAAATCATCAACGAAAAATCCGAGCTTTCCGAAAAATCAAAGGATTTTGAGCGAAACGGCAGTCATTGGCTCGAACCGGCTCGTCAATTCATTTTAGCGGCAGAGCAAGCCAAAATTATCGCTTTGCAAGAAAATCCCGTCGCGGGACGGGATTTTCTCAAAAGGATTGGCTCGAACCGCTTTTTGCTTTCGCAAAAGGTGGCGATTGAACCCAAAAAATCTTGGCAAATACTATACAATCTGCCTGCCGAGGCGCGAAGCGCCGAGGCAACAAACGCTGAACATACAATTTGGCTCCGCGAGTAGGACTCGAACCTACAACCCTGCGGTTAACAGCCGCATGCTCTACCATTGAGCTATCGCGGAATTTGAATCAATTTTATATCTATTTCACCTCGAACCTACATCCCGACTCCGTCGGGATAACAGCCGCATGTCCCAACGGGATCCTCCAAAGGAGTCCTTCGGACCCTTGGGACTCTACCATTGAGCTATCGCGGAATGGGGAACGAAGAACGGCAAAAAATATATATCAAAATCACCCCAAAGTCAATAATACTGTCGCTCACACCTTGAAATCGCACCTCATGGATCGATTCACAGGAGTTCCTCTAGAATCGAACGTCGCGTTTGAGGAGATAGATGAAGAGAGGCGCGCCGACCGCAGCGGTGATCGCCCCGACCGGAATCTCTGACGGCGCGAGAATCGTGCGGGAGAGGAGATCGGACAGGACAAGAAATGCTCCGCCGAAGAGCAATGAGGCGGGCATCAGCAGACGATGATCCGGTCCAAACAGAAGACGGCAGATATGCGGAACGACAAGACCCACAAATCCGATCACTCCACTGACGGAAACAGCCAATCCGGTGAGAAGAGAGGCGAGCATGTATGAACGTCGCCTCACCGATCCGACATCGATCCCCATGTGCATCGCGTCCTCATCTCCTTGCGAGATCACGTTGAATGCGCGGGATTGAAGGATCAACAACAGGACGGCCACAAGTGAGGGGATCCCGACCACGAGCACCCAGCCGTAACTCGCTCCGGAAAGGTTTCCGAGCAGCCAGAGAAAGGTTGTGCGGATCTCCTGATGTGCAACCGACATCAGGACAAGGATGAGCGCATTGAAGAATGCCCCGATCATCACGCCGGAGAGCAGCAGCGTCGTTGGATCGACGAATCCGCGGCGGTGACCCAGGGCGTACACAAGGATCATCACGAGTCCAGCTCCAACGAACGCAAAGAGAGGTGTTGTGACAAATGGGAGACTCATGCCGGCGGTGATCGCAATGATCGCTCCGAGTGTGCCGCCGCTCGAGATCCCGAGAATGTACGGTTCTGCGAGAGGGTTGCGGAGGAGCGCCTGAAACGTTGCGCCGGCCACCGAGAGAGCTCCCCCCACGATAAGGGCGAGAAGAATGCGGGGAAGTCGGAGTGAGAGGATGATGGTTCGAGCTGATTCATCCTCGGCGAGCGCACGCCCGGTCAGGACTCTTAAGGTGCTGGGGACTGGAATGGAGGTGGTCCCGGCCGAGAGAGCGACAATCACACAGCCAATGAGCGCGAGCGACAGGCCAAGTAGAACGAAGAATGTCCGACGCGGCGTGAGAACACTCATAACGACGCCGTTCGGGTACGTTGATGATTGGGATGGATCATCTTCCAGACCGCATGAAGCAGCGCATCCAGTCCATCGCCGGACACAGCGGAAATAGAAACAGATTTCGTCCCGCGGCCAAAGGAGAGTTTTCGAAGGTGACGAACGTGCGTGCTTTGGAGGAGGTCGATTTTTGTCAACGCGACAATGCGTTTCTTCTTCGAGAGGGAAGGATTGTATTCCTTCAGTTCGTTGAGCAAGACGTGGAAGTCGGCGACGGGATCTTCACTTGTCGAATCGATGAGGAACACCAAGGAGCGCGTCCGTTCGATATGTTTCAGGAACTGGATCCCGAGCCCCTTGCCCTCATGCGCACCTTCGATCAATCCGGGGATATCGGCAACAACGAAGCTCTGGTGATCGCGATATCGAACGATGCCGAGATTCGGCACGAGGGTCGTGAACGGATAGTCTGCGATCTTTGGCTTCGCCGCGGAAATGCTTGCGATCAACGTCGATTTGCCGGCATTCGGAAATCCAACGAGCCCGACATCGGCGAGAAGCTTTAGCTCCAGCACGAGCTCGCGCTCCGCTCCCAGGGTTCCCGGCTCGGCGATCCGTGGGGCCTGATTCGTGGGCGTGGCGAAGGTCGTATTCCCTTTCCCGCCTTTGCCACCCTGAGCGATCGTCACTTGCTGCTTGTGATCGACGAGATCAGCCAGCACGTCGCCCGTGAGTGCATCGCGGATGATTGTTCCGCAGGGAACCTTGAGGACCGTGTCCCGACCCCACTTTCCGTCCTGTTTCTTTCCTCTTCCTCGCTCGCCGTTCTCGGCGCGATAGCGCCGATGATACTTGAAGTCAAGAAGCGTGTTCAACTGCTTGTCGGCCTGAAACACGATGTTCCCTCCGTTGCCGCCGGAGCCACCGTCGGGTCCGCCTTTGGGAACGAACTTCTCGCGGCGAAAACTGATGGCGCCGTTGCCTCCATCGCCGGCTTTTACATGGATCCTGACTTCATCAATAAACTGCATTCGACAGACTCGCGTGAGAGGAGACTGAATTCGGATTGTGTCCGGAGGGATCCCGACGATCGTCAGGGAGCGATCTGATCCTCCTCCTGGTGCCTCGACGGAAAGAAATGATCATAGATCATGTCGGTGAACTGAATGGCATCTTCATCGTACGGATCGATGTTGTTTTCCATAAAGACCGCGTCGAGAACAACGGCCGCGGCCTCCCAGTCGGCTGTGTCGCTCAGCCGTTCGAGGACGGAGTGAAAAACCGCTTCATCCTTTCCGAACAGGTTCTTGGTGAACTGTTTTTGCTCCTGCGGAGTAAAAAAGGAAAAGAAGTCTTTCCCTTTCAGTTTTCGTTTCCGTTTCGGTTTGCGCTCCCTTTTTTGCGTCTGCACCGATCCCGCCCATGCCTGTTCGAGAGCGCTCCGCAGGTCTTTCTGGAGGTCCTTCTCAAGGTCGTGTTCCACAACTGGCCGGAGTTGTTCGACGGAGGGCGGCTCCTCACGCTCTTCCTGGGCGTCGACTTCTTCGGGAGTGACAACCGCGGAGGGTGCTGGCTCCGGCGTGCGGGCCGCGTCTTCGGTTCTGCGGGTAAGCTCCTCGTCACGACCCTCTCGCTCGAGAATCGTTTCCAGCATTCTGCCGAGCTGTTCAATCGAAACCTGATTGATCTCTTTGCTGTCCCGTTCATGCTCCAACGCGGACATGATGTTCAGCATTTCTTTGTCTTCAAAGAACACGATGGCTGCATTGATTGGGAGGGATGGTCCGGAGATAAGATTGCTCGAGTCGGGGATTCCCGCCACGACGAATGAGAGCATTTCCTGCATCAATGAGCCGAGCTCTTTCGGGGAACGACTCCGCGCAATCGCCGAATCGATTTTCTGGATCACCGATCGGAATTCCTCGTAGGAAAATTCGACAAGCCCGCGCTCGTTGATGTAGCGCTTGAGAACCCGGGCGAAGTACTCATAGTTGACGCAGTAGCGCAGCTTTCGAAGCACCTCGGCGGCTGAGATACGTCGATGATCTCCGATGACGAAGCTCTGCAACGTCCATCGGGGGCGGCAGAGGTAGTTGAACTGAAAGTGAACGGATTGGTCGAGAAGAGTCTCGAATTCCGTTCGGTCGAACTCATACCGGTTGACGAGGACGAGATCGATTTGGCGCTGCAGGCTCATGACTTCGGGAAGGGCGTAGCGAAATCGTTTTGACCGCAATTCGTCCTTCCGATCGTCTTGAAGGTTTCGCTCGACTTCGTTTTTGAAGTATGCCTTAATCGCCGGATGGATATCCGCATTCAGAATGGCCCGCAGCTCGATGCTGTCCGATTCTCCGATGGTCTTTGCCCGGACCGTATTCATGATCGTTTCGATTTCGGTTTCGAATATGTATCCCATGAGAAATGCCCGAGCTATGATTGACGAGAGACGAAATTCAACGCTGGCCCCGGATCAGTGCGTTCACGCGATCGATTTCCTTTTGAGCAGCCGTTTTCAGCGACGCGTCGATTCCGGGTCTGTCAATAATCTGGCGGTACATCGTGATGGCCTGATCGTATTTTGACATTCGTTCGTACCCCTGGCCGGACATATAGTATGAAGGGGCGATCCAGTCGATTCTGGATCTTCGGGTGACGAGATAGGGGACTTTGAGGAACTCCAGAATCGCTTGTTGATAATCTCCTTTGAAGAAGTACGCCTCGCCGATGTAGTACCGCACCTCTGCCTCGAGGTCGGCGTCGGCGCTCTCGAGGAGGTTCTGCAGATGAAGCACCGATTGATCGTAGTATCCCAGTTTTTGGTAGATGACCCCGATATCGATCTTCTTTGCCGCGAGGTCGAGATCATCCGGAAATCGCTCGATGTACTGTCGCGTCAGCTGAAGCGCCGCGTCCCATAATCCGATCTGTTTGTTGGTGATGATCAGGTTGCTCATCGCGAAGGGCACCAGATCGGGTGCGCGCCGCTCATTGTCCAGGATTGTTCGGTAGTGCTTCGATGCGTTCTCCCACTGCTCAAGGGCAACGTACACGTTGCCGAGACTCAGATGCGCTCGAAGGGCGATCGGCTCATTCGGGAATCGTTGCACGACAGATTCAAAGGTCTGGATCGCCTGCTGATGGCGATTCAAGGTTTCGTGGACGCGACCTGACCAGTAGAGGGCATCGGGGTAGCGGGAGGATTGCGGGTACTGGCGCGTGACGATCTCGAATCGCCGAAAGGCGGCATCGAGGTCATCTCGCCGGAGAGCGTATCGTCCACGTTCGTATTCAAATTCCGCGACAGATTCAGATGCTCTCGGATATGCTTTCACGAAAGCCTGGATGCGGCGATCGGCTTCGCTCGCGTTGTCGAGTCGGAGGGATGTGACGATGATCCGCGCTTCGAGGTACTGCCGCACGCTGTCACTGCGTGCCCCCTGAAGAAGATCCTGATAACGCCGGAGCGCGCCCGCATAGTCCCCGCTTCCAAACAGAAGATCCGCTGCCTCGAGAACGGTTTTTCCCGGTTGATCGCCTCCAGCCGGCTGAGTTCTCCCTGCAAGCTCGAGGTACTTCGCGGCAAGCTCGAAATTGTTTTCCTGGCGAGCGATTCCAGCAAGGGCGTAATACGCCGTCCCGCGCGTGGCTGAGGTTGTGTCCTTGAGCAGCGAAGAGGCATACAATTGCTTGGCGCGCGGGGCGTCGCCGAGCTTCTCATAGGATTGCGCGAGCCGGAGGAAATCGGTCACCGGAACACCCGTCGATGCGAAGGGGTCGTTTTCGATTCGGTCCATGGCGCGTTCGTACTGCGTCCGCGCGTTTGCATAGTCACCTGCAAAGTAGAATACATCACCCCGCTTCGTGTCGAGGTCGGAAGCGAATGTGGAATATGAGTATTTCTCTTCCAGGAGATCGAAAAGCCGATGCGCCTGGGGAAAGTTCCGGCGGGAGGCCTCGTTCATCGCCAATTGATACGTCGCTTGCGCCGCGTAGCGATGATCGGGAAATCGGTTCCGGTAGCTGTTCAGCAGAAGCATCGCGGAATCCGGCTGCGACAGCTCCAGAAGTACCTGTGCACGCTGGAAGAGCGCATCCGGAAGAACTTCGCGCTGCGGATAGCGATCCTGCACGATTCTGTATGTGCTGTTTGCCTCCCCGTGCGCCTTGAGGGACTGATATTTCCGGGCAATCAGAAACAGTCCCTGATCTCGCTGAGTGAAATTCTGATCTCGTCGCTCGAGTTCCTCTCCCGCGCGGCGGACTTCAGAGGTATTGCCCGCGATGTCAAGTTGGAGCCGGAGCTTCGAAAGGATGGCGTCGTTGATCTTGTGACGGTCGGTGTGCTGCGTAATGACGGAGTCGTACGCGACGAGAGCCGCGTTTGCTCCGCCCACAAATTGCTCCGACGATCGCTCGAGAGTTCGGCTTACACGCTCGAGCGCTTTTGCACGATAGACCCACGCCTCAGCCCGAACGGACGCCGGAAGTGGACTGCGCAGAGCGAGTTCGAACTGCGCAGCGGCTTTCGTATAGTCCTTCAGGTCCGAAAAGAAAATCTCGCCGAGTCGGAATGCGAGCATGGCCGGCGGTCTCTGATCGATGATCTCGCCGATGAGCAGAGCGAGGTTGTTCAAGCCGGCCGCACCCTGCCGCGCGTCATAGATCTGAATCAATTCCCGCGCGCGGCGGGCCTCGTCGACATAATCGCTGCTCGGGAAACGGCGTTCGAGGGTCTCAAACGCCTCCAGCGCTTGCGGATGGGAACCGAACTCCTGATACACTTTTGCCATGCCGAAGAGGGCGTCATCGGCGAGCGGATGATTCGGAAATCTGTTGAACACCTCTTCCAACGCGTCGACGGCGTGCCGTTCGTCTCTGAGCTGTTTCGTGTACGTCGATGCCGCATCCATGAGCACGCGAGGGAGGAGAGGATCGTTGGGAAAGCGAATCCGGAACTGCTGGGCGAATTCAAGCGCCTGATTGTAGTTCTGCGCGTACGAAGCTCCCTTCATGGCGCCGATCAGCAGTGCCCGGCGGTCGATTCGAGCCGTCGTATCTCGTTCTGCTTTCAAGTAGTTGGCGCTTGCCTTCGCATACTGGCGAGCGCGTTCGGCGGCGAGACCCGCGCGGTAGAATGCATCGCCCGTACGCGCTCCTCGCAACACCGTCGCCCGTTCATAGTGGCGTACCGCATCATCATATCGTGCCGCCGCAAACGCCGTGTTTCCCAACTCGCTGAGTGCCGATTGTCGTATGTGGGGGGAAGCACGGAGACTGTCATTCACAATTCCCCTCCACGCGGATTCAGCGTCGGAGAATTCACCGAGATCTCTGTGGATTGACGCAAGGAGGAACAGCGCATCGTGGTACGTTGGTGACGTTCGATAGGTTGATGTGATCGTACTCAGAGAGCCTTTTGCTTCCTGAGACTTGTTCAATCGAACGAGGGCCGTTGCCAAGATGAGGTTGGCCTGAGAGGCGACGGCAGCGTCCGGCTTCGCGTCAATGACCCGCCGACATTCCGATCGGGCAAGCTCAAACTGGTTCTGGCCAAGATAGATCTCCGCGAGTTTGAGGCGGGCAGGAAGGATGATCTCAGACGAGGCGTATTCCTGGACGAGTGTCCGGAGAATTTTCCGCGCGTTTTCACTGTCGCCGCTTTTGGCAAAATGGTCGCTCGATTTGAACAGGGCCGACGGGGCAAGTTTGCTCTTCGGATGGAAAGTGCGGACGCGTTCGAACGCGAACGCCGCTTCGCGGTCGTTCTTCAGAGCAATGTATGCTTCGCCGACATTCCACCACGCCTCAGGTGCTTTCGGGTGCTCCGGAAAGGCAAGGGCAAAGTTCTGGAACGTGAGTCTCGCATCATCGTGCTGATTAAGCGCAGTCTGCGTCAGTCCCAGATAGAACCGGGCCTCTATTCCTTGCTGCGTGTTCGGGTACGCCGCGACGAACTGCTTGAACTGCTCGAGGGCAAGATCAAACAGTTTGTCATTGTAAAGATTGACGGCGAGCTTGAAATCGGCATTTTCCTTCGTGCTCTGCGCCGTGAGAGGATGGGCGACGAGCACGCTGGCGAAGAGGAAGAAACAAAGTCGTCGTTTCATAGCAAAAAAAATGTAGCACATATTCTAGGGATTTTCAAGAATGCGAGGCCGACGCCCAGTGCAGCGGTCGGCCGTGGACTCTGATGAGGAGTGATGTTGTCTTCTCGATCCGCGTTCATCTACTGTTTCAGTCTTTATCCGCGGTTAATATTTCTTAGACGCAATGGTCACAAAAAAGGCGCCTTCGGGGAGGCGCCTTTCAATTGACGGTGAGCAGAGGGCTATCCTGCGACTTTCGCCCTGATGAATTCCCTGTTCAGCCGTGCGATGTGTTCCACGGAGATCTTCTTCGGGCATTCCGCTTCACACGCGTAGTTGTTTGAGCAGTTGCCGAATCCTTCTGCATCCATCCGTGCGACCATCCGCTGGACGCGCTCGGTTCTCTCCACCTGTCCTTGCGGCAGGAGCGCCAGCTGAGACACCTTCGCGGAGACGAAGAGCATGGCTGAGCCGTTTGGACAGGCCGCGACGCAGGCGCCGCATCCGATACACGCCGCGGCGTCCATCGCTTCTTCTGCGACGGGCTTCGGAATGGGGATTGCGTTCGCATCGGGAACGCCTCCGGTCTTCGTGGAGACGTATCCGCCTGCCTGCATGATCCGCTCGAATGCGGAGCGATCGACCACGAGGTCCTTGATGATCGGGAAGGCCTTTGCCCGCCACGGCTCGACGACAATGGTGTTGCCGTCACGGAAACTGCGCATCCGAAGCTCACACGTCGCGATGCCGCGGTTCGGGCCGTGGCTCCGCCCGTCGATGACGAGTCCGCAGCTGCCGCAGATTCCTTCACGGCAGTCGTGATCGAATGCCACGGGGTCTTCACCCTTTCTCACGATGTCGTTGTTGAGGACGTCGAGCATCTCGAGGAGGGAAGCATCGGGTGAAATGTCTTTCACGGTGTACTCGACGAAACGCCCCTCATCGGTTCGATTCTTCTGGCGCCATATCTTGAGTGTGAAATTCATTACTTGTAGCTCCTCTGAGATGGTTTCACGTATTCAAATTCGAGTGCTTCCTTCTGAAGCGCCGGTTTCTTGTTCTCTCCCTTGAATTCCCACGCGGCGACATACGAGAATTTCTTGTCGTTCCGCTTCGCTTCGCCTTCTTCCGTCTGATGTTCTTCGCGAAAATGTCCGCCGCACGATTCCGATCGGTTCAGGGCATCGAGGGCCATTAGCTCGCCAAGCTCGAGATAGTCCGCGACCCGTCCGGCCTTCTCCAATTCCGCGTTGAGATCGTTCTCTTTTCCTGTCACCTTTACGTCAGACCAGAATTCTTTCCGGAGCTCGGGGATAAATTTCAATGCCTTCTTCAATCCTTTCTCGCTGCGTCCCATCCCCACATATTCCCACATGATCTTTCCCAGATCCTTGTGAAAATCATCCACCGTGCGCGTTCCCTGGATCGACATCAGCTTGTTCACCATGTCGTTGATTGTTTTCGTGCTTTCCCGGAACGGCGGATCGTCGGTCTTGACCGGCTTGAACTTCGTCGACGCGAGATAATCGCCGATCGTATACGGAATGATAAAATACCCGTCGGCGAGTCCTTGCATGAGCGCGCTGGCACCGAGTCGATTGGCCCCGTGATCCGAAAAATTCGCTTCGCCGATCACGTAGAGTCCGGGGATGTTACTCATGAGGTTGTAGTCAACCCACAATCCACCCATCGTGTAGTGTACGGCGGGATAGATACGCATCGGTGTTTTGTACGGATCCTCCGCAGTGATCTCGTGATACATGTCGAAGAGATTCCCGTACTTCTCTTCGATCCATGCCTTGCCGTTGCGCCTGATGGCGTCGGCGAAATCGAGGTAAACCGCCATTTTCGATGGGCCAACGCCATGCCCCTTGTCGCACATCTCCTTGGCTCGCCGGGATGCGACATCGCGCGGAACGAGATTTCCGAATGAGGGATAGAGGCGTTCGAGGTAGTAGTCTCGCTCCTCTTCGGGAATATCGGTGGCCTTGCGCGTGTCTCCCTGTTTCTTCGGAACCCAGATCCGCCCGTCGTTTCTCAACGATTCGCTCATCAGGGTGAGCTTCGATTGATAGTCGCCGCCGACCGGAATGCACGTTGGGTGGATCTGTGTGAAGCACGGGTTGCCGAACAGGGCCCCCTTCTTGTACGCCCTCCATACCGCGGTGGCGTTGCATGCTTTCGCGTTCGTCGAAAGATAGAAGACGTTGCCATATCCACCGGTTGCAAGGACAACGGCATCCGCGGCGTACGATTCGAGCTCTCCGGTGACGAGATTCCGAACGACGATTCCACGCGCCATCCCATCGACGAGAACCAGATCAACCATTTCTCGCCGGGAAAAGAACTTCACTTGGCCTTCTCCGATTTGCCGGCTGAGCGCCGAGTATGCTCCGAGGAGAAGCTGTTGTCCGGTCTGGCTGCGCGCGTAGAATGTGCGAGAGACCTGAGCGCCTCCGAACGATCGGTTGTCGAGATATCCCGCATAGTCACGGGCAAAGGGGACCCCCTGCGCGACACATTGATCGATGATGCTGTTGCTGACCTGCGCAAGGCGATAGACGTTTGCTTCGCGCGCCCGGTAGTCACCTCCCTTTACGGTATCATAGAAGAGTCGGTAGATGCTGTCACCGTCGTTGGCGTAATTCTTCGGTGCGTTGATGCCGCCCTGCGCCGCGATGCTGTGCGCGCGGCGCGGCGATTCGTGGTACGAAAACGCGAGCACGTTGTATCCGAGTTCACCAAAGCTCGCCGCCGCGGAGGCACCGGCCAATCCTGTTCCCACCACGATGATCGTGTACTTCCGCTTGTTCGCCGGATTCACCAGCTTCAGATTGAAACGGTGGTCATCCCATTTTTTCTCGATGGGGCCGGCGGGGATTTTGGATTCTAACTTCATTGTCGTTCAACTCCTCGTTCTTGTGGAAGTGGGGCTGTGGTGCACCCTTCGGAGCATGACTACCTGAACCAGAGGAAATATGCCGGCATTGCCGCGAATGCCAGCGGAATCAACAACCAGAATATCACCGCGAGCGACTGAATGAGCCAGAGGTATCGCTTCGTCTTGAGGCCGAGTGTTTGGAATGAGGCCTGAAAACCATGCTTCAAATGAAAACCGAGGAAGGCGACGGCAATGATGTAGAAGATCCCAAGCGTCGGATCCGAAAACGCTTCCGAGACCATGACATACGGCAACTTGTGCTCCGCCCCGAAACGGGTCGGTATCCAGAACGTAATCAGGTGTGAGACAAGGAAGAAACCGACGAGGGCCGCGCTCGTGGTGAGCATGGGGGTACGAGAGGAGAGCGGCGCGTTGTCGGAGAGCTTGTACGTATCGTAGCCGATCGGCCGGGATGCTCTGTTCTTCAGCCACACCCAAACGCCGCTGATCATGTGAATTACGATGCCGAGGAACAGGACAATCTCGATCGTTCGGATGATCACGTTGGATGACATGAAGGCGGAATACTCGTTGTACATTGCGCCGCCGTCGTTCACGAAGAGAAGGAGGTTGATCGAAACATGGACGATGAGGAATGTACAGAGAAAGAGACCACTCAAACTCATCGCGATCTTCTTGCCGACAGAGGATTGGAAGAATTTCACTAAGCTTTTCATGATGTGAAATCGAAGTTGTTGTTGAGATTACAGCCGCTTAGGTGGCTGGGTGCGAGGCACAATGAACAGGGCCGAGGTGAAGAGCATTGTGAGGTCGGGAACGGACTCCACGGAGGGTCTGATGTCCCAGCGATTTGCGCTTATTGTATCAAAGAAACTGGGAAAAGTCAATTCACTCGGTAACGACGCGCTCTCCGATGAATCGCCGGATGGAGATGATACTCCCGAGCAGTCCGAGGAGTGAGCCAACCCCGACGATCACTCCGTAGTGGAGAGGATCGACCTTTAAGAAATCCTCCAGAGGCAGTGCCGCATAGAGGAGGAGATATTCAAAAATGACAAAGAGGATCCCCGCGGCCAGGAGTCCGCCGATCACCCCCTGGAACAATCCCTCGATGATGAAAGGAAAGCGGATGAAGGAACGAGTCGCACCGATGAGTTTCATCGTCTGGATGATTCTCCGCTTCGCGTAGATGGCCAGGCGGATGGTGTTCGCCACGAGGAAGATGGAAGAGACTGCAATGCAGGCACCAATGGCGAGAGAGACCCAGAGAAACGTCTGTGCCCGCCGGTCAAGCATTTCGAGCAGTGTCTTGCGGTAGATAACGTCTTCCACTCCCGCGATCTGGTTGACTGCGAGATAGATCGCTTCGGCCTTCGCGGCAGTTCGATACCCCTCGCTGAGGAAAATCTTCAGGGAAGCAGGGAGCGGATTGAAATCGAGCACTCGGTGGATATCCTCGCCGAACTCCTCTTTGAAAATCTCCGCAGCTTCCTCTTTTGACACAAAGTGTACTCTCGATACGCCCTCGAGTGCGGCGATGTGGGCTCTGATTCCGTCGGCCTCCTTGCGCGACACGGCATCTGAGAGGAAGGCCTCCATTTCCACTTTCTCGCGCAGCGATTCGATGACCGAGTTTGCATTGATCAGTAGAATGCTGAATGAGCTGAGAAGGAGAAGGGAGATCGTGATGGTGATGATGGCGGCGGTCATCGAGAGTTTCGCCCGGCGAAATCCCGAAAACCCTTCTTTCAATATGTAGCCGATTTGCATGAGGTTCCTCGTGTCAATCCTTCCTAGAAGTTCGATTCATCCCGCCAGCGCATGATCATCCACTTTTCACCCGGCTGAGATCGGACGAGGGTGAGATTCACGTATCCGTCGACGCGCACAATGTCGCTCGGATTGAACGTCACCGTCAAATTGAAATTCCTGTTTACCACTGATCGAATCCCCAGAGAGTCGTCTGAGCGCGAGATAATGTTGTTCCAAATCAGATCAAGGCGCTGGGTGTTCCGGAACAGTCCAAGCGTTACTCGCATCTCCTCATCCCGTCCCCACGAGATGTCGACTCCCCGGTCATAATCGCGATACAAGAATGTATAGTTGGGATTCAACAGCTGGCCGTAGATGGTCGTATCCCGGAACGTATACGCGTACCGCAGGTTTTCAAACACACCCTCGACCGTCGTCTGGTCGCCGAGAATGGACTCATACTCGCCGATACTCGTATCCAATTCCGGAGCAAAGGGATTGCACGATACGTTGATCAGGCCGATGAGCAATATGAGAGTGAAGGATTTCACCAGACGATCGTTCGATCCCTATTGTCCGAACTCACCCTTGATATCGCTCCAGGTGATGTCGGATGGCGCGGTGGCGATATCGATCCATCGCCAGATGGACCAGCTGCCGGTTCGGTCGATGACAAGGAAGAAGTGCGCGCGACCCCGGGCTTCTTTCGGGGAGGCATTCTGCTGAGGGATGCTCAGCAGGTACGTCGCCTCGACAAACGCCGTGTCGGAGCTCAGTGTCTGAGCCGTCATGTTGATGCTCACCGCCGGGATCGAACCGAAGGCGAGACGCGAACGGATGTTCTCAAAATACTGCTGCTCCGATTGACGTGTCCAGTTTGAAAAGACTCCTGCGTAACGGGAACGCGCCTGCGGTGTTGCCTCGTATCGAAAGGTTCGTCCCGATGTCGACGAGTCGGCAAACGATTTCGCATAGTTCACCGAGTTCAAGTCACGAAATGCGTTCGTCATGTTTGTAAACACGTGATCGGGCTGTGTGGGGGGGATGTAGTTGGAGCTGACCTGTTCGGGATCTTCGGGCGTACGGGTTTCGAAGATGTTGCACGCACCAAGACTGATCAGCAGGAGACACAGCGTGCAAAGAACGAGGGTATGCGGAACGACCGCTCGTTGTACGAATTGTCTATCCGTGAACATCCGTACCATCCGCGTCATCCGTGGTCGATCGTATTGCGTCAGAGGTGACTTCATACCGCAACACGGCCTTCGAGGGCTCGCGACAGCGTGGCCTGATCCGCGTATTCAAGATCGGATCCTACCGGGAGACCGCGCGCAATCCGGGTCACTTTCACGCCTAGCGGTTTGAGGAGCTTGGAGAGGTAGAGCGTGGTTGCCTCTCCCTCGACATTGGGATTCAATGCAAGGATAATCTCTTCGATCTCCGACTGCGATGCTCGCTGGAGGAGTTCTTTGATCCTGAGATCTTCGGGGCCGACACCGTCAAGGGGCGAGAGTGCGCCTCCGAGAACGTGAAACAGGCCCTTGAAATCGTTTGTCCGTTCGATCGCGATCACGTCGTGCGGTTCCTGAACCACGCATATCATCACGCGATCGCGCTTTGGATTCGAGCAAATCGAGCAAGGATCGTGTTCCGTGATGTTCGAACAGACGGAGCAGTAACGAACTTTTTCTTTGACATTGACCAAGGCATGGGCGAAGCGGTCAACTTCTTCCCGACTCATCTTCAGCACGAAGAGTGCAAGGCGATGGGCAGTCTTCCGTCCGATTCCGGGGAGTTGAGCGAACTGCTCGGCAAGCTGTTCGATCGATTCTGCGGTGTAGGCCATACACGTGAATGATTGGAGGATTCGGGATTGGAGGCAATCGTCAAGGGATCCCCAACACAACCTTGGTCACACTGAGCGCCTGCCTGCCGGTTTACCCGCCGAAGGTGGGCAGGCAGGAAGTGGAAGTGTGACTATTGGCTGGATTCCCACGACTGTTTCATAATCCGGGGATATTCAGACCGGGAATATTCGGGAGCATCCCGCCGGTGGCTTTTTGCATCTCTTCCTGTGCCATGGCGGCGGCGTTTTCGAGCGCTTTGTTGATGGCCGCGACGACGAGGTCTTCGAGCATCTCTTTGTCATCCGGATTGATGACCTCTCGTTCGATTTCGATCTTCACGATCTGTTGTTTGCCGCTGGCGGTGACCTTTACCATCCCGCCGCCCGCTTCGGCGGTGACGGTCTTCTTTTCGAGTTCAGACTGAACCTGGGCCATTTTTTCCTGCATTTTTTGGACTTGCTTCATCATGGCCTGCATGTTTGGCATTCCGCCCTTCATCATTGATCGTCCTTCCCGGCAATTCTGGAGAAAGAATCTGTGATGAATATAGGCCGAAATGGCGCGAAAGTCAACGCGCCGCAACAGCAGCTCCGAGACGTGAAGAGAATGATTTTGGTAGGGGTGATTTCTTGACTCTCGCGTGAAATGGATGTATATTAACTAGATTTCAAAATCGCGGGGTGGAGTGGTTCGACTGCTCGACAAGCTCGCAGCTCACCACTCACCGAGCGGCAAGATTAGATCCAACATCGCGGGGTGCCTGCCTGCGCGCCGGAGGCACTTCGGCAGGCAGGGAGTCCGCCGAAGGCGGAGTAGCTCGCCCCGAAGGGGTCCCTTCGGGATCGGGCTCATAACCCCCGCCAGACAGCCGGCGGGTAAACTCCGGTTGCAGGTTCAAGCAGAAGAGGAAAGAAGAACAGTTCTACGATCGCGGGGTGGGGTGGTTCGACTGCTCGACAAGCTCGCAGCTCACCACTCACCGAGCGACAAGATTAGATCCAACATCGCGGGGTGGAGCAATTGGTAGCTCGTCGGGCTCATAACCCGAAGGTTGCAGGTTCAAGTCCTGCCCCCGCTACTCCGAAAATGCCGATCAATCAACGTTGATCGGCATTTTCCTTTCATGAACAGTTGCAGGTTCATGCCCCCCGATACAAAGATCGGTTCGTTTGCGTTCATCGAGACACCTCCGCGTTCTCTCCAAGACTCGTTTCTTCGTGATGCGGCACCTGCATCACACCGCCTGAACCAGGCAAGACAGTAACGATGAGAAGCCATGATGCACAAGACTCTGACTCTGGCGCGGCCGATTAGAAAAACGCCCGAAATCCAGCCGTTTAAACCAACAATTGCTTTTAACTCCGGACGGTAGTAGCTTTGTAGTCATCTCCCCCTAGGCACCGATGAAGCACCCGTTGTAGCTGCTGTCTCCTCAGAGAGGAGGTCGTCATGATCGGGACGACCATCTCGCACTACGAAATACTGGAAAAGCTTGGTAGTGGCGGCATGGGCGTCGTGTACAAGGCCCACGATACACGCCTCAAACGCACCGTCGCTCTAAAATTCCTCCCACCCGACCTCACCCGCGACGCCGAAGCCAAGCAGCGGTTCATCCACGAAGCACAAGCGGCTTCAGCCCTTCAGCACAACAACATCTGCACAATCCACGACATTGATGAGACAGACGACGGACGCCTTTTCATAGTGATGGATTGCTACGAGGGTGAATCCTTGACGTCTAGAATCGCGACAGGGCCAATGCAAGCCAAGGAGGCAGTCGACGTTGCGCTTCACGTAGCGAGCGGCTTGTCGAAGGCGCATGAGAAAGGGATTGTGCATCGGGACATCAAACCGGGGAACGTTTTCATTACAACTGATGGAACAGTCAAGATCCTGGATTTCGGACTTGCCAAGCTTGCGGGAGGTCAGACGAGGCTGACAAGAGCTGGCTCGACGTTGGGGACTGCTGCGTACATGTCACCAGAGCAGGCGCAAGGGTTGGAGGTCGATCAGAAAACGGATATTTGGTCACTGGGAGTTGTGTTGTTCGAGATGTTGACGGGGAAGTTGCCCTTCCGGGGAGACCACGAAGCTGCTTTGGCTTATTCCGTTGTCAATGAAGAGCCTATTCCGGCTCGGCGGCTACGGGCTGACATTCCTACATCACTTGAAACCATTGTTGTTCGATGCCTCGAAAAGGATCCCGCGAAACGCTTCCAAGCGACCGAGGACATGATAGTGCAGCTCCGAAAGCTTCAGGAGGAGAAAAGAGATCCAGCACATGTTCTTGCTAGGCGCTCGAGGGTTTTATGGTTGGCTGCGTCAGCTATTGTCATTCTCGGAGCCATCCTGTTTTACGTTTACATCCTACCGCCAGAAAGGTCGGCAGAGCGGAAGTCTATTGCCGTTCTGCCCTTCAAGAATCTGAGTGACAGCAAACAGGATGAGTATTTCAGCGACGGCGTGACGGAGGAAATCATTACGAACCTGTCCAAGATTGGCGATCTCAAGGTGACCTCTCGTACCTCCATCATGCGGTACAAAAGCACGGACAAAGGTCTTCGGGAGATTGCGCGGGAACTTGGAGTCTCAGTCATCCTCGACGGTAGTGTCCGTCGGGCGGGTGACCGAGTTCGCATTACGGGCCAACTGATTGACGCGGAGAGCGACGAACACATCTGGGCCGAAACGTACGATCTGGACATGAAGGATGTGTTCGCAATACAGACCGATGTTGCAGAGAAGATTGCCCTTGCGTTTCGAGCTAGCCTTTCACCGGAGGAGAAGACGAAATTGCATGTGAAGCCCACAGAGAGTCTCAGCGCACACGACCTGTTTCTCCGCGGGAGGTACGAATGGAGACAGAGAACACAGGAAAGCCTCCAAAACGCTGCATCGTTCTTCCATCAAGCCGTTGCGTTGGATCCCAACTACGCCCTCGCACACGTTGGACTGGCCGATTGCTATGCTCTCTACCCTTATTACGGGATCACGGTTCTCTCAAGAGCGGAGGCGTACGACCGGGCCGAGAATAGCGTCAGGAAAGCATTGGCGATCAACCCGCAACTCGCAGAGGCGCATTGTTCGCTCGGGAACATCTTGAAAGATTGGAAGTGGGATTGGAAGGGTGCGGAACGGGAGTTCAAGAGAGCAATCGAACTTGACCCGGCATATGCCACAGCGCATCAATGGTATTCAGAGTGCCTGGGAGCGATGGGGAGTCTGGAGGCGTCCTTGACGGAAGCGAAGCGCGCATACGAACTCGAACCATTCACTCCTGTCATCGCAGGGAACGTATCACTGGCACTCACGCGTCTCCGAAAGTACGATGAGGCAATTCAACAGAGCAGGAAGACGACGGATCTGGACCCCGTCTTTCCGAGTGCTCACAGGGTACTCACGAGGCTCTATTATCTCAAAAGGCAGTTTCGAGATGCGGCTGAGGAGGTCCGGCGAGCGGGCGCTCCGGCGAAAGTGGCCGAGATATTTCTGATAGAGCCCCCGGATTCCGGGCGCTTGACAAGGCACCTACGCAGCTTCCAGATGCCTGATGAATGGAAGTATCTACTCGTGGAGATCCTTGCCACTCACGGGCTCAACAACAGAGCATTGGAAGTGTTGAGTGAGCTGATAGACGAAAAGAATCCAGAGCTTCAGTATTTAGTACATAGTCCGGCCCTTGATGCGCTCTCATTGAACTCCCGCTTTTTGATCTTGATGAAGAAAATGGGATTGGAGAAATGATCGGCCCCTTGACTCCCGGTGCGGAAGTGTCTATTTTACCCGAAAATTGTCATGACAATTTTCTATACTTGTAGAAATGCGCTATCTCACCGCTGAAATCGAACGGCTCCTCGCCGAAGAGCTCAAGATGTGCTTCGTCGCCGGGCCGCGTCAGGTCGGCAAGACGACGTTGGCGAAGCACCATCTCACACTAACGAAATCTCCGTCAACGTATTTCAACTGGGATGTCGAGTCTGACCGAAAGCTGATTCTACGGTCGCCGGAGGATTTCTGGCTGCGGAGGAGTACGTCTGCAGAGCCTCGAAAGGAGGCAGGCCGTCGCAAGTCTCGTATTCGCCTGGCCCTGGACGAAATCCACAAATTCCCACGATGGAAACGGTTTTTGAAGGGACTTCACGACGCTCACAGCATAGATCTTGACATCCTTGTAACAGGCAGCGGTAGGCTGGATGTCTATCAGCGTGGTGGCGATTCGCTCTTTGGTCGATATCAGATATATCATCTCTATCCCTTTACGGTCGGAGAACTGCTCTCGGCCGACCGGGCGTTTCTTGCCACTCCTGATACATTTGTTCGGCAGATACTGGAGTCGCGCAATTCCGATACTGCCCAAGAGGCGTTGAGAACTATTGAAACATTTACGGGTTTTCCTGAGCCTCTCTTTGCGGAAAGCGAGACGCGCTTGCGACGGTGGAGTCGTTCACATGAACAGCTGATCGTTCGCGAGGAATTGAGGGACCTCACAAGGATCCGCGACCTTGGATTGATTGAGTCCCTTGCGGATCTGCTCCCCGACCGCATTGGATCTCCCCTGTCCATCAATGCTCTGCGGGAGGATCTTGCTGTTCGTTTTGAGACTGTGCAGAACTGGCTTGCTGCTCTCGATCGACTCTTCTATCTGTTCAGCATCCGTCCCTACGCTGGCAAGCTCGCAAGGACGCTTCGCCGCGAGGAGAAAATATATCTGTTCGATTTTTCTACGATAAGCGACGCAGCTGCGAGGTTTGAAAATCTAGTCGCATTGCATTTGCTGAAATTGTGCAGCGCTTGGACTGATTTCGGGTACGGCGACTTCGGCCTCTCGTACGTTCGCGACCGCGAGAAAAGGGAAGTCGACTTCCTGATCACGGAGCGGGGAAAGCCGTTTGCTCTAGTCGAGGCAAAGCTGACAGCGGCTGACGTTGATCCGTCACTGAGTTACTTTGCCGAGCGACTGAAGCCCCGGTATGCGGTGCAGATTGTCCGGACTCCGGATCGATTCAATAGTGCATTCGTGAATCGAGGCGTTCTGCTTGCACCGGCCACTCAGGCGCTGGCAGTGATGTAACCGGCGTTTGGAGGAGTCACAAAGAAATCTAGCATCACAAATAGACTTTGCGGCTCAGCACCTTTGCCTGACTCGTTTTCGGCATCCCGTTGTACGGGACCCGCCGTCTGGAATCCTGCGGGGCAGCCGGGCGTGACTATTATTGAGATCGCCAATAGTGAGGACAGGAGTTTTGTACTGATAGTTGTTCCATACCTAAACACCGATGGTGTACCCGTTGTAGCCGCTGTCATCCCTCAGAGAGGAGGTCGTCATGATCGGGACGACCATCTCGCACTACGAAATACTGGAAAAGCTTGGTAGTGGCGGCATGGGCGTCGTGTACAAGGCCCACGATACACGCCTCAAACGCACCGTCGCCCTGAAATTCCTGCCACCTGAACTCACCCGCGACCCCGAGGCCAAGCAGCGCTTCATCCACGAAGCGCAAGCCGCCTCCGCCCTCCAGCACAACAACATCTGCACGATCCACGATATCGATGAGACAGACGACGAACGCTTATTCATGGTGATGGATTGCTACGAGGGGGAATCCTTGACGTCTAGAATCGCGACAGGGCCAATGCAAGTTAAGGACGCGGTCGATATTGCGATTCAAGTCGCGAGCGGCCTTTCGAAGGCGCATGAGAAGGGAATCGTGCATCGGGATATTAAGCCAGCGAACCTCTTCATTACGACCAATGGGACAGTGAAAATTCTGGATTTCGGACTTGCCAAGCTTGCGGGAGGTCAGACAAGGCTGACAAAGGCTGGATCGACGGTGGGGACTGCCGCGTATATGTCACCGGAGCAGGCGCAGGGGATGGAGGTCGATCACAGAACGGATACTTGGTCAGTTGGAGTAGTGTTGTATGAGATGCTGACAGGGAAACTGCCATTCCGAGGAGAGCACGAGGCGGCGATGATGTATTCGATTGTACACGAGGAGCCGCAGGGACTGGCCTCCGTCCGCGCTGACGTGCCTCGAAGTGTTGCGGCAATCATCAAGAAGGCATTGCAGAAAGAGTGTTCGCGAAGATATCAGACGATGAAGGAGATGATGAGTGATCTGAGAGCAGCCGCAACGCCGCCGGTTGATGTTCCGAAGGAGGAGAAGTCGATAGTCGTGTTACCGTTTGAGAATCTGAGCCCCGATCCGGATCAGGAATACTTCAGTGATGGATTGACGGAGGAAGTGATTTCTGATCTGTCTGCGGTGCGCTCCCTCCGTGTAATCTCTCGCAGTTCGGCGATGACATTCAAGGGGACGAAGAAGAAGATACCTGAGATCGCACGAGATGTGGGCGTCCAGTATGTGCTGGAAGGAAGTGTCAGAAAAGCTGGCAACAATCTCCGAATCACCGCGCAGTTGATCGATGCGACGAACGATACGCATCTATGGGCAGAGAAATACTCGGGGACATTGGATGATGTGTTCGACATTCAAGAGAAAGTCTCTCGGTCAATAGTGAGTGCTTTGGAACTGAAGCTTACCTCAACCGCAACAAGAAAAATTGCTGAGAGGGCGATCGAGAATTTGGCAGCATACGAATATTATCTGAAAGCGTACCACGAAATATGGAGGCTTACTGAGGACTCCTTGGATCGCGCCCTCGGATATCTTGACACAGGGATCGAGATTCTCGGTGAGAATGCATATCTGTATTCGGCTCGAGGATTTGCGTATCTCATGCGGGGAAGTATCAGCGGCGAATCGATTGAGTACTGGAAGAAAGCTGAAGCATCTGCCCAGAAGGCGTTGGCGCTCAGTCCTGATTTTTCAAAGGCACTCGCGGTGCTTGGATGGATTTGCTATTGGCAAGATCACACACAAGAAGGGATACAATTCTTCAAACGCGCTCTTGCAATTGATCCCAGCGAATATACCGCTCTTCATGGGCTTGTTGCCACGTATTTCTGGGTTGGGAAGTATGAAGCTGCTCTCCAACTTTTGGATGGAATGATACAACTTGATCCGCTGAACCCACTCGGTCATAATGTGAGAGGGTCCATACTCTGGCAAAAAGGTCAACGGGACGTTGCGATGGAGTCGTTCGAAACGGCGTACCAAATGGATCCTGAGAATCGTGCAATTCAGATGCACTATGTATGGGCGCTGGCAGGATCCCAGCGGCTTGAGGAAGCATTTGCTATCGTCGAACGGAGCACCCAAAAGACACCCGAGAATCCGTTTACCAAGGTGGGGCTTCTCCTCAAATACGGATTATTGAAAGACGAGAAGAGTGTTGCTCGGATGATGAGCGAAGATTTTCGGGAGATGTGCTGGAAGAGCCGCGTCTATTCTTATATGATAGCAAACGTATACGCTCTGTTGGGGGAAAGACAACATGCCTTGGACTGGCTTGAGCACTCGGTGAACTTGGGATGGACAAATTATCCCCGACTGCTAGATGGAGATCCGTTTTTGGAAGTCCTTCGCGGAGAGGAGCGGTTCAAGAGGTTGATGGAGCGCGTCAAAAAAGAGTGGGAGGAATTTGAGGTGTGAACGGTGAAAGACAAAAGAGGAGGATTGAAATGACAATGCAAGGAGAATTCTTCGGGAAAAAACTCGGAAAAGTACTTTCATCGATTTGTTTTGTAGCAGCTACTGTCTATGCGCAATCATCTTGCTTGAATCCTCAAGTTCAGCGTGGGCCATTCGCGGTTGGATTCAAAGTGGTCCACCAGTATGATTATACAAGAACATTCAAACCACCGTACGACGCGGATGGGAATCTCGAAAGTGGTGAACGTGCCCGGCCAATCCAGACCTGTATCTGGTATCCAGCAAATACTCCGGGCACTACAGCTCCAATGCGTTTTGAGGAATATGTGTATCTGATGGCGACTGAGACTAATTTCGTCGATTCTTCAGAACACCAGAATATCATAGGACTTAACAGCTTTCTCAGGTTTTATAGAAGACCGCAATTAACCGTGGCAAGCGAACTGAAATCACAGACATATGCATTCAAGAATGCTGTTGCGGTGAATGGAAAATTTCCGATTGTCATCTATGCACCAAGTTGGAACGCACCTGCATGGGAAAACTCACTGCTCTGTGAATATCTCGCAAGCCATGGATATCTTGTTTTCGCAAGTCCATGTTTGGGAGTAACGACAAGGTATATGAATATTGGAGTCGATGAGGAATTGTTTCTAGAGGCTCAGGCAAGGGATATCGAGTTCTTATTAGGATTCGCTCGTCACTATCCCTCTGCAGATATCGCCAGAATCGCTCTTATTGGATTTAGTTGGGGGGGTACTTCAAATGTGCTGGTGGCATTTCGTAATAGTGCGGTCAACGCTGTGATAAGCCTGGATGGAGCGATAAGAACTTATTACAGTCAATACTTCAACGCTTCACCCTATGAAAGTTCCATTAAAAAGTTCAAGAGGCCTTTTCTCTATCTTTCACAGAAGAGCATTCCCATCGATTCGATGGTTGCGTACAATATGGATGTCTCTTTTACTTTCTATGACTCACTGGACTATAGTGACGCGTACTGGATAACGATGCATAAGTTCAGTCATCGAGATTTTGGTTCGACCTTTATTCGCTTCGTCGACAGGCAATCAAAGCAGCATGGAGCGGGAACCATTTGGGAACAAGCTAGCATTGGTGATGCAAACGAAGGCTATCGCCTGATCTGTCTCTACATTCTCAATTTCCTAAATGGTTACGTGAAGGGAGAGAAGGAGTCATTAGAATTCCTAAAGAATGATCCTGTTAAGAATGGGATTCCCGCTTCGGTCCTCACTCTCCAATCGAAGGTTGGATTGAAAACGCCTCAATCGGTTTCAGAATTCGCTCATCGCTTGAAGCAATTTGGTTATAAGAAGATTAGAGAACTCTACACAGAAATTCGAAAAAGCGATATTGAGTTTAGCCTCAAGGAGCAGGAGGTGAATAGCTGGGGCTATACACTCCTGAGAGCAAACAAAGTTAAAGAAGCCATTGAAGTGTTCTCATTGAACACTCTCCTTTATCCAGAGTCATCGAATACCTATGATAGTCTGGGTGAGGCATATATGGTCCTGGGAGATGTAGCACTAGCCATCAAGAACTATGAGCAATCGCTCGCCCTGAATCCAGGGAATTCAAATGCCGAAAGCATGCTGAAGATTCTCAAACAAGAGAAACAATAAGATTCTTGATAGAATTAGCAGCGGAGCCGTTTTGTGATTGGCCAGACCTTTTCACATTACACGATCCTAGAGAAGTTGGGCGCCGGCGGAATGGGTATCGTCTACCGTGCCGAGGACATCAAGCTCAAACGCACGGTCGCACTTAAATTCCTGCCGAAAGGGCTTGAAGCTCACGAGCCGGAACGCGCCCGCTTTTTACAAGAAGCCCAAGCCGCCGCTGCGCTCAATCATCCCAACATCTGTACCATCCACGACATTGCCGCAGAGGGGGATGATCAGTTCATCGTGATGGAGTATGTGGATGGGGTGACGTTGAGAAGCAAGATTGCAGACGGCAGACTACAGATCGCGGGGGCAGTGCAGTTCGCGATTCAAATATCCGAGGCGCTCCAGGAAGCTCACAGCAAAGGGATTGTCCATCGGGATGTGAAGCCTGAGAATATCATGGTCAACACCAAGAATCAGGTCAAAGTGATGGACTTTGGTCTGGCGAAGCTGAAGGGGTCGCTGAAGCTGACTCGCACCTCAAGCACGGTGGGGACAGCGGCATATATGTCCCCGGAGCAAGCGCAAGGATTAGAGGTTGATCATCGGACAGACATCTGGTCGGTTGGAGTTGTGCTGTTCGAGATGCTGACAGGGCGCCTACCCTTCCGCGGTGTGCATGAAGCTGCACTCTTGTACTCGATTGTACACGAAGAACCGCAGGGACTGGCCTCCGTCCGCGCTGACGTGCCTCGAAGTGTTGCGACAATCATCCAGAAGGCATTGCAGAAAGAGTGCTCGCGAAGATGTCAGACGATGAAGGAGATGATGAGTGAATTGAAAGGAGCAATGGTGCCAACGGTGGAGACATCGAAGCAGGAGAAATCCATCGTTGTCCTGCCGTTTGAGAACCTGAGTCCTGATCCTGACCAGGAGTACTTCAGCGATGGATTGACGGAAGAAGTCATCTCTGATCTATCAGCGGCAAGATCACTCCGTGTAATCTCTCGTAGCTCAGCGATGACCTTCAAAGGAACAAGGACGGCGATCCCCGAGATTGCCAGAAAGCTTAACGTCCAGTATGTGTTGGAAGGAAGTGTCAGAAAAGCTGGCAACAATCTCCGTATCACTGCACAGTTGATCGATGCCACGAGTGATGTGCATCTATGGGCAGAGAAATACTCGGGAACCTTGGATGACGTGTTTGACATTCAGGAGAAAGTCTCGCGGGCAATCGTCAAGGCATTGAAACTCAAGCTCTCAGCCGAAGAAGAACACAAAATGCTCCTGCGGCCAATTGAGGACCTGAGAGCGTACGAATGTTATCTCAAAGCTAACGCCGAGACTTTCAAGTGGACAGCGGAGGGCTCAGAGCAAGCCATCCGATATCTCAAGAGCGCACTTAACCTCATTGGAGATAATGCGCTTCTCTATTCCGGCATAGCCTGGGCTTACTGGAATCTTGTGAATATTGGGGTTGGGCACGAAGAGTGCATAGCAAGTGCAGAGGAATACGTTCAAAAGGCTTTGAAGATTGATCCGGACTGTCCAAAAGCGCTTGCGCTGCTTGGCTGGATTCGATTCTACGGAAGACTGGAGGAGGCAGTTCACTACTTCAGAGAAGCGCTATCGAGCAATCCAGATGAACACCTCGCATTGCTTGGCCTTGCGACAGTGTACATTTGGTATCTTGGCAAGATTCCTGCTGCTGTACCTCTGTGCGAGAAGCTTGAGCAGATTGAGCCACTCGACGATGCATCGACGCTCTACAAGTACGTTGCAATGCCTTTCTTTGATGGTCGATTCGAGGAGGCGGTAAAAGGAAGCAACCGGCTCTTTGAGACTTCTCCGCAGAATCCATATGTCCGACTATACCATGTACTTCCTCTGATATTCGTAGGCCAGTACGAAAAGGCGTTTGCCGTAGTAGACAAAACTGTTGAGATGATGCCCGATCACGTGTGTGCAAAACTGCAAGTACTTCTGAAGCACGCGATAAAAGGTGAACGAACCAAAATACACGAGGCGTTGACCCCTTTTCTGAAGAAGACTTGTGAAAGGGACCCGGATTATTCTGAGCAGATAGCTGCTGTTTTGGCTGTTGTCGGCGAGAAAGACGAAGCTTTACAGTGGCTCGAGAATGCAGTTAATCGGGATTTCCTCAACTACCCATTCCTCAATCAGCACAATCCGCTCTTTGCAAATCTTCGTGCCGACGAACGATTTAAGAACTTAATGGTGCGGGTGAAGAAAGAATGGGAGGAGTTTGAGGTATAGAATATTGAGAGATCGATTGATCGAGCCATCGCGCCATTAAGAAGACAAATCAATGAATAGCGCTAGAAGAAGAACAAAGGCAATAGCTGATCCTCAGGAATGTAGCGGCTTGACTGCCTAAAAATCGCGTGTGCCGTTCCGGGGTCAAGCTCTTTGTGGCGAGGAATGGTGAGGGTTTGTTTCACGCCTTCGGATGTCAAACGACGAAGCTTGACGTGCGAACCGCGCTGGGAATGGACAGAGAAACCGAACTTCGAAAGAATGGCAATGATCTCGTCGCCGGAGAGGTGCCGGGGTTTAGGCATTGGAGGGCTCTAATTCCATCGTCAAGAGGAGCGTGGGATTCGGTGCGAGCCCATACTCTGTGGGATCTTCGCCCTCGAGATGGAGGGCCACGGCTTCCCGGAGGTTGGCGATGGTTTCATCAAGGGTCTTACCTTGAGTAACGACACTGATTTCGTGGCACTCGGCAACGTAGCAGCTTTCACCTTTTCTGATGAAGGCTTTGATGTTGTGTTGAAGCGCAGTCATAGGTTTCTGTCTCCGGGTGATCTCCTAGCTATGGTAGTGAATTGGCTCAAGAGATTCAAGTTCCAACATTCCCCATGAGTGATTTGTGCAAGTGGTTGGAATTCTGAGAATCCCGCCGAAGGCTGGAGGTTTCGACTATGATCGGCCAAACCATTTCTCATTACAAGATTCTCGAAAAGCTCGGTGAGGGAGGCATGGGCGTTGTCTACCGCGCCGAGGATATCAAGCTCAAGCGCACCGTCGCTCTAAAATTCCTCCCACCCGACCTCACCCGCGACGCCGAAGCCAAGCAGCGGTTCATCCACGAAGCACAAGCGGCTTCAGCCCTTCAGCACAACAACATCTGCACGATCCACGACATTGATGAGACGGCGGATGGTCGGATGTTCATTGTGATGGACTACTATGAAGGCGAACCGCTCAATTCTCGAATTACAAAGAGCCCGTTGCGAATTGAAGAAGCCATCGATATTGCTATCCAAGCTGCGAGAGGCTTGTCGATGGCACATGAGAAAGAGATTGTGCACCGGGACATCAAGCCGGGGAACGTCTTCATTACCATCGATGGCACGGTGAAGATTCTGGATTTCGGACTTGCCAAGCTTGCGGGAGGTCAGACAAGACTCACAAAAGCTGGTATGACGATAGGTACGGCAGCATACATGTCGCCGGAGCAGGCGCAAGGGTTGGAGGTCGATCAGAAAACGGATATTTGGTCACTGGGAGTAGTGTTGTTCGAGATGCTGACGGGGAAGCTGCCCTTCCGTGGAGAGCACGAAGCGGCGATGATGTATTCAATTGTACACGAGGAGCCTCAGGGGCTGGCCTCCGTCCGCGCTGACGTGCCTCGAAGTGTTGCGGCAATCATCGAGAAGGCATTGCAGAAAGAGTGTTCGCGAAGATATCAGTCGATGAAGGAGATGATGAGTGATCTAAAATCGGTCCTTGCGCCGACTGTGGAATTGCCGAAGCAGGAAAAGTCGATCATCGTACTCCCGTTTGAGAACCTCAGCCCCGATCCGGATCAGGAATACTTCCGCGACGGTTGAACAGGTAGGGGCGGGGGTTACAGGTCTCAAGCGAGGAGACAAGGTCACTGCCTTGCCCCACGTTGCTGCGGCCATTGCGTCCCCTGCCAGCGCGGTGACTATCATATCTGCGACAATTTGAAAGTGTGCGGATTTCAGGCACCTGGGTGTGCCCAGGAGTATTGGACTACGCCGGCCGACAAAACTGTTCCGCTGCCTTCGAAGCTCACGTTTGAACAGGGAGCGCTTGTGGAACCTGTTGCGGTTGCCGTGCACGCAATATCGCGGGCGGGGCAAATCACGGGAAAGCGGGTGGCCGTTCTCGGTGCCGGTCCCATCGGGAATCTCGTCGCACAGGTTGCCCGGAGTGCTGGTGCGCGAGTCGTTGTCGCCGATGTCAGCAGCTATCGGCTCGCTGTCGGGAGTCAATGCGGTGCAGACGGAGTGTCAAATCCTGCTCAGGAGACACTTGCCCAAGCGTCAGCCCGGGTATTTGGCGGCGGGGGATTTGATTTCGCGTTTGAATGCGCCGGAGTTGAGTCAGCAATGCAATCGGCAATCGAGGCAATCCGGAAGGGTGGTACGATCATACTTGTTGGCGTCTTCGGGGAGAAGCCCCGAGTCGATCTGGGCCTCGTACAGGATCGGGAGCTCAACATCGCCGGCACTCTTATGTATCGGAAGAAGGACTACCAACACGCTGTCGAATTGATCGCTTCTGGTGACATCGTGACCGATCCCCTTGTGTCGAGGCACTTCCCATTCTCAGACTACTCGGACGCCTACCACTTCATCGATGCTGAGGGCTCAAACAGCATGAAGGTGTTCATCAAGCTGGTGTCGGAGCCTTAACAACCAGAGCGGTGATGCTGGCTTTGCCGTTCCTCCGTAGGAGTGCGTGAATATGTCATCGCTCATGGCGTTATCACAGACCAGAAGGGTCACAAAATGAGTAAAGCACATTTCGTCGTGGTTCGAAGAGCGGCGGGGTCCTGTTTATCCCGATAAGAAACATCGGGACGCGCACAACGCGCAGAAATGAAGCGGCCGGCCCTGAACTTGTCGAAGGGTTGGGCGCTGACGTTTTTATGGGGGGATCAGGAGTTTATCCGATTGTTGCTCAGCAAGGTGTGTGACTGATCGGCGGAACCAGAATGGGGTCTCTCAGTGCACTTTCAGGTGTGGCAGGAGCCGGCGGATCTTGCTGCTGAGGGTCGTCCTGGGGATCTTCAGGAGCTTCGCCGCGCTGGTGACGTTGTTCTGGCATGACTCCATCGCCCACTCCAGCATCTCTGCTTCCTTCTTCGCGATGAATTCGTCGAACGAACTGTAGTCGGCGTAGTTTTCCCTCTGACGACCGCCGCGCCGTTTGTCCGACAAGTCGAGGACCGAGAGATCGATCGCACCGCTGAAGGAGAGAGCAATCATCCGCTCGACGATGTTTTCCAGTTCCCGCACATTCCCCGGCCAATCGTATTCCCTGAGAGCGGCGTAGATTTCGTGGGTCAGCAACATGATTTTGTCTTCAGCGCGGTGTTTTCTAAAGAAGTGATCCACGAGCAATGGGATATCTTCTTTTCGGTCGCAGAGAGGAGGAATTCTGATCGGGATGATATTGAGTCTGTAGTACAGATCTTCGCGGAACTGCTTTTCCTCGACCCGCTTCTTGAGGTTTATTTTCGTTGCACAGACAAAGCGCACATCGATCGTCACGTTTGCGGTTCCGCCGACAGGGATGAATTCCCTTTCCTGAATTACACGGAGGAGTTTCACTTGCATGCTGAGTGGAAAATCGTCGATATCGTCGATGAACAATGTCCCTTTGTTCGCTCTCTCGAAATAACCGATGTGCTTCTTGATCGCCCCCGTGAAGGCCCCCTTCTCGTGCCCAAAGAGCTCGCTTTCCAGCAGACTTTCCGGAATACTCGAGCAACTGACTGTCACAAATGGTGCATCCCGCCGTGAGCTTGCTTTGTGAAGCGCGCGCGCAACGAGTTCCTTTCCCGTCCCGCTCTCTCCCTCGATCAGGATGGTTGAGTCATTGTGGGCGATCTGAGCAATCGTCTCCTTGAGTTTCCGGATGGCCAGTGACGATCCAATGATGTTCTTCTCTTGGAGAATTTCGAGCCGGTTCCGTAGCTCGGCATTCTCGTCAAGGGCCGATTGTAGAAGTGTAATGTTGCGGAGAATCGAGAGCAGCTTCTCCGGCGAAAACGGTTTTGTGAGATAATCGAACGCACCGAGCTTCAGAGACGAAATTGCGGTGTCAACTGAAGCATATGCAGTGATGAGAACTATCTTGCAACGGGGCTCCAGAGAAAGAATGGTCTGGAGCACATCCATTCCGCCGATTTTCGGAAGCCGCAAGTCGGTAATCACGATTTCGGGACGCAACGATTTGAAGAGAGCAAGGCCTTCCTCGCCGTCTTCGGCGGTGCTTACCTCGTACCCCTCCCGCTGAAGAATGCCGGTCAGCGAGATGCGTGTGATCTTCTCATCCTCAATGATCAGTAGTTTCATGGACTTCCGCTCGTGGTAACTGCACTGTGAATGTCGTGCCGCGACCCTGCGTGCTCTGTACCGCAATCGTCCCGCCATGCGATTCGACGATACCCATGCATACGGAGAGACCCAGACCGGTCCCTGTGCCAATCTCCTTCGTCGTAAAGAATGGGTCAAAGATCTTCTTCAAGTCGCAATGCTGAATGCCGCATCCGTTGTCACTGATCTGCATGTACACAGCAGTGGCGCCGCGGTTTCCGGTTGAGATCTCTATGACCCCGTTGCTCGACACAGCGTCGTAGCTGTTGAGAAGAAGATTCATCACCACTTCCTGGAACAGCTGCGGATCAATGCGCACGGCACCAATCTCGGCGGAGAGATCCAGGATCGTCTCAATGTTCTTCTCTTTCAAGCGAAGATCAAAGAGACTGGTGACCGTCGTGATAGAATCATTGATGTTGATCAGATGTTCGGACGTTGCCTGCTGCCGGGCAAATCCGAGCAGCTTCTTGACGACTGTCTCGATGTTGGCGATACCTTCTCCGATGAGTCCCAGATACTCTCTCGTCTGGGCACTTTCGCCCGGTTGTTGTTCAATCGCGAACAAGCACGCCCGGATACCGTTCAGCGGATTGTTCACCTGATGGGCCACTCCTGAAGCAAGTCTTCCTATCGAAGCGAGTTTTTCGGCTTGATAGATCTGCCGTTGTGCTTGCTCGAGTTGTTTCTTGGAGATGTCCAACCGGTTCATCATGAGCTGGAATTGATTGTACAGGTATCCGATCTCATCGTCTTGCGTGGGAAGCGCGATATCGATATCCGAAATGGAATCTATCTTGTCGATTTCCTTTACCATCGTTTCGAGCGATGAGGTCATTCGGTTGATCAGGATGAAGAGTATTACAAGTAGGACCGAGGTGATCAAAACCGTCGCCATGAGGAGAAGGAAGAACACACTTCGTATCTCATCCCGAAGCGGCCGGGCATCGAATCCGATCACCGCCGTCCCCCAGTGTTTGCCCGAAACGACGAAGGGGAGGTTTACTTCCAGGACCCATCCGAACCGGCGATGCTGATGGATCGTTACTCGTTCCGCTGCTTGAGGTGCAAGACTCTGCTGTGTATCCTGCCACTGCCGTTCGATGCCGTGGCGACTTGCTTCATGAATGAGAGCCCCATTTCGATCGAAGATAGTGACATGCTCGACAGATTTCAGACTCCCGAGGAAATTGTCGACGTAGGTGTCAAGAATGTTCTCCTTCAGCACAACGCTCTTTTCCTCGAAGATCATCGCATCAATCACAGTGACCGAGAACGTTCTTGAGATGGACAGGGCGTTTTCGGTTTCCTTTTGAATGAGGAGCTCACGCCACTTGAGCAGAATGACTGAGGAGGTCAGTAGCATCAGCAAAACGACAGCAGAGCCGATCAGCAGCAGGATCTTGATTTTGAGACTGGAGCGCAGTGTGAACATGTGTCCGGCCGCTACCTTCCCAGATTGCGGAGACTGTTGTAGTCACGATCCGATGCTTCGACAAATCCGTAGACAAATTCCCTGTCCCAACCCTTGGTAATCATGACGCGGTCGGGATTGCTCTGATTCACGGCAAGGAGCGTCTTCTTGATCGCCTCAACGATGTCATGCGGATAGTCTTTCGCTACGACGATCGGGGATGTTGGAACAGGGTCGGAACAAAGAAGAGCCCTCAGCGACTTGTTCAGAAGGTGCTTCACGAGGTGCTCCCGAGTCACGCCGACATCGTAGACATTCTTAGACACATTATGAATGACACTCTGGTGGTGCGGGAAGCTGCGGATCTCCGCAAGATCCAGTTCACGGATCCCGTGCTTCGGGAGCTCGATGCGGAGAAGCCAGATACTGGAAAACGATTCCCGTGAGGGAAGTGCGACACGCAGGCCTTTCAGGTCGTTGATGCTGAAGATTTTGCTCGAGGCCGCCGTGATGATGACGGAGCGGGAAAATGGCTCGAAGTTCTCATTCAACGGCTTCAAGATCGGCAGAACTCCATATTCCTCGTGGGCTTTCACGTAGACATACGAACCGAGGAATGCGGCAGCCACCTCTCCCCGAACCAGCTTCTGAACTGCCTGACCGTAGTCGTCTGAGAGTTTCAATTCGAATCTGAATTGTGTCCGAGATGTCAGGTAATCGAGCATCGGTTGATATCCGTGATAAATGATATTCGGCGGATACCGCGAAATGACTCCGATGTAGACGACAGGTTTTGAAAGGGAGGTCGAATCGATTCTCGAGCCCGCGGGAGCAATGATTTGATCCCGAGCAATGTCGAGCGTGAACTCGTAGAACGCGATCGTAAAGACAACCGCCAGCAAGAGCATGCCGGTGATGACGACAAGGAGTCGCTTCCTGGGCATCATACTGAAGTTGAAGTTAGGGACCATGTCATTCGGTGGTACAAAGAACTGTTCCAGAGTTCATGGCCGGAAACTTGTCGATTTCAGGTCCACGAATGGGGACTCGGTCGAGGCTCCGACGAATTCTCGTCACATTGACCGATGTTCGTCAGTCCAATGTAATGATTTGTTGAGAATCTTGCATTTCAACGTAAATAAGGGAGACGCTGGGTGCTTCTTCATGGCACAGCGATTGAGCAAGTTTGTTGGACTTTCGAACCCAAACCAAAGGAGGCGATATGCAAGAAATCATTCCACGCTGGGAATGGCGGACATTCGCGAACGACCTCGGAGCCGCCGAGGCAAACATCCGGAAGCATCCAGAAGGCAAAACCCGGGAAAGCTCCGAAGTCTACATCCTTTCTGAGGTAAGCATGGACAACACGAAGGTCCGTGACAACCTGATGGACATCAAGACGCTTCAGCAGGTGAATGAAGACAGGCTGGAGCTCTGGCTTCCGATCATGAAGGGGACATTCCCACTCCCTGTCAGCGAAATCGAAAAAGTCTTCCAATGTTTCAAAGTCGCCCTCCCCAAATTCCAGCGAACAGAGTACACGTTTGACCAGTATCTCGAAGAGGTGATCAAACCGTCGAAGCTCCTCAAGGCCGTGAACGTTCACAAAAAGAGAACCGGCTTCACGATCAACAATTGCATCGTTGAGATTGCCGAGGTGAAGGTTGAGGAGAAATGGATCAAGACCGCTGCCGTCGAGATGGAAGATCCCGCGATGGTCATCAAGACTGTCCACGAGCTTGGACTCGATACTTTTCCGAACATCAACTACCTCCGGGGGCTCAAAAACCTCGTTGGCATGAAATAAGGAGAACGATATGGGTAAAGAGACCGAACGGAAATTCCTCGTGAAGGGTGACTTCAAACCGTTTGTCAGCAAAGAGACACGCATCGTCCAAGGGTACCTCTCCTCAGTTCCTGAGCGAACGGTGCGTGTGCGGATCAAGGGCGACAAAGGATTCATCACGATCAAAGGGATCGGGAATGTGTCTGGCGCAAGTCGGTTCGAGTGGGAGAAGGAAGTCCCGGTCAATGAGATCGACGAGCTTCTGAACATCTGCGAGCCGGGCGTCATCGACAAGACGCGCTATCTCGTCAAGGTCGGGCAGCACACATTTGAAGTGGATGAGTTCCACGGTGAGAACAAGGGACTTGTCCTTGCGGAGATCGAACTGGGCTCCGAGACGGAAGAATTTCAAAAACCGGAGTGGCTCGGCGAGGAGGTCACAGGAGACACTCGTTACTACAACTCCATGCTGATGAAGACCCCGTACACGCGCTGGTGAGCATTGTTGCTCTCCCGGGCTCGTCCCGTTCACCAAACGGAGAACTCCATGACGATTCACGATCCCCTCGATATGCATCAGTACCGTATCGAGAAGCTGCCGAAACGCGACAAGGGTCCGGTTGAGAAATGGCTTGCTGTCTCGGGTCCCTTTCTGGCTCTGGCGGCGTTTGTTCTTCTTGCGTTCGTTATCAAAGTCCCTTTTCTGCAATCGATCCAGCCCACATCGATCATTGATGTGGAAGCGAGAGAGGTGTTGGAGAAGATCGGACTCGAACGATTCATCCGGAACAATGAGTTCATGCTCGCGATCTTTTTCGCATCGATCATCCTCTGGATGACGCAAGCCATTCCAAACTACCTCACGTCTCTGCTGGTGATTATCGGTCTCGTGCTCACCGGGGTTCTCTCAGAGAAAAACGCCTACGCACAACTCGGCCATCCGGTCATGTGGCTGAACATCATGTCGTTTGTGCTCGCGAGCATGCTCGTGACCACCGGACTTGCAAAGCGGTTTGCTCTCTGGCTCATCCTCCGGTTCGGGAAGAACGCCAGCGTCATCTTCCTCAGCTTCATGGTGATCAACCTGATTCTTTCCGCGTTCATCTCGGCCACGACGGCCAAAGCGGCCATCCTCCTGCCAATCTTCATGGTGATCGCGGCGATTTACGGGGCGGAGGGGGGAAAGGGTCGGAACAACTTCGGCCGGAGCATTGTCCTGCAGAACCTTCTGAACATCAACCTCGGCGCGTCTGCATTTATGACGGGCTCAGGTGCGAATCTGCTCGCAGCGGCCTTAATTGGCGGTGCGATTGGCAAGAATGTCTTCTTTGCAGACTGGTCGGCGGCCATGATGCCCGTTGTGCTTTGCCAGATGATGATGGGTTATGTACTCGCGATGAGGGTCTTCTTTCCGCTCGCTCCAGCTGAGCGATTGGCGCAGATTGAGGGAGGAATGGACCGGCTTCGGCAAGAATACGCAAAACTCAACCGCATGAGCGGCACGGAAATCAAGTCGGCCATCATCTTTGTGGCGATCCTGGGACTGTGGGCGACTGACAGTCTGCATGGCATCAGCCCGACAGCCGTTGCCTTTGTTGGAGCGATCGTGGCCTTAATTCCACGGTACGGCATCGTCCAATGGAATGACGTCGACATCCCGTGGCATCTCATGCTCTTCTCCGCAGGTGCGTACACGCTCGGCGCCGGTCTCGATGCGACCGATCTGCCTGCCATCAGTGTGAATGCGTTCTTTGATCACCTTGGCATCGGTGACTCGACACACTTCTGGGTTCTCTATCTGATGCTGACGGGACTGATGACTTTCAGCGCGCTGCCGTTCCAATCGAAAACGATGCGGGCAATGATCTTCGTTCCGTTGGCGATCGGCGTCGCGAAGCGTTTCGGCTTCGAGATCGTCAGTCTTGCGCTTCCGGTTGCGTTCATGATCGAACATGTCTACGTTCTTCCCTTCAACAGCAAGCCGGCAGCACTCCTATACGAGACCGACCATTACAGTCTCGGGGATACATTCAAGTTTGGATTTGCCATGATGCTTATCAGCTGGGTGTCGATCATCCTGGCCGGCGAGACATGGTTCAGATTCCTTGGCATCACGCCGAACGGCGTGTTCGGATTGTTCTGACACAGCGGCCCGGCGTCGGCTCGTGTGGAACGCGGGGTGGCATGTTTCTCATTTGGCGAGGCTCTCATGTCTGTGACTGGAGTCGGATCAAGCGTGGGGCGTTTGGGTATTATGTTGTTACCCAGAGATTCGTTCAAACCGAGTACACCGACATTGCCCACTATTCGTGCGAGATTGTCCTTCCTTCGAGATTTGTCATCAACTCGATCGTTGAAAGCAATCCGCGAGACACCGAGAGTGATCCCAAATCCCCATATGAAGTCGGAATGGTTCGGGGGTACCGCTCGATCACGCTGACAAGGAAGAACATGAAGATCGGAGATGTCGCGTTGATAACCGTGCGGGTGAAGAAACCAGAACGTTCCCCGATCCTGCTCGGAGCATTTATCCTCGCAGTCATTCTGTAGCTGGTGTTCTATCGTGATATGGTGACGAAACATCCGTCAAAAGAATCTGTTCCCTCGTCCAATATTCGTTCGTGAGGAGATCGCACAGTCATGAAACTTCCGATGCGCAAAACCAGAGAGCTCGAACTGGAAATTGACGAGTTCCTCGATTTGGTACTGAAGGCCGCGCTCCTGTTCCAGGAGGGGATCAAAAAGTACATGGAGGAGGATGAGGAGGGATTTGAGTATCTCCGGGCACAAATCGTCAACCACGAGAGCAGAGCTGACGCGATTCGCCGATCTGTTGAAAGCAAGCTGTATCTCCATACGCTCATTCCCGACATGCGCGGCGATGTGCTCGGATTGCTCGAAAGCACCGATAAAGTCATCAATCAGCTGGCGAATACGGTGAATCAGTATGCTGTCGAAATACCGATGATCCCTGGATCGCTTGGGCCGATGTTTTTTGAACTCGCGTGCGCAACGGCGTCGACCGTCGAGTCCATGGTTCTTGCAATTCGCACGTACTTCCGTGATCCGGAACAAGTGCGCGATCAAATCAGCAAGTGCATGTTCTATGAGAAGCAATCGGATCAGATTAGCGACAGAATCAAGCGGCTGGTATTTCGGATGGATATCAAACTGAGTCAGAAATTCCACGTTCGGTACTTTGCATTTCATATCGAGGGTATTGCCGATCAAGCGGAAGATGTCTGTGATCGACTGGCCATAGCCGCAATCAAGAGGTCGGTCTAGGAAGGAAGTCGAATGGTCTGGCTGTTTATCAGTGGCGGCCTCGTTCTCGGATGGTCACTCGGGGCAAACGACGGAGCGAACGTCTTCGGGACGGCTGTTGTGTCGCGGATGGTTCGTTTCAGGACCGCGGCCGCCGTCGCCAGCGTCTTCGTCATTCTTGGAGCCGTTGTGAGCGGAGCCGGTCCAGCTCGGACCCTCAATGATCTTGGTGCCGTCAACGCGCTCGCCGGAAGCTTCACGGTCATCGTGGCGGCAGCCGCGGCAATCTTCTGGATGACGAAAATCGGTCTGCCGATCTCAACTTCGCAGGCTGTGGTTGGAGGGATCATCGGGTGGAATCTCTTCACCGGTTCGCCGACCGACATCAGCTCATTCACAAAAATTGTCTCAACCTGGGTGCTCTGTCCTATCCTCGCGGCAGCTTTTGCGTTTAGTTTGTTCAAAGCCGTCACAGCTATTCTCCGAAGAGCAAAGATCCACATCCTGCACCTCGACGCCTATACCCGCGTCGGTTTCGTGATCGCGGGTGCGTTTGCCTCCTATTCTCTCGGCGCAAACAATATCGCGAATGTCATGGGGTTGTTTGTTTCTTCGTCTCCGTTCAGAGACATCGCGCTGACCTCATTTTTCAAGATTTCCGGAATCCAACAGCTGTTCCTCATTGGCGGCGCCGCTATCGCCGTTGGAATATTTTCCTATAGCTATCGGGTGATGCACACCGTCGGTGGTCAGCTGTACAAGATTACGCCGCTCTCCGGATTGCTCGTCGTCATATCCCAGGCATTGGTTCTCTTCTTATTTGCCTCAGAACGGCTGGAGGCCTGGCTGGCGTCGAATGGACTTCCGACGTTTCCTCTCGTCCCTGTGTCAAGCACACAGGCCGTCATTGGTGCGGTCATCGGTGTCGGACTCGCGAGGGGAGGGAAAGGAATCAATTTCAAAGTCCTGGGAAAAATTGCCGCCGGATGGGTCCTGGCGCCCCTTGCCGCGTGCATCGTTTCTCTCGTGGCGTTGTTTTTCGTGCAGAACGTTTTTGAACAGAAGGTCGTGAATCAGGTTCCCTATGAGCTGACGCCGGCGGCAATCAGAGCCCTGGAGGCGAGGGAATTGCCCGCCGTGAGGTTCCAATCGCTCAAAGGAAAAAGGATCGTCGGAGCGGCGAATCTGAGGAACGCTCTTCGAAGTCAGTACCCCTGGAGGGAAGAAGAGCTCTTCACGATTTTCTCGTTCGCGGAAATCGATTCGATGAAGATCGACACGTTGTCCATCCTGAAAGCGGACTTTGGAGATCAACGCCTCAGTCCTGGGCAGTTCCGCACTCTGGCTGACCTGCACGGCAGAGAATTCATTCACCGTTGGCAGCTTGACCGAATGCTCATGGAGGAGTCGGAAGAATGGCGGCCACTCCAGGGCAAAGGGCATGAAGCCCACAACAAGGGTTTGAGATTGCAGTACTCGCTGCTCCATGAGATCTGCCGGAGGCGCTAGTTGATATCCCGGCACCGGACGAATGTTGTTTGAAACGCGATTCAAATTCACAGTTACCAAAAACTCTTGAAGGCAAGTGTTGTTGGACTCCCACACACATGAAAGGATCTCCCTATGAGAAGTTATCAGAGAACACGCGCTGGGGTCTTCGGATTATGGATCCTCGCACTGTTGGTCTTGTGCGTATCCGCCGACCTGCAAGCTCAGGATGAAGCAGCCCCCCTCACGGTGGAGTTGAAGAAACCCGAGGGGAAATTGCTGTTCAAATCGGAAGACGGCAATTTCCAGTGGTGGTTTGACTCGAGGATCCAAATCGATGCCGCGTGGTATTTCGAGAACAAGAATACGATGAGCAACGGAGCTACGTTTCGACGCCTCACCTTTGCCCTGAAGACCGTTCTGTTCAGAGATTGGCAGACCGAATTGGACGTGGATCTTGGTGAGGCGGTTTCAACGAAATCTCAGATCGAACTGAGGGACATGTGGATCCGGTATACAGTGCCCGATTGTGACCTCGCAGTTCAGGTCGGTAATTTCAAGGAGCCCCTGGGAATGGAACGACTCAACAGTTCACGGCTCATCACGTTCCTGGAGCGAGCGTCAGTCTCAAACGCCATTCCGTTGGGCAGGCGACTCGGCTTCTCTGCCCGGTATTGGAATGAGTTGGGACAGGTGACGGTGGCCGTCATGGGCCATGAGGCCGGAACCCGGATCGACAAGGGTCAAAAGGATGAGGGCTTTTCCACAAATCTCCGACTGTCAGTGGCTCCACTCAATCAGCATGGAAGTAATCTGCATCTTGGCGTCGCTGGCTCGTACAAGATTCCGGATGCCGTGGCCGATCTGAAACCGAATACAATCGAGGTGAGTGCCCGTACCGAAACGTACGTGTTCAATCCGAAATTCCTCCACTCGGGAGACATCACTGATGTGAACTACTATGATCGATTTGGGGGAGAGTTCATGCTGATCCAGGGGCCGTTCTACGTGCAGGCCGAATATCTTGCGACGAAGATCAAGCGATGGTACGGGAAGGCCGATGTCAATTTCTGGGGCGGATATGCCACCGCAACATGGCTGATCACCGGAGAAACCCGCAACTACTACATCGACGAAGGAGAAGTTGGTTTGATCGATCCCCCGAAGAACTCGTGGGGAGCTTTGGAGCTTGCCGCCCGGTATAGCATGCTTGATCTGAATGATGATGCGGCGAAGATCTTCGGCGGGAAATCCAAGCAACTCATGCTCGGCATTAACTACTATCCGAATCTCAATATCAAGCTTCAGTTCAACTATTCGATGGTTGACCTGGATCAATATGCCACGCGTAAGGGTACCCTCAAGGAGGACGACGATCATTCATTCATCCAGATGAGATTTCAGGCGTCATTCTAGACTAAGGAGTTTGAACATGAACCATCGACTGCTCAGAATACTTTCGGTGATCTTGATGTTCGCGGCGCTCCCGTCGTGTTCGCGTGAGGAACCTGCACTCGTCTCGTCAACAAGAATTCAGGCATCATTATAAGACCAGGAGTGAAAACATGAAAAACTATCTTCTTCTGACTCTGTTTGTTGCGCCGCTCGTCTTCGTCTCCTGTGACAGGCCCGAGCCGTTTGTTGCCCCCGTCGTGGTTGAGCCGACCGTCATCAAGATGAATGAAATCTATAGCAGGGGTGTTCCCGCTGATCCCGATTGGATCGAGATCTATAATGCCTCGTCGTTCCCTGTAAATATCAGCGGTTACAAGATCTATGATGGTGGCGGCCAGGGCGGCACGAAACCGAAAATGTCCCTCCCGGCGGGAACGACAATTTCTGCCAAAGGATACTATGTGGTGGTAACGGATATTTCGACGACGATTGATCCAAGTGGGTTCGGACTGTCGAGCGCCGGCGAAGAGGTGTGGCTGGAGGACGCCTCAGGAAAGGTGATCGACAATGTCGTCTTCCCCGCGATGGACGTCACGCAGACCTACAGCAGAATTCCTGATGGCGGTACGTGGACATTGACATCCAACATGACCAAAGGTGCTGCAAACAAGTGATCAAACAACAATGAGAGACGGCCGGAAATCCCGGATGCCCTGAGATGGTCCACGGCGAGGTATGAGATGATGAAGCCAATTGTGGTCCTGCTGGTGGGGTTGCTTGCGTGGTCATGTGCACGGAAGGAACCCACAGGTGCAGTTGATGCTCCGGCCGTTACCCCTCTTGTTCAGGTCGCTGTCTACGACACCGAAGTGCCCGAGCCGTCCGGTCTGGCGTACGATCCACGCCGTAACGTGCTGATGACCGTCTCGGATGCCAATTCAACAATCTATGACCTCGATTTCACCGGACGGATCCTTCGATCGTTCGTTGTGGACGGATCCGATCTTGAAGGAATCGCGCTCTCGCCGGCGGGGGACACGATCTACGTTGTGGAAGAACGGAATCAACTCGTGAGCATGTTTTCGGCTGGTGGAACGAAATTTTTTAGTTTTCCCGTGAAAGTAGCTTCGAATGCCGGGAACGCGCTCGAAGGCATTGCAGTCGACAAGCGCAATCATCTGTTCATTGTGAACGAGAAGCTGCCGCGCCTGCTTCTCGAATACTATAGAGGACAGGAGGTGTCCCGGGTCGAGATCACCGCATCCATAGACCTTTCGGATGTCTTCTATGAGGAGCAGACGAACCACCTCTGGATCGTGAGCGATGAATCGAAGAAAGTGATGAAGATGACCACGAGTGGAACGTTACTGGCCGAGTATTCGATTCCCTTCACCAAAGGGGAGGGGATCACCATCGTCCAGGACAAGATCTATATCGTTTGTGATACCGACGGGAAGCTGTACGTCTTTCAGAAGCCGCAATAGCGTCTCTGCGTGGAAGATCGTACCATGCTGACCGTGTGCGGCGTGTCTAACAATATGCTTCACAAAGCTACCCACCATATCAAAGGAGTCATTATGAAACTCGTTCGTTTACTGTTTCTCGTGATCTTTGCCGCGAGTCTGCTCAGTGCGTGGGGAATCGCACAGACATCAGCGGTGAAGATGAACGAGATCTACTCGCGCGGCACGACCGCGGCTCCTGACTGGATCGAGCTGCATAACGGATCCAATGGTCAGGTCGACATCAGTGGCTACAAGATCTATGACAATGGCGGGGAGTCAGGATCGAAGCCGAAGATGACATTTCCATCGGGGACAGTCATCCCCGCGAAAGGATTCTTCGTAATTGTAACAGACATCAGCACGTCCGTTGACCCAAGTGGTTTCGGTCTATCGAGTACCGGAGAAAAAGTATGGCTCGAAAATGCGTCGGGTTCCATTATCGACAGCGTTACCTTCCCCGCCATGGACACCAGTCAGACGTATGGCCGGCTTCCCGATGGAGGTTCCTGGGGTCTTCGAACTCCAATCTCGCGCGGATTGTCCAATTCCCTCGTACTCATGAATGAAATCTACTCAAGGGGGACTACAGCTGACCCGGACTGGATCGAGCTCTACAACACCACAACGGCTCTCCTCAACATTGCAGGTTACAAGATCTATGACAATGGGGGTCAGGGCGGCACGAAGCCTAAAATGACGTTCGCTGCAGGGACAACCATTCCGGCAAAGGGATTCTACGTGGTTGTCACCGACATCAGCACGACGATTGATCCGAGTGGTTTTGGTCTCTCCAGTGGCGGAGAAACCGTTTGGCTCGAGAACGCTGCGGGGGCAATTATCGACAGTATCACCTTTGCCGCAATGGATACCTCTCAAAGCTACGGTCGGCTCGGAGATGGAGGGGCGTGGCAGCTTCTCAATAGACGGACGCGCGGGACCTCCAATGGGTCTCTAACAGCTATTGATGATCAACCGCCCGTAGCCGCGACGTATGCGCTGTTCCAGAACTATCCCAATCCGTTCAATCCTTCAACGGCGATCGCATTCGAAATTCCACGGCGGGAATATGTGGTGTTGTCGGTGTACAACACAATGGGTCAGCTTGTTCGGACGCTCTTGAACACCGAGCGGCCTGCGGGTTCACACACTGTTCTCTGGAATGGAAGGGATAATCAGAGTCGTGAAGTTGCCAGCGGAGTGTACTTCTACGAGCTGGTGACAGGAAGTTACAGCAAGACGGCGAAGATGCTGCTGCTTCGCTGATCTGTACGTTCTTCGTCAGGAAGTCAATGGTGTCCGTGATCGGTGACGGGAGATCTGGAAGTACGTACCCATATAGTAATCGATCGCCTCAGGGTAAGTCGAAAAGCTGGTTCGAGACCTGATATGGCCGGCGCGAATTTCAGGGCTCTCTGATCGCTGGAGGGGATAATTAGCAATTCCAACAATGAATATCTTCAACAATGAATTGATTCCGCGCAGTGTCGAAACAAACTACTCTTGCGAGAAGCTGGAAGAGGTCGGTCGTGAATTTGAAGGGGAGAGTAAGATTCGTCTCCCTCACGACTACTTCCCACTGTTTTGAGGGAGGGGATGATACAGGCTTGAAGTGACTACAATCTCATCTCGCCCGTCCTCAATTTCGTCGGTTTGAAAAACTACCTCGTTCTGTTGCAGAGTGTGGATTTCTGGGAATCGTTGGGACTCACGCTCCTGTACGCCCTCACGGTGATAGCGATCGAAGTGCCGCTGGGGCTCGGTTTGGCCCTTCTGCTTCAGCGTGAGATCAAGGGAATTCGCTTCTTCCGGCAGTCACAACTTCTGTGGCTGCCGTTTCTTTTTGTAGCAGGTGCTCGATCTCAACGAAGAATCGCCCAGCTGCTTTTACACATAACTCTTGACATTATCATCTCCGATTGGAATCGTGCCCTGAGTAGTTACTCTTGACAAACTGAACCCTTCTCTCGCAGTGAGAAGATGTTGCTCGAACTCAAGGAATTTCTCAATTGGCAGAGATTCAAGAATACAAGCCACGATCCCCTCGAGCGAAGTCGCTCCAGTGAGCCAAAAGGAGTAGCGTAGTGCAAAAGCAATAGACGCTGGAACCAGAAGCATTACGACAAGAAGATCTGCAATTCGAATTTCCGCAAAACGTCATCGATACCACCTCTATGTTCTTTTCCGTAGGAGTTTTCCAGCCATAACTATGACGAAAATTGATGCTGAGCAGAGCACACAGAGTTGTGCAAAAAGATCTCCATGTCTGGCATAGAATGTCCTCTCATTTGAAAGATTCAAATCGCTCACCAAGCTTGTCTGCAGATACATCTTTGTTGACTCGCGTACAATCCCTGTCGGGTCGACGAAAGAAGAGATGCCACCGTTGGCACACCGGACTATCCACCGTCGATTTTCAATAGCCCGAAACGACGCGTAGGCAGCATGCTGGTATGCGCCCGATGTATTTCCCCACCAACTGTCATTGGTAATCACTAGCAACAACTGTGCCCCTCGGTCCACAAATGTCCGGACGAAGTTAGGATAAACTGACTCAAAACAAATCACCCCCGAGAACTGAGCGTTCTCGCCCGAGCGCAACGGCAGCTGAAAAACGATTTGATTCTGCCCTTTGTTCAAAGCGCCAGTACCAACATTCCATTTGAAGACGTCAACGAGAAATGGGAATGTTTCTGCATATGGAACTCTCTCAGCAAAGGGAACCAGTACGACCTTCTTGTAGATTTGGCCGAGTGGTTGATGGGGAACAATCAACGTTGCGGCGTTATAGTATTCGAAAAAAGTATTTGCGTGGCTAGTTCCGACTGCCGACACTGGTGAATGAGCTGAATCGAAAGATTCCACGGCGGGCATTCCGGTGAATACAGCGACACAAATGGAATCCAGCTCTTTTCTCAACGTCAGCGAGTCGACAAAATGACGCGATGAAAAGATTTCGTAGGGAATTGCTGTCTCTGGCCAAACAATCAGCTCGGGGTTCCTCGCAGCGACTTCTTTGCTTTCGTTCAGGAGCAAACTCAACTGGTCTTGAAAGGATTTCCACTTCAACGTACGATACCCCCATTTTTCCCAAGGATCAATGTTCGGTTGAATGATGGCAACGCGTAGTCTATCTCTTGAAGGAGGAATTCCCCGATCTTTGACAGCGATTATACCGTAGAACAGAGGACCAACGTAGAACAAAACAACCACAGTAGCTACAACTAGAGAATTACGGGAAAAAAGGGATCTAGTATTCCGGAAAAAGGGAGCAAGCAAAACAGATAAGAGAACGTTGATAATCAGAACAAACAAGCCAGGGCCGTACGTGGAGGTGTATTCTGCGATTTGGATTCCGTAGAGGTTATATGCTTGGCTGTTGCCGATGGAAATCCAAGGGGAAAAATCTGAAAGCGAGTGGAGATAGTCGTACGAAGTCCAGAGGAACGGAAACGCCACACGTCCCGCTGTTACACCAGCGTGTTTTTGTAAAAAGAAATACACAATTGTGATGAGCCAGTAGAATGTTGGATGAAAAAGAACCAGTGCCGTGCCCATCACCATCAAATAGGGATCTCTGCGGTGTGTAAATCCACCCACCCAGTACAACGTGACCAGATGAAACGCCAACGCCATCAGATAGGTATAGAACAATACTTGTCTATAGGTTTCTAGACGTTCGAGCAGGATCAAAAATGGAATTAGCGCCACATACGCAAGAAAATAAAGCGGAGATGGTGGAAAAGCCGCTCCGAGTAATAATCCCGACAGAATTGCCAAACCTGTTGTGAATCTGACCAACATCTTCCAGGATTGGTCTCCTTGGATGCGGCTGGCGTTCATTGACCCCAAATCTAGTCTAGGACACGAAATTTTGTCACCTCGATGTAAGATCTTCCTCGAATGTTTTGTTCATGGAGTTCGAGATCGCATTTCTCAATCCCTCCTTTTTCTTCTCGCAAAGGAGAGTTCTCGCTGCAATATGATTGCAACCGCAAGTCTGAGAGCATTTTCTACTATAAAATCTCTCAATTGTGGGTCTTGACAAATGTCGACAGCTGTTTGTCAGCGGCAAGGTGGGATGGGATCTTTGACCGGGTACTCGGGCGGAACCGAGACCGGGCTAGCTTTCGCGTGTTTGCCACGTCGATGCACATATTGGAAGCAACACTTTAGGAAATTTCCGCGGACTCGAACATGTGGAGCGAATTCAAGGTGTCTGTTGTGAGTTTTGTCGGTATGATTCTTCAGAATGATCTCTGGACTTTACCAAGATTCTGAGTATCAAGGGAATTCGCGATGCCCGTCTTAAACGCCCGCTTCAGGGAGCGGTGATTGTGGTTATTCTCAGTTTTGCCGAGATCAACACCCAAAGTGCCCATCCAGAGACAACTAAGCTGACCGCGACTAGCCTCTTCTTCCCCGATAGTTTGGCTAATCCGATCCCAATTACGGAAGATTGCCAAACAGAGAAAAAATTGAATTCTGTGAGTATTCTATGGATTGTAATGGATGGATCATAAGTACTGAAGAAGAGAGCAGCCGCTGTGGGTTTGGCGCTAAGGGAACCGAACGCTTTGACCATTAACAGCGCAATGATCGAACCAAGTATGTCAATCCACATCGACAAACCGTACAGCGCGAAAGAGTCATGGAATGTCGTTTTGATATGAAGAAAAACCCTTCCAAAAAGCGACAGAAAAAAAACGGCACCAAAGAAATAGACTATTTCCTTAGATATTCCGAGGATCGAAAACATAACAAAGAGCCTGCGGAATCGAAGTCGGGTAGTTGACTCTTCAGAGGTTGCAGAGCCGTCGTTCATCCCGCGCATGGTCCCCGCGGTGGTTCTAAATTGCTTCTGCCGCAATTCGTACACTTGTTTGCTGAGCAGTTCGTCATTGAGGATCACGTAGTTCCAAACGGGTACCAACAATAGCGACAAAACGAGGGGATACAGCCAAACGCGAGTTTTCGCGCTTGCATCAAATATGTCATTGAATGCCTCAGACGGCTCAACAAGCACGTTTGCGATTCTAGCACCCAGTTTCATCTTTTTGGACATCAGTCGAACCAATCGATTCTAGCTTCACCCGCTGGTGAGTAACGACGCCCTGGTTAATGAACAGCCATCAAGTGAGAGATCTTTTTTTGTTTTTTCTTCTTGACTTGAGATCGTGAATTCCGTATATACCAACGAACTTAATTGAATAAATCCAAGAAATCAACATCGAGAGGTGTGCCATGAAAAAGATCAGAATGGCGTTGCTGGGGGTGGGACTCGGACTAGCTTTTTCGTTCGGGTTGATGATGGTCTCATCAAGCACTGCTAGGGCTGTGGACGGTGTGGGAGATCTGTATGCACTCTGGCCAGATCCAGTTAATCCTGGTTATTGGATATGTTACCCCATACCTTGGAACTGCACCTATGGACCTATTGTACTAGCATGAGATTCACCCGCCCCAGCTATTTTGGCTGGGGGCTTGTTCAAGCATACTTGGTCCTCGTGCATAGGCCACCTCACCCACCGATGGCGAAGTTTAGAGACATTTGCTTGAAGCTTTTGATTGTGGGCTCTTCCTTCCTTCTTACAGTCGGCGGATGGCATCTTTTGTCATATTTGACGGGAGCAAGTACAAATCACAGATTCTACGAAGCGTTGTCAAAGCATCTGCCTGATCTCAGATTTTACGACGCTGAACCTAAAGTAGTAATTGTCTTGACTTTTTCGCCTTTGGATTGTTGGCGCTGTCTGGAAGAACTAATCACCATGAGTCTCATGCGTCAAAAATTCTCTAGTGATCTTGTAGTAGTAGGAATTGCACGAACAGAAAGCCAAACGCTGGTAGAGGATCTCATCAGGATGTACCAGTTGAGTTTTCCTATTATTCAAGATTCGAGCGGCGAAGCAACAATGGACATCTTGGGCCGTACGAATCTGTCGATGAGATATGTTTTCCTAGACGGTCATCTTATGCAGCAGGGGGCAATGGGAATCCGCCCGAATTCGGAAGCTGGCCAAGAGCTGGAAAACTGGATACATAAGGAATTGCTGCAAAGATGAAACCCAACCGCGGCCTTGTCTTGTTGACTTTTCCACTGTTTTTACTATTAAGTTGCTCGGAGAAGTATGAAGTGCACGAAGAGGCAGATCAAATCTCCCCAATTCCTTATTATCTGCAAAAAGGCAATATAGTCCTTTCCGAAATAGACCGCTTAACCTTTGGTGGTAGCGACAGCTCTCGGATTGGCATGTTCTTGGATCTGGTAGTGGATTCGCGCGGGAGCTACTATGTTGCGGATGGGTTTGATGGTACTGTGAAGGTTTTCGACAGGAAAGCAATTCTTCAATATGTAATACGACATCCCCACAGAGCAGGTAATAGGCGTTTGGTCATTAGCGCCATAACGAATGATGAGAAGGGAAGTATATATGTAAGTGATGTGTCAGACGCCACGGTGTACAGGTTTGACCGGCGGGGCGTTCTGGTCGACAGTCTGTCAGATAATGCAAGCGTATTTGTGATGGGTTATGTACGCGTTTCAAAAAGTCAGCTTTTCCTTGGAGTGCTCGAAAAAGGGCTTTCCATGTACGGGATCTACAAATCAACTATGGTTGGGATCTACGATTGGCCAACCAAGCGCCTTTTGAAACGTTTCGGCAGCTTCGATGAGATGTATAGAAAGCTTTCTCCACTGAGTCCTGAAGTTCACTTCGATATTGACGGCGAAGGGAATGTTTATTTGGTTCAGGCCAACTCCTTCCGAATATTCTGCTACTCGAAGGGTGGCGACGCCTTGCGAACTTTTGGTCAAATTACACCCGAGTTCAAGATTGCCACTTATTCCATGCCGAGAGAGAAGGAGGAATCTGCGAAGTGGCGGACTACTTGGTCAAACATGAATGGAGTACGAGTCCTGGATGACTACATTATTGCCTACTTTGTGAACCTTTTTGAGGGGGAAGATAAATCCACGAATTCGAAATGCTACCTTAACGTGTACTCAAAGGATGGGACGCTGCTCGCCTCTGACATTAGGATTCCTGGAAGGCTTCTATGTGCTGCTCAAGACATTCTTTTCATAGGGCTTGACCTCAAATCTGATCAGAAACAAATCGCTCTTCTTAAATTGACCTCAAAAGCGAGCGGCTAGAAATCATTTCATCCACACTGCGACACCAAGACTACCTTCCGCAAGCAAGGTTTAGCACTGCGAAGTGCTGGGGCTAGGTTGCCTCGCTAGCATTTTTCAATCTCTCCCTGAACATGAGAAACTCATAAGTTATCCGCGAACGTAGACTCCCAGCGACCGAACAATTGTTCGTAGATTGATAAAGAGAAAAGCGTGCTCATTTCTTGGAGATAGTGAAGGTGATCCAATCACGCTCGACTTTGTCCTCGTATTTGAGGTGCAAGTAGTCGCATAAACCTCGGTGGAAAGTCCTCAAGCCTGCCTCATATTCATCCAACGTCACGCCATAGAATGAAGCATTGGTTGCAAAAAGGCGTGAAACATATGGACGACTAAATCTTCCAGTGACTCTGTCTTCACGATAATCAATAAGTTCAAACTTCCAATCTGAGAACGCTAACAAACTTCTCTGCATTCCACGTAGAAATTGTATTGGCTTGACGGAGTCTGGTTTGCCCCAGCTGGGGGCAAAAGTCTTTACGCAGTACCTAAAGAAATCATTAGGCGTGCGCCCGATGGACTTTGCATATCCGATGCCAGCCACGTAGAAAACGTCCGCGTGATTTTGCGCTCGTGCCCAACGATCGTCAGCGCTGACCTCAGGAAACGCCGGGAGTTTTTTTGATTGGCAGTATAACAATGAGCAAGTAAGTAGAGAAAATGTGATAAGGCTGAGAACGGTTCTTGGTGTCATGGCACACCTCCGTTGCCTGATTGAATTAGAGGTCTATTGACAGCATCTCCGTAAAGTGTGGTACGCCAGCAAAACCGGTTTGTCCTATTCAGGCCTTTGCTGCTGTATGCCCCAATTAGTCAGGCACTTTTGATGAGAACATGTTGGAGCTCAGATCAGATGGCGAGAGGCGAGTACTTGCATGTGATTCACAGGGCCAGCTCGGTTGTGGTCAAGGTTAAAGCCTGACATGGCGCTTCTTCGATTGTGTCGAGGTGGTTGATGTGGAAGGCCTGCTCGTGAAGTGTGCGGTGAAGGCGCTAGATGACTCCATTGTCTGCTACCCGATATTCTTCTCTGGGGCAGTAACGCGTATCTGCTCCAGGGTGTTCCCTTCCAGTCTAGGAATCCCTGCCGTGATGAGGTACTCTCGCCATCGGTTGGGGGCCTCTAAAGTCACCGCATACTCCCGGCTTACAGTATCAATTGATACTCGCCGATGAAAACGTACCACGACCTTAGCGTTCTTTACAGTTGGCCAGCGGCCTTGCCTCTCCTATATTGAATCCTTCAACCTATGAGACGACCATCATAAAATTAACCCAAAAACTCTTCAAATGAAACTGGGTCCAATATGCCAACTGATCGTAGGGAAACGGACAAAGTGTGTTTGGAGTGAACGGTTGAATCTACTTCCTTCCCCAGGAAGAAAACGTGAGCGATGGAAACTTGGCCTCTTCAGCCGATGCTAGGTCTTTCAAAGGAGACATATCGAGCTTCAGTGCCTTTCACCTCGATGTAAGAATCTGCTCCAACGCCATTTCAAAGATCCGATGAAGAGTAGTTGTGACTGGTGGAAATAGCGGGCCCCCGCTATCCCGATAAGAAACATCGGGACGCGCACAACGTGCAATAATGAAGCGGCCGGCCGGAGATTCCGCCAGTGCAGGGAGCATCATCAGGCGATAACGGACCGGATCCGTTGCAAGGACCAGGAAGAGAAGCTGCTAGGCGATGGTCACACGATGAAACCATAAAAATACTCGGGATGATTGATGGGGGGAGGAGAGTCAACGCCGATTTGCTCCTCCATAAAATACATCGGTGTGATTACGAGAAGTCCGTACACGCCGGCGACGCGGAAAACCCACCTGGCATAGTTCATTGCGTGTTCCACCTGGATGTGGCGTATGTCCAGACAAACCGATTCGGCGGGCTCACACCCCAATGACAGCTTGTTCTGTGTGGAATCGATGCGAAGGGGAAAGCAATCCGTTTCGGAAGCGGAAAGATGCGTCGGTTGTTTCCGGAAAAAGGACTTCCGTTTGACGGGAGATCCGGGCGGGGTCTCGCTCGACGCACACCGATAAGGGGGATAATGAGAAAGGGCTACGCCTCCGCGTGTTCCGGCATAACCGGATCCTCAATCAGCAGCGACATCCGGCGAAGCCGTTCGCGCTGTTGCTCGACGCACGAGGGAATGGAAGCAAGGTGTTCATCTTCATAAGCCCCGCCGGCGGCAAGTTCCAGACAATACGACATCCCGAATTCAAGATTCTCTTTGAACTCCCGCAGATAGGCAAGTTCTTTTGGAGTCCGGCCGCTCCTGGTGATCAGCCGCTCCAGATAGTCGACATACATGACGATCTCTTTGGCGAACATATGGGGGCGCTCGGGGGGAACGAGGGATGGGCATCGGCCGTAAATGTGATCGACCATTTCGCGTAGAGTGTAGATCCGGTCAAACCAGGCGATGTTTGGTCCGGGACAAATGGATTGGGGGGACTTGCTTTCCGGTACCACGCCAAGGGCGATGAGTGCGCCGTTCCCGAGATGCTCACAGAGGCATTCCTTGATCTCGATCTTTGCACGCAGGGCCGCCTTCTCCTCCTCGGAAACATCCATGGCCGCGATCTGTTCGTACTTCGGCTTTTGGTACTCGGTGGCGGCAAGGCAGATCGGTTTTTGTGTGAACTCGGTATTGGAAACGAGAAAACCTTTCGGGCAGGGTGAGCCGGGTGTATCGGTTCCCTGACGCATTTTGGTCCAGAGCTGAGAACCGGTCCCGCGGATGTTGTTGAACGGGACCCCGAGCGGGGAATTGTCGCTCACATACAAATCTTCTTCCTTCGACTTCCGCAACAGCTCCCGCGTGGCATCGTCCACGCAGGTTGCTTCCGGTACGAGGAGAAACGGGCTTGCCCATCCCGTCCGGTCCACCCCGAATTGTTCATGCATCCGCCTCGCCTCGCCATGCGTCCCGATTCCCCCCTGCACGGTCATGAGAGGGCGATCCTCCAATCCCTTTACCGGATACGTCCACCCCATCGATTCGTAAAACCGAAGGACCATCGGTTGAAATTCCTTGTGAAGCTGCTCGCGCTTTTCTTTGAACTCTTTCAGCAATGCAGGCAACAGGTGACCGTCCGATGCAAACGCATGACCGCCGCAGTTCAATCCGGATTCGATCCGGAATTCATGAACTTCCAGTCCCTTGCGCGCCATCAATTTTCCCTGGATCAGCGCGGAACGGAAATCGCTGACTTTCAAAATGATCTTCTTCCTGATCTCCCCCATCTCGTTCCTGTAGAAATCGCCAAACTTCGCAATGTACGAGAAGAGACTCTGGTTGATTCCGGCGGAGAAGACGATGCATGATTCGAGCAGACTGTTCGCGTATCCGCGCAGCGCGGCTTTTGCATCCGAGAATTCATCGCTCAGCATCACGCCGGACTTGGTGAAGTTGATTTTATCGAGCTTCACCATGATGTTCACATCGATCGATCCGGGGCGCATTTGTTCCGTAAGCAAATGCTCCTTCGCGTGCCGCTCCGATCCGGCCGGCATCGTCTGCAACTCGAAGTATTCCCGCTTCAAGGGGGAAGTGTCCGGCAGCATCTCGAAATACTTCGCCTTGTCGTTGGACTGAAAGAATGGGAGCTGCTTCACCGCTTCCATGTTCCGGTGAACAAGTTCCTTCACCATGTTCAGGTACGCGGTGATGCGTCGTGCGCGTCCGTCCTCCGCATATCGCTGAATCCGTTCGAAAGGAAGACCGTGCTTCTTGCTGTAATGTTCCCGAATGCGCTCGAGCAGGAGATCGTCAACAATGGAAATAACCGAGGAGATGCCGAAATGGGCAACCCGGATGGGGGTATCGATGGAATGCCCCGTCCCCATCACGGGGATATGAAAGAGGTGGTACGTAGAACTCACGAATCAGCCAATGTTAGTTGTGGAATGATGTGGTGCGTGGGACAATATACTGTATTTCAACGATCGATGTTTTATGATCACCTCACTCGTGAGCGGTGAGAGCCTGTTGTGCTCAAAGTCCTCGAGAGAACCACCCCGACGTTTGCGGGTCATGAACTCATCCCAATCGAATTCAGAGGAAGTTCCCGTTCGACCTGCCCAGAAGCTCGCGTCCGGTCATGCTCAACGAAGGCATCACCGTTGGAACTGTACACGAACGGAATATCGAGAGTCTCAGCGTATTCGAGTGCTTGCTGCATGCCGGCTCCGACGCTCAGGTTATTGTCCTTCGCTTCGATCACGGCGATGAGAGTATTCGGCTCGTGGTACAGTATATAATCTGCCCGTTTGGGAACTCCCCGCTTCACCATCCTTCCGCGGACGAAGATTCGCCCCTTGGTGAAATTCACTCTTCACGCACTCGGCCGTGGAGATCCCAGCCCGCCGCCACAATGGCCGGAGTGATGGACTTGGTGCACATATCACGTTCGCTGAGGGCTTTCCTATTCACCGGATCGTCCTACGCGATTCTCGGGCGTAACTTCGGTCGCCCATAACAAAGCAACCTCATTGATAATTGTGTAGAAGATAAGAAAAGATGCACATATCACAAAGCCATGTTGTGTCTGCGTTGCATATCAGATCAGGCAATGCTCCATGCTGTAGCACCCCGACTCATGAGAACCTTCTCCTTGACATACCTAATACTTCTATGTATGTTGGGTAAGGCACGATCGCATCTGATTCCACCATAACGAGCAACGCGTGCAATCATGGAATTCAACAAGGACCTCATAGCCGCTTCCTCCACGCCGATTGTTCTGGCGATCCTCTCGGAAGGGGACAGCTACGGCTACGCGATCATCAAGCGAGTTCAGGAGTTGTCCGGCGGGCAGATGGAGTGGACGGACGGGATGCTCTACCCCGTTCTGCATCAGCTCGAGCGACTTGGCCTCGTCAAAGCGCGGTGGGAAGAGGCAGAGAGCGGCCGTCGTCGGAAGTACTACCGGATTACCTCTCGAGGGAGGATTCAACTCGCTGAGGAGCGCAGACAATGGCAGGCGGTGCACGCAACATTGCGGGGGATCTGGAAGTCGATCTCAATGGAGAAACTCGAAATACGAAGCACAAAATCCGAAACAAGCATCAATCGGGAAATGTTCAATGGACCAAAACAATATCAGCGGTTTCGAATTTCTCTCATTCAAGCCTTAGCAGGTTGTTGAAAAAGTATTATTCTGTCATTCTTCATCCCGCTAATAAACAGCGGGATTCAGAATGACATTGGGCCTCGTTTTTCAACACCCTGTTTAGTCTTTGTTCGAGATTTCGTGCTTCCACCAAGTGACATTACAAAGACAATCAAGGAGTTTGAACCTTGTCAACACCCGAAACGAACCCATTACTCGAAGAACAGATCGGTCAATGGCGGACCTACCTTCTTCGACGACGGACGATCCATTCTGTTGACGTAGCAGAGCTGGAGGACCACCTGCGTGAACAGATCGCGGTCTTGTCCGAAGCAGGACTTTCTTCTGATGAAGCGTTTCTGGTGGCGGTGAAGCGCATGGGCGCGCTCGACGCCCTTTCACGGGAGTTCGCGCGCGAGCACTCGGACCGTCTCTGGAAGCAACTCGTGGTGCTTCCTGCGGATCCTGAAGAACGGGGAGGGAGGGTTCGCTCGGACGCGTTCGTCGCTTTTGTCCTTGCGGTGGCCGCGGCGATATTGATCAAGCTGCCGGAGCTTTTCGGGAAGCAGTTTGGGGAGGAAGAGGGTTTCTACGCACGCAACCTGAGTCTCTTCGTGCTTCCGCTCTTGACCGGCTACTTTGCCTGGAAGCGGCGGCTGGGTACGAACACACTCCGCTGGTTGGCCGTCGCGTTTGTTGCGGCGGGTGTCTTTGCCAATATCTTTCCCTTTGGGCCGCGAAGCTACACCGAGGTGCTGTTGGCGATCCACTTGCCGATCGCGCTTTGGGTTGCGGTGGGGATATCGTACGCCGGAGGCCGCTGGAATGAAGTCGCGGGCCGGATGGATTTCATTCGATTTTCCGGCGAACTCTTCATCTATTACGTGCTGATCGCGCTTGGCGGTGGAGTATTCACCGGGTTCCTGATCATGATGTTCCAGACCATCGGGATCAACGCGGAGTGGTTCATCCAGTCGTGGCTGATCCCATGCGGAGCCGCCGGGGCGGTGCTCGTTGCCGCCTGGCTGGTCGAAGTCAAGCAGAGTGTGATCGAAAACATGGCGCCCGTGCTGACCCGCCTCTTCACCCCCTTCTTCGCCGTTTTGCTGGTCACCTTTCTGGGGACGCTGCTCTTGACCGGGCGCGCCGTGGATATCGAGCGTGAAGTCCTCATCGCATTCGACCTTCTCCTGGTGGTCGTTCTCGGCCTGTTGCTCTATTCCGTTTCCGCCCGCGACGCTCAACTTCCGCCCGGAGGCTTCGATGCAATGCAGGTCGTTCTGGTGGTCAGTGCGTTGTTGGCCGACGCGGTGGCGCTGTGGGCTATTTCCGCGCGCATTACCGAGTTCGGATTTACGCCCAACCGGGTGGCCGCGCTGGGGGTAAATATCATCCTCCTCGTCAACCTCGCGTGGTCCGCCCTCCTCTACGTCCGCTTCCTGAGAGGACGCGGATCGTTCATGGAGCTCGAACGATGGCAGACGAACTATGTGCCTGTGTACGCCGTGTGGGCGGGTATCGTCGTGATTCTCTTTCCGATCGTGTTCGGGTTCATGTGACGGGGAATGCGAAAGGCATGCTCCGCGCCATCTCGTGGACGGGACGCCGCCCTCGACGTGCAATAATGGAAGGGTCTGCCGGAGTGTCTCTCAACGCAGGCGGGCAAGCCGGCTATGCCGCCTGAACAGCGGTGGGATGTCCCGCCTCGGGGGATTCAAGAGGCGGAACACAACACGCGCAAAAACCAGGAGCGCCCCCGTCGACATGCTCAGGGGGCGCCTCAGTTTCTTGGACAACGAGGATGGATCGAACGTGGAGTCGAATGGTATTGGAGGAATCCTAGTCCAGTTTGACGTCCTGCGGCACCGCGCCATCCAGATAGTACTTCTTCCGAAGAAAGAGAGAGACGTTGACAAGGCTGATCAGGACGGGCACTTCGACAAGTGGTCCGATGACTGTCGCAAACGCAACCTGTGAATTGATGCCAAAAACTGCAATTCCAACCGCTATTGCCAGTTCGAAATCATTGCTTCCCGCGGTGAATGCCATGGTTGTGCTCTTCTCGTAGGAGGAGCCGATCTTTTTTGCGATGAAGAAGGTCGCGAAAAACATAATCGTGAAGTAGGCAGTATAGGGGAGGGCCACACGCAGGACTTCCAGAGGCAGTTGCACGATCTTCTCACCCTTCAAGGAGAACATCACGAAGATTGTGAACAACAAAGCGACGGGTGTAAGAACAGATATCTTCGGGATGAATGTGTTGTGGTACCATTCTTTGCCGCGGCGCTTCAGCATAACGACGCGTGTGAACATTCCGCCGGCAAAGGGGATTCCCAGATAGATCAATACCGTCACTGCGATTTCTGAAATCGAAACATCGACCAATGCACCTTTCAGACCGAAGAAAGGCAGGAGGAGGGTGATAAACACATACGCATAGAGCGAATAGAAGAGGACCTGAAAGATCGCATTGAATGCAACAAGCCCTGCTGCCAGTTCCGAGTCCCCCCTTGCGAGATCATTCCATACGAGCACCATCGCAATGCACCGCGCCAGACCCACAAGAATCACCCCGATCATCATTTCCGGCATGTCAGGGAGAAGCATAACGGCGAGAATGAACATAACCATCGGACCGACGATCCAGTTCTGAATCAGTGACAGTCCCAACAGTCTTGGATTCCTGAAGACGACCGGAAGTTCCTCGTACTTCACCTTCGCCAGGGGAGGATACATCATCAGAATCAGTCCGATTGCAATAGGAACATTCGTCGTGCCGGAACTGAGCGAATCCCAAAACTCAGCGATGGCCGGGTACGCATAGCCGGCAGTGACTCCGACAAACATTGTCGAGAAGATCCACAGGGTCAGGTATCGGTCAAAGAATGATAACTTTCGGCTTGTGGTGCTCATGCCTCATTCCCTTCTAGCGCTGGGAGGATCGATTCAGAATAGAGATTGTAAAACGAATGCTTGATCTCATCTCGCACGCTTCGGAACACAGAGATTACGTCTCCAGGAGTCCCTCTTGCTTCAGCTGGATCTTCAAAGCCAATGTGCAGTCGGTACCTCACCTTTCCCGTGAAGACTGGACAGGTTTCCTTCGCATGATCGCAGACGGTGACGACGTAATCGAAGGAGTCATTCAAATATTTGTCGACAAGCTTCGGTTTGTGGTGAGATAGGTCGATGCCTACTTCCCGCATCACCTCAGTCGCCTTCGGATGAACGGCGGCGGCGGGTTTTGTTCCCGCCGAAACCACTTCCAGCCTCCGGTCGAAGGATCTGAGAAATGCTTCGGCCATCTGGCTTCGGCATGAATTTCCGGTACACAGGACAAGTATTCTTTTCATCCATTCCCTCCTTCAAATATCACAGATGACTTTTCGGTCCACTCGCCGAAGCTTCTTTGAATCATTCCGGATGGTCGGATCATCGTCAAATGAAGTATTGACGAGAGCGAGGACCGAGCGGATAAGCCGCTCCTCAGACTTCTTGTTTAACCGGAAATTCACCCACCGCCCCTCTTTGGAGTCCAGGAGAAGTCCGGCATCGCGGAGAATTGTGAGATGCTTCGAGACGGTCGAATTCGAGAGTCCGAGCACCTCTCGCACTTCACACAAACAGAGTTCTCGTTCGCCGAGCATTTTGACGATGCGGACCCGATTTGCATCACTCAGCGCCTTGAAGACGTTGGCAAGCTCACGAGGCATGGCATGTTTCCTTATTTCGTCAACCGACGAAATGTAGAAACGGAAGAAGGAAGATGCAAGAGAAACAAATCAGCTCGATTGGCCCGATTTGTTTTCCGGGATTGACGGGGTCATCTTCGCTTTGGCAGTACTGCTGGATTCGAGGTTCACGCTGATCCCGTCACGACATTGTCGTCATTCGAGAAGTCCCGCTGTTGTCCAGCGGGATTGAGTGGAGTCTTTGGATTTGGGCCGAACGAAGTTCCGGCATTTCAGTTAGGATCCTACCGCCGCTTTCCCGCCCGAACGGCGGCAAGGCGTCCTGCTTCTCAGTGCTAAGCCGCCGAAGGGGGATTGAAAGGGCGAACGAACAGCGCGCAGAAATCAAAAACTCCCCTTCGGGAGGCGTTAGTATTTTTCAGAAGCGAGGACGGAGTTGAGGGCAAGTTGAGTCCCGAGCATGCAGGCACATGGTGCCAGTGGGATTCTCAACTGGGCTCGGGTTTCTCGGAACCCATGGTGACAAACACTTCAACCTGCGATCCTGGCGGATGAGCAGTAATCGGACCACGGGCACATTTCCCCTCGATGATGATTTCTGCTACTCCATGTTCCACCGCCTGGGGATTTCTGACGGTGATGTCATAGAGCGCTCCTCGCCATTGACGTACAACTCTGAATTCCTTCCAGTCACTGGGCACACAGGGATCGATGATTAAACCGTGATAGTCTGGTCGAATGCCGAGTATCCATTTCGTCGCGGCTGTATATGACCATCCAGCACTTCCGGTTAGCCATGGATGTCTGGCGCGCCCGTAGGCGGCATGGTCCTTCCCGATTACAAATTGACAGTACGAATACGGCTCCGCATCCCGTATCTCGATGATGTCGTTCTGATTGTACGGGAGGAGCGCATCATAGAGCCTCATGGCAAGGTTTCCCCGCCCCAACTTACATTCGGCGATCGTTGCCCATGGATTAGGATGACTGAAGATGGCGCCGTTTTCCTTGATTCCTCTGTACACGCGGGTGATGTACCCAATATCATCATTTGGCCGAGTGTAGGTCGGCCAGACCAGATGAAGTCCGTACGGGGAGGCCAGATGCCTGTGGATGGCATTCATGGTGCTCAGGCCTCTCTCAGGTGACGCGACGCCTGACATCACTGCCCAACTGTTACCCTCGAGGAAGAGCTTCCCCTCGTTGCTTTTCCGCGAACCGATCCGGGTCCCGTCTTTCGTGATCCCGCGGAGATACCATTCACCGTCCCACAGTTCTCGCTCGCATGCCGCTCGGACGCGCTCGGCCAGACGCGAATATTGTTCAACGTCATCCGTCCGTCCCAGGAATTGAGCTGCGTGGATGAATTCGGTGAGCGCCCAGTAGTGCATAAACGACACCATGGCGCTTTGCCCGCCTCCTAAGTTTAAACAGTCGTTCCAATCGGCGCGCAGACCGAGACATATTTCATTCGCTCCCACCTGCTCAGCAGAGAAATCAAGAGAGCGCTTGAGGTGTTCATACACGGTTGCTTCGCCACCATCTGCAAAGGGAACGACTTCATCAAAGAAGCTGAGATCCCCTGTCTCTTTGACATACTCGCAGACCGAACCAACAATCCACAGGGCATCGTCGGAACACACATCTTCCATGCCATGGATGATATCGCCGCGATTTGGCGCGGGGACAACAGTAGGCAATTTTGGACCGCGGGGCTGTTCCGTCTTCGGCTTGAACACCTCGGGATCGAAGAGATGCAGTCCGTACCCTCTGGATACTTGTCCGTGGAGCAGTTCGATGATGCGTTGTCGGCATCTCTCCGGATTTGTATGCGGGATAGCCATGACATCCTGAGACGTATCCCGGTATCCGAGGCCTGTGCGTCCGCCGACTTCAATGAAGGAGGCGAAACGTGACCACACCACGCAGGTTTCGGCTTGGAGCAACGTCCAGGTGTTGATCATCGAGTTCAAACCGCGATTGGGCGTCGTGCATTGAAGCACGCCGAGCTTCTTTGTCCAGTATGATTTCAGCTCTGTGAACGCTTGATCAGCCAGCGAAAGATCCGAGTATTTCGATCTGACCTTCCCTCCCTCGCGGCGGTCTCCGACACCCAGCATGAAAAGGAATCGCACTTCCGATCCAGGTTCCAGTCTGAACCGCTTATGCAATGATCCGCAGTGATTGCCCCCCAGTTCGCTTGTGTTGCTGCAATATCCCCGTTCGACCGCGATCGGATTCGACTCTGTGCGATAACTTCCCAGGAACTTGTCCCGGATACAGTCATATGAGTCGGGCTCGAATGAGGAAGTGAAGTAGTGGTACATGCCGGGCTCGTAGAAGAAATCGTACTCGATGATGCCGGAGTCATATGATGAACCGCTCGCGTACAGGGACATCTGGAGATTCTGGTTGTCTATCTCGATATGATGGAACGAAAACTCTACATACGAAAAGATGCTAAGGCTCCGTGGTACGTCACCTGTATTTCGTACAACGACATCCCAGAGTTCGACATCCTCAGCGACGGGGATGAACATCAGCTGTTCTGCCGAGATATCCCGATATGCCGACTGAAACCTGGTGTAGGAGAGACCGTGACGGCACAAGTACTTCGCCTTGTTGAGGGGAAGTCCGACCGGCTGCCACGATACCGACCAATACTCGCCTGTCTCGTCATCTCGAAGGTAGACATAGTGGCCGGGTCGATCGAGAGGGATGCCATTTTGGCGAAACTTGGTGATCCGATGGTGTTCCGCGGTCCGGTAGAAAGAATACCCGCCCGCGTTCTGTGAAATGACGGTGCAGAAGTCTCTCACTCCGAGGTAGTTCGTCCAGGAGACCGGAACGTCAGGTCGTTCAATGACATATTCCTTGTTGTCGTCGTCAAATAATCCGTAGCGCATCTACCCCTCCGATTCTCTGGTTAACCTGCTCTCGCCGAGGCCAATGTACCGCTTCATTCGATGGTCGTGAGTATCGAGTGAATCACATCGAGCAATGGTGTCCGCCCATCCGCCAGATTGTCGCCGGTGATTTCCCAGATAATCACCCCGAGTGCTCCACGATCAATCACATACTGGACCTTATGTCTTATCGATTCTTCGTCGTCGTACGTGACGAGAACGTTTCCTGATCGGCTCACGAGGTACGGTACTTTGGCCCGTTCATCCCAGTGTCGGTCAAACCTGTCCATCAGGTTGAGAACGTCGTAATAGAAGCAACCGTGAGCTGAGAATATCACCGTGTCGGCTCCCGTGTGATTTCCGTAGATCGACGAGCAGTCGGCAAACGCGTGGCCGTAAAACGGGATCCCGAGATTGATCTTTGACGGAGGTATCTTGAAATTAATAGTGTAGAGTCTGAACGACGCATCGAAATTTCGCGATGAGTCTTCTTGTGTCGGCGCGTACAGTGGTGCATTGTGGCCGCTCAGCGAATCCCACGTTCCGCTGTAATCATAAGTCATCACGTTCAGCATATCCAAAAGACGGGCAACGTTGTCCATTTCATAGTGCTCGAGAGTTGCAGCTCCCGCCGGAAGTGCGGCAGTGAGAAGGAGTCTCTTGCCGATTCTTTTCCCATATACCTCCAGGGAATCACGGCAGGTCTGCAGGAGTTTCGTGAAGTTGCCTCTGTCGTCTGTCGTTCCGCCGTGTTCGGCGTATCCCGGGAATTCCCAGTCGAGATCGATTCCGTCGAAACCGTATTGTGCAATTTGTTCCAGACAGGATTGTGCAAACCGCGCCCTGGTTGCATCCGAAGCTGCCACCTCCGGGAAGTTTCCCGAATCTGCCCAGCCGCCAATCGAGAGCAGAACTTTGACTCCGTGCTGATGGGCACGATCAACGATCGTCGCGCATGCCTCCGGCTGCACCGGGCCGCGCTTCCCCCGCAGGAACATCTCATCGCCGACGCTGTCACGACTTGCCAGTGTCCCATCCTTTAAGGGATAGAAGAACGCGTAGTTCAACATCGTGAGTTTGTCGTACCGTATCTTCGATGGGACAGCGAGCGCGTCGCGAGACCTCCATTTCCACGAAGGAAAGTATCCGATAATTTCTTTGTTTTGGCCTTCCGCGATGGGCGAGAAGCAAAGAATCATTCCAAACATCAATATCCAGTTGTTCTTCATAGATGACGCCCCTTTCGCTATTGACTTTGTCCCACCGTTTCATCTGAACGCGTGTCTCGGAACGGAACCAGCCAGGCGACGAGAAAAGAAGGAATCGTCGCAATCATCACCCAGATGAAGAAATCTCTGTATCCAAGCGTATCGCTCACCCATCCGCTGATCATCGACGGGATGATAAATCCCACCTGCATCAGCGAAGTCGCAAATGCGTAGTGTGCCATCTTATACTTCCCCGGCGCGATTTGCTGCATCATAAACAACGTCAATCCCACAAACCCAAATCCATATCCGAAGTACTCAAACACCACAAGTCCTGCAACGGCAAAGAAGTCCGTCGGTTGAAGAAGGGCGAGAAGAAGGTACACGCCAAACGGGATGTTGAAGAAGGCACAGAGGGGAAGGAGCGCCTTCCGAAGACCGTGCCTCGCCGTGAAGTACCCGGAGAGTACGGATCCAAGAATAAACGCAAAAGGTGGGAAGAAGCCGTATAGAACACCGATCTCTTCCGTTGAAAGACCCAACCCGCCGTGATCGCGCGCTGCCCGCATAAACAAGGGAACGATCTTAATCGCCTGTCCCTCGGCGAACCGATACAGGATCAAGAAAGCGATTCCCCACAGAATGTATTTCTTCCGAAAAAAGCTGATCACCACATCCCAAAATGTCGTGATCGATTCCCTGATCGTCTTTACTTCTCCCGATTTGCCGCCGGTCGGGAGAAACGACCAGTGGTACACGCTCATCATAAGGAGCAATATCCCGAAGGATCCCATCACAATCATCCACGCGGGCACGATCCCAACGGTTGTCTCCAGCCGGCCCGCGACATAGACAAATGCTCCCTGCGAAAGGACCTTGCCGACATTGTAGAAGGCCCCTTGCCACCCGACATACTGGGCCTGCATTTTTTCCGTCAGCACAGTGATATAGACCCCGTCCGCGGCCGTGTCATGAATCGCCGAATTGATAGCGATGATTCCGAAAAAGATAAGTGTCCACGTGAAGAAACTCGGCAGTTGGAGCGACAGTGCGAGGAGGCCGAAGGAAACTCCCCCACCACACTGAGTGGCAAGCACGAAATGCTTCTTCGTCTTGAACATCTCCAGCAGCGGACCCCAAAGCGGCTTGAGGGCCCAGGGAATAGTCACGAGTCCCGTAAAGAAGGCAATCTGCGTGTCAGTGAAACCGAGACTTTTGTACATGAGGACCGATACGACGTTGACGACGACAAAGGGGATTCCTTCTGCGGTGTACAGGGTCGGCACCCAGAGCGCAGGATGTCTTACCTTGGAATCGCTCAGACTCATCGCCCACTCATCCTTGTGTGAGAAAATTGACGCGTCACTACTTCCTTAGAATCATCTTCTTTGGTCTCGTGTGGTACTCCCCGCCAAACTCTACAATCGAAAGCCGGTAGAAATAAACACCCGTCGCCCATCGAGACAGATCGACCACCTGATAATGACTGCCAGCATTGATCGAACCGAGGTCGCGGGTCTCGACTTCTTGTCCCAATATGTTCAAAACGTGTATTCTGACGCGGGATGGTCGGAGCAGATCAAATTGAATCGTCGCCGATGCACCTTCGCGAGCGGAAGACGACGGGTTTGGATAGCTATCGTAGAGAGTGGCAACAGAGGTGATCGGGGATTCACTTCTTGTTCGCACGCTTGTGCTGACGTTCATTACCATAGCTTCCAGAAGCGGTTGTTGACCATCCTCGAGAAGACCTTGGGAGAGTTCCCAGCACATCAGGCCGCCCAGCTTCTGGCGTGCACCGAACGCCGCCTTCAGCCGGATCGAAGCAGGATCTTCATACGTCACGAACTGCGTCGCATCTGCATTCTGAAGAAACGGAGCCTTCGCAACGTTATCCCAGCGGGAGAACCAACCACCGGAGAGAAGGTTGATGACGTCGTTGTACCGAAGATAGGAGACGGCAGGAGTGGATGTTCGCTCGTAGAGACCGGGTGCGGAGAACTGAACGGCGTAGAACGGCACACCCAGCACGAGCTTGGCACTCGGGATTCCGCGCGAGAGCAAATAAGCGATCGCGGTCGAATCTGATCCCGCCTGCAACGGATCTGCCGGCGATGGATAGAGAGGAGAATTGTGGCCTGCAAATCCTGACCAAGGTCCGTAGAAATCATACGTCATCACGTTGAACCAATCGACGGAGCCGATGAGGGCAGGATAGTCGAGGTATTGGCCCCGCCAGTTCGTAGGCGGCGCGGCCACGGTCAGCAGCAGGGAGGAAGAGACCTGGTCCAGTTGTGTCCGCAGCTCTCTGACGAATGACGTCAACTGTGTGCGCTCCTGCGCGTTGGTAGGCGTTTCCCAGTCGATGTCCACCCCGTCGTACTGATTTGATTGAAGAAAGCGGACAATGCTTTCTATCAACTTCTTCCTTAGAGTTGAATCGGCTGTCACCGTCGCGAAGTGTGTGCTGTTGTTGGCGCCGCCGAGGGCGATGAGAATTTTCTTCCCTTCATTCCGGGCTGTTTGGACCAACGGTGCAAACGGAATGCCGGAGCTGGCAGAAATCGTCCCGTCAGCGTTCGGATATGCAAAAGCGACAATGATGTGGGTCAAGGGAGTCAGACTGATGTTGCTGGACGGGTAGCGTGCGGCATTCCAGGCGGTGTAGTAACCGACAATTCTCTGCTGTGCCGGGCTGAACGCCGCGAAGGTCAGATAGCAAAAAATCAATTTGAATGCAAAGCATGGGCCGAGCCTCTTCGATTTCTTCATGCCTTCCCCGTGAGACAATGGAGGAACCCCGGTCTAATGTGTGAGGAGGACTCGTGCAGCGCACGCCCGCGAATTTCCACAACGGCGAGCGAGAGGAGAGACATCCCCTGGCGTCCCTCCTGCTCACTCGTCGTCAATTCCCGCTCTATTTCAACAACATCATCTTCCGGGCAATCCGGTTGTTCTCCTGCTGGAGAACATAAATGTACATGCCGGTTGGCAGATCTGACATCTCCACACCCATCGTGTACGTGCCGGGGGATTGATATATCCCGTCGACAACGATCCTGACGAGCTGACCGATGGTGTTGTACACCCTCAAGGTCGTCACACCGGCTCGGTTCAGGGTGTACTGGATATTTGTGCTCGGATTGAACGGATTCGGATACGCCGGCGATAGCGAGAACTCCTGCGGTATCGGCTCGATGGATGTTTCAACGGCTGTCGTGATACCGAACCAGTTCGGATCACCAATCGGGAGTCCGTCTGTGCCACCCGTTCTCAGTGAGGTATTTGTGTACTGCATGTGCTGAGTTTCCGGCAGTGGCCAAGTTGGCACCCAGTTGGCGGCGCTTCCAACCTGCGTTTTCTGGTACCCCCAATACGTTGTTGAAAGTTGTCCTGTTCTGCAAAGCGTGAACCACGCCAGCAGGCCGTTGGGTGACTGGCTCAGAACTGCAGGGATGGAAGTTCCGAAGCCCGGATCGGCGTTCAGATTCCCGGAGGAAACAAAGCCCGGCCACGTGGTTTTGTTCGCGAACATGTTTGAGGTCCGGGCGTTCATCCACGTCGGGGTATAGACAGAGCAGACGCGAGCGGTATCATTCCAGTTCTTCCAGAATGTTGTCAGCGCCGTTGGCCAGAAGTAGGCATTGTTTTTCACCTCGACCTTCCGTTTTGCCTCAGACAGCAGGCGGAAGTTTGTCTTGCCGATATCGACCGGATTGAAGACCGAGTCTTTGGCCAGGTCGAGAGTATCCAGGTCGATGATTGAGCCGACCTCTGGAGACCAGAGCTGGTCCCACCAGGGATACTCTTGCTTCGAGATTGCGCCCGACCATGGACTGAAAAAGAGGTTGTTGTTGAATTTGGCGTCCGTGACGTTGAATTCGAAGAACGGATTCTTGAACGTGTAGAGAACGCTGTTGTGCGTGAACTCAAAGAATCGGGTGTAGTACTTCGTCACGGTTGCCGAGGCATATCCGTTGATGCAAAACATCGTGTTGTATCGGAAGATCACCGTATCGGTGTATGCCGTCCCCGGCCATTCGTTTCGCAGAACCTCCCCGATGTACCATTGGTTCGGATGAACCATGTTTCTGAATTTGGAGTTCGAGATGTAGAACTTGCACCAGCTGCCGCTATAACTGATCGCAAAGGTATGCCACTCTTCGAACACACAGTTATCAACGGTCAGTCTGATGCTATCGGCAAGCAACCGGATGGCAATCCCGTCACCGTTGGCATTGCCATTTGTGGACAAGCCGAGTAGATAGAGATTCTTGAACGTGCCTTTCATGTTCTTCCCGTTCAGCACGAACAAGGTCGCCGGAATCGAGCCATCTCCAAGTACGGCCGGTTGGATGCAAGGTGGCCTTCCAGTCGTGGCGTGCCGCACGCCGAGAACGGTGATGTCCGATTTCACCGTGATCGATCCGGTATACAAATAGGTCGTATCGAGTGAGACGAGCTTATAAACCTTGTGTTTCTGGACTCCCCCGGCAGTAGTATCCTGCCGGATAACCTCGTCAAGTGCTTTCGGAGTTGCGTACACGACGAGGGTATCGGATGCCTGAGCGAACATCTGGATGGGCACCGTCGCAAGCAACAGGAGAGCCAAACACAGCGTTGCGGTGCAGAAACGATTCATGATTCCCCTCCATGGTTGTTTTGGTACAAAAAGAACCACTGCACAGTGGATTTGTTGTTCCGAATTTGCCACATCACCTCCTTTTATGATTGAACAAGTTGAACAACTGGATCGGTGTTCAGCAGCACGGGAATGTTCTCCTTAAAACTGCAAGCGAAGCCCAACGGTTGCCGTCATGCCGTACGATTGCTCGGCTCTGGGCACGCCGCCCCCTTGAATGACATTGATATCGTTTGCACCGTCAAGATTACTTATGTCGCCATAGAGTTGCAGCCCGAGCCAGGGGAGAATCTGCCTCGCGGAAATATCCCATCGTCGGTATGCCGATGTGCTGGATCTCAGCTGTGGCCAGAAGTTTGGACCAGTAAAGATATCGGTCTGGTATAACATCGATGCACGAATGGAAAAGTCCTTGAAATCATAGCCGACGGAGATATTTACCAGATTGTCCGGCTGGTAAAGGAGCCGATCCGTGTACGACGTATCGATATACTGGATCGGACTGCGGAGTGAGGCCCTATACAGATACACGAAGGGGTATTGTGCTCTCGAGAAGATGTGCGTGTAGTTGACGTTTAACACCAGGCCCTTCAGCGGATTGGGAAGGTACCAGAAGTGGGTTTGCCAATCCAACTCCAGGCCCCAATTGTCTATGCGGTAGGTATTGTTGACAAATGTCGTGATGCTGAAGTTTCCGCTCGGCGGAGCAGCCGTGATGGAGGGGGGAAAGTACGGTGCAGCATCGGCGCCGGAGACGAAAAAGGTCCACGGATAGATCAGGTCGTCGATCTGCTTCAGAAAACCGCTGATGGTAAAAAGGCCGATCGTATTACTGAAGAAGGCGAGCGACCCATCGTAGTTCCGAGAACGAGAGGGGACCAGCTTGTAGTTGTTCCACGCGATGGACGTTGTTGCGACATCGATTCGAGGGATGATCGCGCTATAATCGGGATAGGCGATGGTGTTTGTGTACGACAGCCGTACGTCAATCCATGAGAGGGGTTTAAATCGCAGATGAACGCTCGGGAGCCAGCGGGAGTGCCGGAGCGTGACAGTCGTGTCGTAATGATTGTAGGCGTAGTGAGACAGGGAGCTCTGGATTCCGCGGGAACCATCGTATGTCGTGGTGAGACGTTGATACCGAATACCGGGGATGATCGTGATCCGAGGGCCGACGTTGATCGTGGCCATCGCGTACGCAGCGGTCTGCTGCTCCTTTCCGGAGTAGTCATTCGTGATTGAGAGCAGGTTGTTCCGAGCATACCCCTCGGCCTGTTGCTGTGCGATGTACTCGGCATTGTCCCTCAGGAGACGGGCCAGCTGCGCCATCATACCGAAATTCAGCGGAGCACTCATCGGATATTTTCCACCGAGGAAATCCCCATAGCTGAAGTCCCGATCGGAGAAGGGAGCGATGGGGAGGGCCGTCGGGTCATATTGCGTGGTGGCAGGGAAGTGCGAGGCAATGAGCTGCGCCGCAATCCGGGCGCTCGGCGAGGCAAACGATGCATTGTTGTTGAAGTGCTCGTAATCGTATGCGCGCGTCTGGTGCCGGTACTTCCCACCGAACTTGATCGTCGAGGTGACGAGGTCTGAGAAACTGATCGGAGCATCCAGGTCTCCCGACGCCGTGAACGCGCGTTCCCGTGAGAAGCTGCTGTTGTTGATACAAGAGTTCAGGAATGTCGCTGCCAGATTGTTGTTGGCCGCCTTCGGAATGTCCTCGGGATTCAGATTGGGGACATTAAAGAACTGACCGATCCCCGCAGAGGTCTGAAGGAACGTGACGGTCCAATCTTCCGGACTTTTGGTTTCAGAGTACGTGTGGGAGAGTTTGAAGTCGGCGTGGAACACGGGGAGTTGATGTTCGAGACTGAGGGCATTCGTGATCAGGTTCAATGTGCTTCTCGAATACGCTAATGAGTAGAGATGCAAATTGCCCTGAATGTCAAATGATTCTCTCCTGTTCTGGACATCCGTCGTACCGGAACTGAGGAAATTCGTCAAGGCGATCGTTCCGCGCGGAAGCCGGTAATCGAGAACCAGCGTGCCATTGTAGCGCTGCCGGTCACGCGGAATGTGACTGAGGTTCAGCGACGTGATTCTGTACTCCGTTGTGCTCGTCCCGATGTGGTCATAGGACGCGCCGAGTTCGTTGGAGGTGAGATTGCGCCTCTCCAGATCCGCCTGCGCGAAGAGTCCCAACCGAGTCTTGAGGAAACGTCCTTCGACGCTGGCGACGTACTTGTAGTTGTTGAACTTGTTGGGGGCGTTGGCGAGGCCGTTATACCCTCCCTGAGCGAGCAGATGAATCCCGAGACCTTGCTCCTCTCCCCGAGGGTGGCGCAACTTGAAATTCACGGTACCGCCGAGAACGTCCGGGTCCTGGTCCGGCGTGACGGTTTTGATCACTTCGATGGCTTCGAGGGAATAGGGAGAGATCATGCTCAGGTCGGTGCTCCGATCGGAAGGATGCGAGGAGGCCATACGCACCCCATCGACGAGGATGGCATTGTATTTCGGTTGGAGGCCGCGGATGACAACCTGATTGCCTTCGCCGCCACTGCGGAGTATGGAAACACCGGGGAGTCGTGCTACCGCTTCGGCTGCGTTGGCGTCCGGTAGTTCCTGGATGCGCGCAGCGGATACCACGCTGGAGATCGTATTGGCGGCTAACTGCTCGTTGATCGCCACCTTCTGTCCACGCGCCTGAGCGGTGATAAGGACTTCCTCGCCTTCCAGCGCGACGGGTTCAAGGGCGAAATCTCGTACGATGATCTCATCGGCTCCGACGTCGAGAGGTATTTCGATCGGCCGGTAGCCGACATAGGAGGCGCGCAACGTGAACGATCCAGGGGGAACATTGCGAATGAGATATCTTCCCTCAATGTCAGAAGCAGACCCGAGACTGGTTCCGACCAGCACAACGTTGGCCGAAGGAAGGGGGTTGCCGGTTTTCGCATCTCTGATTGTTCCCTGGAGTGTTGCGCTGGCCGCGGAAAGTGTCAACGGGTGGAACATCCAAACGATGAACAAGATTGTCGTTCCAACGAGAAATCTGTTCGTGCGCATTGTTGATCCCTCCTGGAAGAACATCCCGCCGCGCGATCACGGTGGGGCAAGCCTGGCGCTAACGGTGCGCGACCATACCAACAACGAGAATCTCCATCTGATGTCCACGAGACGTGGGGGACCGAGACGCAAAGCGGTCACTGAGAGATACTAAAATCGGCAAAGATCGGTCGGATCGACAATGCTGCTGCACCGAGGAGCGGCGGATAGTCGATGAGCGAAGAGGGAAGTATTGCCGTGGTACGTTCAAGGGCAAACGTCCCGCGACCGTATGCCGCGTTCACGATCTCTTCGCTGACCAAGTCCCAGACTTGATTGATGGAACCCCCAACGACAACTGCTTCGGGATCCAAAATTCTGACCAGATCCCCGAGTCCCACGCCGACGTGTTCTCCCCACAGACGAAGAGCGTGTTGAGCGTCCGAGTCTCCGGCGCGCGCGGCACCGAAGACATCTGACAACGCGTACGGTGATGAAGAGGCTGATTGCTTTGCGCTGGCATACCATCTGAGAGGTGCATGCTCCGATGCGTAGAGCTGCCAGCATCCTCTATTTCCGCAAGAGCACAATTCTCCCCCTTCTGCGACCGTCATATGGCCGACCTCTCCAGCGCCATGAGTATTGCCGGACAGGATTTTTCCGTGCACGGCAATTCCCGCGCCGATGCCGAGACCGATGAGCAAGAAAATCATGTTCTGAGACTCCAAGCGATTCCTTCCGAAGAGGAGTTCTGCGATCGCTGATGCCTTCGCATCATTTTCGACCCCGGTGAAGTTGATATCGGTTGCGTGGGCTTGCATTACGGCGCCGAGATCGACATTCTTCCATCCGAGGTTCGATGCATAGATCACCTGTGACTGCGCCGAGTCAACGATCCCTGCTACGGTCACACCGATTCCATGGAACTTGTGCGGGCCGAGCGATGACCGGAAGGAATTCAATTGAGCAAGACACTGGGAGAGGAGGATATCGGGAGGGACCGCCTTGGTCCAGATCTCGCACCGTGCTTTCACGGTTCCGTCAATATCGACGATTGCCACGCGCGTGCAGGGAGCATCAAATGCGATCGCACCGACAAAATGTCTTCCTTGTCTGATATTGAGATTGACAGGATTACGTCCCACTCCACCGCTCCGGTCGGGCGACTCCGCGAGGAGATCTTCTTCGATCAAACTGGAGACGATGCTGGAGACGGTGCTTTTGTTGAGGAGAGTGCTCTCGGCGATCGAGCTTCGCGATATCGGCTGGTGTCGTCGAACAGTATTGAGAATGATCGAGCGGTTGATGTTCCGCCCCACCCGGGAGTTTATCCGAGTTATTCGATTGGGCTTATGGCGCTTGGACAACATAGGGGAGGATACTAGATATTAGTATGGAAGAACAACTTTTTTCAAATCCTTGCCGTTCAACGACAAATCGAAGCAAATCAATTTACAAACAACTATTTGTTGTTCTAATAAACTAATTGATGGTACGTTTTTTCCCTCTTTCTGTCAAGAAGAAAACAACCGGATCAGCCGATATTTTCCACAGCTGATCCTTCTATCCCCTCGGATTACCAAAGACAAAGAAATCACCCAAATTCATCGCTTCAACCAATGGATTGGGGCCCAAGGTGAATAATCGTGGGAGTTGGGCTGTTACTGCCATGCCATGATCCCGGGTGGGATACGCAACCATCACGTCTCCTGTCGCTGGTAACTCAGCAGTTCGATCGGTTAATGTGGATTTGCCCACACACTGATTGGCGCGTTCCCAATGGTCAAGATCGAGAAGTAAAAGCCTTGGACAGTTCAGAAGCGCCGATCGCGGGCGCGTCCATTCCTGTGGCGAGTAGGCGGGATAAGAGATGGAGCTGATGATGGGTGGGATCTCAGTCGACTTTGAGTCTTGCGGGGCGACGAGCATGGGCTTGTGAGTCATCCAGCGTTCCGAAACTTCCTGTCGTTCCTTGACTCACTCTCCTTCGCTTCATAGATTGGCGCAAGGTTTCCAGTCTGATCATCCCTTCCATCCTGCGAGGAGTTTACATCATGCGAGCGTTTCTGATCACACTCTTCATTGTGTCTTCGCTGTCTGCACAGGCGCCGCCGACCTTCATCGACACGAACAGGACACAAAAGGTCAAAGAGACCTTCGCGGTCGTAGACCGCATATACAAAGAGTACGCCGAACAACGTCACATGCCGGGACTTGTCTACGGCGTCGTGGTGGATGATCAGCTGGTGTACTCCGGCAATTTCGGCTTCACGAATGTGCAAAAAAAGATTCCCGCCAACAGCCAATCGCTCTTCAGAATCGCATCGATGAGCAAGAGCGTCACCGCAGTGGCGATTCTCCAGCTTCGTGATGCAGGAAAACTTCAGCTCGATGATCCGGTGAGCAAGTTCATTCTCGAAATGAACTCCCTGCGCTACCTGACGACCGATGCTCCTGCAATCACGATCCGGCACCTCCTCATCCATGCCACCGGCCTCCCGGAAGACAACCCGTGGGGTGATCGTCAACTCGACAATACCGATGCGGAGCTTCTCCAGCTGATCGCCAACGGCGTTTCGTTTTCGAATGTTCCGGAGATTGCGTTTGAATACAGCAACCTGGGCTTCGCACTTCTGGGACGTATCGTGGCCGTCGCTTCGGGCAAGTCGTTTGACGTCTACACGAGAGAAAACATCTTCATGCCGCTCGGTATGAACAACACGATCTGGGAGTTTTCAGAGGGGCCGGCCGAGCGGCTCGCGCTCGGATACGACTGGATCGATGATGCATCGGTTGATGTTCCATTGCTCCATCATGGATCGTACGGATCGATGGGGGGACTGATCACGTCGATCGAGGATTTTACCACGTACGTCGCGATGCACATGTCGGCCTGGCCGCCGCGGAATGATGCCGACCATGGACCGCTGAAGCGCAGTTCACTCCGTGAAATGCATCAACCGTGGAGATTTGATCGTGTGCTCCCGCGGTTCAAATATCCAAGCGGACGTGATTGCCCATCTGCAACGGCGTACGGGTACGGCTTGAGGTGGATGGAAGATTGCAGAGGCCGCGTGAACATCGGGCACAGCGGCGGGCTCCCCGGGTTCGGGAGTAACTGGACGATGTTTCCGGAGTACGGCATCGCGGTGATGTCCTTCGACAACATTACGTATGGAGGGACGAGCACAATCAACCTGGCGGTGCTTGATACGATCATCACTCTTGCCGGACTCGAGCCGCGCAAACTTCCCGCTTCGGACATTCTCAAGCGGCGTCAGCAGGAACTTGCCAACATTCTGCCTGATTGGGAGAATGCGGAGCAGTCAGGACTTTTTGCAGAAAACTTCTTTCTCGACTTCCGCATAAGCGATCTGAAGAAACGGACAAAGGAGATTTTCGAGACGGCAGGAAAGATTGTAGGGATGAAGATGATTGTCCCGGAGAACCAGCTGCGCGGGACGTTTGTGATCGAGGGGGAGAAGATGGACATCGAAGTGTACTTCACACTCACACCGGAGAAGAATCCGCTGATCCAGTTTGCCAGGGTGAGGAGCATAGGGAAAGAAGAAATGAAGTAGTTTTGTGTCTCAGGGACAACTCGAGAAGAGATCAAACGCAGAGACGTCTATTGAAAACAATGTCAAGCAAAAACACTACTCCGATGACAGATATAGACCTGTGTTTTTGTTGGCATTGAGGGTCTCACGTTATTGACACCGAGTTGTTGAGGCCGGGCGCGTTGGGGTGGC
>Ga0194111_10000184_pt1 | contig 75210 bp, 69 predicted proteins | sample TA2KigC300mmetaG_FD_146194 | JGI IMG/M metagenome (GOLD analysis project Ga0194111, IMG submission 146194) | Freshwater microbial communities from Lake Tanganyika, Tanzania - TA2015033 Kigoma Deep Cast 300m | ecosystem: Environmental > Aquatic > Freshwater > Lake | place: Tanzania: Lake...
TGTCGATAGCAAATGATATGACCGCCAATCATAGCAAATGAATTGTCCGCTTTTGCGGATTTCGGAGACTAGCGCCAGGGGGAGGCGCGATGAAGCTCTATCCGGAATCCGCCCTGAGGCGGGCGATGAAAGTAGTGGAAGTCATGCTGAAGGCCATCGGCAAAGAGATCAAATGGATTCAGGCGGCGGACATTCTGAGGGTGACGCCCCGGACCATCAGGAGGATGCGGGCCGTCTATCAGGAGCAGGGTATCGATGGCTTGACCGACCGACGGCGGGGGCGGCCCTCAGCCAGGCGAGCCCCTTATGAGCTGGTGGAAAAGGTTCTCTGCTTGTACCACGAACAATACTTTGACTTTAATGTCAGGCACTTCCATGAATACCTGGTAAGCCGCCACGGTCTGTCGTGCAGCTACACCTGGGTCAAGAATCTGCTTCAGGAAGCCGGCTATGTCAAGCGCCGCCAAGGCCGGGGCGGACACCGGAAACGGCGGCAGCGGCGGCCGCTGTTTGGCCAGATGCTGCATCTGGACGGCAGCGAGCACCAGTGGCTGGCCCTGCGGCCCGGGGAGCGTCAGGTGCTGTTGCTGGTGGTGGATGATGCCACCGGGAAGAATTTGGCGGCCAGGTTGGTGGAGGCCGAGACTACCAAAACGTGCCTGGGGATCATGCGGGAAGTGGTGGAAAGCTACGGCATTCCGGCGCAGCTCTACACCGACCGGCACAGTGTTTATTGGTATACGGCCAAAGCCGGCGGCAAGGTGGACCGGGAACGACTCACGCAGTTCGGCCGGGCCATGGAGGAGTTGGGCGTGGAGATGATCCCGGGCTATTCGCCCCAGGCCCGGGGCCGCAGCGAACGGTGGAACGGCACCTGGCAAGGTCGCCTGGTGGCGGAGTTGCGGCTGGCCGGTATCGCTGACTTGGCCGCGGCCAACCGCCATATCGCCACCAAGTTTTTACCGGGGTTGAATGGGCAGTTTAGCCAGGCTGCGGCTGAACCTGGCAGCGCCTTTGTGGGCGCCCAGGGCGCTGATCTGGACCGGATTTTCGCCATTCGCCACGAAGCTCGGGTGGTGGCCAACGATAACACCGTGCGGGTTAATAATCTGACCCTGCAGCTGGAAAAGTCGCGGTTTCGGGACCACTTTGCCCAATGCCGGGTGGACGTCTGCGAACATCTAGACGGCACCTATGCCGTGGTCTGGAAGAAGCGAGTTATCGGGCGCTATGACTCGCAAGGCCAAGCCCTGAGAACCCCTGGGGGCCAGCCCCCAGACCCCCGGAGTTTATCGCTTTGGGGTCCAGGGAAGGGCTCGAACATGGGAAAGGGGAAGCGCTCGGCTTCCCCCTCTTCCCCGGACATCCCGCCGGCGCTCGGGTCGCTCTCCAGCGTTGCCCTATCCTCCGGCGAGACATCCCCAGGTTAAGGGATTACATGAAAAAACTCAACCGGACATTTCATATGCTATGAAAACCGGACATCTGTATGTGCTATTGACACAGGCCGGAAAAATGCTTGACAGAACCGGGTTTTTCTGCAAAATAACATTTGACTTACCGGGCCGGAGGCTGATGGCCCGGAGCTTGAGGAGGTGCCGGGCTAACTTACTCGCCCTCATATGCTGGTAAATCCTGCGCGGCATCTGGCAAAGCTCTTGCGAAAGCCCGAGATGCCTTTTTTATTGTCAGCGGCTTATGAGAATCACCCTGCTTAACGGCCCCACCCGGGAGATAAACCCCGGCGTCCCGGTGGCCCAGGCTTTACAGGAACTGGGAGTCCACATCGACCATCAGGTGGTGGCCGCCAGAGTCAACGGCGCCCTGACGGACCTCCAAGCCCGCCTGAAAGAGGACTGCACCCTGGCCCCGGTGGCGGTGGATTCCCCCGAGGGGCTGGAGATCATGCGCCATAGCGCCTCCCACGTCATGGCCGAGGCGGTGCGCTCCCTCTTTCCGGACGTCAAGGTGGCCATCGGCCCGGCCATCGAAAACGGCTTTTATTACGATTTCGACGCGCCCCGGCCCTTCACCCCCGAGGACCTGCCCCGCATCGAGGCCCGCATGGGCGAGCTGGTGGCTCAGGACCTGCCCTTTGAGCGGCAGGAGGTCGCCCGTGAGGAGGCCATCGATTTTTTCCGGACCCAGGGCGAAACGTACAAGGTGGAAATCCTGGAGGAAATCCCTGGCGACCGGGTGAGCCTGTATCGCCAGGGCGACTTCGTGGACCTCTGCCGGGGCCCCCACGTGCCTTCAACTTCCTTTCTGGGGGCGTACAAACTCACCGGCATCTCCGGGGCTTACTGGCGGGGCGACGAACGGCTGCCCATGCTGCAGCGCCTCTATGGGACCGCCTTTCCCTCCCCGGAAGAGATGGAGCGCCACCTGGAGCTCATCGAAGAGGCCAGGCGCCGGGACCACCGCCGTCTGGGCCGGGAGTTGGGGCTGTTCAGCATCGAGGACGAGGCCGGCCCCGGGTTGGTCATCTACCACCCCAAGGGCGCCATGCTGCGCAGCCTCATCGAGGATTTCGAACGGAAGCAGCACCTGAAGCGGGGCTACCAGATGGTCATGGGGCCCCAGATGCTCCGGGCCGAACTCTGGGCCCGCTCCGGCCACCTGGAAAATTATAAGGAACACATGTACTTCACCGAGGCGGAGGGCCAACTTTACGGCATCAAGCCCATGAACTGCGTGGCCCACATGCTGATCTACAAATCCCGGGTCCGCAGCTACCGGGAATTGCCGCTGCGGCTCTTCGAACTGGGGACGGTGCTGCGCCACGAGCGCACCGGGGTGCTGCACGGTCTCACCCGGGTGCGCCAGTTCACCCAGGATGACGCCCACATCATCTGCACCCCGGAACAGGTGGAGAGCGAAATTTTGGGGGTGCTGGATTTCGTGGCCGACGTCATGGCCATCTTCGGCTTCGACTATGAGGTGGAGCTCTCCACCCGGCCCGAGAAGTCCATCGGCAGCGACGCCGACTGGGATCTGGCCACCACCGCCCTCACCGGCGCGCTGAGGAGCCGCAACTTGCCGTTTGCCGTCTGCGAAGGCGAAGGAGCCTTCTACGGCCCCAAGATCGACGTCAAGCTGAAAGACGCCCTGCAGCGCCGCTGGCAGTGCGCCACCATCCAGTGCGATTTCACCCTGCCGGAGCGCTTCGACCTGACCTACGTGGGGCCCGACGGCGGCCGGCACCGCCCGGTGATGCTGCACCGGGTCATCCTGGGGTCGCTGGAGCGCTTCCTGGGCGTGCTGGTGGAGCACTTCGCCGGGGCCTTTCCGGTCTGGCTGGCGCCCACCCAGGCCGTCTTCCTGCCCATCACCGACCGGGTGCACGCCTATGCCCAGGAAGTGACCTCCCGCTTCACCGAAGCCGGTCTCCGGGTGGAGGTGGACCTGCGCCCCGAAACGTTGCGCCTGAAAATCCGGGAAGCCCAGCTCCAGAAAATCCCATTTATGATCGTCATCGGGGACCGGGAGGCCCAAAACCGCACCCTGTCGCCCCGGCTCCGGGACGGCACCGAACTCAAGGACATCCCGCTGGACCAGTTTATGGGCCGGTTGCGGGACGAAAGCCAGGTCCCCACGCCCGGCAAATCGCCCTGAGCCGCAGGAGGAGACGGCCATCCAGAAGCAGCGCGTCAGGATCAATCAGCAGATCAAGGCGTTGGAGGTTCGCCTGATCTCCGCCGACGGCCAACAGCTCGGCGTCGTGAGCCTCAAGGAGGCCCTGGCCCATGCGGCCGAGGCCAACCTGGACCTGGTGGAAGTGGCCCCCATGGCCAACCCCCCGGTCTGCCGCGTCATGGATTATGGTAAATTCAAATACCAGCAGGCCAAAAAACAACAGGAAGCGCGACGCCGGCAGACCACCATCCAGGTGAAAGAGGTCAAGGTCCGTCCCAAGATCGAGGGACACGACATGGCCGTCAAGCTCCGCAACATCCGCCGCTTCCTGGAAGACCACGACAAGGCCAAGATCACCATGATTTTCCGTGGGAGGGAAATGGCCCACACCGATCGGGGCTACCGCATCCTGCAGCAGATGGCCGAAGCCCTGGCGGATATCGGCGTGGTGGAGCAGGAACCCAAGCAGGAAGGGCGGACCCTCTCCATGATCGTCGCCCCCAGGTAGCAGGACCCGGGGCCCTCAAGGTCAGGTTGGGAGGGGCGGGCCGGGCGAGCCGCGGCCCCCTTTCACCCGATGAGTCCCAAATCTTTGCGAGGTTGCACCATGCCCAAACTCAAGACCCACCGCGGCGCGGCCAAGCGCTTTCAGGTAACCGGCACCGGCCGGATCAAGCGGAAGCGCCCCGGCCACAGCCACCTGCTCACCGGCAAGTCCCGGAAGCGCAAACGCCAGCAGCGTCTGCCCGATTACATGCACGAAGTGGAAACCCGGAAGATCAAGCGTCTTCTGCCGTACCTCTGAAACCAGGAGCATCGTCATGCCACGCGTGAAAAAAAGCGTCGCCTCCCGGGCCCGACGCAAGAAATACCTGAAAATGGCCAAAGGCTACCGCAGCGGCCGCCGGCGCCTCTACCGGTCCGCCCGGGAAGCGGTGGAGCGGGCCCTGTGCTTCGCCTACCGGGACCGCAAGGTGCGCAAGCGGGAGTTCCGCAGCCTCTGGATCACCCGCATCAACGCCGCCCTGCGCCCCCTGGAGATGTCCTACAGCAAATTCATCGGCGGCCTGAAGAAGGCCCAGATCAACCTGGACCGCAAGGTCCTGGCCGACCTGGCCGTCTACGACCCCCAGGGCTTCGCCCGGGTGGCGGACCTGGCCCGACAGGCGATGTGAGGATCTGTTGGGGGGAGGGCCGGGGGAGCGGTGGCTACCCCGCCCTCCCGCACGTTCTCAGAGCAAACGCCCATGACCCTCAAGGAACGGGAAGTCGAGGAACTGACGGAGGCCGCCCTCCGGGAGATTGCGGAGGCCGGCACCGACGCGGACCTGGAGCGCCTGCGCGTCCACTACCTGGGCCGCAAGGGGGCCATCACCCAGATTCTGCGCAGCCTGGGCCGGATGGCCCCGGAGCAGCGCCGCGAGGTAGGACGCCAGGCCAATGCCGCCAAGGAGCAGGTGGAGGCCGCGCTGGCGCGCCGGCTGGAGGCCCTGAAGGAGGCCCGGGCCCGCCGGGCCGCCCCGGCCCTGGACGTCACCCTGCCCGGCCGCACCGCCTTTCTGGGACGCCTCCACCCCCTCACCCGCATCACCCGGGAGATCTGCGACATCCTGGTGCACCTGGGGTTCGAGATCGCCGAAGGCCCCGAAGTGGAGCTGGATTTTTACAACTTCGAGGCCCTGAACATCCCCGCCGACCACCCGGCCCGGGACATGCAGGACACCTTCTACTTCAACGACCAGGTGCTGCTGCGCACCCACACCTCCCCCATGCAGATCCGGGTGATGGAGCGGCGCCGGCCGCCGGTGCGCATCATCGCCCCGGGCAAGGTCTACCGCCGGGACTCGGACATGACCCACTCCCCCATGTTCCACCAGGTGGAGGGTCTGCTGGTGGACCGGGGCGTCACTTTCGCGGACTTGAAAGGCGTCCTCACCGCCTTCGTGCACCAGCTCTTCGACCCGGACGTGGGTCTGCGCTTCCGGCCCAGCTATTTTCCCTTCACCGAACCGTCCGCCGAAATCGACATCGCCTGCGTCATCTGCCGGGGCCAGGGCTGCCGGGTCTGCTCGGCCACCGGCTGGCTGGAGGTCCTGGGCGCCGGCATGGTCCACCCCGCGGTCTTCGAGGCCGTGGGCTACGACCCCGAGGAGTTCACCGGCTTCGCCTTCGGCCTGGGCGTGGAACGCTTCGCCATGCTCAAATACGGCATCGACGACATCCGCCTCTTCTACGACAACGACCTGCGGTTTCTGCGGCAGTTCTGAGGCAAGCGGAGGAGGGGCCAGGGGGCGAGCCCCTTACCCCCTCCCCAACACCCCCACCCCCAATCCCATAAGGTAAAAATGCCCGAAAAAAAATCCCCCGGAATTTTTTCTGTGGGAAAAATACCAAAAATTGATATGTTTATTTCATGACGTGGGAGATCCGCTTGACCAGGGACACGCTCAAAAACCTCCGAGGGTTGCCGCTCAGGATCATTGATACGGTGCAAGTGTTATTTGCCGAACTGGAATTATCCGGCCCCATCAGAACCAATTGGCCCCACTTCGGCAAGCTCTCCCGGAAAAACTGTTACCATTGCCATGTCTGCCGGGGGCGGCCTACATATGTGGCCGTCTGGAAGGTCATCGACCGGCAGCAGAAAATCATTGAGGTGAGGTATGTCGGCACCCACGAACGAGCCCACTACGACCGACTTTGTTGAAGTGCGTTTTCGTATTCCCAAAATTCACCTGAACGAGGCGAAGAAAGCCCTGGCCGGATTTGGAGCCCAGGAGACCGAGGATTCCCTGCCCTGGCGCGCCGTGTTTCCGCATTTCGATGCAGGGGTGGCGTTACGGGGGGCGCGGAAGCGGGAGGGCCTGACCCAGAAAAAGCTGGCTGGCCGGTTGGGCGTCAGCCAGACCCATATCTCGGAGATGGAGCACGGCAAGCGCCCCATCGGCAAGGAGATGGCCCGGCGCCTGGCCAAGGTGCTCCAGGTGGATTATCGGGTTTTTCTATAAGCCACCCAATGCCGCTGTTACAAAAAAGCGGGTGAGGTTTATCGCCTCACCCGCTTCGTCTTTGCATGAGAGGGGCGGCGCCGCGGCGGCTGCCCGCTCCCGGTCAATGCATTCCCGTCTCGATCAAATCTCCAGCCAGGAGTCGGAGAACAGCACCTGGCCCAGGATGACCCGGGCGGTCTTGGCGTAGTTCTGCAGGTCCTTGGGCAGGGCGGCGATGTTTATGGATTTGCCGTCCATGATGTCGTGCACCACTTTGACGGCCTCGGGTTTCTTGCCGTCCACCACGTCCCACAGTTCGTCGTCGAAGGCGTCCACGATGGCGGAGACCATGCCGTTGCGCTGCAGCATGATGACGTAGGCGCGGTTGATGATGGGCCGCAGGTGCTCAGGCACGCCGTTGCTGGAGTTGGACAGCCCGCAGGTGGACTTGGACCCCGGGGCCATATCCTGGAGCATGGCCATGTAATCCATGGCGCTGATGAGCTGGGTCTGCTGGATGTTCAGAGGCGCGATGATGGGGTCGAACCAGATGCGCTCGTTTTCGATGTCGTACTCCGCCGCCTTGGCCAGGATTTCGGCGGTGAGCATGCCGCGCTCGTGCTCGTCCCGGGGCATGCCTTCGGGACCCCACAAGAGGCCGATCATGTCGGCGTCGTACTTTTTCACCAGGGGCATCATGCCGTCCATGCGCTCGGGGCGGGCCATGATGGAGTTGATCAGGGCCCTGCCTTTGTGGACCTTCAACCCCGCTTCCATGGCTGCGATGTTGGAGGTGTCCAGGGCCAGGGGGATGTTGGGCACCACTTCCTGGATGATTTGCACGATCCAGGTCATGAGCTCCTCGCCGCCCTTGCGGGCCGGGCCGATGTTGACGTCGATGAAGTCCACCCCTTTGGCCGCTTCCTCTTCCGCCACTTTCTGCAAAGGCTTGGGATCGCGGTCCTTCATGGCCTGGCCGTAGATCTTGGTCACCACATTCAGATTTTCGCCGATGCGGTAGAATTTCTGACTCATCTAAGACCCCTTTCTCCTACTGAGGTAATCGGCCGGAGGCTTCGAGCCCCCGGCCGGTGCTGTTGGCTCCCTTTTTTAGAGGGACTTCAAGAAGGCCGGAATGTGGGAAGCCTCCCTGGGGCCGATGAGAATCTTCCAGTCAGGCAGCTCCTCTTCCAGGTCGCCGCTGATGGCCGCGGCGTAGCCGGGAATGATGAGCGTGCGGGTCTTGGCCTTGTCGGTGATGCCGGATTTCTTCACGAAAATACCCACGTCGTCGCCGGAGAATTTCCCGGCGGCCCAGGCGGTCATGACCGACAGACCCTCGGTGTCCTTGATCAACAACCAGGTAGGCACCTTGCTGCCCTCGATTTCGCCGGTGACGATGAAGTAGGTGAGGGCGAAGTTGGTGGTGACGGCGATGAGCGAATTCTCGTCCGGGTTGTTGATGGGGTAAATGCCCTGGGTGACGATCATGGGCTTCTGCGGATCGGTGTAAACGTTCAGCCGCTGCAACAGCAGCGGGAAGACGGTGTGAGGTTGAAGGTCGGAGAGGACCACGATGCCGCCGTACTTGGCGATGCACACCGATGCATAGAGCGTCTGCATCATGGGATCATCTGTCATCTCGGCCACGCAGTTCACCACGGGGAAGCCGAAAGGCCGGAACTTGGGCACCAGCGCGGCCCGCCGGAAGACAATGTTGTCCTGGAGGACCTGCTTGATGGCGCGGGCGCCGCCGTCCAGCAGGAGGTCCTTGAGGCCCATGCCGGTGAGCTTGGTGGTGAGGGCCGCCAGGGCGTCATAGCCGTCGGCTTTGGCCACCAGGGGCAGGTCCAGCTCTTTGGCCAGGGCGCCCATGGCGTCGGCGTTGGCGTCCGTGGCGTAGGCCAGGATGGGCCGGCGGTCTTTCCCCGCTTCGGCGCCGGCCTTGAGCACCTCGGGCTTGTCGCCGCACAGCAGCAGCAGGGCGTCGCTCTGGTCCACCACCTTCTTCACCAGGGCGGCGAACTTGCCCGCATCGCCGCTCACGTCTTTGACGGCGAACATTTCCGGACGCAGATTCAAGCCCACCCGCTCGTACTGCATCTTCATGAAGGTGTCGATCTTGGCGTCCACCTCGGCGTCGGCCATGGCCGTGGTGAGGAGGCCGGCAATGAGGGTGGGGTTGAAGAAGGTCTTCTCGTGACGGAACTGCACGGTTTCGCCGCCGATGGTCTTGACCGCGTCCGCCGCCCCCAGTTTCACCGGGCGGATGGGAGGGGCCGAGGCCTCGGCCAGTTTTTCCTTGACTTCGTCGGAAACGTAAGGGCAGGCGCCCAGCTCCGCCTTGCCGCTGGCCAGCGCCATGGCAAAGGCCAGACAGGTGGGGAAGCCGCACTCCTTACAGTTGGTTTTGGGGAGCATCTTAAAGATTTCAATGCCGGTTAATGCCATTGTTCCTCTCCTTGTCATCCATGGCTGTGCGCCTCCGCCGGGGCGGGAAAAGCTTCCCGGCCCGCCCCGGCCTGGAGGACGGTAATAAGGGCCGGGGGGTGTCGCCCCCCGGCCCCGAGATTAGCCGATAATGGGATCCATCTTCAACGCGGGATGGTCCTTCTCCGTCAGGAAGGCCAGGATTTCATCTTCGGTGACGCCCACGCTCTCATCGGCGATGCGGTCGATGAGGTCGGGGATGCCCATCTCTGCGCCCCGTTTCTCCAGCCGCTCCCGGATTTCCTCTTTGAAGGACTTGGGCAGCCACACCAGCCGGGCCAGGCCGCCGTCGCCGGCGATGAACTTCCGCTGGGTGACGTTGTACTTGCTGTGGCCCACGAAGCCCGGGGTCACCTGCCCGCCGCCGATGACGCCGGCCAGGGTGGTGAACTTCATACCGCAGGGGGTTTCACCGGTGTAGTCCCGGTTGACCGTCATGATGCCGTTGCACATGGGCAGGACCGCGCTGATGCACTCGCAGCAGCCGCAGGTGGTCATGGGGTCGTACACCAGGCTGTAGAAGTTGTAGGAGTTTACGGCCTGACGGGAGGCCTTGAAGACGAACTCGTTGACGCCGGCCCAGTTGCCCAGCTTCTCGTCCAGGGTCTCCCCCTTCTGAATGGGCTGGTTGGGGCCGGTAGGGTTGATTTCGTTACTGGCCTTGCAGTCCATCCAGTTGTAGGCGCCGCACAGACCGGTCCGCTCCGGGGAAATGACGCAGACGTGGTTGGGGGCGAAGGACTGGCACAGGGTGCAGGAGTAGTAAGTTTCCGTGGCTTCGTCGGTCATGCCTTCGACCCGGGCGTCACGCTCCCGGTAAATCACGCGGGCGTGTTTGGTGATCTCGTCCACCTTGTCCTTCTCGGTGTAGATCTTGATCTGAACCTTGTCGAAGATGGCGCCGAAGTCCTGATGGTACTTGGCGTGCAGGATGGTGCCGATGTGCTTCAGGGTGAAGCCCTTTTCCACTGCGGACTTGCCGATGCGGTACCAGGCGATGTCCCGCTGCCCGATGTGCATGATGCCCTGGGCGTAGTTCACCAGGTGGTGAATCTGCCGCTCCAGGATGGGCTCAAAGTCCGGCTGGAAGGCGCGGCCGGCCACTTCCACCACCACGGCCAGGGGCAGCCGCATGGGGATTTTGTCCTGGGGCAGGTCGGGCAGGTCGGGGCCGAAGACCTCCACTTTGCCGTCTTCCACTTCGTCCATGCGCTTGGACGTGACCAGCTCCAAGGCCTGGGTCTTGCCGCCGCCGCATTCGGCGTAGAGGTCGTCCTTGCGAACCCGCTCACCCTCGAAGGCGGCGCCGAAGTTCACCGGGATGTCGATGTGGGTCACGGCGACCTTGAGGCCCCGCACTTCGATGGACTTCTGGTTCAGTTCCGCCATGGGCACGTTGCTGACCACGTGCTCATAGGTGCAGATACCGGTGGGCAGCACCTGGGGGATGTCCTGGTTGGTGATGGTGGGGAAGCCCCAGTTGATGGCGCCCGCGGCGTTGGCGTACCACTCGTCGGGAATGGTGGACAAGGCGTTGACGAAGGCGAACACCCGGTCCTTGTTGTAGATCAGGTTGGCCAGGGCCGCGCCGGGCTTGATGCCGCCGAAGGCCATGGCGGCCCGGCAGGCGAAGCCCAGGGCGAAGACGGCGCCGGCGATGTCCGGGCCGAAGGGAACGATACGGGTGGGCCAGCCGATCTGCACGCCCGCTTCCAGGAGCTGCTCCGGCACCGAGCTCTTACCCTCGATGTCCCGGGCGGCGCAGAAGATGTAGAGGTTCTTCTTCTGGTAATCCAGCACCAGGTCTACGGCTTCCTGGACGCTGGGGGCGGAGCCGACGATGGCGGCGAACCCGGGGGCGGAGCCGTCCACGAACTCGATGCCGCGCTTCCGCATGATGGTGTCTTCGGCCGGGCCCAGCCAGATATTGGCCGCGCCTTTTTCGATGACCTCTTCACCACCGGTGTAGAAGGTGGGGTTCTCCAGGATGCGGATGGCCTCGGCGATTTCCTCGGCGAACAGGGTGGCCAGACCGGCGTCCAGACCGGGTCCCAGGTAGGGCAGATGCATCTTCTCGGCGGGGATGGGCGGCAGCAGGGATTTGCAGCGCTTCATCACCGGCACCGCGTCCTTCAGCTTTTCAATCTTGATGCCCATCAACGCATAGATGATGGGAAGGTAGTAAGCGGTGTTGGGATAACCGATCTCCTGGTTCTCCCCGTGCTTGGCGATGGCGGCGTCCAACTTGGCCGCAGCATCATTGACTATCTTATGGGCCCCGCGAATGGCCGCGGAGATAATGATTTTTGACACGGTGGCTTCCTCCTTCCTTTTTCGTAAAGGAAATTATCTTCCTGAAGGGCCGCCCCTTTTCTTAAGGCGACAGCCCCCGGTTTTCACACCTCTTCCGCGGCGCGGGCGGCTTCTTCCAGTTCCCGGCGCATGGCCATGTCGTAGAGCACCCGCTCCCGGGCCTTGTCGATGCCCAGCTTCTTGCGCGCCTGGTCGATGCGGGCGATCAACTTTTTGGCCATCTCTTCGGGGTCGGCCTCAAAATCCCAGCGGCCGCCGTAAATCTCATCCATGCCCTGGCCCAGGTAGTCCGTCAGGATGTCGGAGCCGGTGGAGGGGAAGGTGACGCCAAAGACGACATACACCCCCGAGGACACGAAGTACTGGCCGATGGCGATGGCTTTTTCGCTCATCCACTCCGGGGCGCAGCCCACGGCCGGCAGATCGCTGATGTCGGTGCCCAGGCCCCCGGCCTTGACGCAGGCCGTGGCCGCCATCAGGATGCGGGAGTTGTCCACGCAGGCCCCCATGTGCAGCACCGGCGGGATGCCCACCGTCTCGCAGATCTCCGCCAGACCCGGGCCGCAGTACTTGACGGCGGATTCGGGGGTCAGCAGGCCGTATTTGCCCGCGGCCATGGCTGCGCAGCCGGTGGACAGGACGATGACGTCGTTTTTCAACAACTCCTTGATCACCGTCATGTGGGAGCTGTCCTGGGTGGTGCGGCAGTTGTTGCAGCCCACCACGCCGGCCACCCCCCGGATGCGCCCGCCGATGACGTTGTCGTTCAGGGTGTAGTAAGAACCCCGGATGGAGCCGCCCAACAGATAGCGGATGGTCTCATAGCTGAAGCCCACGATGGTGGGATGGCTTTCCGCCGGGATCATAACCGGGGCGCGGCGGTTGGGGAAATTGTCGATGGCTTCCCGCACCACCTTCCGGGCCACGTCCAGGGCATGGTGGTCATCGTAGGGAATGTATACGCTCTCGCCTTCAATGCGGGCCCGGGGATCGGTGGTGATGAGCTTGGTGTGGTAGCACTTGGCCACGTTGGCCAGGGACTGGAAGATACACTGCACATCCACCACCAGAGCATCCAGGGCGCCGGTGATGATGGCCAGCTCCTGGTGCAGGTAATTGCCCGCCACCGGGACGCCGTGGCGCATCAAGATCTCGTTGGCCGAGCAGCACATGCCCGCCAACTGGATGCCCTTGGCCCCCTTGCTCTGGGCGTACTGAATCATCTCCGGCTCCTGCACCGCCACCGTAATCATCTCGGGCAGGAGGGGCTCATGGCCGTGGATGATGATGTTGACGTGGTCTTCCTTCAGCACCCCCAAATTGATCTCGCTGGCTGTGGGAACCGGACAGCCGAACATGATGTCCTGGAGGTCCGTGGAGATCATGGAGCCGCCCCAGCCGTCGGAAAGGGCGCAGCGGGCCCCCTGTTTCATGAGGTTTTTATAGTCCTGGTCCACGCCCATGTGGGTGCGGTGCATGAGCTCCACCACTTCGATGTCGCAGCCCCGGGGCACTATGCCCTCTTTGCGCCAGATCTCCTGGCGTTTCTTGGGGGCCCGGGCCACATAGGGGAGCTCGCCGGACTGCTGCCCAAAGGCCAGCAAGACCTTGTCGGCCAGCTCCTGGGCAATGGCCTCTTTGGGGCGGGGTTTGACGTCGTCGCCTTCCCCCACCGTAATGGCCACATCCCAGTCCCGGGCCACGGTGCGCAGTTTGGTGACATCTTTGATCGCATAGCCCTGGGTCCGGCCATGAGCCACTTCTTTGAAAAGCAAGGCCACGCCCCGGGAATGGTCGTTGTGGGCCGAGGTGCCGGCCGCTATCATGCGGGCGAAGTTCCGGGCCACGATGGTCTCCGGGGTGGCGCCGCACAGGCCCACAGCCTGCTTCTTCTGCACCTCGCCCTCTTTGGCTTTCTTTGGCTTGGGCACCCGGCAGGGTCCCTGGGCGCAAAGCCGGCAGCACGCCCCCTCTTCACCGATGGGACAGGGTTTCATCTTCTCGGCGCGGTCCCAAATGGTCTCAATGCCCTCGGCAGCCGCCTTCTTGAGCATCGCCTGCGCCGCTTCGTCCATGGTCAGCTTTTCTAAATCGGCCATAAGCCTATTATCCTCCAGTTTCTTACTTGGGAGACAGGACCTTCATGGTCCTTCCCTGAGGCAAAGATGAGGGCCTGGACACGGCGCCGCCTGCATGGGGGCCGTCCCCTGCCCGGTTGCGGTGGAAGGGCCGAAGGCCCTCGATCAGGATGCCAGCTCTTTAATGATGCCTTTCACCAGTATGACCGCGTCGGGATGACGCAGGATGAGCAGGTCGGAGCCGGCCAACAGCAGGCTCACCGCGGTGACGGCTTCCATCAGGATGCCCCGGGTCTTCTGGTCGCCGAGCTGAGGGGCCTCGGCGTCGGTCTGCTTGCACTCCTTGACCTTCCAGACTTCCTGCCCCACGTAGTTAAGGATGGGAAGTTGCAGTTTTTCGTCTTCCTGGGTGAGGGCGGCCATGCGGTCCCGCTCCATGACCGAGTAAGAGTATTCCATGCCGTAGCCCAGGCCGCCGGTGGTGGGGTCCACCAGGATCTGGCTGTCCTTGACGCCCAACTGGCCTAACAGAATGTTCAATTGTTTGGCCAAGTTGACGTCGATGGGGGTGTTGGCCACCACAGTGTGGTTGTAACCCAGGGCGGCGGCGCCGATCTTCTTGTAATTCTTGTCCTGCACCGGGCCCATGATGATCTGCATGCCCTGGCAGGCCTCGGCCACCGCGGGCAGCACCTCGCCGTCCTTTTCCTGGTTGCTGGTGCCGTAAACGATGAGGGGGACGTCCACCGCCTCGGCCACCTTCTTGGCGGTGGCGGCCGCCGCCTCGGGGGAGGCGTTCATGCCGTTGGGGTCGGTGCTCACCAGGATGAGGGCGATGGCGTCCGCCCCATATTCGTTAACACATTTCTTCGCCCACGCCACCGGGTCTCCCAGGACGTCCTTAAAGGGCTCCTTGGCCGGGTCGGCCCAGTCCTCGCCCGGATCCACGTCCCAGACTTCCATGGCGATCCGGGGAGCATGGGGCATAGCCCCTTCAAATACATAAAAGGGGTACGACGTCTCCCCCCCCAAGGTGATGGCCTTCGGTCCTTTGCCGATGGTCACCGGTTTGATCGCTCCGGAGTAAATTTGTTTGGGAATCTCGAAAGCCAAGATCCTTTCCTCCTTAGTTATGCCGGAATGCCTCGCATCATAAACCAAAACTAAAGGTCTAGATATTTGTGAAAATAATAATTTATTGCCAACTATGTCAAGCAAAAAACGCGGCGGGCTCGGCGATAAACATGCACTTCCGTTTATAGCCGCCTGGACCCGTGCAGAAGGGGCGGAAAGGCCGGAGAGCGTCGGGGCCCCCGGCCTTTCCCGGTAGAGGTCACGGCAGCAGGCGCTCCAGGATGCGGTAGGCCGCCTGAAGGGCCTGGGAGTCGGCGGGCAGAGTGAAGGTGGGACGGCCCTGGCTGTCGAATTCCGCCACCAGAGGGTCCTGGGGAATGAGGCCGGCCAGCTCCAGCCCCTGGGAAGAAATCTCTTCCTGGGACCGGGGGCTCAGGCCGTTGGTGGCCCGGTTGACGAGGAGGACCGCCCGGCCCACCACGATCTTCAGGTCCCGGGCCAGGTCCTGGAGGCGCCGGGCCGCCTGGATGCCACGCCAGGAGGGGTCGGACACCAGGAGCAAAAGGTCCACGTTCTTGGTGGTGAGACGGCTCATGTGCTCCATGCCCGCTTCGTTGTCCATCAGAATATAAAGATAATTCTTGCCCAGAACATCCATATAATGGGCCACCAGATGATTGGCGGCGCAATAGCACCCCGGCCCCTCCGGTTGGCCCATGACGATGAGATCATAACCGTCGGACTCCACCAGGCACTGGTTGATGCGCATTTCAATGAGCTGGTCCTTGGTCATGTCCACCATGCCGCTGCCCTTCTTCATTTCTTCCCGGGCCTGGCCCACGGTCTGGCCGGGCTCTATGCCCAGGACCTCATGCAAATTGCTGTTGGCGTCGGCGTCCACCGCCAACACCGGCTTCTTGCCGTGTTCCAGCAGATATCTGAGCACCATGGCGGCCACTGTGGTTTTGCCGGTGCCGCCCTTCCCGGCCATGGCGATGAGGAAACTCAAGGGTCGCCCTCCTTTGGACGAATTCACGGGGTCGGGAACCTGCGGCGTCATGGCCGGCTCAGGCCCGCCCCATCTCAAAAGGCCCGTGCGAAAATCGTCCGGGGCGCCGCGAGGTCTTTCCGACCGCGGCGGATTTTCTCGAATCTACCAAGATTGTATCTCTGCCACCTGATTCCCGAAGGTGGAAACGGGTCGGGGGGCCACCGCCTCTTCCGTCCCTCAAGAGATTTTGGACATCATAGTTCAATGTATTCACCTTTCTCACCGCCGTCAACAACCCCCGGGAAGGCGACCGGGCACGGCGGCCGGCCGTGAACCTGAGAACCCGGCCCGGCCTTGTGCGGCATCCTCCTAAAACCAGAGGCCCGGGCCGGGCGGCCTGGGCCTCTGGAAGGCTTATCCTGAGGGCCGGGGGGCGGTTCAGAATTTTTTCTCCGGCATCGCGTCCGGAATCCTGTATAGCGCCGGCTGCATCTGGTAACCCCGAATTGTGGCGTGGTTGAAGGGTTCCTGGGCCCAGTTGCCGGAAGCGTTGCCCACCGTCACCACGCCGCTCCCCTGGTTGAATCCAAAGGTGCCGCTGGGCAGGAAGGTCAGGGTGCCGTTGGCCATGAGGGTGACCGGCCCCGAGAGGGTGAAGGTGGTGCCCCCCGAAGTCTGGGCAGTCAGGTTCATGGTGCCGGTGAGGGTGCCCCCCGCAGTCCCCCGCACCGTGCCGGTGCAACTGGTGACCCAGAAAGTGCCCTGCAGGGAGGGGGAGAAAAAGTAGCCCGAGGTGGTGATGTTGGCGGTCAGCACAAAGCTGGCGGTGAAGTGGCCCGGGTAGACGCCGGTGCGCTGGCCGAAGCCGTTGAACCCCATGCTGGAGTAAGTCCCCGTGGTGTAAGGTGACTGGGAGGTCAGCTGATAGGGCCCTTCCCAGGTCTGGGAAAAGGTATAGGTGAAAAGCCCGGCCCCGGCCGAGGGCGGCACATAGAGGCCCGAATTGATATTCTGCACAAAGGCGCTTTGGGTGGAAGTCAGGCTGGCCGGGTCGCTCAGCACGGTCTGGCCGGTGACTTCGGTGGTGCTGGTAAAGAGGGAGGCCTGGGGCGTCGAGGACTCGGGGCCCATGGTCTGCTCGCCGGCTCCCTTGACGGAGAAGCGGACATCCAGGAGTTTGAGGTCGTCCTCGGTGATGTCCACCGGCACGGTGGGGGCCAGGCCGAAGCCCACCTTGACGTACTGGAGGCTTTTCATGAGCACCCGGGCGGGTATCTCCGGGAAGATGTTGCCCACTTCCAGCCGGCTGTTGGCGGTGTAAACCTCGGTGGCCGTGGGTGTGAGCAGGGCGTACCAGGTGGTGCCGCGCACCCCCATCACTGCGGTGTGGGATTTGAGAATGAAGTCCGGCTTTTCCGCTTCATACACCTTGCCCACGGCCGTCTTGACCATGCCCTGGAAAACCTGGACCACCGCCTGGCGCTTGCCCTTGGCGGCATCGAACATGTATTCTTCGATGGCTATGCGGCTGCCCGGGGCGATGGTCATGACCGTGTCGTCGATGAATTTTATCTGGGCCCGTCCCAGGGACTTGGTGCGCACCACGTCCCCCACTTCCACCCCATCCTGGACTTTCACCGCGGCGGCGGGCAATTTGCCGCCCTTGAGCAGGTCCACCGACCCTTCCACTTCGGCGAACTTCCCCACGACCGCCGCCTGGGCCGCCGCGGCTCCCAGCAATGCCAACAGGGCCAGCCAGATGAGCACCTTCAGGCCACGATGTTTACGCATAATCCGTTCACTCCTGGCAGACATGACCCTCTCCTTTAATAGCGATAGCCCAACTGCAGGCCGACAATGTGCCGGTCGTAGTCATAGAGGGCGATGTTGGATTTGTCCTTGACGAAGTAGTAGTGCACGTTGGCTTCCAGCCCCTTCCAGACATTATAGGTGGCCTCCACCCCGGTGATGAAGACGGTGTCGGAACGTTTGGGATTGGAAACAAACGGATTGCCGTTGAAAAAGTTGTTGGTGTAGGGCTGGATGGTCACATCAAAAAAGCCTCTCACCTTCAAGCTGTCCGTCACCGGATAGAGGGCCGCCAAGGTAAATTGAAAGGCGTTGTTCCTCCAGTTGCTGCCGGCGGCGTAGTCATTGTTGTATGTGAAGCGGCCCTGGATGTAACCCTGCTGGTTCTTCAGGAAGTAATAGAGGGCGACGGTGCATCCCAGGTTCTTGCCGCTGCGGTCATCCTGATAAAACGTGATGGGTTGGAAATAGTAACGCCGGGAGAACCTGATGCCCACTTCCGCCCCCACTTTGGGGGTGAAGAGATGCAGGTATGTCGGCGCCACCGTGTAGGCCGTGTAATACTTGTCGGACCCCACGTCCGTAAAGTTATAGAAAAAAGGCACCCAAAACCGACCCTGGGCCCACGTATAGGTAGGGGTGACCCCCAGGATATAGTTGAACACGTCGTAATTGCCCAGCCGGAAATGGAAATTCTGGAAGTAAGAAGCCGACGCCCAGAGCCCCCAGGGACCCTGAGGCACGAAGTTGTACTCCATCATCGCGGTCTGGGTGTAGACAAAATCGCTCTTCCCGGACACCGCCGAGGCCGATGCCGGATCGCCGGGCTGGAGGGTCACGTTGGAATCATAGTCGAAGCCCGTGGTGGCGAAAAACTTGAAGCGCTTCTCCTCTTTCAGGGTGCGGTCCATGGCCTGCAGGTACCCCTGGGCCAGGCTGGCCACCTGGGTCTGGGGATTGAGGCTCACCGCCTCCTGCATGCTCTTCCGGGCTTCGGAAAAGCGCTGCAGGGCCGCCAGGGCGATGGACTCCTGCACCTTGGCCTCCTGGGCCACCGCCGGGTCCGCCTGGGCCTGACGGAAATAGTCCACCGCCGGCCCATACCGCTTCTGCTTGAAGGCCGCCATGCCCATCAGAAAAGCGGTCTTGCCCGGTTCATAGTTGGCGGCCTTGAGCTGGTCCAGGTGCGGCTGCGCCTGGCCCGGCTGGTCCAGGGCCACCAAAGTGTCCGCCAGGAGGAACACGGCCTCCAGGTAAGCGGGTTTGAGGCGCACCGCCTCTTCCAGGTACTGCCGGGCCTCCCGATATTTCAGAAGGTGGCGGTAAGTCTTGCCCAGGTAAAAGGCGGTCTCCGGCGTTCTGGCCTGCCGATAGGCCCGGGTCAACTGCTCCAGGGCCTCTTCATAGTTTTCCTGGTTCAGATTCCGCACCGCCTCCTGCACCAGGGCGTCTTGCCCGGGGGCCGCAGCCAGACTGAGGCCCGGGCAGGCGGCAACCCCCACCCAGATCATCACCAGCATCATTATGAGCGACATCAGGTTCCCCCCCCTTGTTCGCCGTGCACGGCAAAATGAAACCCCAAGACATTTGGGGTAAACCTTAGCACAAAAAACACCGAAATTAAAAATTTTTTCGGGGAACGTGCGAAAAAACCCTGAAAGTCCATCCACTCCCTGCTTATCCCCTTCAGCGCGGGACAAAAAGGTTGCATCGCTCCTCCCGGACGGTAATAATTTGCACAGGCAGAGGAGAAACGCCTTTTGCCGGTGCTCCTGGGGGATCGTCCAACGGCAGGACTGCGGACTTTGGATCCGCCTATGGAGGTTCGAATCCTCCTCCCCCAGCCAGGTCGGAATTTTCACTCCCCAGCGCCCCGCCTGTCCCCCCTTCCGCCCGTTGGAAGTTCTTATATGTTATTTGCCGGTGAGGGGACCAGGACCCACAGACCCCTCCCCCTCCCCTACACCTCATTGGCGCTAACTTAAGAAAAAACCAGTTTACATCATAACATACCGATTTTACTTAAAATCCCCCTAAATCCAATGCTGTTCACTTAAGGCTTTTCATCTTGAGAGGCAACATCCCTTTAGCAGGAAAGGATGTAGAACAGCCGCCTCCGGCTGTTCATTTTAACAGAGCAGGCGGGGGCGCCTGCTCTAAATGCAACAGGGGGTTGTCGCCAAAGTGAACAGTATTGCCACTAAATCCCCCTTTTCCAAAGGGGGACTTCGGGTCACCGACTGCTCATTCCCCCCTTTGGCAAAGGGGGGTAAGGGGGGATTTATCTTGACTGTTCAACAGGTTACCCTTGGCATACCCACTGCTTGCTTAAGTTAGCGCCAATGCCCCTACACCTCCACCCCGTTAGCCCCCCGGTTCCCAAGTTAAACTCGGGAACCGGGGTGGTCAATCAACCCTCGTTCCCAAGCCCCCGCCCTGAAAGTTCTTGGTGGCGCCGGCATCTTGCCGGTGCGGCGCAACGGCTGGAAGCCTGTGCCGCCAAAGACAAAGACGGAAGGCAGGGACGCCCGCCCCACCGCCCTTTACATGTGTTAAGGGTGGGCCAACGGCCCTTGCGCGACTGCTTCGAAAAGTTTTTTGTAGGGTGCGCACTGCGCACCGTAAGGATGCTTAACTTTTCATAATTTATGGGTGAGCCAAAGGCTCATGAGTAACTGCTATGAAAAGTTCCTTATCCCCCTCTCCCCCGGCGGGGGAGAGGGCCGGGGTGAGGGGGAGAACTGTTCATGCTTTGCGGGTGAGCCCAAGGCTCATGAGTAACTGCCCTGAAGAGTCGTTCCGTAGGGGGCGTCTCACGCACCATGGCCGGGGCTGGCGGCGGGCGGAGCACGCCACGGCCCTGTCCCGGCCCGCCTGCTCTGGGTGAAGGTGCGCGGAGACCACCCGGGGCCCGCCGGTTTTGCCTTGACAACTTAGTGAAACTAATAATAATGAAACATGTGTTAGAGCCTGCCGACATATCATGAGGCATATCACCCGCCGAAGCCATCCCCGGGCGGTGGCATCCGCAGAGGGGGATATGCCAGAGATGAGGTTGCGATGACAAGTCAACGTTCCGCCGAGGTGCATGTCCTGGAGTTCGGCTGCCAGGCGCCCTTGAAGTTCTATGAGCACTGCAGATCCTGCCCCCGTTTCGGGGATGACTGTGAGGACCTGGCCCTGGGGATTGAGATACTCAAAGGCAAGAAAAAACTGGCTTATGGCGGCGAAAGGGGAGACAACCTGGTGGCGGCCTCGACCTTCCGGTGCCTGGCCCCTCTTTACTACTTCGAAAAGACTCGCAGCGCCTGCGGCCACCAGGGACGTTGCCGGGAGGAAGGGCTGCTGCTGGCCCTCCTGACCGGCAAAAGGATTCTGGAATGTTCCGACCGACAGGTCATCTCCATAACAGCACGGAAACGGGCCCGGGCTGAGGCCGCAGGGACAGCCCAGGCGGCCCGGTCCACCAAGTAGCTTCCCCTCAATCCGGCATGAACCAGGCAGGGCTCCGGCCCTGCCTTTTGTTTTGGGGGCCGCCGCGCCCCGGCCGCGGACCGACGCTCCTTGGAAAGGTTTACGGAGGACACCCCCCCTCGGGTGTCCTGGTAAAGGCTAACAACCTGCGCTGCTAGCTTTCCAGCCTTTTGGAGAGACTCGGAGGCTTATTATCGACTTTATTGCTATAAAATCGCCAAAAACTCTGCGGGCGTGACGATACGAACCGTTTCGAAGGTTTGCAGCTCGGTCAGGTGATGGTCGCCGGAAATGAGGTAACGGACTCCACACTTGAGCGATTTCGTTGAGAATGAAGGGAGAGATGGTGTTGCGTATGAGCCTTTTCCTGGCCAATTCCAGGACAGCTTTGGGTTTGCCGCCGCAGTTGAGCCCAGATACCAAGACGTCGGTGTCAATCACGACCCTCAGCATTTATCTGCTCGGCGCGGTGTTCATCCACCAGTCTTTCCACGTCCACTTCGGTCAGGCCCTGTTCCCGGGCTTTCAGGCGTCCATAGCGGTATAGCCTCTGCCGCTTTTTGTCTTCGAGATAGAGGCGGCCGAAATTACCTTTGTCCAAGATCGCGGCGCCGGAAAAATTCTCCGACGCTTCACCCCTCCCCCTGCAAAATATTTTATGCGGCCGTGGTTTTTTGGTAATATTAGCTTAAGGTATGTGGGCCTTGGAGAATTTTTCCCTGGAGATCAGCACCACGGCCGGGACCGACATTCTGGATCTGACGGCCCTGGTGGAAGGTGAGGTGCGTCGGACCGGCGTCCTGCGGGGACTGCTCCACCTTTTCATTCCCGGCTCCACTGCGGCCCTCACCACCATCGAATATGAATCCGGGGTGGTCAACGACCTCCGCCGCGCCCTCGAGCGCCTCTTTCCCCGGGACCTCCCCTATGAGCACGACGCCCGCTGGGGCGACGGCAACGGCTACGCCCACGTGCGGGCCGCCTTCCTGAAGCCGGACCTGCACCTCCCCATCGCCGACGGACGGCCCCAGTTGGGGACCTGGCAGCAGATCGTGCTGGTGGACTTCGACAACCGCCCCCGCCGCCGGCGCATCCTGGGGCAGGTCATGGGCCTGGCCGCCCCCCAGGGCTGAGCCGGGTCGAGCGGACGCCCCATGCCCACCCACCAACTCACCTTTCCCGACAACGCCCTGGCCCAGGCCCTCTTCGGCGAGCAGGGGGGGAACCTGCGCCTCATCGGCCGCAACCTCAAGGTGAAGCTCAACGCCCGGGGCAACCAGGTGCACCTGGAAGGGGCCCCCGACGCCCTCAGCCTGGCCGGCCGGGTGCTCACCGAACTGTACGCCGTCATGGAAGCCGGCTATGCCGTGGCCCCCCAGGACGTCCAGTATGCCGTGCGCATTCTCCAGGAAAACGGCGCCACTTCGCTGAAGGAACTCTTTCTGGACACCGTCTTCATCTCCGCCATGAAACGGCGCATCACCCCCAAGAGCCTCAACCAGAAGCGCTACATCGAGGCCATCCGCACCCACGACGTGGTCTTCGGCATCGGCCCCGCGGGCACCGGCAAGACCTATCTGGCCATGGCCATGGCGGTGGCCGCCCTCATAAACCACGAATACATCCGCATCGTCCTGGCCCGCCCGGCGGTGGAGGCCGGCGAGAAGCTGGGCTTCCTGCCCGGCGACCTCTATGAAAAAGTGAATCCGTACCTCAGGCCGCTCTACGACGCCCTGCACGACATGATGGATTTCGAGAAGGCCACCCGCCTGGTGCAGCGGGGGGTCATCGAGGTGGCGCCCCTGGCCTTTATGCGGGGCCGCACCCTCAACGACTCCTTCGTCATCCTGGACGAAGCCCAGAACACCACCTCCGAACAGATGCTCATGTTCCTCACCCGCCTGGGCTTCGGGGCCAAGGCGGTCATCACCGGCGACATCACCCAGGTGGACCTGCCCGCCGGGGTGACCTCCGGGCTCATCGAGGCCCGGCAATTGCTGGCCGCAGTGGACGGCATCGCCATGGTGCATTTCACCGACCGGGACGTGGTGCGCCATCCCCTGGTGCAGGATATCATCCGGGCCTATGAAGGCCGGCGGGGCCGTCAGGTCAAACCGGAGCGGGGCGGCAAAGATGCCTGAACGGGAAACTCAGGAAAAAGTGGGCCACATCTTCGGCCGGGGCCGTTCCTGGCGCAGCCGCCTGGGACGCTCCCTGTCCCGCAAACCCGGCCTCAAACCGCGGCTGGAGCGGGCCGCCCGTCTCCTTCTGCTCCTGCTGGTGAGCCTGGCGGTGGCTTTTCTGCTCAGCCCCCCGCACCAGAAGCCCAGCGGCAAACAGCAGGAAGGCAGCCTGGCCCGGGAGACCGTGCGGGCTGTGGGCGACTTTCTGGTGGAGGACGTGGAGACCACCTCCCTGCGCCGCAAGGAGGCCCTGGAGCAGGTCCCCCACGTCTTTGATCTGGATGAAACCGCCTTCACCAAGATGGAAGAGCGCCTCCATCGCGCCCTGGAATTCATCCGCCAGCACCAGCAGGTGCTGATGCAGCCGAGCCTGTCCGTCGACGGCGGGAAGCAGGCCGCAGCCCCTCCCCGTCCGGCCGCGATTCACAAAAACCTGATCGCCCACAAGCCCGAATTCGACAACCTCCTGGGCGTTTCCCTCCCCTCCCCCATTTTCTACCTCCTGGCCAAGGCCGAATTTTCTCCCACCCTGGAGGCCTTGACCGTCCAGATCCTCAGGCAATTTTACCAACAGGGGGTGATCACCGGCCGCACCCTGCCCCAGCCGGAGCCCAAGACCATCCTGTTGCGCCGTCTGCCGTCCCGCCAGGAGCAGGTCCTCACGCCCCCCTACCCCTTCCTGGAGGTGGAGGACATCCGCAAGCCCGTGGCCAGCTATTGCCGGGAGGTGGCCGCGGATTTCACCCCCGCCGATCGTTGGCTGGTCTGCGACGTGGTGCAATACCTGCTCTCCCCCAATGTCACCTTTAATCTGGCCGAGACCCAGGAGCGGCAGCAGACCCTGCTCAGCAACATCAAGCCCACTTATTTTTCGGTGAAGAAGCGGGAGCTCATCGTTCAGGAAGGGGAGCGCCTCACCCCGGTGCACGTGGCCAAACTCAAGGCCCATGCGCTCATCTATCCCGCCAACCGGGGCTTCATCATCTTTTTGGGCACTTTCCTCAGCCTGGCCCTGGTGTTGGGGCTGTCCTATCACCTGGCCAGGACGGCTATCAAGACCTTCTCCACCAGGCTGCGGGACCTGACCTGTCTGGCGGTGCTGCTCCTCACCGGGGCCTATCTCACCACTGCCTTTCTGGGCCTGGGGGACATCATCTCCCGCACCCGCCCGGAGCTGGGCCACAATCTCCTGTACGCCCTGCCCCTGGCTCTGTGCCCCACCCTGGGCGCCCTCTTTTTGGGGCTGGAAACCGGCGTCCTCATGTCCTTCCTCACCGCCACTCTGGGGGCCCTGCTTCTGGAAAAGCCCTTCCCCTTCTTTCTCTACTTCCTGAGCGCCGGACTCATGGGGGTCTGGGGAGTGCGTCGCTACCGCCGGCGGGGGGCCCTCATCCATGTCGGGCTGACCATCGCCCTGGTCAATGTGGTCATGCTGGCCGCCTTTAAATTCATGGAGTATCCTTTCACCTTCCGGGACCTCTTCATCGGCCAGGCCTTCGCCCTCACCGGCGGCCTGCTCACCGGCATCCTCACCCAGGGCCTCAGCCCCGCCATTGAGGCCGGCTTCGGCTACACCTCCGACCTCCGCCTGCTGGAATTGCTCAATCTGGACCAGCCCATCCTGCGGGAGCTGATGCTCATTGCCCCGGGCACCTACCACCATTCCCTGGTGGTGGGGCAGATGGTGGAGGCCACGGCCGAAGTCATCGGCGCCAACCCCCTGTTGGCCAAAGCCGCGGCCTACTATCACGACGTGGGCAAGATCAGGAAGCCCGCCTACTTCGTGGAAAACCAGTTGGGCGAGGAAAACAAGCACGAAAAGCTGGCCCCTTCCATGAGCAGCCTCATCCTCATCGCCCACGTCAAAGACGGCGTGGAACTGGCCCGCCAGCATCGGCTGGGGGACCAGCTGGCGGACATCATCCAGCAGCACCACGGCGCCTGTCTCATCAGCTATTTTTATAACAAGGCCAAGTCCCAGGCCGCCAACCCCCAGACGGTGAATATCGACGACTACCGCTACCCCGGACCCCGGCCCCAGACCAAGGAGGCGGGCCTGGTGCTGCTGGCCGACCAGGTGGAGGCCGCCTCCCGCACCCTGGTGGACCCCACCCCGGCCCGCATCCAGGGCCTGGTGCAGAAGCTCATCAACAATGTCTTCGCCGACGGGCAACTGGACGAGTGCGACCTCACCCTGCGGGAACTCCACCTCATCGCCAAGAGCTTCAACAAGATTCTGAGCGGCATCTTCCACCAGCGCGTCCACTACCCCCAGCCGGCCGAAAAGACCCGAGCCCATGAGGATCTGGATAAACAACCGACAAAGAAAAGTCAGGCTAAGTCTGGAGAAAATCAGGGAAAAAGCCGGGAAGATCTTAAGCGCCTTGGGATGCCCTGAGGCCGAACTGAGCCTGACCCTGGTGGGCGACCGGGCCATGAGCCGGCTCAACCGGGAGACCTTCGGGAAAGCCGGCCCCACCAACGTGATCGCCTTCCCGGTGGACTGGGGGGAGGGGGCGAAGAGCCCGGCCGGGGCCGGTGACCCGTCCTCCGCGCCTCCCCCTTTCATGCTGGGGGAAGTGGTCATCTCCGTGGAAACCACGGTGCGTCAGGCCCGACAGACGGACTGGCCCTGGGAGGAACTCCTCGACTTTTACCTGATCCACGGGATACTGCACCTCATGGGCTATGACCACCGGACCCCCGCAGACGAGGCCCGCATGGAGGCCGAAACCTGGGAACTGATGAAGGTCGTGGAGGAAGGGGCCTGACCGGGGGTAGGGCGGCCCTTGCTGCCCGCTGCCCACCGCCGACCCGGCCCCGAGGCTCGGCGAGGGGGCGCACCGCGCCCCATGGAAAAGGTCGGCATCCTGAGAGCGTTTTCCAAACTGCCGGCCCTTTCCGGGACAAAGGGAGAATTTCGCAGCAACCTTGATGGCATCATAATAAGTCAAACAGGCCGTGCCATCCCCAAAAGGTGGCACTCGCTGCAATTGATAACTGATTGATTTGCCACATTATCCCCCTCTCCCCCTTGGGGGAGAGGGCTGGGGTGAGGGGGAATTTTTCAGGCTTTGCGGGTGAGCCCCAGGCTCATGCGTAACTGTCGTGAAAAGGCTGTCGTAGCGGATAGGGCCAGGGTCATAGACTCCTGCCCCCTCCTCCACTCCTTTATGGGGGTCTTCGGCTTGGGTCAGTCTGGAATGAAAGGCTCGTCTGCCCCAGGTCACAATAACTGGGGAGGGGAGTGGTTGCCACCACCGGCCCCTCCTCAGTTGTTTCCTGTCCTGATGATGTCTGTTGGTTACCGGCAATCCCGGCAGACCAGGAAGGTCTCCACCGGGTCGCCGGTGAGACGGGACCAGTGCTCCAGTTGGGCCTTGGGGGCGATGTAGGTGCCGCAGACAGTGCAGGCCTGCAGTTCAAAGTCCCGGCCCCAGATGGTGCGCACCCCGTCCTTTTCGGTGTAGGGGATGACGCCGGTGGGGCAGATGAAGGCGCAGGAGCCGCAGCCGATGCAGGCCTCCGAGGCCTCTTTAAAGGGCGTGGCCACTTCCTTGTCCGGGCTGCGGTGGGTCATGCCGATGGCGGAGACGCCGACGATCTCCCGGCAGGCGCGCACGCACAGCCCGCAAAGGATGCAGAGTTCTCCGGGGTCCTCCACGTGGAACCGGGTGTCGTAGACCCCGTGCTGGGCCGCCAGGTCCCGGATGATCCCGGCCTGGGGGGCCCGGGCCAACAGCAGTTCCAAGACGATGCGCCGGGCCTGGAGCACCCGTTCGCTGTGGGTGGCCACCTTGAGGCCGGACTCCACCGGGTAGGTGCAGGAGTTGACCAGCCGGGTGCGGGGCTCCTCCCCGATCTCCACCACGCACAAACGGCACTGCCCTTCCGCGGGCAGGTCCGGATGATAGCACAGGGTGGGCACGTCGAAGCCGTGTTGCCGGAGCGCCTGGAGCACCGTGAATTCCACCGGCGCCCGGACGAAGACGCCGTTGATATGCAGGCCCACTTCCTCGATGGTGGGTTGTCTCACCTGGTCGGCAAGCATACGCCTGGGCATAAATTTACTCCCTTCTCACCGCGTCGAACTGGCAGGATTCAAAGCACAGTCCGCACTTGATGCACAGCTCCTGGTCGATCTCCTGGGCCTCTTTCTTCTTGCCGCTGATGGCCGCCACCGGGCATTCCCGCACGCAGGCCAGGCAGCCGGTGCAGGTTTCCGGATCAACGGTGTAGGTCAGCAGCGGCCGGCAGACCAGGGCCGGGCACTTTTTATCCCGGATGTGGGCCTCGTATTCGTGGCGGAAATATTTCAGGGTGGAGAGCACCGGATTGACCGCGCTCTGCCCCAGGCCGCAGATGGAGGCCCCGGCCATGGCCTGGCAGAGTTCCTCCATGAGGTCCAGGTGGGCTTCCTCGCCCCGGCCCTGGGTGATCTCCTCGTAGAAATGCTTGAGCTGCTTCAGGCCTTCCCGGCAGGGGGTGCACTTGCCGCAGGATTCATCATAGAGGAAGCCGATGAAATAGCGGGACACGTCCACCATGCAACTGGTGTCGTCCATGACGATCATGCCGCCCGAGCCCATGATGGAGCCCACCTGCTGGAGGCTGTCGTAGTCCACGGGCAGGTCCAGGAACTGGGCGGGAATGCAGCCCCCCGAGGGGCCGCCAGTCTGCACCGCCTTGAAGGGGCGGCCGTCAGGGATGCCGCCCCCCAGATCGTAGATGATCTGCCGGAGCGTGGTGCCCATGGGCACTTCCACCAGGCCGGTGTGGTTCACTGAGCCCACCAGGGAGAAGACCTTGGTGCCTTTGCTGTTCTCCGTCCCCATGGCCGCGTACCACTGGGGCCCCATGTTGATGATTTCCGGGATGTTGGCCCAGGTCTCCACGTTGTTGATGATGGTGGGCAGACCGAAAAGCCCGGCCTGGGCGGGGTAAGGCGGACGGGGCTGGGGCTCGCCGATATGCCCCTCGATGGAGGAGATCAGCGCGGTCTCCTCGCCGCAGACGAAGGCGCCGGACCCCTGGGCGATTTTGATGTCAAAGTTGAAACCGGAGCGCAGGATGTTGGCGCCCAGGAAGCCCGCCTCCCGGGCCTGTTCGATGGCCAGCCGGAGGCGCTTCACCGCCAGGGGGTATTCATGGCGCACGTAAATGTAGCCCTGTCGGGCGCCGATGGCATAGCCTCCGACGATCATGCCTTCGATGACCGAGTGCGGATCGCCTTCCATCACCGCCCGGTCCATGAAGGCGCCCGGGTCCCCTTCGTCGCCGTTGGAGATGATGAATCTGACGTCGCCTTCGGCTTCCCTGCAGATGCGCCACTTGCGGCCGGTTAAAAACCCGGCGCCGCCTCGCCCCCTGAGGCCCGACTGCTCCACCGCGTCGATGACGTCGTCCGGGGTCATCTTGAACAACACCTTGCGCAGGGTGCGGTAGCCGCCCACCGCCAGGTAGTCGTCCAGGCTCTCGGGGTCGATGAGGTCCAGCTTGCGGAGCACCAGGGGCTGCTGGGCCTGGTAGAAGGGCAGATCCGCCTTGCACGGGCAGAGCGCGCCGCTGGTGGGATCGCGCTGCATCAGGCGCTCCACCGGCTGGCCGTTCACCAGGGTGGCCTCCACGATCTCCGGCACGTCGGCCAGGGTCACCCGTTCGTAGGCAATTTCCCGGGGCCGGATGAGGACCCGCACTCCATGCGCGCACAGGCCGTGGCAACCGGTGGCCTTGAGGGCCACTTTGCCGTCCAGGCCTTTCTCCGCCAGGGCCTCTTGGAAGGCTTGGGCCAATTCTTCGCTCCCCAGGGGGAGACAACCCGGCCCGGCACAGACCAGCACCTGGAGCTGGTTGGGATCGAGTCTGGCCTTGAGCTGGCGCCGGTACTCCGTCAGATGGTCAACGGACTCAAATCTGGGCATGGCTGGTTCTCGTGTTGGGATGAAAGTGGTTTGCGGGGAGAGGGCCAGGGAGGCGCCCTCCCTGCCCTCCCCCCCCACCCTCCTCCCAACCCGCTTAAGGGGTTTTGCATGAACCCTGATTAACTCTTTCAGGGGTTGGGGGAGGGAGTTTGAGGGAGGGGGCAGGGGCAATGGGCCCCTGAGCCGCTCCCTCAAGCTTTATTTCTTAGCCTCATTTCTGATACGGCTTCAACACCTTGGGCACCTTGTCCACGGTCACCCGGGCGAAATATTTATCGCCGATCATCATCACCGGGGCCTGGGCGCAGGACCCCAGGCAGCCCACCGTCTCCAGGGAGAACTGGCCGTCCTTGGAGGTGTAGCCCAACTCGCAGCCGATGCGGCTGGAGACGGAGTCCACCAGGCGGGGGCCGCCCTTGAGGTGGCAGGTGGTGCCCAGGCAGACCTTGACCTGGTGCTTGCCCTTGGGGAGCAGGCTGAACATCTTGTAGAAGGTGGCCACGCCGAAAACCTGGGTCAGAGGCAGGTTGAGGCGCCGGGACACCACCTTGAGCTCATCCTTGGGCAGATGGTTGTACTCGTCCTGGATGTCCTGGAGGACGGGGATCAAATCCGCCGGGTCGCCCTCGTAGCGGGAGAGGATCTGGGCGATTCTGGTCTCGTCCATCAGGCCACCTCCTGTTCCGGCTCCGGGGTGAAGGGCACGGTGGCGAACTCCCCGTAAGGCTGGCGGCATTTTTCCAGCAAAAGCTCATAGCGGGCCCGGATCATGCGCTGGATGAAATCCAGCTCCGGCTCCCGCAGGTGACGGAAGCGCCCCTGGGGCTTCAGGTAGTCCTTGACCGGCCTCAGTCTGGGCGCCTCTACGGTGAGGTGATAGCGGCCGTGCTCCACCTCGTACAGGGGAAAGACCGCGGTCTCCACCGCCAGACGGCCCAGGCGCACGGACAGGTCCGTGGCCGAGCGCCAGCCCGTGGGGCACACGCTCAGCACGTGGATATAAGCCGGCCCCGGCATCTCGATGGCCTTTTTCACCTTGAAGTAGAGGTCGAAGGGATAGCTGGGGCAGGCCGTGGCCACGTAGGGAATGTTGTGGGCCACGGCGATGGCCACCATGTCCTTCTTCCAGGTGGACTGGCCGATGCTCTCCTTGCCCGGCGGCGAGGTGGTGGTCATGGCCCCGAAGGGCGTGGAACTGGAGCGCTGGATGCCCGTGTTCATGTAGGCTTCGTTGTCCCAACAGATGTAGGTGAAGTTGTGGCCCCGCTCCATGGCGCCGCTCAGGGCCTGGAGGCCGATGTCGCTGGTGCCGCCGTCGCCGCCCATGGCCACCACCTTGGGGGGCGCCCCGGCCAGCTTGCCTTTGCGGGCCAGGATTTTCAGGGCGGCGTCGATGCCCGAGGCCACGGCTGCGGTGTTCTCAAAGGCCACGTGAATCCAGGGGTGCATCCAGGCGGTCTGGGGCAGGCCCGAAGAGACGATCTCCATGCAGCCGGTAGCGTGGGCGATGATGGCGTCCTTGCCGATGGCCTTGCAGACCCAGCGCACCGCCAGGGCCTCGCCGCAGCCCTGGCAGGAGCGGTGCCCTGAGGTGAAGAACTCCTCCCGGGGCATGAGCCGGGAGGCGTAGGTGTCGTATTTCTGAGATTGGGCGTAACCGAACTTTTCCATCAGCCTCTCACTCCGTAGAGGTGGAATTCCTGGGTGGGCCCGGTCGTGACCTCTTCCCGGGCCTTGGCGACGATATCCTTGAAGGCCTCGGGCGGCACGTCCCGTCCCCCCAGGCCGATGATATAGCCGATAATGTCGGGCCGTTGGGCCTGGGTATAGAAGGCGCTGCGCACTTCCGCCAGGACCGGCGGCGCCGCGCCCCCCGGGCTGAGGGCCCGGTCGCAGACGATGAGCAGCTTGGCGTCCCCCACCGCCGCCCGCAGGGCCGCAAAGGGGAAGGGACGCCACTGGCGCAGGCTGATGAGCCCCACCGGCAGCCCCGCCTCCCGCATCTCTTCCACGGCGATTTCCGCCACTTCCGTCAGGGTCCCCATGGTGAGGAGCAGAATCTCCGCGCCCTCGGTGAGGTGGCGCTCCACCGGATAATACTGCCGGCCGGTGAGCTGGCCCCACTCGTCCCAAACCTCCTGGATGCGGCCCGCGGCGTTGGTCAGGGTCACCTGGTGCTTCATCTTCACCTCGGTGTAAATCTCGGGCATGGCAAAGGCGCCCATGGTCACCGGGGCCTTGGGGTTCAGGACGTGCCGGGGCGAATAGGGCGGCAGAAACTGGTCCACCAACTCCTGGTCCGGCATCTCCAGGGCCTCCACCACGTGGGAGAGGATGAAACCGTCCAGATTGACGATCATGGGCAGCAGCACCGAAGGGGTTTCGGCGATTTTGAAGGCCATGACGGTGTGGTCGAAGGCCTCCTGGCCGTTCTTGACGAAGACCTGCAGCCAGCCGATGTCCCGGGCCGCCATGATGTCGCTGTGGTCGTTCCAGATGCTCAAAGGTCCGGACAGAGCCCGGTTGGCCACCGTCATGACGATGGGGAAGCGCATGGCGCCGGCGATGAAGAGGATCTCGAACATCAGGGCCAGCCCCTGGGAGCTGGTGGCCGTGTAGGTGCGGGCCCCCGCCGCGGACATGCCGATGCAGGCGCTCATGGCCGAGTGCTCCGACTCCACGTTGATGAATTCGGCTTCCAACTGGCCGTCGGCCACTAGGCTGGAAAGATGTTCGACGATGTGCGTCTGGGGGGTGATGGGGTAGGCGGCGATGGCTTCGGCCCGGGCCAACTGCACCGCATGGCTCACCGCAATGGAAACCTCCATGCCCTCCCGATGGAATCTGGCGGGTTTGGTCTTGGCTTTGGCCATCACTCCTCCTCGGGCACCATGCTGATGCAGCCGGTGACGCACTCTTTGGCGCAGATGCCGCAGCCCTTGCAGTAGTTGGGGTCCATGTCGAAATAGCCGCCCGGCTCTTCGATGATGGCGGGTTCGGGACAGACGGTCCAGCAGACGCCGCAGCGGATGCAGCGGCTCTTGGTCCATACCGGGTGCTGGGAGCGCCAGTCGCCGGTGCGGTAAGCCCGGGCGCTGCCCGGCTCCCGCAGCAGCCCGCCCAGCTCCACTTCCTGCCAGGTGGTTTGCTCCAGGGGCTTGCTCACGGCTGGGCCTCCTCTAAATGCGTTTTCTCGTAAGCCGCCTTGAGGGCGTTGAAGTTCTTGGACGCCAGGGGACCGAAGCGCTCCTGCAAGGGCTTGGTCATGGCCTCCAGCGGCACCACCCCCGTGGCCTTGAGGAGCGCCCCCAGCATGGTGGTGTTGGTGATGGGCACCCCCAGCACCTCCTTGGCGATGGTGTTGGCGTCCACCAGGGCCAGGCGGTGCTTGAAGCCGTATTCCTGCCGCACCTCGGCCGGGGATTTGTGGGTGTTGAGCACGATGGTGCCCTCCGGCTTCAGGTCCGCCGCGGGCTTCTGGATGCGGATCAGGCTGGGGTCCAGGATGAGGATGACGTCGGGGCTGGCGATCTTGCAGCGCAGCCGGATGTGATGGTCGTTGATGCGCAGAAACGCCATCACCGGCGCCCCCCGGCGCTCCGGCCCGAAGCTGGGGAAGCCCTGGGCGAACTTGCCTTCGCCGATGGCGGCCAGGGCCAGGAGCTCCACCGAAGTGACGGCGCCCTGCCCCCCGCGGCCATGAAAGCGGATTTCGAGCATATTGATTTCCTTTTCCGTGGTTGGCGCCTACATCCCGGCTACCAATTCACCTTACCTGCAAGTGCTCCCGAATGGCCTCTCGAACCAAGGCGGCCAGAAGCACAGCATCTTCTGCTTCCCTAAAGGTCATGTTGGGTGTGTCGCCGGGATAGCGCACTTCCACCCCATAAGGATTCAAAGCAGTGGCAGCTTCCAGAGAGCCCGCCAGCGATTGATCGATGAAGCCCACTAATTCCAGGAGCTTGGAAAGATCATGGGTTTTGGGAAATTCCTACTGGTGATGCACAAGAAAAGCTTTTAAATATTTTTCTGTTGCCTGTTGAGCATGAAAGCAAATGGTGCCCCAAAAAGTCGTACCGCTCGACAACAGATGGGAGGAAACGGCAAAATCCTCTTCAGCCCTGGCCAGCCATTGTCTGACTATTTCTGATCTTACCTCTTCAGGCGACCTCATAAATGACCTTCCCATACTTATGGGCCGGATAGGCCAGGCCGCCGATAATATTCTTGGTCTCTTCAAACCGCTCCTGCCCCATGACCAGGACGTCCATGGGGAACCCCAGGCCCTTCAAGGCCCGGCGCAGGCGCACGCTTTCTTCCCGGGGGTTTTGGGAATGCGCCGCCACCACCAGGAGATCGAGGTCGCTGTCCCGGGTCATTTTCCCCGCGGCGGCCGAACCGAACAGGATGATGCGCCGCGGCGCCGCGAGGGCCACAATGCGGCGGACAATCTCCTGGAGGATTTTCTCATCAATATCCACGTTCAGCGCCGCCCTGCCAGGCCAATCGGCCCGGCACGATGATGATACGCTTCCCCCCTACAACCCCAATTCCTTGGCCCACTTGGCCAGGGTCTGCAGGGCCTGGGCGCCCTGGGCCAGGAGCTCCACCGAAGTGACGGCCCCCTGCCCCCCGCGGCCATGAAAGCGGATTTCGAGCATGATTGCGACCCTCAATTAGTGGGAAGTTTTTTTGATTTTAATATCGATTTCTTTTTATTCAGAGATATCTAATTATATTTTAGCTAAATATTTTTATGGCCTTTTCTCAGTATAATTTGCATACCAATCTTTAAATTCTTCTTTGTTAACCAAATTATAAGAAATAAGGTTTCTAATTTCTTGTAAATGCTTCTCCATAGTATTAATTAATCCTTTTGACGCCTGGCAATAAAACACAAACATATCTTTAGGATAAAGCAAACAGCTATTCAAGCATCGCCCGCCACATGTTTCCTTGTATTCACATTTATTGCATTGCACATTTACCGTTTTACAAGTGTATCCTTCAAAAAACTTAATTCCTTTCTCTACATTGCCTATTTTGTATTTTTCTTTCCCTATCATCTCATCGCAAAGATAACATTCACCATCGCAGTCAATTACCACCAACCTTTCATTACAACCACAAGGAAAGTTATTGTATCTTTTGTTATTTATCAAATCATTAGCCATAGTCTGAATGGGGATTATTTTTAGTATGCTCCCTTTTCTAAGACTTGACATCCAGTATTTTCCCAAGTCTTCTAAGTCCTCGCAATAACCTTTTAGGAAAGCATCTGATTCCTCTTTTACGCAAGGGCCAGGTGAATTTTCAATTTGCCAATGGACAGCATCAAATATACCGGAATTTAATATATTTTCTATAGACTCCATCAAAGAATATTGAAACTTAGTATAATTACTTATGGGGACCGTCAATCTAGCAAGGATTATTTCCCGAAAATCTAACCTTATCTTTTCAAGATTTCTCATTATAAGAGAATAATTACCTTTTCCTTTATAATAATCATGTATTTCTGGAATACCATCAATAGAAATAAATAGTGCATTAATATTTTCTAATATAAAAGGATCAATTTTGTCAAGCAGGAGTCCGTTAGTGTGAATGATATAATCAATTTTCTTCTTATTAGTGCCAACTATGATTTTCTTTATCTCTTCCTGAGCCAATAATGGTTCTCCTCCATAGAATACGATACCATTTCTACCGTTCGCAGCATAATTATTTAATACGAAAGAACAAACTTTTTCTATTGTACTATTAGAAATGGTAACATCTCTCCCAATATTTATGCCACTACAATAAGAACATTTCAAATTGCATAATTTAGTAACAAAAAGATAATATTCCATAGCAGTATATTAGCCTTCTTCCTTGATTTGAACTTTAACCAATGGCTTAAGTAGATTATCTTTTATATCTACAAATGTAACGTAAGCTTGTCTTTTTTCTAACTTCAAAAAGGAATCTTCAAAACCGTATTCATAAATCTCATAATTTATATTTTGTCTATCTAAAATAGATTTTAACAACACAATATCATCTTCTGCCAATTGGTGAATTATTTTATTTCTTAATTGATTATAAAGCTCTCCGGTTTGAAAATGTTTTAAACTTTGAGATATGCACCAAATTCCCACTCCTCTTTTTCTAGCTCTGTCAAGAGCATCTGTTATTTTCGGCAAGACATTCTCTGACAATACTGACTTAAATTCATCTATTAATAAAAGATATTCCATTTGGTCTGTTTCTTCTAAATATAATATATTATCTAATAATTTAATCATAATACTGTCCCTATTTATGGAATTCTCTTCTTTAATATCAAAGCGACAAATTGATTTTTTGCTATTTATTAACGATATGTTTCCTTTTATAAACTCTCCGTTGTCAATCAGGGAATATTCCTTAAATTTCTCATCTCTCTCTACATCAATAATATATACACCCAACCCTTTTCTCTTTGATTCTTCTGCTATTATTTTTAATGTAGTAGTTTTTCCAGAACCAGGTATTCCACAAATAATCCCATGTCTATTAATTACATTCATATCAAGGCAAATATCCTTATCAATCATAGTTTCACTACCATACATTATAGGGTTACCAATCATAATGCATCCGTTATTAGATTCATATTTTTTATAAATTTTTTCGAATTCATGATATTTACCAATTGTTATCGGAATTTCAGATATTCTATCTTCAATTAAGACACTTAAGCAATTTATTTCTGTAGAATATTCATAAAAATCATCCATCCATCTCGTATATTCATTAAGGTTGTCGAATTCACATATAATTACATTTTGTGTATCAGTATAAGTTGTTTCTGGATCTCCTGTGTCCCCGTAACCATCAATAACTTTAACGAAAGTATAAGCTTCTAAAACTTTTTCCGAGATCTCCCTTTTTATAAGGAACTCTCTTATGTTAACTGGAGACCATACAATAATAATCACCCTAAATTTTTTCAGTTGTAAAAAATCATATATTATTTTATATCCAACCAAAATATTATTATTCTTAATATCAGATAAAAATTGTGGTGATACAGGCTTCCTATAATCTTTAAGATAAGTTTCAATCATTGCTAAATTTGATTGTTCCCTGAGTAAATCAAGCGAAACAGCATCTGAAATCAATTTTCTCCCTGCAAAAAATGATTTTAATTCTAAACACTGAATAATTTTCTTTGGTTTTACTGCAACTTTGATAAATAACTCGCTAATTTCAGAAAGAAATTTAGTTAGAAGACTTTCCTCCCCAGTATAAAAACAAGCAAAATCCTTTTCGCCAACACAACGATAAGATGTAATATTCTTTTTATATTTATTAAGTATTGATATTATTTCATTGTATAATCCTGCCTTAAATGCATCAATTAATATTAGATAATGACTACTCTTGGGGGGAATATTATTTAAGACATGTGTATTTATTAGAAATGTAAAATAATCAACAACTCTTCTTTCCATTAAATTGTCTGCTATTTCTTTATCTCTTTTTGATAATTCCAAATAAGGAACTCCCTTTATTAAAATATTTAGCACTTTTATCTCTTGTCTTTTAAGTTTTGAACCATTAAAATCCTGACTCATCCGGCTGTTCCTTCCTCTAAGGCCTTACAACCCCGCCTGTGTGGACCACTTCACGAACAGGTCGAAGGCTGGCCGGCCGGCCGCCATCTGCTTCCCTTTCTTGTCAAAAATGACCAGATGGGGGATGGACCTGAGTTTATACTGCTGGGCCAGGGGCGACTTCCAGTCGATGCCCTGGACATCCGGGCGGTTGATGTTGAGCTTCACCACCACCAGGTCCCGCTTTTTGTCCGCCATCTTCACCAGGATGGGGGCGATTTGCAGGCAGGGGCCGCAGTAGGGGCTCCAGAAGTCCAACAGGGTATACTGGCCTTTGGCCACCAGCTTTTTGACGTCGGTTTCCTGGCCTTCGCGGCCGACGTTGCCCTCCACCACCCGGCCCGCGGCCAGGCACGGGGTCTGGCTAAGACAGAAGATCGTCAACAGAACCGCGGACAGGCCGAACATCCGGCGCCTTCCGGTCATGCTTGCTCCTTGTGCATCAAGAGATGGTTGCCGGGCAAGGTCGGGTGGGGGAGAGGGAACGGGGCGGCGGCGGGAGATCCGAAACGGGAGCGGCCGACACAGGCGGAACCTGCCTGCCGGCGCCGTCCTCCCTGATTTTTCGCTACCCCGTCTTCCATAACTTGGGCACCGTTGACAGTTATTGTATAAATAATTCTGTTCAGGCAAAAGGATTTTTAAGTACGATGGACTCTTCCCGCCCCGGGCCCACGGAGACGATCTGGATGGGCACCCCGGCCAGTTCCTCCACCCGCTTCAGATAGTTTCGGCAATTGGCCGGCAAATCTTCAAGGCGGCGCGCCCCCCGGAGGTCCTCCGGCCAGCCGGGCAGCTCCTCGAACACGGCCCGGCAGCGGGTGAGCTCCGGCAGGGTGGCGGGCATGGTGTCCCGGCGGCGCCCGTCCACCTCGTAGGCCACGCAGAGCTTCACCGGGTTGAGGGTGGACAGCACGTCCAGCTTGGTGACGGCCATGCCGGTGAGGCCGTTCAGCCGCACCGCTTCCCTGACCACCACCAGGTCCAGCCAGCCGCAGCGCCGCCGCCGGCCGGTGGTGGAGCCGAACTCCACGCCGCACTCCACCAGATGGTCGCCGATCTTATCCAGGCACTCGGTGGGGAAGGGCCCGCCCCCCACCCGGGTGGTGTAGGCCTTGACGATGCCCAGGACCCGGTGCAGGGCCCCCGGACCGATGCCCGCGCCGGTGCAGGCCCCCCCGGCCACGGGGTTGGACGAGGTGACATATGGATAGGTGCCGTGGTCGATGTCCAGGTGGGTGCCCTGGGCCCCCTCAAACAGGAGATTGTGGCCGTCCTGCATGGCCTGGGCCAGCATGACGGAGACGTTGGCCACCAGGGGTTTGAGGCGCCGGCCCATCTCCAGATAGGGGGTGAGGATCTCCTCCGCGGTGAAGGGCTGGTCGCCCAGCAATTTCTCCAGGATAAAATTCTTTTCCGGCAGGACCTCGGCCAGTTTGGCCCGGAACGCGCCTTCGTCCACCAGATCGGCCATCCGGATGCCCCGCCGGCCCACCTTGTCTTCGTAGCAGGGGCCGATGCCCCGGCCGGTGGTGCCGATCTTGCCGTCGCCCTTGGCCCGCTCCCGGGCCAGGTCCAGGCGCCGGTGGTAGGGCATGATGACCTGGGTGCGTTCGCTGAGGCGCAGGTTGTGGGCGCCCACGGCAATGCCCCGGGCCTCCAGGCGGTCGATCTCCTGGAGGAAGACCTCCGGGTCCAGCACCACGCCGTTGCCGATGCAGCACATGGTGCCGGGGTGAAGGATGCCCGAGGGGATGAGATGAAAAATGAACTTTTGGCCCCCCACCACCAGGGTGTGGCCGGCGTTGTTGCCGCCTTGATAGCGGACCACCACCCGGGCCTGCTCGGTCAGCAGGTCCACGATCTTGCCCTTGCCCTCGTCACCCCACTGGGTGCCCACCACCACCACGTTCGGCAAACCGCTCCCTCCTTCGTGAAAAAACCACCCATTAGTTTAAAGAGAAAAACCACAAAACCCAAGGAAAAAATGGGAGACGACACGCCCGGCGGGGCGACGGGTGCGCGGGGGCGTCCCCTCGGCAAAACGACCGCCCCCGTCGGTGCAGCCCTCGTCCTCCCTTGACAAATAAGGGAGGAAATGTTTTATAAACTGTTTGTGATGAAAAAAGTTTGACCTGAGCCTGCCGCTCACCCCTAAACCCGGCAAAGCAATCCTGGTTGTCAGGAAAAATCGCGGAGCGGGTGGCGGAGACAGCCCCCTGGGGCTAGCTTCATGAGTGTGCGCGGTGCCGTGGTGATATTCGGGAAGAGGATGGAATTCCATGAAGCGAACCTTTCAGCCCAGCAAGTTGCGCCGCTCCCGGACGCACGGTTTTCTCACCCGTATGAGCACCCGGGCCGGCCGCAAGGTCCTGAAGCGCCGGCGGGCCAAGGGGCGCAAGCGCCTGTCGGCTTAAGGAAGGCAGGATTAGTACGGCGCCCCTCCGTGGCTGACCCTGACCCCGCCTCCGTCCTTCTCGCCTCCGGGAGCGCCGGTTTTCCCCCGTCGGCGCGGCTCCGGCGGCGGCGCGAATATATGGCGGCCCAAGCTCGGGGCAGACGCCTGTCCACCCCCCACTTCGGTCTCACGCTGGCCCCCCGTCCCGTGGGGTCGCCGCGGCTGGGGTTGGTGGTGAGCCGGCGTCTGGGGAAGGCGGTGCGGCGCAACCGGGTAAAGCGTCTCCTCCGGGAATATTTCCGCCGGCACCGGGCCCTGTTGCCCCCCGCGGACATCATCATCGTCGCCCGGAAGGGGGCCGCAGCCCTCTCCTACGGTGAGGTCCAGGCGGAATTGAACCGTCTGCTCCTCCCCCGGGCGCGGTCCGGAGAGGGTGAGAAGACCTGAACGGACAGCTTGGCCCCTGGTATCAGGAAAGGCGGGATGCGCTTCGCTTTCCCGCCCTACGGCCGCCGGCCGCTGCGGGGCGGCCTCCTGAGTCAGAATCGGCTTGAGACCAATAACGCTGATGCATGCCGGTATACAGATTGCCTTAGCCCTCATCCGGGCCTACCAGATGCTGGTTTCCCCTCTCTTTCCCAGCTGCTGCCGGTTTGTCCCCTCCTGTTCCCACTATGCCGGTGAGGCGCTCCGCCGCCATGGAATGAGACGCGGCCTGGTCTTGAGTCTGAAACGCCTGGCCCGGTGCCACCCCTTCCACCCTGGGGGGTGGGATCCGGTCCCCTGAGGAGTCGGTTATGGAAAAACGGGCTATTCTGGCCCTGGTGTTGAGTTTCCTGGTGTTCATAGTCTTCATCTATGTGGGCGACCTCGGACGCAAAAAGCCCCCACCCGAGGCCCCCCCCGCCAAGACTGAGCCCCCGGTCAGCACGGCTCCCCCCCCTGTCGCGCCGCCCTCCCCGGTCAAGCCGACGGCGCCGCCGACCACCCGGCCGGCCCGGGAAGTGGTAGTGGACACGCCCCTGTACCGGGCGGTGTTCACCGAGCAGGGCGCCGCCCTCCAGAGCTTCCAACTGAAAAGGTACCAGGAGTCCTTGCCCTTTCAGACCATCTTCAAGCTCGGACTGTGGTTCTTTGGGCTTGAAGTGGAGCGCTACCAGGATCCCAACGTCATGCCGCGCCGACTCAAGGACCTGGTGCGGGCCGGCGCCGGGGAATTGCCCCTGAGCCTCACGGTTGACGGCAAAACCCTGTCGGCCCCGGCGGGACTACTTTATGACGCCTCCCAGACAGAGCTCATCCTGAAAAGCGGCGAGGCCGGGACTCTCAGCTTCAGCACCGTCACCCCTGAAGGCTTGGCCATCACTAAGACCTTCACCTTTCAGGCCGCCGGCTATCAGTTCGACCTGAAAGCCAAGGTGGTCAACCAGTCCTCCCAGAACCTGGAAGGCCATCTGGACCTGGCCCTGACCACCAATTTCAGCGACCTGGCCAGCGACCAGCGCGCCCTGCTGGGCTTCCTCGGCTCCATCAACAACCGCCTGGAAGACCTGAGGGTGGGCGGCAAGAACAAAGGGTTGCAAACCTTCACCGGCAAAGTGGATTGGGCCACGGTGGACGAGGGCTACTTCCTCATGGCCCTGGTGCCCCAGTCCAGCCCCAAGGCCCTGGTCACCGTCAAAGAGGCGGCGAACGAATTCCTCACCGTCACCCTGCGCCAGCCCGAGTCCCTGGCGCCGGCGCAGGAGACCGTGTTGACCGCGGCCCTTTATTTCGGTCCCAAAGACCTGGACGACCTCAAAGCCGTCAACTTGGGACTGGAAAGAACGGTGGACTTCGGTTGGTTCGACTTTCTGGCCAAACCTTTGCTCTACGTCCTTAAATTCATCAACCGCTATGTCAACAACTGGGGTTGGTCCCTGGTCATCCTCACCCTGATCACCCGGCTGGTCTTCTGGTACCCCAACCACAAAAGCTACAAGTCCATGAAGGAGATGCAAAAGATCCAGCCCAAGGTGGCCAAGATCCGGGAGAAGTACAAAGACGACAAGGAGACCATGAACAAGGAGCTCATCAGCCTGTACCGCACCTTCAAGGTCAACCCCATGGCGGGCTGTCTCCCCATGTTCCTGCAGTTTCCGGTGTTCATCGCCCTCTACAATGTCCTGAGCTACGCCATTGAACTGCGCCACGCCCCCTTTATCTCCACCATCCCGCTGACCAATATCGTCTGGTTGAGCGATCTGTCCGCCAAGGACCCCCTGCTCATTTCGCCCCTGATCATGGGGGCCTCCATGTTTATCCAGCAGCAGATGACCCCCTCGCCGGGCGATCCGACCCAGGCCAAGATGATGATGTTTCTGCCTATCGTCTTCACCTTTCTGTTCCTCAATTTTGCCTCCGGCCTGGTGATTTACTGGCTGGTGAACAACATCCTGGCCATCGTGCAGCAGCATTACACCAACAAGTACCTTACCTGAGGCCCGGGAGAAGCGGCCATGGAATATCTGGAATTCGAAGGGAAGACCACGGAGGAGGCCATCGAGAACGCCTGCGCCCATTTCGCACTTCCCGCCGAACATTTGGAAATCGAAATTCTGTCGGTGGGCTCCCCCGGCATCTTCGGCCTGGGCGGCAAAAAGGCCCGGGTGCGGGCGGTCCCCCGCCAGGAGGCTGAGCCCGACCTCCTGGCCCTGGCTCAGGAAACCCTGGAGCAGATGTTAACGCAGATGGGAGAGACGGCCCGGGTGACGGCCTCCCTGGATGGCGACCGCCTGAACCTGACGGTGGCCGCCGAAGACGCCGGCCTGCTTATCGGCAAGCAGGGGCAGACCCTGGAAGCCCTGCAATATCTGGTCACCAAGATCATCTCCAAAAAGACCAGGAAAAAAGTGCGGCTGGTCATCGACATTGAGTCCTACCGCGTCCGCCACCACCAGGCTCTCACCAACCTGGCCCTGAAATACGGCGAAAAGGCCAAGAAGAGCGGCAAGCCCGTGACCTTGAATCCCATGAACCCGCACGACCGCCGCCTGGTGCACCTGGCTCTCCAGGGCGACAAGGAACTCAAAACCATGAGCCGGGGCGAGGGATTTTATAAAAAAATCATCGTCTACCCGGTAAAAAAGAAGGAACCCCAGGAAGAGGACGCCGGGCTCGGTTGAGCTGCCGGGAACCTTTCTTGACGGTTTTCTTTTCTCGTTCCCAAGCTCCTGCTTGTGAACGCAATTTTTCCCCCAAGCTCTGCTTGGGGATTTTCCGGGCCTTCCCCGGCCTCACCTGATTGGCAATGCTACTCCGGCCAGGCGGGAGCTTGGCGGGCAAGGCGGTTCCCAGGCAGGAGCCTGGGAACCAGTCTTGGAAGTAAACCTCCAGGCAGCCGCCTCCCATGGACCCCTGGCACACGGGCGACACCATCGCCGCCATCTCCACGCCCCTGGGCGCCGGGGGCATCGGCATCGTGCGGCTGAGCGGCCCGGACGCCCCCGCCATCGCCCGCCGCCTCTTCCGCCCCCGCCGCCCCCGCCACGCCTGGCAGTCCCACCGTCTCACCCTGGGCCATATCGTCGACGCCCGGGGCGCGGTCATCGACGAAGTCCTGCTGGCTTTCATGCAAGCCCCCCACACCTATACCCGACAGGACGTGGTGGAAATCCAGTGCCACTCAGGCATCGCGGTGCTGCGCCGCATCCTGGGCGAGGTGCTGGCCGCGGGGGCGCGGCCGGCCGGCCCTGGCGAATTCACCCTGCGGGCCTTTCTCTCGGGACGCCTGGATCTCACCCAGGCGGAGGCCGTGGCCGAACTCATCGCCGCCCGCACCGAGGCCGGCCTCCGGGTGGCCGCGGACCACCTGGCGGGAGGACTCGGGCGCCGGGTGCAGCAGTGCCGGGCGACCCTGCTGGAACTGCTGGCCTTCATGGAGGCCATGCTGGACTTCGGCGAGGAAGCCCCCGAGGTCTACTCCCTGGACGTCACCCACGAGTTGCTGGCCCAGAAATCCCTGGTGGCGGCCTGGGTGGACTCCTACCGGGAGGGCCGTCTCCTCCGGGAGGGGCTGCTGGTGGTCATCGCCGGGCGTCCCAACGTGGGCAAGTCCAGCCTGCTGAACCGCCTGTTGGCCACGGAACGGGCCATCGTCACCGACATCCCCGGCACCACCCGGGACCTCATCGAGGAGACCCTGGATGTGGGCGGGGTGCCGGTGCGCCTCACGGACACCGCCGGCCTGCGGGAGGCCCGGGACCCGGTGGAGGAGATCGGCGTGGCCCGCACCCGGGAGCGCCTGGCCCGGGCGGACCTGGTCCTCTACCTGCTGGACGGCTCCCAGCCTTTTGACGAGGCGGACCGGGCTGCGCTGGCCGAACTGGCCCACCGCCCCGCCCTGGCGGTGGTGAACAAGGCGGACCTGCCCCAAACGCTCAGGGACGACGAGATCAGGACCGCCGCGCCGCTGCCCGTCCTGCGGCTGTCGGCCCTCACCGGCCAGGGGGTGGAGGAGCTGAAAGGGGCCATCCTGAACCTGGTGCTGGAGGGGGGCCTCTCCGCCGGGCGGCAGCTCATCACCCAGGAACGGCACGCCCACCATCTGCGTAACTGCCTGGCCTGTCTGGAGCGGGCCGATAAATTGGTCCCCCGTCGGCGGCGGGAGGACGCCCCCTGGGAGCTGGCGGCCTTCGAAATGCGGGAGGCCGTGCGGGAGCTGGGGCAGATTACCGGCGAGGAAGTGGGGGAAGAGGTCCTGGACCGCATTTTTTCGAGGTTCTGCATCGGCAAATAGCGGGGCCGGAGTGAGGGGGAGAGCTTATCATGCTTTGCGGGTGAGTCCCAGGCTCATGAGTGATTGTCTTGAAAGTCCAGGCACAGCTCCTAGGGCGGCCCGCGGCCGCCGACTTCGGCGTGCACGGCACGCCCTAGGACCTATGAAATGAACCAAGTTCCGTAGGGTGCGCACCGCGCACCATTGCCGGGGCCGGCGGCGGGCAGAGCCTGCCCTGCGACCCTTTTTCCTGAAACCTGAAAGCTGCCCGCGGAAAGCTATTTTCATATAAACCGGGGGCAAGGGAGCCGAGGTCGAAGGAAAAAGCAAAAGGGCCAACCCCTTCAGGATGGCCCCGTATGAAGTCGTGGCGGGGACGACGAGACTCGAACTCGCGACCTCCGGCGTGACAGGCCGGCGTTCTAACCAAGCTGAACTACGCCCCCGAGATCAGATGCTTATTAATGCGCCTGGATTTCCGCGGTGGGCGCCTCGGCCGGCAGGAAGGCCGGCTCCTCCACGGCCACGGGCGGCGGCGCGGGTTTGAAGATGCTCTCCGGGTCGTCCACGGCCAGGGCCAGGCGCAGCACCTCATTCATGTGGTCCACCGGGACCAGTTCCACCGCCTTGAGGATGCGGGCCGGGATTTCCTTGATGTCTTTCTCGTTGTCCCGGGGGATGAGCACGGTCTTGACCTGGTGGCGGTGCGCCGCGATGATCTTTTCCTTGAGCCCGCCGATGGGCAGGACCCGGCCCCTGAGGGTGATCTCCCCGGTCATGGCCACGTCCCGCTTCACCGGCATCTTGAGCAGCGCCGAGACGATGCTGGTGCCGATGGTGATGCCCGCGGAGGGCCCGTCCTTGGGGATGGCGCCTTCGGGCACGTGCACGTGCAGGTCGATTTTGCGGTAGAAGTCGGCGGGGAGCCCCAGGCTCTCGGCAATGGAGCGCACGTAGCTCAGGGCGGCGTGGGCCGACTCCTGCATGACTTCGCCCAATTTCCCGGTGATGAGGAGCTTGCCCCGGCCGGGCAGCACCACCACTTCCGTCTGCAGCAGTTCGCCGCCGAATTCCGTCCAGGCCAGGCCGTTGGTGAGGCCCACCTCGTCCGCTTCCTCGGTGCGGCCGTAGCGGAACTTGGGCACCCCCAGGAACTTGGGGATGGACTGGCTGTTCACCTGGACCTTGTGGTCCTTCCCTTTGACGGCCACTTCCTTGGCCACCTTGCGGCAGACGGAGGCGATTTCCCGCTCCAGGTTGCGCACCCCCGCTTCCCGGGTGTAGAGGCGGATGATGGTGAGGACCGCGTTTTCCGAGAATTGAATGTTGTCCACGGCCAGGCCGTTGGCCTGACACTGCTTGGGAATGAGGAATTTCTCGGCGATCTGCAGCTTCTCCACCTCGGTGTAACCGGGCAGGCGGATGATCTCCATGCGGTCCTGCAGGGGCAGGGGGATGGAGTAGAGGTTGTTGGCCGTGGTGATGAACATCACCTCGGAGAGGTCATAGTCCAGGTCCAGGTAGTGGTCGTTGAAGGCGAAGTTCTGCTCCGGGTCCAACACCTCCAGCAGCGCCGCGGAGGGGTCGCCCCGAAAGTCGGTGCTCATCTTGTCCACTTCGTCCAGGCAGAAGACCGGGTTGTTGGTCTTGGCCTTGCGGAGCGACTGGATGATCTTGCCGGGCAGGGCGCCGATATAGGTGCGCCGGTGGCCCCGGATCTCCGCTTCGTCCCGCACGCCGCCCAGGGAAAGCCGCACAAAATTGCGCCCCAGGGCCCGGGCCACGGACTTGGCCAGGGAGGTCTTGCCCACGCCGGGCGGCCCCACCAGGCAGAGGATGGGGCCCTTCATCTTTTTCACCAGGCTCTGCACCGCCAGATGCTCCAGGATGCGCTCCTTGGGCTTCTCCAGGCCGTAGTGGTCTTCGTGCAGGATCTGCTCCGCGGCCTCCAGGTCGTGGTGGTCCCTGGTCTTTTCCGCCCAGGGGAGCGAGAGAATCCAGTCGATGTAATTGCGCACCACGGTGGCTTCCGCGGACATGGGGCTCATGAGTTTGAGCTTCTTGATTTCATGGCGCACCCGGTTGACGGCCTCCGCGCTCATCTTCTTCTTGCGCAGGCGCCGCTCCAGCTCCTGGATTTCCCCTTTGAGGTCCTCCTTGTCCCCCATCTCCTTCTGGATGGCCCGCATCTGCTCATTCAGGTAGTATTCCCGCTGGGTCTTCTCCATCTGCTTCTTGACCCGGTTCTTGATGCGGTTTTCGATGGAGAGGACCTCATTCTCCCGGTTGAGCAGGAGCAGGACCTTTTCCAGGCGGCGGGTGGGGTCCAGCAGCTCCAGGACCGCCTGTTTTTCTTCGGACTTGACGGCCAGGTGGCCGGCCACGGTGTCGGCCAGGCGGCTGGAGTCCTCCAGGCCGGAGACGGTCTGGGTGGCCTCCTGGGGGACCTTCTTGTTGAGCTTGGCGTAAGTTTCGAAGGCGTTGATGACGGATCGCCGCAGGGCTTCCAACTCCGGGTTGTTGTCCCAGACCTCGGCGAGCTCTTCCACCTCCACCTGGAAGAAATTGGTGTTGGAGATGAAGGCGCGCACCTGGCCCCGGCACTTGCCTTCGATGAGCACCTTGACGGTGCCGTCCGGCAGGCGCAGCATCTGCAGGATGGTGGCCAGGGTGCCCATCCGGTAGATTTCCGATTCCCGGGGCTCGTCCCGGCGGGCGTCCTTCTGGGTGCACAGGAGCACCTGCTTCTCCTGGCCCATGGCGTGCTCCAGGGCCGAGATGGAGCGCTCCCGCCCGATGAACAGGGGCACCACCATGTGGGGGAAAACCACGATGTCCCTCAACGGCAGCATGGGCACCGCGTGCAGCCGCTGCGGGCCCCCTTCGCCTCCCCGGGTCCGGTTCAGTCGAAAGATCATTTTTCCGCCACCATCCCTGGCTGGTCCCAGGCCGGTTCGGCGCTCATGTCGTACTTGAGGATGGGCGCCGCGTGCTTGAGAATAAAGTCCTCGTTGATCAGGCACTCCTTGACGTTATTCAGCGACGGCAGTTCATACATGATGTCCAGCATGGCCCCTTCCAGGATGGCGCGCAGACCCCGGGCGCCGGACTTGCGCTTCAGAGCCTCCCGGGCCACCGCCTCCAGGGCGCTGTCGGTGAACTTGAGGCTCACCTGGTCCATCTCCAGGAGTTTCTGGAACTGCTTCACCAGGGCGTTTTTGGGCTCAGTGAGGATGCGCACCAGGGCCTCTTCGTCCAGCTCGTCCAGAGTGGCGATGACCGGCAGCCGGCCCACAAACTCGGGGATGAGCCCGAACTTGAGGAGGTCCGGGGGCTGCACCCGGGACAGGGTCTCGCCCAGGGGCCGGGATTGCCTGGTCTTGATGTCGGCCCCGAACCCCATGGACTTGCGGCCGATGCGGGCGCCGATGATGTCTTCCAGACCGTTGAAGGCGCCGCCGCAGATGAACAGGATGTTGGTGGTGTCCACCTTGATGAACTCCTGCTGCGGGTGCTTGCGCCCGCCCTTGGGCGGCACCGAAGCCATGGTGCCTTCGATGATCTTAAGCAGCGCCTGCTGCACCCCCTCGCCGGAAACGTCCCGGGTGATGGAGGGGCTGTCGCTCTTGCGGGCGATCTTGTCCACTTCGTCAATATAGACGATGCCCCGGGAGGCCTTGTCCACGTCGTAATCCGCCACCTGCAGCAGGTTGAGGATGATGTTCTCCACGTCCTCACCCACATAGCCTGCTTCGGTCAGGGTGGTGGCGTCGGCGATGGTGAACGGCACATTCAGAATGCGCGCCAGGGTCTGGGCCAGCAGGGTCTTGCCGGAACCGGTGGGGCCCACCAACAGGATGTTGCTCTTCTGGAGCTCCACCCCGTTCATGTCCACCCGGGTGCTGATGCGCTTGTAATGGTTGTAAACGGCCACCGAGAGGATCTTTTTGGCCCGCTCCTGGCCGATGACGTATTCGTCGATCTGTTTCTTGATGGCGGCGGGATCCGGAATGGCCAGCCGGGAGGTCTTGGCCTCTTCTTTCTCGTACTCTTCGGCGATGATGTCGTTGCACAGCTCGATGCATTCATCGCAGATGTAGACGCCAGGGCCGGCGATGAGCTTCTTCACCTCGCTCTGGCTTTTGCCGCAAAAGGAGCACAACAGGTCGGTGCTTTTGTCGGCACTGCGCTTGCTCATAGGGTATGCACCTCCCCAGGTTTCCAGGCCTGTTCGGCGGCCTGTAATTCCTGGTTTCCCCGTCTTGTTCGGGTTATATATCGGCACCGGGCCGCGGTTCCATAATGCCGGGGGGCATCCCCCCGGGCTCAGGGACGCTGGGTCAGTTCCCGGTGGATGATGACCTGGTCGACGATGCCGTATTCCTTGGCCTGTTCGCCGGACATGTAAAAATCCCGGTCCGTGTCGGCCATGATGCGGTCCAGAGGCTGGCCGGTGTGGCGGGCCAGGATCTGGTTCAGCTCCTCCCGGAGGCGGAGAATCTCCCGCGCCTGAATATCCACGTCACTGGCCTGGCCGGAAAACCCGCCCATGACCTGGTGGATGAGGATGCGGGCGTGGGGCAGGGCGTAGCGTTTGCCGGACTCCCCCGCGGCCAGCAGCAGCGCCCCCATGCTGGAGGCCTGACCCACACAATAGGTGGCCACCGGGGCGCGGATGTACTGCATGGTGTCATAGACCGCCAGTCCGGCCGTGACCAGGCCCCCCGGCGAATTGATGTAAAAGTGGATTTCCCGCTCCGAGTCTTCGGCCTCCAGAAAGAGCATCTGGGCGACGATGAGGTTGGCCACCTCGTCGGTGACGCCCGTCCCCAAAAAGATGATGCGGTCCTTGAGGAGGCGGGAATAGATATCGTAGGCCCGCTCCCCCCGGCTGGTTTGCTCCACGACAATGGGAATCAACGGCATGCTTACGCCTTTTCCTCCGCCGGCACGGCGGCTGTGGGAATCAGGGTGGCCTGGTCCAGCAGCGACTTGATAACCTTGCCATCCCGCAGCTGCCGCCGGAGGCCCTCCATGAGGTGGTGCTCCTGGTAGAACTGCCGCACCTGGGTCACCTCCTGGCCCCTGGTGACGGCGATGCGGGCCAGGGCGGCGTCCAGTTCCGCGTCCTCCACGGCGATGCCTTCCCGGGCGGCCAGGCGGTCCATAATCAGGCCCCCCCGCACCCGGCGCTCCGCCGCGGGCTTGAGGGCCTCCAGGAGCTTCTCCTTGTCCATCCCGGCCACGGACAGGCCGTGGGCCTGCATCCGGTACATCTGGTCCGCCAGCAGCCGCTCCTGCTCCTGTTTGACGAGAGCGGGCGGCACCTCGAAGGAATGTGCGGCGAGCAGCCGGTCCATCACCTGCCGTTCCAGGTGCTCCTGCCGCTCCCGCTCTTTTCTTCTAATAATATCTTCTCGGACCTGCCGACGCAAGTCGGCCAGGTCGGCAAAGTTCCCGCCCAGGTTCTGGGCCAGGGCATCGTCCAGGTCGGGGACCACCTTCTCTTTGATCTCGTGAATGATGACCATGAACTCGATGACCTTGTCGGCCAGCAACGGGTTGAAGAAGTTCGCCGGCAGGTGCACCGCAAAGCGGGACTCCGCGCCGGTCGCGAGACCCAGGAGTTGGCGCTCAAAGTCCGGGTTGAACTTGCCGGCCCCCACCTCCAGGTAAACATTCTCCCCTTTGGCTTCGGCCAGGGCCTGCCCGGCAAAGTAGCCCTGGTAGGAGAGCACCACAAAGTCGCCCGGAGCGATGCCCCGGGGCTCCGTCACCGGCTGGACCAGGGCGTTGTTTTGCCGAACCTCCTCCAGACGGGCGTCCACCTCCTCCTCGGCCACCTCGGCGCCGGGGTCTTCCAGGGTGTGGTCGCGGTAGTTCTCCGCCAGGTTGAAGTCCGGAGGCACCTCCAGATCCACAATAAACCGGTACTCCTGGCCTTCCACCACCTGGGGCAGGGGTTCGGGCCAGTCCAGCTCCACCGCGGTGAGGGACTTCTCCCGCAAGGCCTCGCGCAGGGAGCGGCGCACCAGGATGTCGGACACCTCGGCGTCCACCTGCTTCTTGTAGTAAAGTTCCAAAACCGACCGGGGAATTTTGCCGGGGCGAAAGCCTTTGACTTTGGCCCGCTTACCCAGATCGCGATAGGCTTGCTCCACCGCCTGGGTCACTTCCCGACCGGACACCACGATGTCCAACCGCCTCTTGATGTCGCTGAGATGTTCAACTTCCACTTTGATGGGAAATTCGCTCATGTTCCGCCGCTTTCTAAGATGATCTGGGGAGCCGGGGGCAGCCTGACCCCCGCCCGGGGGTGCGAGAGGGGGGACTCGAACCCCCACGGCCCGGGGCCGCTGGATCCTAAGTCCAGTGCGTCTGCCGGATTCCGCCACTCTCGCAGGTATCATGTTCAATTTATTTACTTTCCGCAAGCAAGTCAAGGCAATGACGGAGAGATGGGCTAAATTGTCCCGGCCACGTTGTTTTTTCGGGAAATCCGTGTTATCCTGACATAGGTTTCTGCTTAAAACAGTCCCCCGTGAGCCTTAGTCATAGGGCGTGCCGTGCACGCCGAGATCGGCGGCCGCGGGACGCCCTATAAGCTTTGCCTGGACCCCCGGGGGCGGGCGTCCTGCATAAATGCCCCAAGAAATTTTTCAGGGCAAACCGAGACCCGCGTGGAGGAGCAACGTGACTGCACCCCTGGACAAAGAAAGTCTGGAAGAACTGCGCAAACGCCTTCTGGTCACCCCCAAGTTGGTGTGGGACCAGGCCGATGATACTGAACGGGCCGCCATGACGGCCTATGCGGAACGCTACAAGCAGTTTCTGAACCGCGCCAAGACGGAGCGCGAAGCCGTGAAGGAAATCGAACGTCAGGCCCAGGCCGCGGGCTTCGTGGACCTGGCCCGGCAGGAACCCGGCACGCGCGTGTTCTATTCCTATAAAGGCAAAACCATCGCCCTGGTGGTGGAGGGGCGCCGGCCCCTGAGCGACGGCATCCGTCTGGTGGCCGCCCACATCGACTCTCCCCGGCTGGACCTGAAGCAGAATCCGGTCTATGAAGACACCGATCTGGTTTTCCTCAAGACCCACTACTACGGGGGAATCAAAAAGTACCAATGGCTGGCCCGCCCCCTGGCCCTGCACGGCGTGGTGCTCACCCTGGACGGCCGCACCGTGGAGCTCCGGGTGGGGGAAGAGCCGGGGGACCCCGTCTTCACCGTGGTGGACCTCCCGCCGCACCTGGGCCGTAAGGTGCAGATGGAAAAAAAGGTCTCCGAGGCCTTCGAAGGGGAAAAATTGAACGTGCTGGTGGGCTCGCTGCCCCTGGGCGACCCGGACACCAAGGAGCGCTTCAAACTGGCCTTCCTCAAGTTCCTGGAGGACCAGTACGGCATTATTGAGGAAGACCTGGTGAGCGCCGAGATGGAGGTGGTGCCCGCCGGCCCCGCCGTGGACCTGGGCTGGGACCGCAGCCTGGTGGGCGGCTACGGCCAGGACGACCGCTCCTGCGCCTATGCCGCCCTGGAGGCCGTCCTGGAGACCCGGGACCCGGAACACACCTGCCTGGCCCTGTTCTACGACAAAGAGGAAATCGGCAGCGACGGCAACACCTCGGCCAAGAGCTGCCTCCTGGAGGAACTGGTGGAGCAGCTGCTGGAGCGCCAGGGGCAAAGCCCGCTCCTCAGGCGGCGGGTGCTCATGGCTTCCCGGGCCATCTCCGCGGACGTGAGCGGCGGCATCGACCCCGACTACCCGGAAGTGCACGAGAAACGCAACGCCGCCAAACTGGGCTACGGCGTCTGCCTCACCAAATTCACCGGCCACGGCGGCAAGTATGCGGCCAACGACGCCCACGCCGAATACCTGGTCTGGCTCAGGCGCATCTTCAATGAAGCCGGGGTGCTCTGGCAGGCCTCCCATCTGGGCAAGGTGGACGAAGGCGGCGGCGGCACCATCGCCAAATACCTGGCGGTGCACGGCCTGGAGATCATCGACTGCGGCACCCCGCTGTTGTCCATGCATTCGCCCCTGGAGGTGGCCTCCAAGGCCGATCTGTACATGACCTACAAGGCCTACAAAACCTTCTTCACCGCCCCCGGGGGGTGAGGATGGACAATTGAGTTTCCGGGGGGAGAGGCAGGGGTCTTTGCCCCCCCGCCCCCTCCCCCCTTAAACCTTTCAAGCCAGCGGATGCAACCCATGGGCAGATTCTTTTCCCGCTTCAAATTCAAAGAGCCGGACCCCACCGGCGCCAGCTGGGGCAACATCAGCAGTTTTTACGGGCTGTTGATCTTTCTCACCGTCATTCCCTTCATCCTCATCGTCGCCCTGGTCTGGCTCACCGGCATCCTGGGCTTCAACGCCTATATCTTCGCCGGTTTCGCGGTGCTCCTGACCTTTGTCGTCTACCGGCTTTACCGCAGTTGGAGCCGCTTCAAAAAGAAACTGGCCGCCCACGGCGGCGAGTTCCAGGACCTGGTGCGGGAAGCCACCCGGACCGGCAAGGATGTGGAGATTACGCTCCTCAGCGGCTTCTTGACCCTGCGCACCCGGGGACAGCAGAGCCTTTTTCCCGAAGGCCTGCCCCAGGCCGCGCCGCCGCCCCTGGCCCTCACCGGCCCCGACGTCCTCGAGGCGGAAACGGTGGCGGTGCACTCCCACCTTGACCCCGAGCGGGTGCGGGAGGAACTGGAGGAATTCTCCCGCCTGAAGGACTCCGGCGTCATCACCCCCGAGGAATTCGACCGCATCAAGGCCGGCCTGCTGCAGCGAATCTAGCTGCGCCCTGAAACAGGTCTGGGGGGAGGAGGCCTGGGGGGCGGACCACTGCCCCCGCCCCTACCCCCACGCGGCTCCGGTTCCCAAATTTAACTTGGTGATGGGGGAATCCCGGCGCCTGACCCCATACTCCCCCCGGCCCACCCCCTCCGGGTCCTCCTCACCCCGTCAGCCGCCGCACCGAAATTACTTCCTTCAGTCGCTTCAAGGCCGCGAAGACCTTGTCCAGATGTTCCCGGTGGGCCACCTGGATGGTGAAGTTGGCGATGCCCCGGTTGTCCTGGGTGGTTTCCACCGAGGCCCGGGTGACGTTCACTTCGGCCATCTTGAGGGCTGTGGTGATGTCGGCCAGGAGTCCCGGCTTGTCCACGGTGAGCACCTGGATGCTCACCGGATAGAGATGGTGCTGGTTGCCGTCCCATTCCGCCGGGATCTGCCGGAAAGACTCGGTGCGGGAGAGGTAGGGGCAGTCCTCCTGGTGAATGGTGACCCCTTTGCCCCGGGTGATGTAGCCGACGATGGGGTCGCCGGGAATGGGATGGCAGCAGTTGGCCAGGCGCACCAGGAGGTCGGCCAGGTCCTTGATGCGGATGGGCCCCAGGTCCGGTTTGGTCTCCGGTTCGGCGGGCACAGCCTCCTCGGCCGGCGGCGGCGCGGCCCGCAGCATGCGGTTCACCACCTGGCCCGGCGAGAGCTTGCCGTGGCCGATGGCTTCCAGCAGGTCGTCGACCCGCACCAGGGACATCCCCTGGGCCACCTTTTTCAGGTCTTCGCCGTCCTTCAGGAGCTTGGTGAGGCTCATGCCCTGCTTGCGCAATTCCCGCTCCAGGAGTTCCTTGCCCAGGGCCAGGCTCTGCTCCCGCTCCGTGGCTTTGAGCCATTGCCGGATTTTGTTCCGGGCCCGGGGGGTCTTGACGAATTGGAGCCAGTCCCGGCTGGGATGGTGGTGCGGGGAGGTGATGATCTCCACCCGGTCGCCGTTTTCCAGTTCGTAGCGCAGGGGCACCATGCGGCCGTTGACCTTGGCGCCGGTGCAGCGGTTGCCCACTTCGGTGTGGATGGCGTAGGCGAAGTCCACCGGAGTGGCGCCCCGGGGGAGTTCCTTGACCTCCCCCCGGGGGGTGAAGACGTAGACCTCTTCGGGGTAGAGCTCCAGGCGCACGCCTTCCAGGAGCTCCTGGGGGTTTTTCAGCTCCTTTTGCAGGTCCACCATCTGGCGGAGCCAGGTGAAGCGCTGCGCCTCCTTTTCCCGGAAGGGCTTTTTTTCCTTGTAGCTCCAGTGGGCGGCGATGCCCTCCTCGGCCACCCGGTGCATCTCCTGGGTGCGGATCTGCACCTCCATGCGTTCGCCGTACATGCCGATGACGGTGGTGTGAATGGACTGATAGAGGTTGCCCTTGGGCATGCCGATATAGTCCTTGAGCCGCCCCGGCACCGGCCGGAAGAGATTGTTGACCACCCCCAGGGCCTCATAGCATTCGGCCACCGAGTTCAGGATAACCCGAAAGGCCAGGATGTCGTGGAGTTCGTCCAGGGTGATCTGCTGGGCCTGGAGTTTGCGGTAGATGCTGTAGTGGTGCTTGAGGCGGCCGCTCACCTCGCCGTGCAGGCCATGCTCCTCCAGCTTTTCCTGGAGGAGCCGGCAGACCTCCGCGATGTACTTTTCCCGCTCCCCTTTCTTGCGGGACAGTCCCTCCTGAATCTGCTGGTAGGCCTCGGGTTCGAGGTAGAAGAAGGCCAGGTCTTCCAGCTCCGCCTTGAGGCGGAACATGCCCAGGCGGCCGGCCAGGGGGGCGTAGATGTCGATGGTCTCCCGGGCGATGCGCTTCTGGCGGACCGGGTCCATGAACCCCAGGGTGCGCATGTTGTGCAGGCGGTCGGCCAGCTTCACCAGGATCACCCGGATGTCGTGGGCCATGGAGACGACCATCTTGCGCAGGCTCTCCGCCTGCTGGGTCAGCTTGTCCCCGAAGACCAGCTGGCCGATCTTGGTGACCCCGTTGATGATGTCGGTGACTTCCTCGCCGAAATATTCGTCCAGTTCGTCCAGGGAAGTGTCCGTGTCCTCCACCGTGTCGTGGAGCAGACCGCAGGAGACGGTAATGGGGCCCAGACCCATCCGGGCCAGCAGATAAGCGACTTCCAGGGGGTGGGAGAGGTAGGGTTCGCCGCTGAGGCGCTCCTGGCCTTCGTGCGCCCGGGCTGAAAAGACGTAGGCTTTCTTGATCAAACCGGTATCCGCTCCGGGGTGGTGCTTGAGCACCTCCTCCTCAATATCCTGGAGGCGGATGATTCTAACCATAAAGTTCCTGGGAGAGTTTCTCTCGTACGAAACGGGAGGCGTCGCCGACAGGGACGAAGACCGTTTCCCGGGTGCGTCGGTGGCGCAGCTCCACCTGTCCTTTCTCCAAGGTTTTGGGCCCCACCACCAGCCGCCAGGGAATGCCCAGGAGGTCCGCGTCCTTGAATTTGACGCCGGGGCGCTCGTCCCGGTCGTCCAGGAGGACCTCCAGGCCCGCGGCCTCCAGGTCGTCATGCAACTTGCCGGCCGCCTCCCGGGTGGGCGCGTCGGTGAGGGAGATGGGAATCAGGACCACCGGCGCCGGGGCCAGGGCCGCGGGCCAGATGATGCCGTCGGCGTCGTGCCCCTGTTCGATGGCCGCGGCGACGATGCGGCTGACGCCGATGCCGTAGCAGCCCATGAAGATGAACTGCTCCCGACCCTCCGCGTCCAGATAGGTGGCCTTCAGAGATTGGGAATACTTGAGGCCCAGTTTGAAAATATGGCCCACCTCGATGCCCCGCAGGATGGTCAGAGCCCGGCCGCAGCGGGGGCAGGGGTCGCGCTCGGTCACCACCCGGAGGTCCGCCACCCGGACGGGGTTCACGTCCCGGGCCAGGTTGACGCCCGTGAGGTGATGGCCGTCCCGGTTGGCGCCGGTGACCATCCGGGGCAGCGCGGCCACCGCCTGGTCGGCGTAGAGGGGGATGGCCAGCCCCAGCGGTCCGGCAAAACCCACTTGCGCGCCGGTGAGCTCCCGCACCTGTTCGGGCCCGGCCAGGATGAGGTCCGTGGCTCCCAGAAGATTTCTCACCTTTACTTCATTCACCTCGTGGTCGCCCCGGATGAGGACCGCGGCGGGGCCCGCCTCCGTTTCATAAATGAGCGTCTTGACGATCTCTTGTGGCTGCACTTGCAGGAAGGCGGCCACCTCCTCCACGCTGCGCACGCCGGGGGTGGCCACCTCCTGGGGCGGGCCGGGCGGGGGCGCGTCCCCCGACACCGCGGGGGCCGGCGCCTCGGCCTTCTCCAGGTTGGCGGCGTAGGCGCAGGCGGTGCAGGAGGCCAGCAGGTCCTCGCCGGTGTCGGCCAGGACCATGAATTCATGGGAGAAGCTGCCGCCGATGGGCCCGGAGTCGGCCTCCACCACCTTGAAGGTGAGGCCGCAGCGCCGGAAAATGGCATTGTAGGCTTCGTACATGGCCTGGTAGCAGGCCTCGGCGTCGGCCTCGTCGGCGTGGAAGCTGTAGGCGTCCTTCATGATGAATTCCCGGCCCCGGATGAGTCCGAAGCGGGGCCGGATTTCGTCCCGGAACTTCACCTGGATCTGGTAGAGGTTCAGGGGCAGTTGCCGATAGGAATGCACCTCCCGGCGCACCAGGTCGGTGATCACCTCTTCATGGGTGGGGCCGAAGCAGCAGTCCCGCTGGTGCCGGTCCTTGAAGCGCAAGAGCTCCTTGCCGTAGATCTGCCAGCGGCCCGTCTCCTGCCAGAGTTCGGCGGGCTGCACCGCGGGCAGCAGCACCTCCTGGGCCCCGGCCCGGTTCATCTCCTCCCGGACGATGGCCTCCACCTTGCGCAGGGTCCGCAAACCCAGGGGGAGATAGTTGTAGATGCCCGAAGCCAGTTTGCGGATCAGGCCGGCCCGCAGCAGGAGGCGATGGGAGACGGCCTCGGCCTCGGCCGGATTCTCCTTGAGAGTGGGGATCAGGGTGCGGGAAAAAAACATAGTTTCTCCTGAGGGCTACGGCTCAGGCGCCCGAGGTCGCCCCTGATCGGCAGGGCAGGCGAAGTTTCCCGCATTTCCAAGGGGAGCACGCCGGCGCCTCGTCCCGGGCGACGGAAACGACCGAATCCGTCGCACCTTTTCCTGGACCTTTAATTATAACATGAATAGTTGAGGCCTACCAGCACGAGACTCCCGGAAAACTCACCCTGCACCACGGAGGGCCGGTTTGAGGGCAGGGAAGGCTCTCCTCCTTTCTCCGACCGCTTCCTCCCAGGGGTGAGAAGGAATAAGAGGAAAAGACGCAGGAGCAGCGCGCCCGGATGAGGGTCAGCCCCGGGCGGGGCAGGGTCAGCCGGGGGGGAAGGGGCGACAATCCGACGGATTTACTGCATGGCAAACGCCATGCCCGCGATCAACAGGTTAAGCGGCATTTCTTGCCCCGTGGGGAAAAACGTGGGGGCATTAAAGCGCCGCAGGCCAGGGTGACCCTGTGAGGGAGCCGCAGGGTCACCCCATTTACCCAAATCGACGCCCCGGCTCAGAGGTCCACCCAGGTGACGAACTGCTCCAGAGGCTCCCGCGCGGTGCGGAAGCGGTTGGCCGGGGCCTCGGGGTCCGGATGGCCCAGGGCGATGCCCACCACCACCTTGCGGGTGTCCGGGAGATTGAGATGCCGCCGCACCAGGTCGGGGTAGAGGGCCAGTTGGGCCTCGAGGCAGGTTCCCAGACCGTGGGCGTGGGCCGCCAGGGCGATGGCGTGGGTGATGGCCCCCAGATCGAACATGGTGTAGGGCACCTGCAGGTCGTCCGAAAAGAGGACGTAAATGATAACCGGGGCGCCGAAGGCCCGGGTCATGTTGAGCATGTGCTCAAAGCGCCGGCCTTTTTCCTCCCGGGCGATGCCCATGGCGCCGAACAGCCCCGCGGCGCAGGCCATGTAGCGATCCCGGCAGGCGTCGGGAAAGGTCTGGGGCATGGGCACGTCGGGGGTGGGGGGAGCCTTCTGGGCAAAACGCTCCGCCATTTCGGCGGTGAGGCGCTTAACCGTCTCCCCGCCGGCCACGACCAGTTCCCAGGGCTGGGTGTTCCCCCAGGAGGGGGACCAGCGGGAGTTGTCCAGGATTTTTTCCACCAGGTCGCGAGGGACCGGCTCCGGGGTATAGGCCCGGATGCTGCGACGTTCCTTCAATCCGGTTAAAAGTTCCATGGGGGGCTCCTCCTGAAAGTTTTGTCCTCATGTGCTTGGGTTCCCACCTTCATTCTTCAGCCTCTGCCCGGCGACTTTTCAACCCGGGGCCTCCCGTGGTGTCCCGCGATGCTGCGGCCAAGCAGAGCTTGGCGGGCAAGTACGTTCCCAAGCGGGAGCTTGGGAACAAGGAGAATAGGGGCATCCGCCATTCTGCTTTGCCGCGGTGTCGTAAGGAAATCACCGGCGGGACGCCGGTGCCACCAGGGCTTATCCTGGTTCTGGCCTGCATCTCATACTCATAGGTGGAATTGTTGATTAACCGTACGACAAATACCAACAAATCCCCCCTGACCCCTCCGTTACAAAAGGGGGGGAATTCATGGATTCTTGAGCTGGTTAAGGTAGCAGCTTGAAAATCCAGGGGCCAAAATCCAAGACCCGGAAGAAATAATCCGAGAATCAGAAGCAACAACCAAAAACCCGCAACCTAAACCCTAAAACCCAAAACCTGAAACTTAAAACCTTCCTCCCGCCGCCGGTCCTCGCCCGTTTCCTCCTATGACATCACATTTTAAAGAACAGCAGCCGGGCATAGACCACCACCGGCGCGGCGAAGAGGATGCTGTCCAGCCGGTCCAGCATGCCGCCGTGGCCGGGCAGCAGTTGGCCGGCATCTTTCACCTGGGCCTGGCGTTTGAGCATGGATTCAAAGAGATCCCCCAGGATGCCCACCAGGCCCAGGAAGGCCCCCAGGCCCGCCAGGCCGGCCAGGGGGAAGAGGGGAAGGAGCCAGCTCCCCAGCAGCACGGCGGCCAGGATGCTGGCGGCCCAGCCCCCCAGGGTGCCGGCCCAGGTCTTGCCGGGGCTCACCTCGGGAAAGAGTTTTTTGCGGCCGAAGGTCCGGCCCACATAAAAGGCGCAGGTGTCCCCGGCAAACATGACCAGCAGCAGCCACAGCACCCACCACTGTCCGTCGGGCAGGTTGCGCAGCCACACCAGGTGCCCCAGGAGGAAGGGCAGATAAAGGAGGCCCAGGGCGTTCACCGCCAGGTCCCGGCTCAGGTCCTCGATAAGGCCGTAGCTCATGAGGTAAAAGGCGAAGAAGGAAAAGAGGCCCACGGCCAGGGCCAGCAGGGGGAGGAAGCCGGAGGTGGTTACGGGGTAGTAGCTCAGCAGCACCAGGGAGCCCAACAGCACGGCCTTGATGCGGCGGGCCGCATCCCCGTCGGCCTGGAACATCCGCAGAAATTCCCACTGGCCCAGCCCGTTCACCAACAGGACGGCGGCGCAAAAGACGGCGCGGCCGCCCTTCCAGATGATCAGGAACAGGACGGGCAGGGCGATGACGGCCGTGAGCCAGCGTTGCAGATGCACCGGAATGTTTCCCCCTGGATCAGGTTAGAGTTGAGATCGCCTCGCCCTTAGCAAGGCCCAGAGGAGGACCGCGCCGCTCAGCAGGGCGATAACCAGGGCCGTCACCTGGGTGGAGGGCATGCCGAACCACACCGGGCCCCGGTAGTCGCCGGGGTGGCGCACGAATTCCACCGTGAAGCGCACCAGCCCGGCCAGGCAGAAGTAGGTGAGGATGACCTGGCCGTCGAAACGTTTGCGGGTTCGGAGCCAGAAGACCACGGCGAACACCCCCAGGGCCAGACCCGCCTCGTAAAGCTGGCTGGGATGGAGGGGTTCCCGCACCGGACATAAGGTTTCCGGGTGCGTGAAGGTCACCGCCCAGGGCAGGCTGCTGGGAGTGCCGTAGCAGCAGCCGGCCATGAAACAGCCGATGCGTCCCAGGGCCTGGCCGAAGGGCATGCCCACGGCCAGGGCGTCGAAGGTGGCCCGCCAGGGCAGGCCGTGGCGCCGCATGTACCAGAAGGCCATAACCACCGCGGCGATGAGGCCGCCGTGGAAGACCAGGCCGCCTTCCCACATGGCAAAGATTTTCAGGGGATTGGCGATAAACCTGTCATATTCCAGGATGACGAAGAGCAGCCGGGAACCCGCCAGGGCCGAGACGATGATGAGGAAGCACATGTCGTAAAACCGGCCCGGGTGGATCCCCTGGCGCCTGGCCTCCCGTCCGGCGATGAAGATGGCCGTCATGAAGGCCAGGGCCAGGAAGAAGCCGTAGGTGAAGATGCGGATGGGCCCCAGGTCATACAGGATGGGATACATCGTCCCCCTCTTTTTCGGTGAGAATCACATAGACCAGGAGCGCGGCCCCCAGGCAGACCAGGCTGTCGGCCACATTGAAAGCGGGCCAGTGGTAGCGGCTCACATAGAAGTCCAGGAAGTCGATGACCTCCCCCAGGCGCACCCGGTCGATAAAGTTGCCCATCGCCCCGGTGATGATGAGGCTGTAGGCCAGGTTTGCGGTGGGCAGGCCCGGGGGCAGGCGCCACCAGAGCCAGCCCACTACGATCAACACCAGCAGGGTGGTGAAGACAAAAAAGAGCCAGGCATAGCTGACCCCCAGGTTGGCCAGAAGCCCGAAGGCCACGCCCCGGTTGCGGATGTGCACCAGGTTGAAGAACCCCTGGAACACCGGCACCTGGGCCCCCAGGGGCAGGAGGCGCACCACCGCCAGCTTGGTGAGTTGGTCCAACACCACGCCCACCAGCAGGATAGGGAGCAACACGGCGAATTTGCGGGCCATGGGGTTCAGACTCCCAGAATTTCCCGGCAGCAGGCGCACACCTGGGGGTGGTCGGGGTGGTCGCCGACGCCGGGGCGGTGAAACCAACAGCGGACGCACTTGCCGCCGGGGGCTTTGTCGATGGCCACGGTGAGCCAGGGGAGGGCGGGGCCGGGCTCCCCTTCCCCCACCGGGCCGGAGACGATCTCCAGATGCTCCAGTTGGGCCACCGTCTTGATTTCCCGGACATATTCCGCCAGTTCACGGAGGTGGTCCACTACCTCCACGCCGCCCTTCAGGGCCGCGGGCTTAACCCCCAAAATCGCCTTGGCCTCCTGGGAGGACGACACCACCTTATTCTTCTTGGCCAGGTCCAGATGCCGGTTGATTTCGTCACGCACCTTGAAAATCAAATCGTATTTGGCCAGCAGCGCCTCGTCGGGGAAGCCCGGCGCCGGTTGGGGGAAAAAGGCCAGATGCACGCTGGCGGGCCGGTCCGATCCGGGCAGATACCCCCAGGCTTCCTCCGCGGTGAAGGAGAGGATGGGGGCTAAAAGTTTCAGCAGGTCCATAAGAAGATCGTACAGGGTGGACTGGGCGCAGCGCCGGGCCGGGCTGTCCGGCCGGGAGATGTAGAGGCGGTCCTTCAAAATGTCCAGGTAGATCGCGCTCAGTTCCACCGCACAGAACTGGTGCAGCCGGTGGAAGACCAGATGAAATTCGTAGTCCTGGTAGGCCCGCCTGACCCGGTCGATGAGCTGGGCCATCCAGGACAGGGCCAGGTGGTCCAGCTCCTCCCGCCGGTCATAGGGTACCCAATGGCTGGCCGGGTCGAAGTCGAAGAGATTTCCCAGCATGAAGCGGGCGGTGTTGCGGAAGCGGCGGTAGGCGTCGCCCAGTTGTTTGAGGATGTTGTCCGAGACCCGGACGTCGTCCCGGTAGTCTTCCGCGGCCACCCAGAGACGCAGGATTTCCGCCCCGAAGGCCTCCATGATCTCCTGAGGGGAGATAACATTCCCCAGGGATTTGGACATCTTGCGGCCGTCGCCGTCCACCACGAAGCCGTGCGTGAGGACGGCCCGGTAGGGCGCCCGGCCCCGGGTGCCCACCGCGGTGAGGAGGCTGCTGTGAAACCAGCCCCGGTGCTGGTCGGAGCCTTCGAGATAGAGGTCCGCAGGGAAGGCCAGGCCGGGGTCGGGCTCCAACACCGCGGCCCAGCTCACCCCGGAGTCGAACCAGACGTCCAGGATGTCCGTCTCCTTGGTGAAGTCGGCGCCGCCGCAGGCCTGGCAGCGGACGCCGGGCGGGAGGAGGTCGGCCGCGGGCGAGGCGAACCAGAAGTCCGCGCCCTCCCGCCCCATGCGGGCGATGAGGGAGTTGAGCACTTCTGCGCTCTTCAGCACCTCCCCGCAGCTCCGGCAGTGAAAAGCGACGATGGGCACGCCCCAGGCCCGCTGGCGGGAGATGCACCAGTCCGGGCGGGCCTCCACCATCTGGTAGATGCGCTCCCGGCCCCAGCGGGGGATCCAGGCCACGCCGTCGATGGCCGTGAGGGCTTTTTCCCGCAGGCCGTTGGTCGCCATGGAGATGAACCACTGCTCCGTGGCCCGGAAGATGATGGGCTCCTTGCAGCGCCAGCAATGGGGGTAGCTGTGGGTGGTCTCCTCTGCCTGGAGCAGCGCCCCGCGGCCCTGCAGCAACTCCATGATGCCGGCGTTGGCGGCCCAGACCATTTGACCGGCGAACTCCGGCGCCTCGCTGGTGAAGCGGCCGTGGTCGTCCACCGGCGAATAGGGGGCCAGGCCATAGCGGCGGCCGCTGTCGTAGTCCTCCTGGCCGTGGCCCGGGGCGATGTGCACCAGGCCCGAGCCCGCGGCCAGGGTGACGTAGTCGGCCAGGATGACCTGGGAATCCCGCTCCAGCCAGGGATGGCGGCAGACCGCGCCCTGGAGCGCCGTCCCCGGCCCCCGCCAGATTTCCCGGCCCGTCAGGCCCAGGTAGGACAGCAATCCCGCGGCCAGGTCCGCGGCCACCACCAAAACCTCCCCGTTGACCTGCAGGGCCGCATAATCCAGCTCCGGATGCACCGCGATGGCCTGGTTGGCGGGCAGAGTCCAGGGGGTGGTGGTCCAGATGACCAGGGCGACGGCCCCCCGTCCCAGCTCCGGGGCCGCCGCGGGCGGGCGGACCAGGGGAAATTTCACGTAGATGGAGGGTGTGCGGTGGTCGTGGTACTCCACCTCGGCTTCGGCCAGAGCGGTGAGGCAGTGGGCGCACCAATGCACCGGCTTCTTGCTGCGGTAGACCGCGCCGTCCAGGAAGAAGCGGGCGAATTCGGAAACAATGGCGGCGACATAGGCCGGCTTCATGGTGAGGTAGGGGCGCTCCCAGTCCCCCAGGACGCCCAGACGCACGAACTCCCGCCGCTGGATGTCCATGAACTTGTCGGCGTAGGCCCGGCAGCGCTGCCGCACCTCCACCTGGCTGAGCGAGGCCCCCTCGGCCTTGAGCTCCTTGGCCACCTGGTGTTCGATGGGCAGGCCGTGGCAGTCCCAGCCCGGCACGTAGGGACAGTCCCAGCCGGCCATCTGCCGGCTCTTGACGATGACGTCTTTGAGTATCTTGTTGAGGGCGTGCCCCAGGTGGATGTGTCCGTTGGCGTACGGCGGGCCGTCGTGGAGCACGAAGCGGGGCCGGCCCCCGCCCTGGCGGCGGAGCTGCCCGTAGAGGTCCATGGCGGCCCAGCGCTGCAGCATCTCCGGCTCCCGCTGGGTGAGGGAGGCCTTCATGGGAAAAGGTGTCCGGGGCAGGTTCAGGGTTGCTTTATAGTCCATCCGGGCCTCTTGAATAATTTTGTCGTCGGGTGGGTCTGCGCACCATGCCTTTATCCGGAACCAGCTTGCAGCAGTCAGCTTTCAGCCTGGGAAAACGTAGGGTGGGCTCCGCCCACCAGGCGATGCGGCAACACTCCGGCCAAGCCGAGCTTGGCGCGCAAGTGCGTTCCCAAGCGGGAGCTTGGGAACGAGGCGGGCGCCTCCTTTGTTTCCGGGTTAGTCTGGGCAGGGTGCGCACCGCGCAGCATAACTATTTGATTTTCGATATTTTTTAGTGTGAACTGCAGGCTCCCGGGCGACCGGCCGCAATATTCCGATTCGGAGCGGGGTCAGGGAATCACCGGCGAGACGCCGGTGCCACCAGTGCTTTTTCTGGTCCGGGGCGCACTCGAAATCCAAAACCTGAAAGCTGAAACCTGAAAGCTATCTTCCGGGTTCGGGTCCGCTTCATCTTAACGCATTGACACGGAAAAGCAAAGGGTTGCCGTGCGCTGCGCCCCCGGCTTGACCGGGATTAACCCTTCGGATAAGATACAAAAAGCTTTTCGCCGGGGGTGTGAGCCTCCACCTCCCGGCGTCAATTCTGTCAGTGGGGCGGTCCGTGTTTATCAAAGCCTTTCTGCTGTCCGCGTTCGTCTTCCCCGGCCTGGGTCAGCTCTATAAGCAGGACCAGGGCAAGGGCATCCTCCTCATCCTCCTGGCCAACCTCCTGCTGGGGACCACGGCTCTGGTGGGCGTCATCCTCTTTTCCCAGGAATATCTGGCGGTTTATTACCCCAAACCCCTGACCGGAGACATCATCCGGGCCATCCTGGCATCCATGGCGACCAGTCCCATGTTTCTCATTCCCGGCGGCCTGTTGCTGGCGGTGTGGACCTACGGAGCCCTGGACGCCGGTCTGCGCGGCGGCCCGCCGCCTCCGGAGGCCTGATGTCCACCACCGATATCCTCTGGATCTTCCTCATCTTCATCTTCCTGCAGCCCCTCTTCCGGCAAAAGGCCCTGGACTATTCCCGCAAGCGCTTCATCGGCCGCCTGGAGCAGCAGCGCGCCTCCCGGGTGATCATCATGGTGCACCGCCAGGAAACCATGGGTATCCTGGGGTTCCCCATCTTCCGATTTATCGACATCAACGATTCCGAAGAGGTCATCCGGGCCATCCACCTCACCGACGACGACATGCCCCTGGACCTCATCCTGCACACCCCCGGCGGGCTGGTGCTGGCCTCGCTGCAAATCGCCCGGGCCCTGAAGCGCCATCCCGGCAAGGTGACCATTTTCGTGCCCCACTACGCCATGAGCGGCGGCACCCTCATCGCCCTGGCCGCAGATGAGATCGTCATGTGCGAACACGCCGTGCTGGGGCCGGTGGACCCGCAGATCGCCCAGTTCCCGGCCGTCTCCCTGCTCAAGGCGGTGGCCAAGAAGTCCGTCAACGAACTGGAGGACAAAACTCTCATCCTGGCCCACCAGGCGGAGATGGCCATCGCCGAGGTGCGCAACAGCATCATCGAGCTCATCGCCGACAAATTCCCGCCTGCCGAGGCCGAAGGACTGGCGCGGCTGCTTTCCGAAGGCACCTGGACCCACGACTTCCCCATCACCTTCGATGCCGCCAAATCCCTGGGGCTGCCGGTCTCCTCGGAGATGCCCAAGGAGATCATGGAGCTCATGAGCTATTTCCCCCAGCCCGTGCGCCAGACGCCTTCGGTGGAATACCTGCCCTTCCCCCGGCGCACCCGGCCGGAGTAGGGGGCAGGTGTCAGGTGCCAGGTGCCAGGTGCCAGGTTTTGGGTTTTGGGTTTTAGGTGGGGATTGGCTTCCGGGTTTCAGGCCTTGGGTCTTCGGTGCATAACCGGTTCAGGGCAAGCGCCGGTGGCGCCGGCGTTTCGCCGGTGAATCCCTCACTGAAAATGTAGCGCCGCCGCCCCCGACGGTGTAAACGCAGGACAAATGGGAGGGATATCTTTCCCCCTCGTTCCCAAGCTCCGCTTGGGAACGGACCTGCCCGCCAGGCTCTGCCTGGCCGGAACATCACGCTCATTGCCAAGGACCATTCCATGCGACAATATCTTCTGGACGAAATCAGCAGGGACGACCTGCCCCGCATCAGGGAATATCTGGATGAACACGCGCTTGCCTCCAGGCTCGACGACGTCTGGTGGGTGAACCTGGGGGACGACCTGCTGGGGCCGGTGCAGTTTGAACACCAGGAGTGCCGACCCTTCCGGTTTGCGGTGGAGGTGGGCGACCGCTTCGTGCGCTTCGAATTCCTCATCCGCAGCGAGAAGACCATGCGCTGCCCGTGCATCGCCTATGCCACCCGCCAGCAGCGGGACTTCATCCTGGCTTTCGCCGACCGTCTGGTGGAGAGGCTCTCCCTGCGCACCTGATGGGGGTGGGACAACCCTGCCGGCCCGCCGGTACGCGCCCTGCCGGCCCCGCTTCACGCCCTTGCCTCCGCCCGCACAGGCCCCCGGATGATTGCCCCCCGGTTATCGCGCCTCTTTCCCCTTTACTGAGGCCTTCCTGAGAGCCGCCTTTACCAGTTCGGAGCGGGATACCAAGCCTATGAGGCGGCTCTCCCCATCCACCACGGGAACCCGGCTGACGCCCTGCTGCACAAAGATATGGGCAACCTCACTGAGAGGCGTCTCCGTCGTCACGGTGATGGCCGGCGAACTCATGAGTTCCTCGGCGGTGGCGGTTGACCACGCCCCCCGGCAAAAATCTTTGACACCCGGCCGGACTGCTGCTAAGGTGCGGGGTGATGCAGGGGCCGGGCAAGGCGCCTGACGGCCATATGACGGCGCGGTCACGGAAGAATTCGGGTTCCCTGGGGGGGAGCAAGTTGCGGAAAGGTCTGCTGGGGTGGCCAGGACTGGCGCTTCTGATGCTCATGGCGGCGGCGCTGCCCGGCGAGGCGCAGGCCCAGGGATTCGCCCTGGAGAAATTTTCCCGGGAGGCCGGCCTCCGCTTCGCCTACGGCAAGTCCTTGCAAAAGGCGTCAGTGCACCTCTATTGCCTCTTTCCCCGCTGGGGTCTCTTCCTCTCCCGTCCCGGCCAGGGCTGGCTGGGGCCCCTGGGCCTGTCCGCCGTGGTGGAGGGCGTCATCGGCGGCGCCGAGGCCGAAAGCCCGGGTTGGGAAGTGGGCCTCACCCCTCTCCTGAAACTCAGCGTGCCCCTCCGCCGCCGGGCTCTTCTCTTTCTGGAGGGCGGCGCCGGCGTCATCTGGGAATGCATCAACAGTCCGGCCATCGGCCACACCTTCAACTTCACCCCCCAGGTCGGGGCCGGGGTGGAGGTGGCCCTCGGGGAGCACTGGGGCCTCACCTTCGCCTATCGCTTCCGGCATTCCTCCAACGCCGGCCTCTACAAGGAAAATCCCGCCTTCAACGTCGGTTTTCTCCAATTCGGCCTGACCTGCTATTACTGAGACGATCCCAGGGGAATAATCTTCTTTCTTTAATCTTAATCCTATTATTATTACGAATTTCCATGCTTCAAGAGCCAATTGATTAAGAAAATATTCCCCATAAATTATTTTATCAGAATAATTTTTGCAGAATACGTATAAGGCTCAAAATACTACATCTTCCAATGCTGAAACACAACGGACAGCCATCTGCCTTCCTTAATCATATCAAAACATGCTGGCATTCTATTAGGGATTTTGCAGTGGCATGTTTTTTTACCGTTTTCACATTAACCTGCAATGAGCCTCGAAATAAGATAATAACGTAGAGGCGGTTCGCGAACCACCCCTGCATAAACGTTTGTTGCACGGGAAACGGAACATGATATTAAGCCCCCTCCTCCCGGTGGGAGGGGGTTGGGGGAGGCGGGTGCTAATGGCAACCCTGCGTTCCCACAGGTTTTTTAGTCTGAGTCGCTGCCAGACTGCCAGGCGGCGTCAGTTCGGCGCGGTGAGGGAGCAGCGCCAAAAGATGTGGTGGAAGGGGGCGAGTTCCCGGTGGGCGGCGGCCGTGCGGTCCAGGAGGGAGACGAAGCGGGCGCGGCTCAGGCCGTGGCGCCGTCCCAGGATTCTGACGGCCGCCCAGACCAGCAGGGCGGGCAGGCCCTCGGCCCGGGCAAAGGCGCGCACCTGGCCGGGATAGGCGTCACCGTTGAGTTCATAGAGACAGGCCACCCCGCCGGGGGCCAGCACCCGGGTCATTTCCCGCAGGCCCTGGAGCGGGTGCTCCCAGTGATGCAGGCTGAAGGTGGCGCAGGCGGCCTGAAAGGCGGCGGCGGGAAAGGGGAGGGCGTGGACGTCGCCGGCCACCAGGGCGACGGCGGCGCAGGGCGGCGAGGGCGGCAGCAGCTTCCTGCCCTGGCGCAGCATGGCCGGGGCCAGGTCCAGGCCGACGATGGTCAGGTCGGGCCGCCGGCAGGCCAGGACCGCGGGCAGGCCCCCGGGGCCGGTGCCCACGTCCAGGAGGCGGCCCCCCAGGGGGAGCCGGGGCGCCAGGTCCGCGGCCAGGCGCGCGTAAAGCCGCCGGAACCGGCCCCCGGCCGCCAGCCGGGCATAGAGCCAGGGCGGCGGTTCCAGCTCCTTAACCCGGGAAGAAAGGCTGGTCGTCATCATCCGGGTTGCATCCCAATTTGCGCCGGGCCAGGCGCAGCAACACCGCATACCAGGTGTGAAACACCACGGCCAACCCCAGAAAACACAGCAGGGCCAACCAGCCCTCGCTCGTCGCCCCCAGGTACAGAAGCAGGGCCATCACCCCCAGCCCCACCAGCAATTGGATGATTCCCATCAGGTAGTCCCGCATGTTCCCCGTTAGGGAAATAAGCCGTTGCGTCTTTGTGTTTAGGCGAGAGATGTTTTTCCCGCCGCGGCGCGGAGAAAAACGGCCGCCAGATTTAGCCTGGCGGAAGACCCCGTTCCCAAGGACAGATTGGGAACGAGGGTTGCCGGCGCCCGGCAACCGGAACCTGCCCTCGCCTGCTCCGCCTCACCGGAAATGACACGCCACCCAGTGGCCCGAGGCGGACTCCCTGAGGGGCGGCTCCGTCTCCCGGCACCGGGGGAGTTGGGCCTCGGGGCAGCGGGGATGGAAAGGGCACCCCGAAGGGATGTGAATGGGCGAGGGAGGATCGCCTTTCAAGGTCGGGGGACGGAAGGGGCGCGCCGGGTCGGGCAGGGGCACCGCAGCCAGGAGGGCTTCGGAGTAAGGGTGCAACCGGCCCCGGGCGAAAACCTGTCGGGGCGCCAGGTCCACGATCCGGCCCAGGTACATGACGGCGACGCGGTCGCTGATCTGGGAGATGACGGAGAGATCGTGGGAAATGAACAGGTAGGTGAGGCCATGCCGGCTCTGGAGTTCGGCCAGCAGGTTGAGAATCTGGGCCTGGATGGAGACGTCCAGGGCGGACACGGGCTCGTCGGCGACGATCAGCCGGGGCTTTAAGGCCAAAGCCCGGGCTATTCCCAAGCGCTGCCGCTGGCCGCCGCTGAATTCGTGGGGATACCGGTACAGATGCTCGGTTTCCAGCCCCACTTCGGCCAGAAGCGCCTCAACCCACTGCAAACGCTGGGAGCGGCTGCCCAGGCCGTGGATGATGAAGGGCTCCTCCAGGATCCGGCGCACGGTGAGGCGTGGATTCAGGGAGGAATAGGGGTCCTGGAAAATAATCTGCATCTCCCGGCGCAGGGCCTTGAGGCGCTTGGGAGGCAGTCTGAAGAGGTCCTCTCCCAGAAACCTGACCTGCCCCCCGGTGGGGGGAAGGAGAGCCAGGGCCAATCGTCCCAGGGTGGATTTGCCGCACCCCGACTCCCCCACCAGTCCCAGGGTTTCACCGGCCTGCAAGGCAAAGCTCACCCGGTGCACCGCAGTGAGCAGGGGCCCCCGCCCCCAGGGCCCCGCCAGGCGGAAGGTGCGGCTCACCTCCCGGGCTTCCAGGAGCGTCTCAGCCATAGAGCCAACACCTCGCCTGGTGCGCCCGCCCCACCTCCGCCCAGGGAGGCGGCTGCTCGCAGCGGTCATGGCGCTTGGGGCAGCGGTCGGCGAACAGGCAGCCCGGCGTGTGCTCCCATAGGCCCGGAACGTGGCCGGGAATGGCGGCCAGGACGGCCCCGGGCTGGTGCTCAAAGTCCAGGCGGGGGACGGCCTGGAGCAGCCCCCGGGTATAGGGGTGGGCCGGGGACTGGAAGAGGTGCGCGGTGGGGGAGGCTTCCACGATGAGTCCGGCGTACATCACCGCCACCCGGTCCGTGGTCTGGGCCACGATGCCCAGATTGTGGGTGATGAAGAGCACCGCCAGGTCCATCTCCGCCTTGAGCCGGGCCAGCAGCGCCAGAATCTGGGCCTGGATGGTGACGTCCAGGGCGGTGGTGGGTTCGTCGGCAATGAGAAGCTGGGGCGTGAGGGCCAGGGCCATGGCGATGAGGACCCGCTGCCGCAGGCCCCCGGAGAGCTGATGGGGGTACTGGTGCAGGCGGCCGGCCGCGTCGGGCAGCCCCACCCGAGTCAGGGCCTGGACTGCCGCTTCCTCGGCCTCCTGACGGCTCACCTGCCGATGCTGCCGGACCACTTCGGCCACCTGGTCGCCGATGGTGAGGACCGGGTTTAAAGCGGTCATGGGCTCCTGGAAGATCATGGAGATGTGGTTGCCCCTGAGGTCGCGCAGACGCTCGTCGTCCAGTTCCAGCAGGTCTTCCCCGGCAAAGCGGACGCCCCCGGACACCTGGGTCAGATGCGGCGGCAGCAACCGCAGGATGGACAGGGCGGTTACCGTCTTGCCGCAGCCCGACTCTCCCACCAACCCCAGGGTTTCGCCGCGATGCACCTCAAAATCCACGCCGCTCACGGCCCGGAGCCAGCCCCCGGGGGTGTGGAAGTCCACCGTCAGCCCATTGATTTCCAGCAAAGGCTCAGTCATGATGGCAGCCGCGAGGGAGGGCCGCCCCCGGGGATGAAAACCCTGCCGTGGGGGCGAGTTCCTGAGTTGCGGGTGAGCCCTCGGCTCATGCGCGACTGCCTGGAAGATAGGAAATGGGAAGGTGGCTGTCAAGTCTTTCCGGAAAACCGCGCCCGGGCTTGCGGTCCGGCCGCCGAAGGGGAAAATCCATTGACCACGCCGGTCTGAAGAGTATATACTCACGGCAATCGGCGAATGAATTCGCCCCGGCGGGATAACCCGGCGGACCATCTGCACCAGGAATGATCAGCCACGAAGGCATTGAAGGGGTGAACCCCTGCCTTGGTGGCTTTTTTTTGGAGAGCCTGAGATGGATGACTTAACAAAAACCCTGCTGAATATGGCGGTGGGGGGCAGCGTCTGGGTGCTCTGGCTGTTGATCGGGCTGAGTCTGGCTTCAGTGGCCGTCATGTTGGAGCGCAGCGTGACTTTCTACCGGCACCGCTTCCGGGAAAGAGAATTCGTGCCCAGGATTGAGACCTGCCTGCTCCAGGCCCGGTGGTCGGAGGCCATGGCGTTGTGCGAACAAAGCCGGGCCTGGGAAGCCCGGGTGCTGCTGGCCGGTCTGAGACAGGCGCCCCGCGGCCGGGAGGCCGCCCAGGAGGCCATGGAGGGGGAGCGCATCAATGCCGGTCTGTTCTTGGAAAAACGTTTGAGTTTCTTGGGCACCCTGGGGGCCAACGCGCCCTTCATCGGGCTGTTCGGCACCGTCTTGGGCATCATTCACGCCTTCAAAGACCTGTCCCTGGCCGAAGGCGGCGGGGGGCCGGCGGTGATGGCGGGCATCGCCGAGGCCCTGGTGGCCACGGCCGTGGGCCTGCTGGTGGCCATCCCCGCGGTGGTGATGTACAATCTCTTTCACCGGCGCCTGCACGTAGTTTTGGAGCGCTCCCGGCGGCTGTCGCAGCTTCTCCTGACATATCTCCAGGAACCCGCGGAATCCTGCGACGCCGGCGAACCCAGGACGGTCCTGCGGGCGGGAGGACGGACATGAAAGGCAATATTCACGGTCCCATCACGGAAATCAATATGACCCCCTTCGTGGACATCGTCCTGGTGATTCTTATCATTTTTCTCCTGTCCGCCACGGTGATGATGCCCCGCACCTTCGGTATCGCGCTGCCCAAGGCGGCCCAGGCCGACAAGCCGGAGAGCGTGCCGGTCATCGTCAGCATCGACCGGGAAGGAAAAATCGCCATCAACGGCATCAGGCTCACCCAGGACGGGGAATTCGAAAAGGTTTTTCAGGCCCAGGGGCACGGCAAGGAGCCGGCGGCCGTCATCGCTGCGGACCAGGACACCCGGCATGGGCGGCTCATCGAGGTCATCGACCGCCTGAAGACGCTGAAGGTGCACAAGATCGGCATTGAAGTGGAGCAGAAATAAGGCAGGGATGAACGGCGCGTTCACGCTCAACCGGAGCCAGGCCCGCACCTGGACCCTGGCCATCATGGGGTCGGTGATCCTGCATGCCCTGCTGTTGGCGCTGGTGCATCGGACTCCGGTGGCTGAGCGTCCCAAGGTGAAAAAGGTGGTGCCGGTGGAGGCCGTTTCCCTGGTGCCCGGCTCCCCCGGACGGCGGGGCGGCGGCGGTCGGGAAATCCAGACACCTCCGGCCCCCAAGCCGACGCCTCCTCCCGCGGTGCAGCCCAAGGTGGTCCCCCCGCCCCCCAAACCGGTCCAGCGGGTCACTCCCAAACCCCGTCCCCGTCCGGAGCCTCTGCCCACGCCGCCGCCGTCGGCGCCCACCTATACGGCGCCGCCCCGGCCCGCCCCGCCGGCGCCGGCGCCCACCCCCAGCCCCGCGTTGAGTGCGACCCCGGGCAGGGGCAGGACCGGCGGAGAGACCGGCGCGGGTTCCGGCACGGGAACCGGAACGGGGGTCGGCGCCGGAACAGGGTCGGGCACGGGCCCAGGGGCCGGGACGGGAGCGGCGGGCCGGGGGACGGGACCGGGGTCAGGGGCGGCTTTGAAGGCCTACCTGCAGCAGGTGCGGCGGCTGCTTGAGCAGAACAAGCATTACCCACCCCTGGCCCGGCGGCAGAACATGGAGGGCGTGGTGGTGGTGCGCTTCACCATCGGCAGGGGCGGTCGCCTCGAATCCTCCGGCATCGGAAAATCTTCAGGACACGGCATCCTGGACCAGGCCGCCCAAGAGACGGTGCGGCGGGTGGGGCAATTCCCCCCCTTCCCCGCCGACCTGGACCGGGAGCGCCTCACCATCCAGGTCCCGCTGAAGTTCCACCTGGCCGATTGATCATGCAGGAAATGAGACGACTCATCCGGAGGAAACCATGCACGAACATGCCCATGGACGGCGACATATCGAGACGATGATCAGAAACCGGGACCTGGAGGGCCTGTTGCATCAGGCGCACACCTTGCACGGCCACCTGTGCCCCTTTGTCGGCCTGGGGGTCAAGGCGGGCCAATACGCCATGGCCGCCTTGAACCGGCGTAATACCGGCATGGAGGAAGTGGTGGCCATCGTGGAGTGCAACAACTGTTTCACCGACGGCATCCAGATGGTGACCGGCTGCACCTTCGGGAACAATGCCCTCATCTTCCGGGACCTGGGGAAGACCGCGGTGACCGTGGCCCGCCGGGAGGACGGCATGGCAGTGCGCCTCATCGTCCGGCCCGACTACCGACCCAAAATGCTGGCCAGGTACCCCAATGCCGCCCCGTTATTTGAGAAGATCGTCGTTGAGCGGCAAGGCACCCCCGAAGAGAGGCATCGCTTCCACCATCTCTTTGAAGCCATCTCCCGCCGGGAATTGCAGACCCCCCTGGAAGACCAGTTCCAGATCCAATCCCTGCACATCACCATGCCGGCCTATGCCCCTATCTTTGAGTCCCTGCTTTGCAGCGTCTGCGGCGAGCAGATGATGGCTTCCCGGGCTGTTCAGCAGCAAGAGCAGACGCTCTGCCGGGTCTGCGCCGGGGGCCAGGTGCCCGTCCTCAACGGCCAAGGCATCGGCCAGGAATGCTTCTAGTTTCGACCGAGGAACGCCGGGAGGACAACTCTGGTCCGGCCCGGCCGGTCGGCGATGGCAAAGGGCCCAACGGCCCCTGTGGCCTTTCCCCGCCGACAACTTTCCCCTCCGAGGCCCAAAGCTCCGGATGCAGCAGGCGGGCCAGTATTTCCAGCCCCTCCACCAACCGGGGGCCGGGACGGTCAAAGATATCGGAGTCCACCACGTGGACGCGGCGAAGGCGCACGGCCGGCAACGCGGGGTAGGACCGCCAGCCCGCCAGCACCCGCTCCATGTCCACGCCCCGGGCCATGGTGGTGACGATGATCACCTCGGGCCGGCCGGCCAGAACCTGCTCCAGGCCGACCTGGGGGTAAGGCGCCGGCCCCTTGATCATGTTGCGCCCGCCTGCCGTAACGATCAACTCGTGGATGAAGGTGCCCTCGCCCACCGCCACCAGGGGCGTGACGCCGATCTGGAAGAAGACCCGGGGGCGGACCGGCGCCGTCGCCACCCGCTCCCGCACCCGGCGGAGGCGCTCCCGCAGCTCGGCGGCCAGGGAGTCGGCCCGGGCTTCCGCCCCCAGGACCCGGCCGATGTGCTCCACCGTCCGGACCACCTCATCCAGGCTGCGGGGATGGACCAGCAGCACCGGGACCTTCAGGTCCTCCAGCCGGGCCACCAGGGGGGCGGGGGTGCTGTCCGTGGCGCCCAGACACAGGTCCGGCTGCAGGGCCAGGATGCGCTCCAGGTCAGGTTGCACATAGGAGCCCACTTTGGGGAGGGTTTTCGCCCCTTCCGGAAAATCGCTGTCCTGGGAGACTCCCGCCAGCCGGTGCTCCTGGCCCAGGGCGTAAACGATTTCCGTCAGGCTGGGGGCCAGGGTGACCACCCGCCGGGGGTCAGGGGGAGGCGGCAGCCGGCTTGACCTCCCCTCGGGGGCGGGATGTCCGCCGCCGGGCAGGGCCAGAAAGCACAGAACCAGCGCCGACAATAGGGAAAGAAGGCTCTTCAGGTTCACAGTTCGGCCGGAGGTCGCTTGGGCAGGTGGAGGGGCAGCAGGCGCCCCGCCACCCTGACCCGGTGTTTCAGAATACCGCCTTGACGCCCCCCACGATGCTGAAGCGGGGGGAGGAATAACCGTACGATTCCTCATAGAACCGGTCGAACAGATTGTTGGCCCGGGCCAGGAGCTGCACGGATTTAATATACCCCAAATCCCGCACCACCTCATAGGAGGCCGCCACATTGAGGACGAAAAAGCCGCCGTTCACCACCCGGCTGGCCGCAAAGGTGGCCCAGTCGTAGTAGTTGTCGTCCCGCCGGCCCGTGTACAAGCCGTTGAGGTGCAGGCCCAGGCGCTTCCACTTCCAGTCCACATCAAAGGAGAAGATGTTGCGGGGACGGCGCAGCAGGTGGGAGCCGGCCCGGAAGAAGGGGTTGACCCGCCCCAGTCCGCCGTCGTCCAGCACCTGGAACTGAAAGAGGTGGGTGTAGGCCGCGCTCAGGGTCAGGCCATAGCCGGGGCGGGCCCGCACGGCCAATTCCAGGCCCGTGGTGCGCACCGCGCCCAGGTTCACAAAGGTGCGCGGAAAAGGCCCGATATTGTAAAGGGTGATAAAGTCCTTGAAGTGGTTCTCGAAGTAAGTCAGGCCCACCTGGAACCGGTCCTGCCAGAGATACTGGTCAATGCCCGCTTCCCAGCCCACGTTCTGCTCCGGTTTGAGATTGGGGTTGCCCACCGTAAAGGCGGTCCGTGCGTGCGATTCCAGGAAGTTGGGCGACTTGATCCCCCGGCCGCCCCCGGCCCGGAGGGTGGTGTCCGTCTCCGGGAAGCGCAGGGCCACCGAGCCCCGGGGGGCGAACTCCAGCTTGTTGAAGGCGCGGTTGTCCTCCAGGCGGCCGCCCGCGGTGAGAAAGAGCCGATTCCGGATGGCCACCTGCTGTTGCAGATACCAGGAGGTGCTCCCCTGGCGGAACTTGTCCTGGGTGAAGTACGGCCCGGTCCAGGTGGAGAAACCGTCGGTGCGGGCCTTGAGTTGGGCGCCGAAGAGCTCCACCCCCAAGGTCGTCACCGAAGCCACCTTTTCCTTCTCC